>Ga0308412_1000007_pt1 | contig 128068 bp, 106 predicted proteins | sample HotsprottomLayer_FD_202357 | JGI IMG/M metagenome (GOLD analysis project Ga0308412, IMG submission 202357) | Hot spring phototrophic mat microbial communities from Octopus Spring, Yellowstone National Park, Wyoming, United States -... | ecosystem: Environmental > Aquatic > Thermal springs >...
CGATAAAAGGATTGCTGGTATCGATCGGGTAGTGATGTTTTTCGCCCTGATAGCGATCGCCAGTGATACCGTATTCGTAAGCCAGGTCTTGCAGTAAACAATTTCCGGTTGCCTCGCAGGTCATACAATCCAGGGGATGGTCAGAGATGAGTAGCTCTAAAGAAAACTTGCGTGCCTCAATCACCTTTGGGGAATGGGTATGAATAACCAATCCTTCTGAGACCGGGAACGTGCAGGCCGGTTGGAGAGTTCTCTGTCGCTCAATTTCAACTAGACAGATTCGACACGCCCCTTCAGGCGGTAACGCCGGATGATCGCACAAAACTGGAATGTGAATGCCATGTTCCCTGGCTGCCTGCAATATCGTCTGACCATAGCGAGCTTGGATTTTTCGTCCATCGATGGTAATCGTCGCTTTATCGATCATGTTAGGCTTCCTCTCTTTGCGAAGGATTCAAATACCAAACACAATTACTCTACCATTATTGCGTCAAACTTACAGACTTCGATACAGATGCCACACCGTTCACAGATGTTGGGATCAATGTAGTGGACCTGACGTTTCTCACCACTGATAGCCCCAGCCGGACAGTTCCGTTTGCAAACCATACATCCGGTGCAGTTTTCCTCGATCACTTTATAGGTGATCAAGCCCCGGCAGACTTTGGCAGGGCATTTTTTATCGTAGATGTGCGCTTCATATTCGGAGCGGAAAAAGCGCAGAGAAGCCATTACCGGCCCTGGAGTCAGTTGGCCCAATGCACACAACGAGGCTTCTTTCATGTTGCGGGAGATATATTCGATCTCATCAAGGTCTTCTGGTTTACCTTCCCCCTTACTAATGCGGGTTAAAACCTCCAGCAACCGCCGACCACCGATGCGACAGGGCACACACTTGCCGCAAGATTCGGCCGAGGCAAACGTCAGGAAATATTTGGCGAATTCCACCATGCAGGTATCTTCATCCACCACGATCATTCCACCCGACCCCATGGTTGCCCCGGCTTGGACCAGCGAGTCGAAATCAACCGGCGTGTCTAGCGCTTCAACCGGCAGGCAACCCCCTAGCGGGCCGCCAGTTTGCACAGCCTTGAACTGTTTTCCGCCGAGTATACCACCGCCAATGTCATAGATAATCTCGCGCAGGGTGGTGCCCATTGGCACTTCGATTAACCCGGTGTTGTTGACCTTGCCAGTCAGGGCAAAAATTGCTGTGCCCGGTGAGTTCTCGGTCCCAATGCTGGCGAACCACTCTGCGCCATTCAAAATGATCTGAGGCGCCATTGCATAACTTTTGACATTATTGACATTGGAAGGCTTATTCCATAACCCGGAGACAGCCGGGAAGGGAGGACGGGGACGGGGTTCGCCGCGGCGGCCCTCTATAGAAGCCATTAGCGCGGTTTCTTCGCCGCAGACAAAAGCACCTGCGCCTTCTTTGATATATAAATCAAAGCTGAAATCGGTGCCAAGGATATTCTTCCCTAAAAAGCCAAATTCACGCGCCTGTTGGATCGCGATTTTCAAGTGGGCGATTGCTAGCGGGTATTCTGCTCTACAGTAGATGTAACCTTCTTCGGAACCAATCGCATAGGCTGCAATAGCCATTCCTTCAATAACGCTATGAGGGTCGCCTTCTAGAATAGAACGATCCATAAAGGCGCCCGGATCACCTTCATCGGCGTTGCAAATCACATATTTGGGTTTTGCCATCGAGCGGCGAGCAAATTCCCATTTGATCCCGGTCACGAAACCCGCGCCACCCCGCCCGCGCAGTTTTGAGTCTTTCATTATCGAGATGACTTCGTCGGGCGTCATCTCGGTGATGGCTTTGGCGAGGGCTAAATAACCCCCGCGGGCGATATATTCTTCAATTCGCTCAGGGTTGATGATACCGCAGTTGCGTAAAGCGATGCGGACTTGCTTACGATAGAAGGGCAAGTCCGTATAGGATGGAATCGTCACTTGATTGGGCTGAGTTTCTACAGGGCTCTCCATTGGTTTCTCCTTTGGCTTTACCAATCTTGGGGTACAACCCCAACTACCCACTCTAAAACTGGTTTGCCACCGATAATATGTTCATCGATGATGCGCGCCACCATGTCCGGCTTTACATTTCCATAGGTGATCCTTGGTTGATTGGGCAATTGGACATCCACCAGTGGTTCGCGCACACACATCCCAATACAACCAACGGTAGTGATTTCAGCAGTCAGGTTCCGTTTACCCAGCTCCAGCTCGATTTGCTCCATTGTCTCGCCAGCCCCAGCGGCTAAGCCACATGTGCCGGCGCCTACATAAATCACCACTTTTTCTTGCCGGGCCTGCTCATGCGCCTGTTGCTGTTGTTGCTGAAACGCCTTTAAAGCCTCAACGCTCTCGATCTTTGCCATTTCTCACCTCTCCTACTCCAGACGTTTCAACTGCCGCACCAGCTTATCCGGCTCGGTTTGTCCATAAACCTTATCGTCCACCACTACGACCGGCGCCAGACCACAGGATCCCAGACAATAAACGATCTCTAAGCTGTATTTATAATCTGGCGATGATCCGTTTGGTGGCGTTTTTAACTGTTCATGGATCACATCTACGGTTTTCATTGCTCCTTTGACATGACAGGCTGTGCCATCGCATACCCGAATCAGATGCCGACCGCGCCGTTTGAGATGAAATTGGGCGTAAAAGGTTGCTACCCCTAGGATACGGCTGATCGGAATGCGCATCCGTTTAGAAATTTCTTTCAAAATTGGCTTGGGGAGATAGCCATATACCGCTTGGGTGCGCTGTAAAATCGGGATGATGGCGCCTTTTTGGTTTTTATATTCCTCCAGGATATCCAATAACGGTTTCAAGTCAAAGGTTTGTTCTTCTAAGGTGTCGGTCATGTTTTCTGCTCCATTGGCGAGATAGGTGGTGTCTCTGCTGCTACCAGCGGCAGAAACACATGAAAGGTTGTGCCAACGCCAACCTTGCTTTCTACCGTGATGCGCCCCTCGAAACGCTGGATCATGTCTTTAGTAATGGCTAATCCCAGGCCGGTTCCTTCGGCTGCAAGCTCTTTGGCGTTCGGAGCGCGATAAAACTCTTGAAAGAGGCGAGGCAGAGCTTCCTCGGGAATGCCAATCCCGCTGTCTTGAACAGCTACGTGAATCTCCCCATCCAATGCTTCCATTTTAACCAACACCCGACCACCGGCTAAAGTGTACTTCACTGCGTTCGAAATCAAATTGTTGAAAATGCGATCCAACCCATCTGCGGTTGCGCGCACAAACACCTTTTCGGCCGGGCAATCGCACTCAAACCGAAGGTCAATTTGCTTCTCTTCAGCCGGGATTTTATATCGTTCTACTACTCGCTCGATGATTTCCTTCAGAGAAATGGGTTGGAGCTCCTCAGTGATAAAGTTGCTGACCTTTCCAGCAGCTAAATCCAGTAAATCATCAATTAACCTTTGCAGGTATTCAATCCTGCGAGCCGCGCGCTCCAAAATCTCTTTTTGCTGCTCGGATACTTCCCCGGCATAACCCGCTGTTATGGTGCGCAGCAGGCTGCGAGTAACGCTGACCGGTGAGCGTAACTCGTGGGTGGCGGTGTGAATGAACTGGCTTTTCATTTTATCCAGCTCGCTCATCGCTTGATAAGCGATGGCGTTCTCGATGGCAATACTCCCCTGAGCTGCAATGGCGGCGATAAATTCTTCATCCTCTTTGTTAAACCGATTGGCTTTTGTGTCGTAGACTCTCAGGATGCCCAGTGGTCCGCTTTTACCCATGAGCGGCGCAGAGAGCATAGATTGAATCCCTTCTTGACGGGCTTCCAACGGATATTGTAACAGCGGGCTTTGAGGGGCATTGGGGATGTTGACAACTTTTCCGGACAGGGTCTCTTTTGCCAGCGGGTTGGTCAGCGCATCGACCGGTCCTTTATTGATATAGGTTTGACTCAACCCATAAACGGCAACCGGCTCTAATTTGCGCCCGCTTTTATCCAACATGCGGATTGAACAGGCCCGCACTCCCATGGCCTTTGCCGTAGTTTCGACCAGGCGCTCCAGGACTTGTTTTAGATCCAATGTCGAGCCGACCACTTTAGAGATTTCATTGAGCGCTTGTAAGCGAACCGTGGCGCGTTGCAAGTCCTGGCTGAGTTGGATGACCTCGGCTTCTCGCCGCCGTAACCGTTCTTGAATGCTGCCTACTAAAAAGGTGACAAAGATGGCTGTGGTCGAAAAAAAGCTCAGCACCCCAAGCACATACAGAGGGCTTTGATAGAGCGATACCGGCAAATAATTTTGCAAGGCGTGGTGGGGTAGCCAACCGATGTATTCAAGCAAAACGGTTCCACTGACCAAGAGTATTGCCAAAACGGAGAGGAGAAAGGCTGTTCGTTGCGGGAAGAAAATGGCAGCGATAATAATATGAAATATGAAATACCAGATTGCCGGGCTTTCCACACCTCCGGAGTAATGGAAGAGCAAGGTCATCGCTAACCAGTCCAGCGCTGTTTGCCAGATTGCCAAAGCCTGGAACTCATCTTCAGAAGCGCCGCGCCGTTTCGCGCGGCGTTCACTGATGAGAAAGAAGATATTGTAGAGTAAAATGGCAACGCCGATGCCGGACAAAACGGCAAGCGGCGCTCCAACATGAAAAAAATTGTGAACAACCCAGGTGGCTATCAGGACGCCTGCGCCGGCAATCCAGCGCAGTTTGATCAGCCAGGAAACGCTGGATACCAGTTCAGCTTTGACCAGAGTACGGGTAATACCCGTCTGTGAAACGTCCAAATACAGCCGCTCAAGCGAGTCTCCATTGGATCTGGAGAATCCCATTCATCCCTCGATTAATCGGGTAGCAATTCCTTGACCTTTGCCACCAACACCTCTGGGTCAACTGGTTTTTCAAGGAAGACTTCCACGGGCAAATAGTCTGAGTCAGGGGCAAATCGCAGTGGTGTGGTGGTGTGGATAGCTGTTAACATCAGGATTGGAATATGGCGAAACTCTTTATACTCCGAATTGGGGTCTGGACTATGCAACGCCAGAGCCACTTGAAAACCTGCTGTAGCGGTGTCCATCATAACATCCAAGACGATTAAGTCCGGGCGAAGCTTCTTGACCAGTTCTAACCCCTCCTCTGAGGTTTTGGCTTCGCTTATCTGATAACCGGCCGCTTCAAGGGGCAAGCGAACCGTCAGTCGTTGATCAGCGTCATCGTCAATAATTAGAATGTGTTTTTTGCTCATCTCTCTCTCTTCCATAGTTCTCCAAGGATATGTTGGGTGATTTCAGGTATTACGGCTTGTACAGATGGGCTGAGTTCTTCGCTGATCTGCAGTCGTTCAGGTTCCACACCGTAGATCAAAACTTCTTTTGGCAACTTTCCCAATGCTTCTGCCAGCTCCAATGCCTGCGCCACGCCGGTTTCATGCAAAGACAGACCTTGCCCACCCGCGAAATACCTGACATCCTCCGCTCGAAAGCGACGCCATGCACCGGGCTTTTCACCCATTTGCACTGCGTCAATGATGATGACCCGCTCCCACCCATCCATCCGTAAGACCAGATCGATCCCGCTGACTGCGGCGATTTCTACCGCTACACCGGGCGGCAACTTCTGGTGGGTTAATTCCTCTGCCACGCGTACCCCAAGCCCATCATCCCCATAGAGTGTGTTTCCCACCCCAAGGATCAGGATCTGCCGTTGCTCTTCTGGGAGAGATGGGACTTGAGGCACGTTTCGTGGCACACAGCTTAGCGTTGAACTTTCAGGACATGCACGCTGCAGGAAATGCATGGGTCATAAGCGCGCACCAACATCTCTAAATCCAGTTGCATTTGGGGTTCGGGTTTGTGCATCACTTTTGGCACCCAGGCGCGCATGTCGTGCTCAAGGTTATTAATGTTCTGATTGGTCGGAATGATACAGTTGGCAGCCGTGATGCGGCCGTCTTCACCAATGGCATAGTGGTGGATCAACAAACCACGGGGCACCTCCGCCACACCAACCCCTTCACCTGGAATGTGTTTAATCGGCGCAGGTTCTTCGGGTTGTACGCCGCGATTCAACAACTCCTCAATGATGCGGATGGAATCCTCGGTGCTGTGCACGATCTCAACCACCTGGGCAGCAGAGTTGAGGAAGGTATTGGTCACTTTAGGTTTCATCCCCAAGACCGCCGCGGCTTCTTTGGCTTTCGGGTGTAACAAATCGTAATTGTTGTTAAAGCGTGCCAGGGCTCCAACCATCAGCGATTCACGTTTATTGCGGGTGAACTTTGCCGTTGAATGGGACACCATAAATTCGTTGGTGACCTCTTTGTAGCGTTCCGGCGGCACACGCACCCCATCGCTGGTGAGGATATCCCCATCGATAAAGGCGTACTCATCGGGCTTGCTCAGCGAGACGTATTCGGTATCGCGCTCGAACTCCGGCCAGGGCAACTTTGAGAACAACTCAACGGTCGCTTCAACGTCTTTGCGCGAGTCAATCAGGCGTTGGCGCATGGCTTCCAATTCGGACATCTTGGGGAAGTGGGTAAAGCCGCCCACTGTCATCGCAATCGGATGGGTGTGACGCCCGGTGACCATGGCACACAGATCGCCGGCCAATTTCTTCATCCGCAGGGCGCGCAGCACCACGTCTGGATGGCTATTGACCAGCGGAATAACGCTCCCCACACCCAGGAAATCCGGCGCAACCAACATGTAAACATGCAGAACATGGCTATCCAGAATCTCACCATGAAAGGTTAACTTGCGCAAGAGCCAGCTTTGTTCGCTTAACTCAACTCCCAAAGCTTTTTCGGATGCCCGCAAGGAGGCTGTGGCGTGCCCGGTGGCGCAAATGCCACAGATTCGGCTGGTAATGTGGGAAGCCTCGTGATAGGGACGCCCAAGCAACATTGCTTCGAAAAAGCGCGGCGTTTCAACCACCTCAAAGCGGCAGGTCTTTAGTTCGCCGTTTTCAACCTCGACAACGATATTGCCGTGTCCTTCTACCCTGGTAACGTGATGGACTTCAATTCGTTTACTCATAGAACTACCCTTTCTGCAACAGTTTCTCACGTACCTGGTAAGTGGTGAACATCGTATAGATGGCGGTGATGTCTTCCACACTCAAACCAGCTTCTGCCAGGACGTCTTTCATGGAATCTTGATTGGGATTGGTGATGAAACCGCGACAGGCTTCACAGGAGGAGCCATAAGTTGGGCAAATTGCTCCACAGCCGGCGCGGGTGACCGGCCCCAGACAGACTTTTCCTTTGGTGTACATGCACACATTCTCTTTGAGACGGCATTCGACGCACACCGGATAATCGGGGATGGGAGGCTTTTTGCCCAACAGGAGCGCCTTGACGACTGCGATAAATTCGTTGCGGTCAATAGGGCAACCGGGAATGGCGAAATCCACTGGGATAACAGCCTCAATTGGGCGAGCATCGTAGGTCTCGTACCATTCCCATTTATCCCCGTAAACATATTTGCGCACTTCTTCAAGGGGATGTAGGGCTTTGAGGGCGTTGACACCGGCCAGATGGGCGCAAGTTCCGAGGGCAATTACGATGCTGGCTTGTTGGCGAATGGCTTTCAGGCGGGCTTCATCGCTCTGGCGAGTGCAAGAACCCTCCACAAAGGCAATCTGGTAATCTTCACCTTTCTCACTCATCGCCTCGCGGAATTGCACAATTTCGACTGCACTTAGCAACTCGGGGTGGTCTTGCAACGAGTCCACCACCGTCAATTGACAGCCTTCGCAACTGGTGAAATCAAAGAAAGCGATTTTTGGTTTACCGTTGGCGCTCATAGTGCCTCCTCCAGGCCCTTGATCTCACGATAACTGAAGACCGGGCCAGACTGACATGCATAGATATTGTTAATTTGACAGTGACCACACTTCCCTACCCCGCATTTCATCCTGCGTTCGAGTGACAGGTAGATATTGCCTTCGGAAATTCCCTTACCAAAGAATTCCATCAGGACAAACCGGTACATCACTGGCGGGCCGCAGGTGATGCCAACGGTATTGCGAGGATAGATCGAGATATGTTTGAACAAGGTTGTGACCACGCCAACATTTCCAGTCCAATTCTCATCACCGCGGTCAACGGTCACATGGAGTTCGACATCTTCTCGTTCGCCCCAGGCTTTTAACTCATCTTTGAAAAGCAATTCTCCAGGATTGCGCGCCCCATAGAGGATTATCACGCGTCCGTATTGGGCGCGCTCGTCCAGCACTTGATTAATCAACGAGCGTAACGGCGCCAGACCAAGCCCGCCAGGAACAAAGAGAATGTCTTTGCCGCGGAAGTTTTCATAAGGGAAACCTCGTCCAAAGGGGCCGCGTAAGCCGATCTTATCGCCTGGCTTGAGGTTGTGCAAGGCGGTTGTGACATCGCCCACTCTGCGCACGCAAAGTTCAAAAGTGCCGTTACTGCGGCTGGGAGAGCTGCTAATACTAATCGGCGCCTCTCCTACGCCAAACACCGAGACCTCCATGAATTGCCCTGGGCGATGACCAAGGGACATTCCATTGGGCAGCTCAATGGTGAACACTTTCTCCAGCGCCGTCATGGGACGGATATCCACAATTGTCGCCAAATAAGGCAGGTAAATATCGTATTCCGTGTTGGGAAAGACTTGTGTTTGAGGGTAACTCGCTATGGCAACCATATCTTAACTCCCAGCTTCCTGTTGTCGGTACAGCTCATTAAAGACGCCGACCGGGGTAATATCAACGAGGCAGGCCCGTGCGCAACGCCCACAGCCTACGCAACCTAAATGTTTGTGAGCATCCAATATATATTTACCTTTGCGCATAAAGCGATGCCGTTGACGAAGAGCACGGCTGGCTCGGAAGTTATGCCCGCCGGCCACCGTGGCAAATTCATCCAATTGACAAGAATCCCACTGACGCACTCGCTGGCCGTCAACTAGGTTCAGTTCTACTTCATCCTTGACATCAAAGCAGAAGCAGGTTGGGCAAACATTGGTGCAGGCGGCGCAGGCAAGGCAGCGATCCCCAAGTTCTTGCCACAGAGGACTTTTCATGCTCAGTTCAAGGATCGAAGGTAATTCGCTTACATCGAAGTCCAGGCGATAGGGAAACTTGGGCCATTTGGCGCTGATCACGGCGTTGAGCTGTTGGATATCTCCCTTCTCCGCCGAGCGAGCGTTGGCATATTTTGCCAGTAATTGCTCTCCGGCTTGCGTCCCCACATCGACAGCATACCGATCACCCAAATCGGTCAAATGGAGATCGTAACCCTCATCTGCTGTCAGTGTTCCCATGCTTTTACAGAAGGAATGTTCATCGCAAGGGTTAAGACATTCAATGCTCACGATCAGCGTTTTCTTGCGGCGATTCATGTAGTGGACATCGTACTGACCGCTGGAGAAAACCGTGTCTAAGAGCTGAATTGCATGGAGGTCACAGGTATGCACTCCCAAAATCACTGTGGGGGGTGCTTCAGGAGGATCTTGTAAGACACCGCCATTCTGTCGGGTGTATTTGAATAATACTTCTCGGGTCGGTAACAGAAACTTCTTGGGCGGCAGCAAAGTGGTGGGATAATCCATGTGCAACTCAGAAGGATCATGGATCTCCTCAAAGACAAATGCGCCATTCTTTGGCGTAGGTCCCGCAAGGCGATAATCCGCTAACATGCGGGAGACAAAATCTTGAAAGGCAGGTTTGGGAAGAATCGTGAGGCTCACATTTTGCTCCTCTAAGCTAAGATTACAGGGCACATTAACTTTTCATTCTCAACCTAATATACTCAAGCCTGGCAAGAATGAATAGTGAGTTTTGTCACACAATTCTTTGCCAATTTTTCCAATTGGATAAGATAACTCTGATATTATCCGACTGCCTCGGGGAGCAGCTCAAACTGGCTGCGGTATAACTCAGCGTAGAATCCGTTGCGTTGGAGAAGCGTTTCGTGATCTCCCTGCTCGACAACATTTCCATCCTTTATAACCAGGATGAGATCGGCATTGCGAATGGTGGAAAGCCGATGAGCGATGATGAAACTGGTGCGACCTTGCATCATCTTTTCCATTGCGGCCTGGATGAGCAATTCGGTATGAGTGTCCACCGAACTAGTTGCTTCGTCCAGGATCAGCATTTGGGGTTGAATCAGGATGGCGCGTGCAATGGTCATCAGTTGTTTTTGTCCCTGTGACAGGTTGGTTACCTCTTCATTCAATACCAACTCATACCCTTCCGGTAGCGTGCGGATGAAATGGTCGATATTAGCAGCCTGAGCAGCCTGAACGACTTCAGCGTCACTCGCCGCGGGATAACCATAGCGGATGTTCTCCTTGATGGTGCCGTTGAATAGCCACGCATCCTGCAGCACCATACCGAACAGGCAGCGCAAGTCGCCACGGGGGAATTGGCGAATGTCTACGCCATCGATTAAGATAGCCCCCCCATCGACATCATAGAAACGCATGAGCAGTTTGACCAGAGTCGTCTTGCCGGCGCCGGTTGGACCGACAATCGCCACTTTCTGACCGGCCTGGATTTTGGCAGAAAAGCCTTGAATCACCATCTGATTGGGTTGGTAACCAAAATACACCTCGCGAAATTCCACATTGCCACGCACCTCACGCAAAGGCATGACCGTTTGTATCTCCGCGGGTTCTTCTTCCTGCGCCAGAAAATCAAAGACTCGCTCAGCGGCTGCGGCGGTCTGTTGCAGAATGTTGGAAATATTGGCAATTTGGGTGATCGGTTGGGTAAACATGCGCACGTATTGAATGAATGCCTGAATATCGCCGACGGTGATCACCTTCTGCACGACTAACCAACCGCCTAAAATTGTCACTGCCACAAAACCCAGGTTACCCATAAATCCCATGAGGGGCATCATCACTCCAGAGAAGAATTGGGCTTTCCAGGCTGCATCATAGAGCCGGTTGTTCAACTGGTCAAATTTTTGGAGGCTTTTCTGCTCACCATTGAAGATCTTGATCACCTGATGAGCGCCAAACGACTCCTCCACGTGACCATTGACATGCCCTAATTGGTCCTGCTGCTCGGAGAAATACCGTTGCGAATTGCGGATAATCACCATCACCAGGAGAAAGGACAAAGGTACCATCACCAGGGCAACCAAGGTCATGATCCAGTTAATCGACAGCATCATGACCAAAACGCCAACGACGGTAGTCAGCGAGGTAATGATCTGAGTCAGGCTCTGGTTCAGGGTCTGATTGATCGTGTCGACATCGTTTGTAAGAAAAGAAAGCACCTCTCCATGGGTGGTTTTATCGAAATAGCGGAACGGCAGGCGTTGGATCTTGTGCATCACATCCTTGCGTAAGCGGTAAGTGATCTTCAAGGCAATATCCGCCATCAACCAACCTTGCCAGAAATTCAAGATAGCAGAAACTCCATATAAGCCCAGGGTGATCCATAAAAAGCGCCGAATTGCCCCAAAGTCGATGCTGCCCCTGCCACTCATTTGGGCAATCACTCCCTCGAACAAGGTTGTGGTTGCCATACCTAACACCTTTGGCCCGAAGATCATTAGGATGGTAGAGATCAATGCCATTCCACTGACAAGAACAACGGCTAATCGAACTGCCCCGAGATACTGCAGGAGTTTACGTAACGCTCCTTTGAAATCGCGGGCTTTCTCTACCTTGCCCATTACTGCCAGATGTGGACGTCCTCCAAACGGCCCTGGCCCTCTTCCTTGCCCTGTCGCCGGAGGCAGGCTGCGATTTCGGTTCGATGCGGGTTGTTGATTCATGCTTTCACCTCCACACCAAGCTGGGAGATGGCAATCTCTCGATAGACCTCACAGGTCTCGATGAGCTCTGTGTGGGTGCCAATCCCTACAATGCGCCCCTGATCTAAGACGATTATTTGATCGGCATCTTTGATGCTTGCCACGCGTTGACTGACGATGAAAACCGTGGAATTGACCAACCGTTTTTTCAGTTCCCTGCGTAGGGCAAGATCGGTTTTGAAATCAAGGGCAGAAAAACTATCATCAAAAAGGTAAATCGGGGCATGCTTCACCAGAGCTCGGGCTATGGCAAGCCGCTGGCGTTGCCCTCCAGAGAGGTTTATGCCGCCTTGTGAGACTTCCATTTTCAAACCTTGTTCATTGCTGAGCACAAAGTCGGCCGCCTGAGCAATTTTGATTGCCTCAATCAATTGTTCTTCTTCCGCTTGTTCGTTGGCAAAACGCAAATTGCTTTCTACATCCCCTGAAAACAGATTGCTTTGCTGGGGGACATAGGCGATTTGCTCTCTTAACTTCTGAAGGGGAATCTGGCGGATATCCACTCCGTCAATCGTGATTTTGCCCTCGATGACATCGTAGAAGCGTGGGATCAGATTCAGGATGGTGGATTTGCCCGAGCCAGTCGTACCCAGAATCGCCGTTGTGGTACCGGGTGGGGCAACAAAGTCGATTTCATGTAACACGTCTTCCTCTGCATCAGGATAGCGAAACGATACTTTATGGAATGCCACTTCTCCCCGCAATGGTTGGGGTAAATCGAGCGGTTGGGCAGGGTCAGTGATGCTGAGGTCACTTTCCAAAACATCTGCCACGCGGTGAGCAGATACGTCGGCACGCGGAAACATCATGAACATGAAGGAGATCATCATAAATGAGAACACAATTTGCATGGCATATTGCATGAAAGCCATCAAATCGCCCACCTGGAGGCTGGCTTGGGCGACTTGTGGCGCGCCAACCGCAAGGATCAGCAGGGAAACCCCGTTCATGATCAGCATCATAAACGGCATAACTACGATAAACACGCGGTTGACGAACAAATTCTCTTTCATCAGTCTAAAATTGATTTCATCAAAACGGCTCTCTTCGTGGTCTTGACGATTGAAAGCCCGTACGACCATCATCCCCACCAGATTTTCCCTAGCAATTGCGTTCAGGCGGTCAAGCAAGTCTTGAATGATTTTGAATTTCTTTATGGAGACTTGATAAGCAATGACGATTACGCCGACCAATGCCACCACCGCTAAGCCAATTGTCCAAACCATTGAGACATCCTTGCTCAAGGCGCGGATCAAGCCTCCGAAGGCGATCAAGGGCGCATAGAAGACCATGCGCACCATCATCATAATCAGCATTTGCAACTGGGTAATATCGTTGGTGGAACGAGTGATCAGGGAGGCCGCCGAGAAACGGTTAAATTCCATGCCGGAGAAACTTAAGACTTTCGAGTACAGCAAATGACGCAAATCGCGGCTGAAGCCCGCCGCAGTGCGCGCAGCCAGCAAGCCAACGGTAATCGTACATACTGCCGAAAGGAATGCAATTGCCAACATCCGCAATCCTGTGCGTTGAAGATAGCTGTTTTGCAATCGATTGAGATCCATTCCCAAAGTGCGGTACTCTTCCCGAACTGCCAGAGAGAGATTTTGACGGATCACGTTCTCACCAAGGGCGCTCATTCTCTCATAGATGCCACTGGCAATCTCTTGCCGAACCGAAAGGGGTAATCTGCCCAGGACGGTAGTCCAGTCAGCTCCGGAGGGAATCTTGAGCAGCTCCATCCCCTGGCTGGGTAACATCGTTGCGGATGTCCATTTGCCACTTTGCCACTGATCGATTAGAAAGACGGTTAGGAAGGTTTTCTCGAAGTTCAGCCTTAGCTCTGCTGCCTGCTCTGCAGATGTATCGTTCAGCACGTAGATAGTCGTCTCAGATAGAGCCGGGTAGAGCGCTCGAAGTTGTTCGAAATCAGGCGACTGCGTCTCTACTTTCTCATAAAGGCTCAGCAGTTGAGCCTGTTGCTCAGTGTTCAAGAAGAGGGTGAGTTTGTTAAGTTGCTGTTCGCGTAAGGCGCGGGGCAGTTGTTCATCAATACCATTCAACTGGATGCCGTTGGTTACAATTCGAGACAGGTAGTCGGGTAATGCCAGATCGGCATTGGCTTGAATGAACAATAAGAAAACCGACAGAATCAATAAACTGCTATAGGGTTTCAGATATTTTATAAGCCTGATCATCCTTACAAACTCCAACAATAAAAGAATTGAAGAACCGCTTATTCATCGCAAATTGCACTAGATTTAAACCACGCTTCGAGAATGCCTACCAGCGTATCCAGCAACGGGAGCAATTGCTGTTGGGTATGGACGTCGATGCGATTTGCCCATTCGGCTACCAGGTTTTGGTGAGCGTTCATACTTGCCTTGATAATCAGCTTCCCTGCCTCGGTCAGGGAGTTCTCTTTCACTCTTCGATCGTGAGGATGTTCCTGGCGAATGAGATATCCCTGCTGAACCAGACGATCCAACATCTGACTGGCTGCTGCACTGCTGATACCGAATTCTTCTCCCACATCCGAAACCGTGCAAACACCCACACGTTGAATGTGGTACAAAATCATCATTTGTGGCAGGGTGAGACCGTGTTGTTTGACAAAACGATAATGATTTTGCATGACAATGCGCAAAAGCAAACCGATGAACTGCTGCAAACGGGCTGAAAATGGGTGAGATTCATTCATCTAATCGCTCCCAAAATAGTTAAGTGAGCTTGAATTATAAGACTGATTATCTATTTGTCAAGAGAAGTACTTGAATCGCAAAGCAAAATTTGCTATACTGGAAATGCACCAAAACATCTCCCTCTCTGATGCCTTCTCTTGCCTTGGTGCCTCCGCCGATTGGGTGTGTTTTGTCGAGAAAGGAGGTTTCCATGGAAGCTAAAGGGTCTCGTCAACCGTTGCGCATCCTGTTTGGAGATGACGGATCAGAGCATGCTTACGCGGCTGTAAAACTGATCTGTGAACTACCTTTACCCAGCGGGAGTGAGATCACCGCCCTGGCGGTCTTTCCACCAACCCGCATCAACCATTATCCAACCATCAAGGAACAACTCGAGGCGACCTGCCAGCACCTTCGTGATCGGGGGATCTCTATCCAGTCCGAAGTGAAAGCTGGCGATCCTGCTGAAACGATTCTGGACATGGCAACCCGGCTAAAGGCGAACCTCATCGTAGTTGGCGCCTTAGGCTTGCGCGCAACCCTGGGCATCTTTTTGGGTGGGGTTGCCCAAAAAGTCGTCGAATATGGGCATTGTCCCGTTTTAGTTGTGCGCGCTCCGTTTGAAGGGTTACATCGAATTCTGATCGTCAACGATGGCTCAGAGCATGGTTGGAGTGCCGTGGAATACCTGGGGAACTTTCCGCTTCCTGCCCATGCCCAGATCTCCATCCTGCATGTGCTGTCTCCGCTTTATCCCGAGGATTATGCCACTGCGGCATGGGGAATGGGAAATATCCCCATGCCCCCTCTGACATCCCGGCGACCCACAGTGGCGGGTGAAAAGAGCGAAGAAGAGAAAATTGGGGAAGGAATTTTGGAGAAAAGTCTTGCGACTCTGAAGGAAGCCGGTTATTCCGCGGAGACCTTTTTGCGCCGTGGGGATGCGGCAACCGAGATTTTGCAACTTGCCAAAGAAAAGCATATCGACCTGATCGTGGCTGGGTCGCGCGGCCTTAGCCAAGTCAGTGCCTGGTTGCTGGGAAGCGTCTCGCGCAAACTGATTCATTACGCCAAGTGTTCGGTGCTGGTCGTGAGAACAACCTAGATACCTGAGTAAGGAGGTGTGTCATGATTGTCGCGAAGCAAGTAGCCGATTTCATCACCTTCCTTCGCTTGGGGATCGGAATCTATCTCGTGTACCTTGGCATCACGCAGGGTCAAGCCGCACTTCCGCTGGTTGTCTGGTTAATGCTTGCCGATTGGTTTGGCGATTTCCTCGATGGCAATCTTGCTCGACGCAGTAGCCGGCAATATCACTCCTGGATTGGCGACCACGATCTCCAGGTTGATATGTCGGTAGCCACCGGTTTGTTGCTTTATTTCATTGCTGCCCGTGTTTTGCCGGCCTGGTGGGGCTGGTTTTATTTGATTCTCTGGGGCGCTCTCTTCTTATGGTTGGGGATTCCATCCTCTCTAGGGATGCTCTATCAAACCCCGATTTACGGCTATATCCTTTGGCTTGCTTTAACCCAGCTATCCCCTCTCGGTTGGTGGATGGTGGCGTATCTGGCGGCAATTATCCTGATTACCTGGCCGAAATTCCCCAAGCAAGTGGTGCCCGGTTTTTTATACGGCTTTCGGGAAGTGCGCTTACCGAAAGGCAAAAATTCCGATCGGGACAGGTGGTCATGACCGAAACCATACTTCCCGAAAGTTGCCACATTTGGTTTAGAAATGTTTCGATTGGATTCAGGAATGGATTGCCATTTATGACCAAAGAAGAGTGAGATAGGGGGCTGTCTGTATGGTTTGAGATAGCCCCTCTGTACATCTAAGAAAGCTTGCAGACAAGCAGGGGGCATATGCTGAAATATCCAGCCATATAAAAAATTAATCCTTTGCGGAGGTGAATTGTGGTATAAAGCGGGGGTTATCTTTACGCTCTCTGGATTTTGATTTGCTGAAACAGATCTTAGCCACTATACGCAACACGCAGGAAATTCTGACCGTCAACCGATTCCATGGCACACAGCCTTGTCGTTCCCTCATGGTGCTCTCAGCCAACCTGTGCCATCCCTGGCCACACCTACAGCGGGGTAAGGAACGGTTGCAACAATTTATCCGCCTCGTTCAAGATCATCAGGCAGACCTATTGCTCCTTCAGGAGGTGTGGCAAACCCGGCGACATCAGGTGCACGAGCTGCTGGCTGAAGAGCTTGGGATGAATGTCGTGTATGCGCGCACCAACGGTGACCGGTTTCAGATTGGTTTTGAGGAAGGTTTGGCGATCCTAAGTCATTTTGCGTTGATTCCTCAAGGGATCAAAGTCTTTCGCTCCAGCCTGCATCCTATTGCTCGCCGCCAGGCATTAGCAGCGTTGGTCAAGACACCTTGTGGCGATTTGCTGGCTGTTTCCACCCACCTGAGCATCAACCCCTGGCGCAACCGCCGCCAAGTGCAGGAGTTAATTACCTGGATAGAGAATCAAAGCAGCCAGGCGATCATCGGGGGAGATTTCAACGCGCCTGAAACAACTTCTCGAATTGCGCTGCTTAAGGAACGTTGGATGGATACCCTGCGCCACATCCATCCCAGCCATGCAGATGCAACCACCCATCAGATGGTTTTGCCGGTGATTGGGGAACTGCGCCACCGCCTGGATTACCTTTTTCTCTATCAGAAAGAGAAGGTGTGGCAAATCCTCAACGCTGGCAAGGAGGCGCGTTATCCTTTTTCTGATCACGCCGCCGTCTGGACTCAATTGGGACTGCCCGGGTTCTCGCCTGCTTCGTCAGATTGAGTTTCTTCCTGGCGCCATGTTAAGTTGTGCTTAGAGAGGCTGTTGTCAGCAGGGTATTTTTTGACCCGTCAACCGAGCGCTCGCTCTCGCTCAGGCAGGCAACAGCAGCAAACCATTTGCTAGATTCCGTAAGGCATGATGGCGTGTGCAAGCCTGGCTTCTGCTTTCAGTTGTTTCCTTACCATGCTTGACTGTTGAGTGAGTTCGGGGTATAGTGAGTAGTGAATTCTGCATTGCGCCTCAGGATACAACGAAACGCTTGTCCCGGTTGCGTAAACTTCCGTTGGGAGGAGAGTGGTGTCTGCCTATCGGCTAACTTATTCTGAATGCCTGGTTTTAGCCGTTCTGTTACAGCTTCCTGTTCAGCCGCGTTCGGTATTAGGCGACTGGTTCAGGATTCAGGAATTCCCTGAACTCACCGAAGATCTGTTGGCAAATAGTCTGGCCGCTCTGAAGGATAAGGGCTACTACTTTCCTAACCAGAAAAGCCAGCCGATTGCGCCGGCGCTTATCCGCTCGCTGATGCTTTTGTCGCTCAATCCGGGCGATATTACCATCTTTCTGCGCCGACATGGGCGCTCTGCGCTTACCCGCTTTGCCCAGATGAAAAGGAGCGTGGCGCAGTATAGCATTGGTGGGGAACACCTGTATATTTATCCCATTATCAGGCAATCTTCGCTGGCGGAAATAATCCTTCCAGAGTGGTTCCTTGTCTGTCAAAATGAGGGCTTGCAGGCTGAAATGTCGCCGGGCGCGTTCCATCTCTTCAGCCAGACCTGCGCGCTGATTGACCTGGCGGCTGCCGAAACGGATTTTCAAACCAGTTGGATTAAAAAGAGCAAACTATTCGAACCATCAACCTTTGCAAACGATTGGCTGGATGTTTTCTATTCGCCAGAGCAGGGCGATGCGCCAAAACGTCTCGAACAGGAACTTCGCTGGTTGATTTCAGAGAGATTTCTGGCAGAGGGAGGCGATTCAAGCGGCGCAATCGAGATAGGCGAGCGAGGAAAAGCGCTATCCGCCACCCTTTCCGACCCGGACATGGCGATACTCACGGTTTCTTTGCAACTCTGGCAAGACGATTTCCCTGAAACGGGCGTGTTTCTCTTTGGCGGCGGGCGGTTGTTTTTGCTGGATATCTGGAAGAAGCCTGGTTCGTTTCTGATTCGCCAAGTAGGCGACCGACAGGAGGGAAGCGCCTGGGTGAAAGATTTGCTGGAGGCAGGAAGCACGGCGCGGCGCGCAGACTATGTCATTCCAACTGTAGCGTAAGGTTTGTTAATCTGTAGCTAAAATGACGACTCACAGCGAATGTATTTTTATGCCTGCCCTCACTTTTGCTCACCTCTCCCACCCATCCTTGTGGTTGTAAGAACCATTTAGACTGGCAGAAAGGTAGATACTTCAAATGACATCTAGAACATCCCAAACGACCGGGAAACGGCTTTTGGTTTTGTTTGTCATACCATTGATCTCTTGTGGGTGTTCCTCGATGGTTGGCATCTTGATTGGACAATTAGGAAATTTTTTCCTGAGTTTTTTCGGGGAAAACGCCAGCTTGTACGCCATTCCAATTGTCTGTGGACTGTTTGTATTCTCGTTTGGTCTGTCTTTATTGTTCAGCGCTTTGCTGAAGAAATGGTTGCTGCGTCCGCAGAAAGCAGCCAGATGAGGTGCAGGATTGCGGTGGAGATGTCTATTTGGCGATAAGGAAGAGGACATGGGATGGCTTATTGACAGTTCTGCAGGCAGACAGACCAACCGGTGCTCTGTTTTGACGGCAGTATTTGGCGTTGTCAGCAAGGAACGGAGAATGCCGCGGACGAATTTTGCGGGAAATTGGCTCCGCTGTTTCATTCCGGAGATCGCTTTGCGTTCAAGTTTGTGGAAGGTAAGCTAGCTGGCTACCGTTGGAAGGAAGAGGATCTTAGTAAACTAAAGGAAAGCACAGATGAATAGATACAGGAGATTCTTTTATTGTGGATTGGCTGCACTGGCGATTTTGGGGACGGTTTACCTTGCTTCCAGCATAGCTCAACCGGTTTCGGCGCAATCCTTTCCAACCGAGGAGCAGTGTCTGCAAATCTTCCGAGAGGTCTTAATTAGATCGGGGATACCCTGGGAGTATGAAGGGAAGGTGGAGTATTATACGGGTTACTTTAACGAAGAAGAGATATGTCATGTGCTTTTCAGCGATGAAAGCGCAACGCATATTACGGTTTTCATGATTCTGAATAACCCAGGGAATGAATGGCCCGAGCCGCTTGGTAGGGGGAAGGTTTTCTCGGTTAACGGCTATCCTGCTATCGTATCAGAGGGGTTAATTTATCCAGGCCTGCCTTATATGTATTCAGTCCGCTGGTTAGATACTGATCGACAACTGCTGTTTGAAGCTGCTACCAACCTTCAATTCATCGATCAAGAACGTTCAATTTTTATCCTTCCCGCAACCCTTCTCGCTGTGTTCAATGAATTCGATGCCTCCTCACTGCCCGGACCGCCTCCATCTGAAGATGAATCGCTTGTGCCGCCCGAGGCGGAAAGCGAGCCGGTCAATCCAGACGAGACTCTCCCATTGCCGCCAGATACAAGCGACAGCGATGCGGAAAGCAGCTCTGATTCCTTTGCACTGCCTCCAGAAGTTATCGCCGGGAGTCTGGCTGCACCGATCGCCGGAGCGCTCGCCGGGGCAACTGCTTCGCTGATTGCTTCGTTGCTGACCGCAGGCGGTTCGACCGCCGCCGGAGCAGCGCAATCCGCAGCTTCAGCGGCGACAATTATCCGGGATGGTAATGAGTTGTACTGGTCGGAGCGTCCGTGGGATGAAGCCGGTCCTGGCTACGTTACCAAAGAAGAATACGAACATACGCAGCGCATGCTGGCACAGGGCTACCGCTGGGATCAACGGCATGGCTGGGTTGAACCCGGTCAGGTCGAGCAATACGAAGGGTGGCAGCAAGCAAACCGAGCCGCGGTTGCTCAGGAAGAGGAACAGTTTCGCGCAAGGTTGAAGCAAAATCAGCCGCCTGACAAGCCGCAAGAAGCGCTTCAGGAAGAAACGCAAACGGCGGATCGGGCGGATAAGATTTCAAAACAGGTGTTTGAGCAATTGTGGGAGCTCAGCACCAACCTGACGGGGACGAGTTCGACTGTCGTTGGCTCGTTGAGCGATTTGTTTGATTTCAAAGACGATGCCCAAACCATCGAAAAAATGCGGGAGGCATTTCGCGCCTGGGCTGAAAACCCAAATCAAGCAACGGCGAAAAATTATCTGGCAAGCATAAAACAGGCTGCCAGGTTGGAACTGCCAAAATGGAAAGAAATTGTTGGGTTGCAGGAAGCTGCGCAGGTTGAGAAAGTTGGGGAACTGAATCGCCTGTTGAAACAGAGCAACGATCTATTGGGGAATATTTCGCTTGGTGTAGATTTGGTCGATGGGGGCTTCAAAGGGTTGAGAATAGCCAACGAGCAAGGGTATAGCGGTACAGACAAAGTTCTGGCTGTTGGTGCGGAAATCTCCAAGAAAGTCCTGAACTATGCGCTGACCAAAAACCCGCTGGTTAATCTGGTTAATGCTGGGGTGGGGAGTATGACCAGAATAACCACCGGTGAACAAATTGACCTCAGTTGGGCGATTGATCAGGGCGCACAAAGCTGGGATAAGATTACGCGGGAATATGCGGAATATACTGGTGGCGATTGGATTGCTGGAGCGAACGAGGATTTTGGTCAGGCGCTTGCCAACGACCCGCAAATTCGGCAAAAAGACCAGTACCTGCACGCCGTGCGGAGGATCAAACAACAGGTAGAACAGGGCAACCTGACGCGCCAGGATGCAGCGAACCGTATCCGCCAGTTGCGCGAAACGCTGTAGGGAAAAGAAGGATGTCGTAATTACCTACCAAAGGCTCTATTTGGCAGGGCAGACCGTCCACGAATATTTCGCGAATGCACGAATAGCGCTTCCATTCGTTTATTCGTGGTCAATTCGTGGACGGTTTTCTCAGCAAATTATCAACACGACTTGTGATGGTAGGTTGTTACATGATGTCTTCATAAATGCAGTAAGTAGCGCAAGTTGCGCATAGTCTATCATTTCAATTAGTATAAGCGCGGTAAAAGAAGAGTTGAGGATGGTGAAATGCAAACCTTATTTGAAAGCTTTACTTAGCCTTTGCCTGGCGGAAATTGAACACTGTAAGCTATCTGCTATTTATATAGAAGAAGGGGTAATTTGCGTTGTGTGGCAGTGATTGTGACTTTTGAACAAGTGCATGCGCCGTTCGTATAAGATTGCGGTGTATTATCCTTTGCCTGTATGCCTTGCCACTGTTGCTTTGGTAACATTTTCTTTTGGTAATTACCCACACCGGTGGCGCTACTTGGCAGGGCAGACCCGTCCACGAATATATTACGAATAGCGCTGTCATTCGTTTATTCGTGACCCATTCGTGGACGGTCCTCTCAGCGAATTGTCAGCACTACTTTGATGGTATGTTGTTATTATAAAGTAAGGTAGACCTTTGCGAAATTTTCATTTGATAGAAATCGTTAGCTTGACTTTTAAGTAATGTTCGGGGTATAGTATGAACAACACAATGCTTGTTAACAGCACATCGCAAGAATGATTAAAACTTTTTGGCGGATGCAGGGTGTAAGCGGTGATGAATCAAGGCAAAGTTATGGAATGTTTATGAGTTGCATCCCGACTACATTAATGACGTTAAGTGTTACTTTGGGCTTTAACAAATAAGAAGAAGTTGAAGGTGAAACGGTCTCGCCGCAGGTATAATGGAACAGGTGATGGTCTGGACTGCGCCGTATTGCGATTGTACGAAGCGAAGCCCCCTACCAGAACTTCTGGAGGTCAAAAATGTACCGCGCCCACTTTTATCCCATGCATCTGGCTGTTCTGAGCGTCGGGACGAACTTTATGCCGATTGCCTGGTGGACTCCGGTTTCCAAAGAGCCCTTTCGCTTTCTCTTAGCCATAGACCGCAAAAACCATACGCTTAACCTCTTGAGGAAGGTTGGAGAAGCGGCTTTATCTTTCCTCCCGTGGGATGAGCGAGCCTGGGTAGTGCGGGCAGGTTACCTTTCGGGGCGCAGGACGGATAAGGCGCAGCGGCTGGATGTGACCTTGCGGCCTGCAAAGTGTCTGAACCACACCCAGGTGCCGCAAAAGGCTCTGGCAATTTACGAGATGCGGGTTTCCGAGTTGCCCACGGACGGCGATCACGCTCTCTTCCTTGGAGACGTGCTGCACACGGATGGCTCGCGAGCGGCGAAAGAAAATCCGATTCTCTTTATGGGCTTTCGCGATTTTGCGACTTTGGGGGAACGCTGGCGGTTCAGGCCGTAGTGGCTTAGCTCAATGCTGTCGGGTCCTATGAAGATGCGTGATATACTCTGCTTGACCACCAATTTCTAAAAGGAGGTTTATGCTCATGAACATTCTCTTGTGGGTTCTGCAAGTCCTGCTCGGAATCTACTTCTTCGTCACCGGTATCGTCCATTTCATCGTTCCGCCCGGCTTACCCGCCCCGATGGCTTGGATGTATGAACTGTCCCCTGGCTTGCACTATTTCAGCGGCATGGCTGAAATCCTGGCGGGGCTGGGTCTCATCCTGCCGGGTATCACCCGCATCCAGACCCGCCTGACGCCATTGGCAGCGCTTGGGCTGGTATTCGTTATGGTTGGCGCAGCCATCTGGCACGTCATGCGCAGCGAGTTTGAGAATATCGTCATGAACATCATCTTAATGGGATTAGCGGCATTCGTGGCGTATGGGCGCTGGAAGCTCAGCCCCCTCAAGGACAAAGGCTCGTCATAGCCGATTCGCTCGAAAGCCCGCAATATCCCGCTGCTCATCGTACGCTGCTTTCCAACCCGGCGTGCAGCCGTGGCATGGCGCGCTTGCTTTGCCCAGATTGGCGAGTCCTCGCTGCTAAAATAGCCCAGGGCAAGCCATTGTTGGCATGCCTTCAATGGTGATCAATATTCTACGCCGATTGCGTTCGTATACATTTATCAATTGATTTCAAATAGAAGGGCTTTCAACCCGTTTAATTACCAAAGAACAGAATCGACTCAGGTGGAATAGAGAGGGAGAGGATATCGCCCTCTTTGGGCATCACCAGCCAGCAAGGGATGGAAAACGAGAAACGCTCTGCATCACATTGCAGCTCCAGCAGGCAATGATCGCCGCGAAAAACCTTTTGGATCACCTGACCCGTAAGCTGTAATCCCTCTTTCCCGTTCACCTTTGCCCCCACCGGGCGAATCAGGGCAATCCCTTTGCCTTTGCTCTGGCTCGGATAGGGGATTTTTCCCCAGGGCATGCGCAACCAGCTTTGTCCATTTTCTGAGATGATCTCTGCTTCGACCAGGTTTTTCATCCCCAGGAATTGAGCAACAAAAGGCGACGCAGGTTGCTGATAGATTTCATAGGGCGAGCCGATTTGCTCTATTTTTCCTTCTTTCATCAAGATAATTCGGTCAGCTACCGAAAAGGCTTCTTCCTGGTCATGGGTAACATAAATGGCTGTTTGGTTCATCTGGCGCAGGATCTGTCTCAATTCCAATGCCAGACGATCTTTCAAGGTGCGATCCAAGGAAGCCAGAGGTTCATCGAGCATCAAAAGCTCTGGCTGAGGCGCAAGGGCGCGCGCCAGGGCTACCCGTTGCATTTCTCCGCCAGATAAACTGGCGACATCGCGGCCTTCAAAGCCCTGTAAATTAACCAGTTCTAATACTTCGGTGACTCGCTGCTGAATTTGAGGCAAGGCAAGCCTGCGCATTCGCAGGCCGAAGGCAATATTTTCGAAAACGTTGAGGTGAGGAAACAGCGCCAGATCTTGAAACATCAATCCAAAATTGCGCTGATGAGGCGGAATCCCTCTCAGGGAGCGTCCTTTCCAGGAAATTTCACCCTGATCGGGGTCGATTAACCCGGCAATCAGGGATAAGGTAGTGGATTTTCCACAACCGCTTGGGCCTAACAAGGCAACAATTTCCCCTAAAGCAACTTCAAAGGAAATCTCTTCTAAAATCTGCTTATTTTCGATCGATTTGCTGATGTTCACCAAGGCTAAAGCATCCATAGGGCATTCCTTCCTCTAGAACTCTCCTACTTCCCCACTGCGAAACCTTTCGATTAAAATCATTCCGGCCGCCGTAATGGTCATCAAGAGAACACTCAGAGCCATGGCTTGTCCGTAATTCAATTCTCCAGGTTGACCGAGAAAGCGGTAAATGGCGATCGGTAAGGTTGGGTATTCCGGGCGGGTTAACAGGGCCGTTGCACCAAACTCGCCCATCGAAATGCCAAAGGCGAAAACGCCGGCCACCAAAACCGCCCGCCCGATGATGGGGAGATCCACCCGACGCGCAATCTGCCAGGGGGTTGCTCCTAAGACCGCTGCAGCCTGATGGTAGCGCGGCCGAATGCTGCGCAGGGCAGGCAACAGGCTGCGTACGATAAAGGGAAAAGCCACCAACGTATGGGCTAAGGGAATCAACAAAGGCGAGGAGCGCAAATCTAAAGGAGGTTTCCCAAAGGCGAGCAGAAATCCCAAACCCAATGTCACCGATGATGTCCCTAAGGGGAGCAGGATGAGCGGCTCTAACCAGCGCCGCAGGCGTTCCAGTACGACCGATTCCTGTTGACGGGATAAGAACCAGGCCGCCGCAAGACCGATACCCAATCCAAGGAGGATGGTCATCAATCCATAAGTGACTGAAATGGCAATTGCCCGGATCGGGGGGATGTAAAACAACGATGCCCGCCGATTGATGAAGATCTCCTGGTAGGCAGCGAAACTCAGGGTCGGCGTCGTCAAACCCCGCTCACCTCTCTCCCAGCCGGCATAGACAACAGAGCGGCCAACCAGAGCCAGCAAAGGCAGAACTTGAAAAGCGATCAAAAATGAGATGACCAGAAAGGCAAAAATTTTATGCGAAGGTTTTGAGAGACGGGTCAAGACGCGTTTTTGCCCCGCCAGAGGAAGTGGTCGGGTTAATTTTTCGGAAAGCCGGTTGTAGATTATTGTCAGCCCTAGCGTGCAACCTAACTGGATTAAGGATAAGAGCACTGCGGTTGGGAAGTTAAATAGGGCGGTCATTTGATAATAAATTTCCACCTCGAGGGTTGCATAGCGAGGCCCACCTAAGATGAGAATCACTCCAAATGAGGTAAAGTCGAAGATAAACACCAACAGGGAAGCCGAGAAAATAGCCGGCAAAAGCAGCGGTAAGGTAACTTTCCAAAAAGCCTGCCAGGTGGTAGCGCCTAAACAGCGGGCGGCCTGGGTCAGGCGTGGGTCTAAGCGCGACCACACATCCCCCACCAAGCGAAGCACAATGGTCAGGTTATAGAAGACATGCGCAATCAGGATAGCGGTTAAACTGTTGGTCAGGGTAAACGGCGCTTCGCGAAACCCCAACAGGTTGATGGCAGCCAAATTTGCCCAGCCGCGCGGCCCAAACAAGGCATTGAAAGCGGCGGCAACTACCAGGGTCGGTAGCACAAACGGGATCGTGCTGAGCGAGCGCAACAGCATTTTGCCGCGAAACTCATAGCGGGCAAAGAGGTACGCAGCCGGCAAGCCGAGCAAAACGGTTAGCAGGGTTGATAAGGCAGCCTGGTAAACCGTGAAGCTAAACACCCGCCAGAAGTAAGCCAGATTCAAGGTTTGTAACGATCCTGCCCCCGCTCCAATAAACCTTTGCACCGCGAAAAGGACAATGCTACCTAAGGGATAAAAATAAAACAGAGCGAGAAAAAGAACGGGCAGCGCCCATGCCAGAGCGCTACCCCACTTGGTATTCCGCAAGATGCTTTTCATCGCAAAACGGCCTCGCTCCAGGCTTGAATCCAGGCTTCGCGGTTCTGTTCAATGGCTTGAGGATCAACCTGAGCAGTCTCGGAAGGGATGACCACAAAACGCGTGAATTCATCTGGCAGTTGGGCATTGGGGTTTACCGGAAAGACGAACATTTGCAAAGGCATATCTTCTTGAAAGGTTTTGCTCAGCATAAAATCGACCCATTTTTCTGCCATGGTGCGGTTTTTCGTGCCCTTCAAGATGCCCACAAATTCTATCTGGCGGAAGCAGGAGCGGTCTTCCGTCACCACACCGGTCGGAGGTTGGTCGACCGGTGCTTCGGCAAAGATCACTTCGGCCGGTGGGCTTGAGCTATAGGAAACCACAATTGGGCGTGTGCCGCCGTGCACGCTGAATTCGCTGTAATAGGCGGTTTCCCAGTCATTGACGACCTTGACATCGTTTTCAACCAGCTTTTTCCAGTAGTCCAGATAGCCCTCCGTGCCATAGACGCCGATGGTTGTTAGTAAAAAGGCTAAACCCGGTGACGAAAGCGCTGGGTTTTGCACCACCAGCAAACCTTTGTATTCGGGCTTGATTAAGTCGGCTAAATTTTTCGGCGGTTGGATGCCTTTCTCAGCGAAATAATTTCGCTCATAATTGAGACAGACATCGCCATAATCCACCGGCAGCATTCGATTCTGGGTATCCAATTGGTAGATGATCGGGATCTCTTTGAGCAGTGGCGAAGCGTAGGGCTCAAAGAGATCTTCGGCTAAGGCGCGGCTGAGGAAGGTGTTATCAACGCCATAAAAGACATCGGCTAGCGGATTCCCTTTCGCCAGAATGGCTTTGTTCAATGCACTACCCACGTCGCCAGCTTTTAAAAACTGCACTTTTACCTGATGCTCTCTCTCGAAAGCTGCAATTACGGTCTCTGTTGCCGCGAACGAGTCGTGGGTCATCACCGTCAGAAACGGATTGGGAGTGGGTGTCGGCGCAGGGGTAGGTGAGGTACAGGCTGCAACCATCAGGCTAAACACCAGCAAGATCGCACTCCCCTTCCACAAAGAGAAGAATGTTTTATGGGTCATGGCATACCTCCTATTGTTCAGGTTCAGATGTGTGAATGACAACTGCCAACAGCGAACCTTCGCTGATTTCTAGCGGCACAGTTTCGGCTAAAAAGACATTGCTTAAACCTCGAGTTGCCCCAAAGTGGAGCTCTTCTCTCTCTAAGGGGTATTCCACCCCATGTAAAACCACTCCTTGCACATTGCCCCCGACAGGGATCAACGAGAGGGTGTCCCCGATGCTTCCCCGCAAGGCGAGGCTGCGGGCAGGAGGAGCATTAATGGCAAAGATCTCGTGTTGTCCATCGACCAACACAATCGGAACATGACGAAAGCGGCGATAAGCTGGCAAGAGCAAATTGGCAAGAGTCTGATCCCAACGTGCCCCCAGACCTCCTAAAATGACGATCTCATCCACAGTTTGCTCACAAGCAACTTGCAAAGCCAGCTCCAGGTCGGTTTCGTCTTTTCGGGCAGCATAGCGCAGAACCTGTACCCCCTGTGCCTGCATCTGCTGCACTTCCTGCTCGGTGAGCGAGTCGAAATCCCCAACTAAGATGTCAGGCAAAAGGTTGAGCCTCTGCGCCAATCGCAGGCCGCCATCGGCTGCAATGCATAAATCCGCCGCGGCAAGCCACTCGCTAGTCCAGCGAGAGGAATGGAATACACCGTTGGCAAAGATAACTGCACGCAAAGAGAAACCCTCCTCATGCCGGAGGAGGGTGGATTACGATGATGGCAGCGATCCCTCCGCCGGCATTACCCGGATCAGGTTCGCGGGTCGAGAGCTTCCGGCTCTCCTCTCAGCCCGGCAACACCGAGCTCCCCGTGCCTTTTATTTTGTATCTTGTACACAAGTATATTCGGAAACCCACGCTTGTCAAGATTATTTTGATTGCCTAGACAAAAGTCTGAGCTTATGGGAAAATACTCACCCGTATTCATTATCTGAGAGGAGAAGCTATGGGCAGAAAAGTTGAAGAAAAGTCAAAGCGACAACAATTACGAGAAGAACGCTTACGTCGTCAACAACGGCAGCGAATCACGACCCTTCTCATCGTGATTGGGGCAGTCTTGATTATCGTGGCATTGTTGATTTATCCCACGCTGCAGCAATCGCTTGCCCCGGCCGGGGAGATCGTGAAAATCACCCCTAAACCTCGCCCGAATGCCAATTTCAACGCCATGGGTGATCCCAACGCGCCAGTCAAAATCCTCGAATTCTCAGACTATCAATGTCCCTATTGTAAAAGATTCTCAGATCAGACAGAACCGTTAATCGTCGAAAACTATGTCGCAACCGGCAAAGTTTACTTTGAGTATATCCCATACGGGCCGGGCGGCTTTCCCATCGGACAAGAGTCAACCGATGCTGCAATGGCTTCCTTCTGTGCCGGTGAACAAGGCAAGTTCTGGGAATATCACGACATCTTGTTTGCTAACCATACCGGTGAAAACGTGGGAGATTACACGATCAAACGCCTGGAAGCCTTTGCCCAAGCCCTTGGGTTAAATATGGAGCAATATAATCAATGCATGAAAGAGAAACGCTATCAGGACAAGTTGAATGAGGGGATTGCGTTGGGAAGGCAAAATAATGTGGGTGGAACGCCTTCTTTTCTCATCAACGGCAAGTTAATCGAAGGGGCTCAACCATATAGTGTGTTCCAACAGGAAATTGAGGCTGCCCTGGCAGCGGCGATGGGCCAATAAAAACTTTCATCTGCCATCCCGCGGCATTCCGCTCTCACCAACGGCGCTCGGACTGTCGCGGGACAAGCCAAATTGTCTGATCGGATCATTTTAGCAAAGTCACAAGGCGGTATTCACTTTATCGCAATCCCCAGGGCGGTCAGGATCGCCACAATGAGCGGCGCAATCGCCAGCGCAGGCAGGAAATTGCCAATCCGAATGGGCTTGATTTCCAGTAACGAACTAAGCGCTAGCCCCAGGATCAAGATTCCTCCGGCAGCCGTCATTTCATTCATCATTGTCTCGGTGATCACCGTATGAAGTTGCGCCGCCAGCAAACTGATGCCTCCCTGGTAGATCAAGATGACAAGGGACGAAAAGAGCACGCCAACCCCCAACGTAGAGGCAAAGGCTAAAGCTGCAAAACCATCTAAGACCGATTTGATTGCCAGAAGCTGATAATCACCGCTCAATCCATCCTGAATTGAACCCAAAATTGCCATTGGGCCGATACAAAAAAGGAGGGAAGCAGTCATAAAGCCGCGGATAAAGCGATTTCCCCCCTGACCTTCGGGAGTCTGATTGGCGAAGCGTTTTTCCAACCAGCCCCCTAAGGCACGCAAGCCATCCTCAATTTTCCACCATTCCCCGCATAATCCGCCGATCAGTAAACCACCCAGGACAATCATGGCATTCTCAGTCTTCAGAAACATCTGAATTCCGATTCCAGCCGTGAATAAACCCAAACCGGCTAATACGGTTTGGCGGATGCGTTCGGGTAACTTTGCTCCGAAGAAGATGCCGATGCTTCCCCCCACGATAACGGTGAAGATGTTAAGGATTGTGCCGGTCATACCAGACTCCTTTTTCAGGTGGATTGGAAGAGACTCCAGCGGGTCAGGCTGCATATCGCCCAATTATACTTGGGAGTTCGGATTTCTATCTTCCGCATTCTACCCAATTGCCCAGATGGCATGAGGCCCTGAAGGTTGTCTTCAGCGCTCCATCATAGCTTGCTTATGAGCCTGCAGGCAGACCTCTTTTTGAGAATCTTCTGTTAAACAGGGTGTATACTTAACCCGAAAGGAGGTAGGCCGATGCAAATCCGCTGTCAGCGTTGTCAAAGACCTTTCGCGTTTGCAAAAGAGGCTGTTATTGCAGCCTTAGAAGAACTTGAGCAGCATAAACTCCATCACTATAACGCGGTTTGCCCCCATTGTGGTCGCACCAATCGAGTTTCGCAAACAGAGCTAAAGCGTGCTGCTCCGCAATGGCGAGCTTCGACTTCTTCAGAAACCGATGCAGACAAGGTTGATGAGAAACCTTCATAAGGTGATGGGAGAGAAAAAACATTCGGCGCGGCCACGCAGTGTCATCATCCTGGCGATCATCCAAACCCTCCAGGGCCTTGGTCTGCTCGGAGTTGGTCTTTACCAGGGGAGAGTGGCGGGGTGGAACATCTGGACTCGCTTTGGCGAATGGCAATATATTCCTTTGCCTCTCTTTGAAAGCCTTTCCAATGTATTTGTTTTGTTGCTATTGGGATCTGCAATGATTCTGGTAAGCATCGCTCTGGTGCGTCTGGCTAGCTGGGCATGGTTGTTTTCCATGACATTGCAGGGGCTGGGCCTGTTCATTGGGTTAGTCAATTACTTGCGCAATCGACCGAATTATCTTGGAATGGCAATGGGGATCTTCCTAGTTTTTTACTTGAATCTGGATGAGGTACAAGCTGCATTCCGACGGAAGAGCGAGAAGGCATGAACGAGATAGAGATCAATTTGCGCATCCTAAAGCGCTTTGAACCCATCCTGCGCTTTACCAAAGGCGAGCGCTTTTTCCCGGTCGATGTCGATTGGTACATCTCGCAGTGCAGTTTGTGGGTCAAACCGCCAGGCAAACCAGCTCAAGAGTTGGTGCCGCAAGGCGAGTTGACCCTGGAATTGCTAACCAAAGACTGGAATCTCGAACAAGGCAGCGTGCTGTACCTCAAATTTATCGAACCCCTCGATGTTCTGGAGCTCGCTAGGCAATCGATCGTCGATGCTGTCGAACGATTTACCCATCACACGATTGATGAAATCTTTCATCCAGGACGGGCAAGGCTAGCGCGGGTTGGCTATAGCTCGCGCTTGATCGATGCCCTTTTCAACCTTTCACTGTTTTGGCGTGGACGGGTGCCCGGGGATACGGCTGCCACGGCTGCCTATATCTATCGCCAGCGCCAGGCGAGAGAGGAACGCTATTGTTATTATGGACGAGTAATACGAGAGGACGGTTGGGTCATTCTGCAATACTGGTATTTTTATCCTTTCAATAACTGGCGTTCGGGGTTCTTTGGGGTCAACGATCATGAGGGGGATTGGGAGATGGTTTCGATTTATTGTATTATGGAGGACTCTGCTTCTACTGAAACTCCCGACCATCTCAGCCAAGATGCGCCGGATCGTTTAATCCCTCTTTGGGTTGCCTATGCTTCGCACGATTTTGAAGGCGATGACCTGAGAAGGCATTGGACAGACCCGGAGTTGGAGAAAGTTGGTGATCACCCGGTTGTTTATGTAGGTGCAGGCAGCCATGCCTGTTATTTTCAAAAGGGGGAGTACATGAGCGAGGTGGAATTGCCTTTCTTACGTCCCCTAGCGCTGGTAGTCAATCGCTTACAGTCTATCTGGTATGATTTTCTCCGCCAGGCTGGCTCAAAAGAAACGCAAAAGCCGTTCTTCACCTTTCGAGTTCCCTTCGTGGATTACGCCCGCGGTGATGGCTTGAGCATCGGAGCTGACGGAGCAAAAACCTGGGAGGCAATTCTATTTGATGAAACTACACCATGGGCAAGGGGATACCGCGGCTTGTGGGGTTTATATGCCGCAGACCCAATCGCCGGTGAAAATGCGCCGGCTGGCCCAATTTACGATCGGGATGGGAACTTCCGCCGCCGTTGGATCGATCCGTTAGGATGGGCAGGACTGGATAAAGTCGCTCCACCCCATCAACTGGTTGCCCGAATCGATGAACAGCTCTTTGCTTGGTATTCTAAAATCCAGGACTTGGAAAAAGAAATTCGCCAAAGAACAGCAGAACTCCAGCGGATGGATGTTACCCATCAGGCCTTAAGCACTCAACCCGATCAACAAAAAGCCTGCCAGGACCTGAATAAGAAAATTGTTACCGCTGCCAGAGACGTATGGGGACTGAAACGCGAGCTTGCGGAGACCCAACGTATCTCTCAATTATTAGACGCTTATCGCCAACAAATCTTGGACGGAAAAGCGTTTCCGATCCGCGCTCATATCCGTCATCGTCACGAGCCCCTGCCGGATACTTCCAGCCTGAATGTCATGGCTGAAGGAGTTGCTACGTTAAGCGTAGCAATTTTGTTGATTGGGGTCGTTTTGCTCTGGTGGTTTGAACGACCCTATTTTCTGATTGGTTTGGCGATTTTGATTGGGGGTTTGGTATTTATCGAAGCCGGATTTCGCGGCCAACTGGCGCGTTTGATCAATAGCATCTCAATTGGCTTGGCAATTGTCTCGGCCTTTGTATTGCTCTTTCATTTCTTCTGGCAAATTGTTCTGGTTGGGGTCCTGTTTGCCGGCTTATTCTTACTCTGGCAAAATTTCCGCGAACTCAGAAGGTAACTGGTAGGCTAATGGGTGTGGAATGGTTGCCGATTGTAGGTGTAATTTAACCTGGCGATTTGCTCTGCAAGAGTAGCGTTGATAGTGTCATCTGTAGCCCGCCAGCTCCAGTATTGTCCGAGGCGGCCGGGATAGTTTGTTCGCGCTTCGCTTCCCAGGCGCAGAAAATCTTGCAATGGCGCGAGTGCAAAGATCGCTACGGACGCCCAGGCGTATTGGATAAGTTGCCAGGCCGGGTCCTGGTCCAGAAGGGGCAGGTAGAGCCGAGCCGTATCTCGCACTTGCTGATCTGCGCTGGCATACCAACCGAGCGTGGTATCGTTGTCGTGGGTGCCGGTATAGACAACGCAGTGGGGCGAAAAATTATGCGGCAGGAAGGGATTGCGTGGATTGTGATCATCGAAGGCAAATTGCAGAATTTTCATTCCGGGCAGGCGAAATCTCTGGCGCAATTCAACCACATCGGCGGTGATCACGCCTAGATCTTCCGCAATGAAAGGTAATTCCTCTCCAAGCTCGGTAGCAAGCCGGGAAAATAAGCTTCTGCCAGGCGCTTTGACCCAACGCCCTTTTTCGGCGGTGGTTAAGTGGGCAGGAATTTCCCAACAGGCGGAAAAACCTCGAAAGTGATCGATGCGAATCAAATCCACCTGGGTTAATGTATGCTTGATGCGCTTTTTCCACCAATTAAATTTGGTCTCCTGGTGTACTCTCCAATTGTAGATTGGATTTCCCCAGCGCTGCCCGGTCGGTGAAAAGTAGTCAGGGGGTACACCGGCGACCTGGCGTGGATACCCATTTGCCTTGAGCTTGAATAACTGAGGATTGCACCAGACATCACAGCTATCCTGGGCGACAAAGATTGGTACATCGCCGATAATCTGAATGGCAGCCTGGTTTGCAGCCGCGCGGACGGCAAACCACTGGCGGTAAAAGAGAAACTGTTGAAAACGATAGGAGTCAACCAGCGCCTGATTTTGGGTCAGAAAGGTCTTCAAAGCAGTTGCCGAACGTCGGCGAAAGGGCTCATCCCATTCCATCCAGGCGCGGCCGTGGTGAGCCTGTTTCAGCGCCATAAACAAAGCAAAGTCTTCCAACCAGTCAGCGTGATTGTGGCAAAACCGTTCGAATTCTTCTTGTAAATCTGGCGGATGGCGACGGCGAAAGTTCTGATAGGCGCGCCAGAGCAGATTGGTTTTCCATGGAATCAGCACCCCAAAGTCAACTCGCTGAGGCGAAAACTGCGGCAACTCGGCAAGGTCATCCGCATCGAGTAAATTCTCCTGGTATAGCGCTTCCAGGCTAATCAGGTTGGGATTGCCGGCAAAGGAAGAAAAACATTGATAGGGGGAATCGCCATAACCGGTCGGTCCGAGCGGTAAAATCTGCCACAATCCACAATTGCTCTGCTTCAGGAAATCAATCCATTGGAGAGCTTGCTGACCAAGTTCTCCGATGCCATACTTACCAGGCAGGCTGGAAGGATGGAGAAGGATTCCACCGCTGCGCCTAAATTTCGAAAGGTTCGCGTTTGTTCTCGATGATTGCATCGCTGGAAATGTGGTTGGAAGGGTAATCGGGAGGCGCAACATCCGGATAAATTAACGCCCCTGGTTCAATAAGGAAATCGTCTGGCACGATGCAGTTTTTTCCAATCATCGTAAATTGAATTGGGTCAGGTTGCATCGAGCCAATGCGGGTATTTTTCCCAATCCAGACATGCTTATCTATGATAGAACGCTCGATGGTAGCGTGGCTTTCGATAACGGTGTCGGTCAAGATGATCGATTCACGGATTACTGCCTTTTCATGGATGCGGACACCAGGCGAGAGAACACTTCGTTCAACAATCGCACCTTCGGCGATAACGCAACCATCCGAAACCAGGCTGTCTTGGATCAAGGCACCTCTGGAGATACGGGCTGGCGGACGTTCTTCTGTGCGGGTGTGGATTACCCAAGAGCGGTCGTTGAGATCAATTGAAGGTTTTTCGGCGAGCAAGTCCATGTGAGCTTTCCAATACGTGTAGGTAGTACCCACATCGACCCAATAGCCACTGTAAGGAAAACCCAGCACCCGCGCCCCATTGCGCACCATCTTTGGCAAAATATCCTTACCAAAATCGTGGGATGACTCAGAGTCTTTGTGGTCTTCCCAAAGAACGCGGTCCAAGACATCCATGCGGAAGACATACACACCCATGTTGGCAAGATTGGATGGCGGGTGAGCGGGTTTCTCAATAAAGGAGGTGACGCGATAATTCGAATCGACCTCAACAATGCCAAAGCGAGAGGCTTCTTCCATTGGGACGCGAATGGTCGCCATGGTCAGATCGGCATCGTGATCGTGGTGAAAGGCAATCAAAGCGTCATAATCCATACAATAAATATGGTCGCCAGAGAGGATCAGTACGGTATCCGGATTGTTATGTTTGATAAAGCTAAAGTTCTGTTGGACAGCGTCTGCAGTACCCAGATACCAATCTGCGCTGCGTCTGCCTCGGAAGGGGGTATAGAGGCGCACTCCCCCGGTAAATTCACGATCCAGGTCCCAAGGTCCTCCGCCACCGATATGCTCAATGAGCGAATGAGGGCGATATTGGAGTAAGATCATGACATCGAAGATGCCTGAATTGACGCAATTGGAGAGGGTAAAGTCGATGATGCGATATTTGCCGGCAAAAGGTACGGCCGGTTTGGTGCGCTTAGCGGTCAGAACGCTCAGTCGACATCCTTCTCCACCAGCTAATATGACTGCCCGAGTCTTCATATGTGAACCCCTTTTGAAACCGAATAAAGCATCTTTTCTTGCACCACTTCTTGATAAACCCTGAGGTATTCTCTTGCAGAACGTGTCCAGGAAAAATCTTGCCTCATTGCGTTGCGTTGCATGGCTCGCCAGGCGCGGCGATTAAAGTAAAGCTGGATTGCCCTTCGTAAAGTTGCTTCCAATTCTTCGCTTTGAGGGTTTTGAAACAAGAAACCGGTCGAGGTGTATGGATTTCCATCATCTACGATGGTGTCTCGTAAGCCACCCGTCGCCCGCCCGATGGGTAGCGTTCCATAGCGCATGGCAATCATCTGTGCTAATCCACAAGGCTCATAGCGAGAGGGAATGAGAAGCAGATCTGCGGCTGCATATAAGCGGTGGCTGAGGTTCGGATCGTAGCGAAGGATGGCTCGCAAGCGATCGGGAATTTCAAGTTGGATCTGGTAAACTGCTTGCTCAAGGGCAGGGTTACCGGTTCCCAGAATCGCCGCCTGCCAGGGGATATCTTTCAATTGCCTCAGGGCAGCGATAGCAATGTCGATCCCTTTTTGATAATCCAGGCGGGTAATCATCCCGATCAAAGGCGCGTCTGGTAAGGGTTTCCAGCCCAACTCTTGAAAAAAACGTTTTTTATTCTCAGCTTTTTCCGATAGACGGTGAACATCATACGGATGGGGGAGATAGGAATCCGTTGACGGATCCCAGGTTTTGAGGTCAAGTCCGTTCAGGATTCCCACAATGTCTGTTTGTCGAGATGATAGGTATTCTTCCAAACCGGCGCCAAAGTCGGCGGTTTGAATTTCTTTGGCATACGTTGGAGACACGGCAATAATGCGGTCTGCTGCATAAATCCCCAGGGGAAGCGGTAGTTGTTGCGCCCAGCTTGGCAAAGGTGAGTTGAGCGCGGGAGGCAAACCGAACTCTGATAAAGCCTCTGCAGCGCCATGTCCAAGGTAAGGCAGATTATGGATGGTGATCACTCTGGCAGTATGACGGAAAAACTCTTCCTGTTTCACCAGCAGCGCATACAGGGCAGGGGCAGTGTGCCAATCGTTGGCATGCACAACATCGGGTTGCCAATCCATGGCTTGAATGAATTCGAGACCCGCCAGTGAAAAGAAGGTGAACTTTAATCCATCGAAACTGGTATCGGATGAATAGACCGGCGCCTCCCGCGTAAAAGGAGTGCCGCTAATAAAATACGTCTTGACGGGGGTATGCTCGACTTCATATACCTGCGCTTGCAAGGGTTGAGGATAATGAGCAATTTGCAGGGTAGTGAGAAATTTTAGCGGGGGAGGTTGCTGTTGAATCGCCCCATGGAAAGGGATCGCCACCCGAATCTCAAAATCATCTGAGGAAGAAATTTCCTGTAAGGCATGAGGCAATGAACCGGCTACATCCCCCAATCCGCCCACTTTAACGTATGGTTCTGCTTCGGCTGCTAAAAAAAATACCTTCATCGTGTCATTCGCTGTGAGTGTTTCCTGTATTTTACCCTACCTCTTCATCAAAAAGAGCGCACTTCTTGCAGTTTTGCAGGGAGTTTCATCCTCTAAAAACGGTATAATCAGGCGCGATTTTGTCTCAGAGAAAGTTAAGATGGTCAAACGTTATCTTTGTGTTCATGCTCATTTTTACCAGCCCCCCCGTGAAGATCCTCGCACGGGTCAGATTCCTGTTGAGCCGGGCGCTGCCCCCTATCCGAACTGGAACGAAAGAATCTATCAGGAATGTTATCGCCCGAACAGCGAGCTCAACAATTACGAACGAATCAGTTTTAATGTTGGTCCGACCTTGTTTGAATGGCTGGCAACAGACCATCCAGATACCCTTGCGGAGATCGTTAATGCGGATCGGCGTATGGTGACACGTCATGGGGTCGGCAATGCCATGGCGATGCCCTACCACCATACGATCCTCCCTTTAGCCACCGATTTAGACAAGATCACTCAGGTACGCTGGGGAATCATGGATTTTGAAGCCCGCTTTGGGCGTAAACCGGTTGGCATGTGGCTGCCAGAAACCGCTGTAGATGATGCTACGCTGGCCGTTCTAGCCGATCATGGCATTCGTTATACCATTTTAGCTCCCTGGCAAGCTCGCAGAGAGCATCTTGATGTTACCCAACCCTACTGTGTAGAGTTAACGCAAGGCAAGTCCATCATCGTATTTTTCTATCATGCGCCGCTTAGCGGTGGAATCAGCTTTGATCCCTCCATGACGGTCAATGCTGACCGCTTTGCAACGGATAGCTTGTTACCAGTGTATCAAAATGAAGGCGCAAAGAGAGCCAAAGCCAAATTGATTCTGTTGGCCTCCGATGGTGAGTTGTATGGTCACCATCAACCTTTGCGTCAATATTTTCTGCAAAGGCTGCTCACCGATTCCTGTCGCATGAACGATATCGCTGTGACCTATCCGGCAAAGTGGTTGCAGGAGTACCCGGTTACCAGAACCGTTCACATCCGACAACGCACCTCCTGGAGCTGTCATCATGGGATTGCGCGCTGGACAAGCGGGTGCGCGTGTACGAACGGGGATTCAAGCTGGAAGAAAGCCTTGCGTTCTGCTCTGGATCAAATTGCGGCGGAGATTGATCAGATTTATTCCGATGTTGCCTCCAAGCTGGCGGATGATGTGTGGGAATTACGCCATGCGTATCTTCAAGTCGTTTTGGGGCAGGTATCTCTCGATACTTATCTTCGGCAGATGACTGCGAAGTCCTTGAGCTCTGCCGAGCGTCAAACGCTGCTCCAACTGCTTGAAGCTCAATTCGAGCGGCAACGCATGTTTGCCTCTTGTGGCTGGTTTTTTGAAGATTTCGATCGGATTGAACCACGCAATGCGGTTGCCTACGCTGCCCACGCGATTCGCCTGACGGAGTTAGCCAGTGGGATTGATCTTTCCGCCTTTGCCCGCCAGCGGCTGAAAAAAGTGGTCAGTCCTACGAGCGGGTTACGCGGCGATCAGGTTTTTGATCGCTTCCGATAATGATGCTCTAGGGGTGCAGAAGTCACCTTTCTGCAAAATAACCTGCTATGATGAGCTAACCGTTATACCAGCTTGCATAACTGCAGGAATTCCCGAAGTTGATAGCGACTGAGGAGAGCCTTGTGTTTGAGCTCGCTGAGAAAAGGTTCGAGGGCAGCCAGGAATGGATGGCTCTCTTCTCCTTTCATACAGCGCCAGGTTATGAGCGCTGCAATACTCATCAGGTCAAGCCATTCTTCAAAAGCCTCTTTAACAAACCAATCTGTCCCCTGGTAATGATTGACACCGATAAATTGGCGGAAAGAGCCATCACTAAACCAGAGGGCAAGGTTGTTTTCTGGCGAGGGGATGTTTTCTTCCATCTGGAGTGGGTATTTGAGCAGAATTTGAACGGCCAGCAAAGCGCGCTGGATTTCAGTTTCGGTTAGCAGCATCCCTCGAAAGACATCCTCCAGCAGGTTTTCCAATTTCCATTCCCGAAACCATTGCCAGCTTATTTGAAGCGCTTTTTGCGGCTGGGTTTCTTGCAAATGTCCCAGAGGAGCAAGGAACATCCAACCGAGTAGCGTTGACCAGGTGTAACTATCGCCCTGACAGAGTTTGTCAACCGTTGGACTTTGCACTGCGAGCTGGGCTGGGGACAAGAGAGTCTGACAGGCGCAAGCGAAATCATCCTGCAGACGGTCGGTGGCAAGCGGCTTTGTGAACAGATTTTCAATCTTATGGGATAAAACTGCTGCTTTGTGTTCGATTTCAGCGATGACGCTTGACTGCTTTTCGGATAAGAGCTCATCTTCAGTGCATTGGCGATGTTGAATCAGCCAGTTTAACTGGCCTGGGTTGAGCAATTCTCGCAGCGCTTGGCGAACAGGTTGAAGCCGTTTCTCCTGCAGGGCTTGCTCAATGCTTGGAACTCCTTTGCCGTTCAATTCGGCAGTGAGTTGGCGATAGAGCCCATCTGGGGTGTCTCTGACGGTTTGAAATTCAAGGAAAACATGGAATTCGTATGCTCTCAATTGCAGATACAACCCATGCTGATGGATATCATGGTTATTCCAGATAAACTCCAGGCCGCTGACGGCATCGCGCAAAATCGTGTAACTCTGTTCATCATCGTGGATTTCCAATTGATCAGCCAGGCTACTGCGAATGAGCTTTCTTTCGCCTTGAGCATCTTTCTGAAGATAAGCGCAGGAGGTCTTGATAAACCCGTCCGTTTCGGCAAAGCGATTATGGTAAACCACCAGAGCTTTTTCCGCCCCGATGCGATTGGAGTAGGCAAAGACATCTTCGTTGACATAACCCTGGGCGGTTTCAAAATCATAGAGGAAAAAGTGGTCGGCTTCGGCAAAGAGGTAGCGCTTGCGTAGTAAAGGAAAAATCACCTGCTCATGGCGGGCAATTAAGTCGCGATCGGGTAGTTCATCCCAATAGGCGCGTCGATATTCCATCCCGTATTTTTCGGTAAAGCCCTCGATCTGTCCATGCCCAAACATCGGTAACCCCGGCAGTGTAGCCAAAAGCACACAAACGCCAAAATACTTGTCCCCTTTTCCAAACTGATCAATCGCCGTGCGTTCGTCGGGATTGTTCATGAAATTGACGTAGCGCTTGAGAATTTGCGGATCGAATTCCAGTGTATTCTTGATCACCAAACGGTATTCCTGGTTCTTCTCATCGCGCAGCATATTCATAAAAGCGCTGTTGTAGACGCGATGCATCCCCAACGTGCGCACAAAATAGCCTTCCATCAACCAGAAGGCTTCGGCAAGCAAGAGGGTATCCGGAATTTCTGCTGCCACGCGGTCCACCACCTCGCGCCAGAACTCATTGGGAAAGGCGGCGTTGAATTGCTCCTTGGTCATGGCGTGCTCGGCGCGGGATGGAATATCTCCACCGCTGCCGGGTTCGGGAAACCATAAGCGTTGATAGTGTCGCTTGGCAAGGGTCATGGCGGCGTCGAAGCGGATAATGGGAAAAAGGCGCGCAACGTGTAAGATGGTCTGGATGACCTTTTCGCGCACTTCCGGTAGGAGATAGTTAAGCTGAGCGGTGTCGTTCCACGGCATCGAAGTCCCATCGTTACCGTGATAGATATACAGTTCTTTACCGGTCCAAAAATCCACTCGTTTGAAGACTACGGCTGCGTCAGTATTGTCATAGTAATGATCTTCCAAAAAAATCCCTACCCTTTGATCCCACGAGAGATTAGGACCATTGAAGGTGTAAGATGGGAAAGGACTATATTCGAGTGAGATGAACCATTCTGGGTGATGGATTACCCAGGGTGAGTCGATGCCCATGTGATTCGGCACCATGTCGGACGCCAGGCGAATCCCCCGTTGCCAGGCGCGATGGCGTAGGTTGTAGAAGGCTTCTTCGCCACCCACATCGGCCGCGATAGTGTAGTCAAACAAAGAATAAGCCGAAGCAACGGCTTCCGGATTGCCACGCAGTTGCTTAATGCGCTGAGAAGCAGGGCTGCGTTCCCACAACCCGATCAGCCACAGAGCAGTAAACCCCCAACGGGCAAGCTGGTCTAGTTCTTCATCAGGGATTTGGTCAAGGCGAGTGATCGGGCGGTGATACTTTTTAGAAAGCTGATCGAGCCACACATAAGTATTTTTCGCCATCATCACCACCCGCGGCATCCAATCCCGATCCGGGCTAAAGCGTTCCAGTTCTAATTCCAAGTGCTTAAAATCTAAAACTGGTGCAACGCCGCTGCCGGTAAAAACGGCTTTCTCCTCTTCTTTTACGAAGTCCAGACTGGTAAGCAATCGTTTGAGGATGTCTCCCAAGAGATACCCCCAATGCTGGCGGATGTATTCCAGTTGTCCGGGCAAGGAATGGGGCACTGCAATCGCTGGACTGCGCAGCATGGCAACCAGATTTTGATTCTGAGGTCCGAAAGGAGGTTGATGATCAAAAAAAGCGCTCAAGCCCTGAATGATCTGGGCGTAAGCCGTATTTTGACTTAAGTTGCGGTCATCGAACAATTCTCGGAAGGGTTCAAAAGCAGGATTGGCATTTGCCAGCCAGAGCAAGAGCATCTCTTCCAAAGTAACCGCCCGGTTGCTCCAGGTTCCACTCGGGTAAGTTGTGTTGCCTGAGAGATACGCTTCAATTGAAGTTTCCTGGCGGTAAACCCGGCTGGGCGGAAACTCGGCGACAAATTGGGTTAATGCTGCCCCGAGGGTCTCTTTGCCAAACATTTTCTCTAAGTGCAAGAGCGCTTGTTCCATTACATCGGCACAGCGTTGTTGACGATATTTTTCTACCACCACATGAAGGATCTCGTCGATAAGCCCCATGGCGTTGAGTTGTCCAGCTCGGATCGCCTGCTGGGGATATTGAGAGAGATCTCGTCTGGCGTTGATCTTTTGGGCAAATTCCCGCGCGGCGCGGAAATTGCTGAAAATCACGTTGCCATTGGTGGCAAAGAGACCTTGATCGAATTCGTATTTCTGACGAGCGTGTCGTGAAACGTGGAATTCCATGCTTCACCTGCTGGGTTGAGATGAATTGCTCAGATTGAGGTCACAGTATAACAAAGCCGGCTGGCATTCTTTACATTCCAGTTGCAGGGTTGCATGAGAAATTGCGTAGTGCTGGCGCAAGAGTTGTCCAATTCGATCCTGAATCAACGCTCCTTCACTTAGACAAATATCGTCGGTGACGATATGGGCAGACAGGGAGCGCACCTCGGTGGTAATGCTCCAGACATGAACATCGTGAACATCGATCACGCCTGGCACTTGACGGAGGTCTTCGACTAGCTTTTCGACGTTCACATCGCGCGGCGCACTCTCTAAGAGAATCTGGATTGTCTCAAGGATGATTTTCAACGCGTTCCAGAGGATCAACCCGACGATCAAAAGGCTGACGAGCGGATCAAGCCAGTTCCATCCGGTAAAGGCAATGGCTATGCCGGCGATGAAAGCCCCCAAAGTAGAGAAGACATCGCCCATTAAGTGTAGGTAGGCGCTGCGCAAATTCAAGTCGGTGCGGCTGCCACGACGGATGAGCAAAGCGGTCACAAGATTGACCACAAAGGCAATTCCGCTGGTTATGCTCATGAGCGTAGATTGAACTTCTACAGGCTCTTGAAAACGACGATAGGCCTCAAACCCTACGAATCCCGAGACCACGATCAGCGAGCTGGCGTTTAGCAGAGCGATTAGAATCCCGGCGCGATGGAAACCAAAGGTGTGATTTGAATCGGCCGGTTTCAACGCCAGGCGGATTGCCACCCAACTGAGCGCTAAGGTTAGTACATCTGTGAGGTTATGAGCTGCGTCGGTGAGGAGAGCGAGGCTATTTGCTAATGTGCCACTGATCACTTCGAAGACCACAAATGCCAGGGTGATCCAGAGGGAAAGCATCAGACGGTTGGATCGTTGCTCGTGCACATTGGAAAAGGTGGGATGGCTGTGGTTGATTGTCATGGCGGGATTTTATCACGATGTCACCCAGAACGAAGCGTTAAGTTTGTTCGAATAAACGTTAAAATGTCCCGAGGATGATCGGCGATGAAATCAGGTTGAGCTTCCAACAACTTATTGCGATCTTGATGTCCCCAGCTTACTGCGATGCTGACTGCACCCGCCTCTCTGGCAGCTTGAATATCACTGACAGCATCTCCAATCATAACAGTTGGAAGGGAAAGGGAAACGGTCTGGCGGATGGCTTGTATCTTTTCGCGTTTATTGCCGGGTTGATCGATACCGGCGATTTGCCAGAAACAATGAGCAACCTGATGCTTCTCTAAGAAACGGCGAATCACTCGCTGGAGATTGCCGCTGACGATGGCGAGCACCGAATCGTTTGCCAAATCGAGAATAACCTCTCTCATCCCTTCAAAGAGAGAATAGGTGATCGGCTGCTGATCGAAGCACTCAAGAATTTTGTGAACGTATTGAGGAACGAGTTCCTCCGGGATACCCAGTTGGCGGGCAAGGTGATCGAATCCCATGCGCGGCAATCCATGAAGATCTGCTGGAGTTGTCTGCCGTGGATATCCTAACTCGGCGCATACTTGATCGGAAAAACGCAACATTTCGGGCATGGTGTCGGTAAGGACACCATCGAAATCGAAAATCACAATTCGCTGCAGGATTGCTAACAAGGTTTTCCCCACAAAAACCAAAAAGGATCAGGTGGAAAGTTCGTTTCCAGATTAGTTTCCCAGATAAAGTCACCCTTAATCCACCGTTCTTTCAGGCGTTGATCGAGTTGCTCGAGGGTATTCCAGGCCTCAGGATGTTCAGGATTTTCTTCTTTAAGTAGTTCCAGGATAACGCGGTTGCGCGCTTCATAAGCATAGCGATCAATTTGTTCGGCGGGTTTTTGTAAATATTCGCGGAGAAAATCCCCCCACCGCTTCAAGCGAGATGAAGAATCAAGCCTGGCTTTGTCTAACCAGGCTTGTCTCCATTGAGAGCGTAAGCGGTCGGTTTTTCGGGCAAGTTTTTGCCAATGCGATTGTTGATTGGCTGTTTTTATGAAGCCCTGCGCTCGTTTTAGGGCAAGCAGATAGGTGCCCAGGGTTAAAGTTGGATAGGGAGGCTCTTTTCCTTCGTGAGGGACAAAGACCATTCGATATAACTCCCGCGAGCGAAGGTATTTCTCCAGCTCGGGCAGCATGGTTTCAACATAACGAATCTCATAGTTGAAATCAACCATCGACTGAAAGATACCATTGATTGTTGGTTAAATCAACAGTTGTAAAGGGTTTTCCAGATAGCGCGCTAATTGTTGTAAGAACTGAGCTGCTTCTGCACCATCTGAGATGCGGTGATCAACTGAGATCGTGAGATTCATTCGCCAACCAACTTGCAAAGCATCGTCTTTGACCACTGGCAGTTGACGCGCCGATCCGACGGCTAAGATGGCTGCTTCTGGTGGATTGATAATGGCGCTAAATTGAACTACATCGAACATGCCCAGGTTACTGATTGAAAAGGTAGAGCCCTCAATATCTTCAGGACGAACCTTGCCTTCTCGAGCGCGGTTAACCAGGGCGCGCACTTCCTGCGCAATTATGCGCACGCTCTTCTGATCGGCGTTCTTACAGACCACAGTGATTAACCCGCTTTCTAGAGCAACCGCCACCCCAATGTTAATGGCGCCGTGTTGGATGATTTCACCCTTTTCTTCATCGATGGATGCATTTAAATTCGGGAAGGCACGCAAAGCTAAAGCTGTAGCGCGCACGATAAAATCATTAACAGAGATTTTTTCTCCATCAGGAAGAAGTTGATTTACTTCTTGACGTAGTTCGAGTAACCCCGCAACATCCACTTCGTGAGTGACAAAGAAATGCGGTGCTGTTTGAGTAGATTGAGTCATACGTTTGCCGATGATGGCACGCAGTTTGGTCAGGGGGATTCGTTTCTCTTCACCGGGAGTAATGGTAGGCACAGGAAGGGATACAGGCAAGATTGTCGGGGTGGGAAGCGAGGTCGCTTCAACAGGTTTTCGCGCTTGTTCTTCTAAGTAGGCTTCCACATCCTCTTTGCGGATGCGTCCTAAGGGACCCGATCCAGGTATGTTGCGGATGTCGATGCCGCTCTCCTGCGCCAGACGGCGGGCAAGCGGTGTGGCGCGCACACCTCCGGGCAAGGTGCCCTCATGAGTTTCAGGTAATGAAGCTTCTGTCGATGGTGCTTCTTTGCGTTCTGGGGCGAGTTGGCTTGCAGAGTCCTCTTGACCGTCAAACCGGGGGATTTCCTCTCCTGGTTGACCGATGACGGCGATCGGCGTGTTAACCGGTACGACGCTGCCCTGTTCAACCAGGTGACGCAGCAGCGTGCCGCTTGTGTTTGCTTCCACCTCAACAGTGGCTTTGTCGGTTTCAATTTCTGCCAAAACGGCTCCCTTTTTGACCTCTTCCCCCTCTGAGATGACCCAACGTACCAACGTGCCTTCTGCCATATCAAAGCCCAGTTTAGGCATGATGACGATTTCAGCCATTACAGCACCTCCTTAACTGCGCGCACAACATCTTCAACCTGTGGGAGCGCCATTTGTTCTAGGTTACGATTATACGGTAAGGGCGTTTCTTTTTGGGCAATCCGCTGGATTGGAGCATCGACATAATCAAAGGCTTCTTCGTAAATTCTAGCAGCCACTTCTGACCCTACTCCGTAGGATCGCCAGCCTTCTTCAACGATCACGGCGCGATTGGTCTTTCGAAAAGATTGCAACACTGGCTCCATATCCAGTGGACGCAAGCTACGCAAATCTACAATCTCGGCTTCAATCCCTTCTTTGGAAAGTTGCTCAGCCGCCTTCAAGGATACTTCCAGCATCTTACTATAGGTAACGATGGTCACATCGCGACCTGGGCGTTGAATTATTGATTTCCCAATCGGGATCGTATAATCTTCATCCGGCACTTCGCCGCGTGTTTGATAGAGGGTGGCATGTTCGATGAACAAGATGGGGTCGTTAGAGCGGATGGCCGCTTTGAGCAATCCTTTTGCATCCTGAGGAGTGCCGGGAGCAACGACCTTTAAGCCAGGGAAATGGGCAAAAATGGCATCTGGGGTTTGGGAGTGGGTGGCTCCCAACTGACGGCCGCCACCGCTAACCGTCCGAATAACCAGAGGAAGTGTAAACTGTCCGCCAAACATATACCGCAATTTGGCAGCCTGATTGACAATGTGATCCATTGCGGCAAAAGCGAAGTTGATCGTCATCAACTCTGCCACCGGGCGTAAACCGGTCAAGGCAGCTCCAATGGCTGCGCCGACAATGGTCGCTTCGGCAATGGGAGTATCCATGACTCGTTTCGGTCCAAAGTGGTCGTAGAACCCTTTGGTTACTGCGTACGTTCCTCCCCAAACGCCAACCTCTTCCCCTAAAATAAAAACCGATGGATCGCGTTCCATCTCTTCCCATAGGGCCTTCGATATCGCTTCTCGATAAGTTATACGTGCCATAGAACCCTCACTCTGCGTAGATGTCTTCAAACAAGGCTTCGGGGGGTGGTTCAGGGCTTTCTTCGGCGAAACGCACTGCCTCTGCAACCTCTTCCTCCACGCGTTGATCGATTGTGTCCAACTCTTGAGCGGTGGCGATGGATTGGCTCTCTAAATAGCGGCGATAAATCCCAATCGGGTCACTTTCCTGCCAACGTTTGACCTCTTCGAGTGGGCGGTATCGTTCTGGATCGCCCATGGAGTGACCACGGTAGCGATAGGTTACCACTTCCATGAGGTGCGGTCCTTCGCCGCTGCGGATCTGTTCTAGCACGGCGAGGGTCGCTTCGCGCACGGCAATCACGTCCATGCCATCCACGCGGCTGTTGGTCATGTCATACCCCTCGGCTTTCTGGCGGATTTCGCTCACGGCAGAGGCGCGTTCAACCGCAGTGCCCATGCCATATTGATTGTTCTCGCATACCCATAGAACCGGTAGATTCCATACTTTGGATAGGTTCAACGCTTCATGGAAAAAGCCGATGTTGGTGGCGCCATCGCCAAACATACAGATGGTGACTGCATCGTTGCCCTGGTACTGGTCGCCAAGCGCCAAACCAGCCGCGATGGGTAAGTGCGCTCCCACAATGGCATGACCGCCCCAGAAGTTGCGCTGTACATCAGCTAAATGCATGGAACCGCCTTTGCCTTTGGAGATGCCGGTGGCTTTGCCGAGCAACTCTGCTAAGACTTGTTTGGCGGGGATGCCAACGTTTATTGCCACGCCGTGATCGCGGTAGGCGGTGATGACGCGGTCTTGCGGCTGACGTGCAGATACAATTCCTGTGCTAACGGCTTCTTGCCCAATGTAGAGGTGGAGAAAGCCCCCAATTTTCCCCTGTTGATAAAGCTGTGCGGCTGCTTCTTCCACCAGCCGGATCAAGACCATTTGGTGATATAAATCCAGATAGTGTTGTTTTTCCATTACAATTGCTCCGATGATGAACTTCAAGCGAAGTTCAGGATTGGAAATTCGATAGGGTGCGCCTGAAATGTGTGACAGGTTACCTTTCCAGGCTTATTCAAGCTAAGGATTATAACCCACGAGTGGAAGAAAAGATGTCAAAAATCTGTTAGAAACACCCTGTTCATCAGAAAAGGGCGTTTCCACCGGCAGATATCGAACTGGCTATTGCCTTAACAAGTGACCGGATTCTCAGGGTCGGTTATCCATTCACTCCACGAACCAACATACAGGCGAGCGTCCCCCAAGCCGGCGTGTTTGAGAGCCAGTACGTTGACCGCTGCGGTTACACCTGACCCACAGTAGAAAATTGCCTTTTGAGCAGGGGTTTCACCCAGCAATTGGATGAAGCGTTGACGTAACTCTTCTGGCGAACGAAATGTGCCTTGAGGCGTGCCATTTTCCACATACGGGGCATTGATTGCGCCAGGAATATGCCCGGCAACCGGGTCAATGGTTTCGTTTTCGCCCCGATAGCGATCGGCGGTACGAGAGTCGAAGACTTTCCAGCCAGGGTATAGCAAGGCCGCCTTGACATCCGCCATACTGGCGTAGATTTCCAGATGCAGCCTGGGAACGAACTGCCGGGGTGGGCGGGTTTCATTGCCACTTACCGTTGGCAGATCAGCCGCCAGCCATGCTTTCCAGCCACCGTCTAACACGGCGACTCGCTCATGGCCCAACCAGCGCAACATCCACCAGAGGCGCGCCGCGACTGCACCACTGATGGGAGTCCAGTCGTCATAAGCGACGACCTGGATATTCTGGTCGATTCCTAAACGAGAAAACAATTCGACGGTCTCCTGTAGGGGAAGCAAAGGATGTCGCCCGGTTTTGCCTGGGATCACCGGCGCGCACAACTCCTCTTCTAAATGCACATAGACTGCACCGGGAATGTGAGCCGCGTGGTAATCTCGACAGCCTCGCTCTGGATTGCCAAGAGTAAAGCGACAATCGAGGATAACCCAACCGGGATCGGCCAAATGGTTGGCGAGCTCATGGGGTGAGATTAGGGTGTGATGGTTCATCCTCGTCCTTGTCAATTTGATCCTGGATAATGCGCAGAAATATATCCACCACAGCCGGGTCAAATTGCTTGCCGCGCTGTTCCAGGATATATTCTAACGCTTTTTTCTGCTCCCAAGCCGAGCGATAAGGACGGTCGCTGGTCAAGGCATCCCACGCATCGACCACGGCAAAAATGCGGGCTGCCAGGGGAATTTCCTCCCCCTTCAAGCCGCGCGGATAGCCGCTGCCATCCCAACGTTCATGGTGATAGTAGGGGATCTCCAGGGCTGGGCGGAGATATTCGATCGGCGCAAGCAATTCATACGCATATTGGGGGTGGCGACGCATGATCTCCCATTCTATATCAGTCAATGGGCCGGGTTTTAGCAAAATCGAATCCGGGATGCCCATCTTGCCAATATCATGTAAACGCACACCGCGCCAGATATGGATCAGTTGTTCGTTGGGTATGCCCATTTCAGCGGCAATGTGCAAGGTGAGTTCGGTGACGCGGTTAGAGTGACCCAATGTCTCGCGATCGCGCAGTTCCAACGCCTTTGCCCAACCTTCCAGGGTGGCATCATAGGCAATTGAGAGTTGTAAATTGGTGTGTTGAATACCTTCAAACAATTGGGCGTTGTCGATAGCGATGGCAGCCTGGCCGGCAAAAGCTTCAAACAGGGATTTCCATTCTTGGGGTGGGTTAAACTCCTTGCGATGAAAGACTTCTATCACTCCTTTGAGTTGATCCTGGATCAGCAACGGGCTGACATGATGAGCGATAAATTTCTCCTCTCGAAACAGTTGGGTATTGATCAGCGGAGTGGTTGCTTGATAAACGTTGGGAATGTAAATGCTGACTTTTGCTTTTGCAGCCTTGCCGATTACCCCTTTGCCCATTTTGAGGCTCGTGTCCTTAATGAATTCGGTGCGGAACCCATCCCCAGCCACAAAGGTTAGTTGTTGGGCATGTGGATCGTAGAGATGAATCGCTAGGGCATCAACATCCAGTTGCGAACGCGCCTCTTGAACGATGATTTGCAAAATAGCTTCCAGACCGTGTCGTTTGCTAATCGCCTGATCAATCGTGTAGAGAGATGTTAGATGGCGCAATTGTTTCTCGGTTTGCAGGTGTAAAGTGGCACGGTAGAAGGCATTAGCAGCAATATCGGCAACAGCCTCTAACAGGTGAATCTCCTGATCGGAGAGTTTGTTGCGCCGACAGGCAAAAAGCTCACCCAGCTTGTGCTCTTGGGCAATTAAGGGTACAGCTACCAGTGATCGGCAAGAACATCGGTCATTGACGGAAATGTTTTCTTTATGGATACATAAAACAGATTGTTTCTCTCGTAATGTTTCAATAAACTGGCTTCCGAAGGCCTCAAGAAACTCTGCCATTCCCCCATAAACACCGTGAACGATTTCGTAAATTGGTTTTTTGGTCTGCGGATCAAACAGGCGCAAAGCTACCGTGTCCATCTTAAGCCCATTTTGCAGATGCATCAGGATTGCCCTGACCATCTCCGGATGATCACTGGCGACGCGTAGAGAATTGCTCAGGTCGGCAATTAGTTCCAGCTCCCGCACCCGGCGGCGGGTTTCATCCAGCAGGCGAATGTTTTCAACCACCAGCGCAGCCGTCCCGGCAATCTGGCTGAGAAAGTTCAGATCTTCGGCGCTAAAGGCGTTTTTGCGCGTACAGTTATCCACCGTGATCACCCCAATGGCTTGATCGTGAAGCATAAGCGGAGCCGCAATGGCACTTTGTACCTGAGCCATTTCTTCGATTTCTCCCTCGAAGCGAATCGACTCATCCTGGCGCGCATCTGAGATGATGAGGGGCTGACGTAACTTGAAGGATTTCGCCGCATACCCTGAATCGAGGGGAAATCTGATATCCCAAATTCGAGGGTCTTGATAACCGTGCAATGCCCCAAAGGCTAATTTGTCTTCTTGGTTCTTTAGCAAAATGCTACCTTTTTCGCCATTTGGGATAGCGTGGATCACTGCGGCAAGTAGCCGTTCTAGCAGCGTCTCCAGAGTGTCGTCGCCTTGCAGAGCTTGATGTACCAGTTGGATGGTTTGTTGTTCGCGCTGGCGTCGCTTCAGTAGGCTGATGTCTTGAATAATTCCTTGCGCCCTTAAGGTGTTGGAAACAGGATCAAAGGTCGGGATTGCCTGTTCCCTCACCCAGATGATCTCACCGTTCTTGCGGATGATGCGATACTCTTGATCCCAGGCGGTTTGGGCAAGGATATGCTGGCGATAAATGGCAATGGCTTGTTCCCGATCATCGGGATGAATGCGCTCGATCCACAGGTATGGATCGTTAGTGATTTCGTAGGGCGTATAGCCACACAATGCTTCTATGTTTTGGGTAATGTAATCCGCCTTCAAAGCGCCTTGAGCAGTTGTATAAGCTGTGTAAACCACTACTGGCAATGCTTCGACCAGACTTTGATATTTTTTCTCGCTCAGTTGAATTTGCGAATTCATTGCCTGTCGGTGAATGGCTGTGCCGAGGATATTGGCTGCAGCCCGCAAAGCTTCAATTTCCGTCTGGCTCCACGGGTGGTTAGCATGGCAATCGTCAAAACCAATAAGCCCCCACCAACGATTTTCACAAAAGATAGGCACGACGGCTAAAGAGAGAATATCTTGAGCCCGTAAAAGGTCTTGTTCTGAGGTCGGAAACTCTGCAATCAAGCCATAGAGGGCTTTCCCCTCGCTTAGATTCTCGATCCATCGCTCGTAGCCACTGCGCCGCAAGGGGAGACGTTGAAGACTAGGGTTATCGATTTGAGGCGCAATGCCTGGAGCTGTCCACTCATGGAGTTGTTTAATATATACTTCCTCCTCTTCTGGCATTGACTCACTTTGGAAAAGATAAACACGGTCGACTCCGGTGGCGGTTCCAAGGGTTCCCAGGATGTCTTCAATCACGTCTTGCCAGTGAGCGGCCTGGAGCAAACGTTCAGCAGCAAAGCCTACGGCGCTTAGAATAGCATCCCGCCGCTCAAGTGCCTGCTCGGACTGCTTGCAGGTTTGAATATCCCGCGCTACCGCAATTGCCATCCATTCGTTCTCGATGCTGGAAATCGAGATGGAGACTTCGATGGGCACGCGTTGCCCGGATTTGGTCAGGCATTCAAACTCAAATGTTATCCCTTCTCCCCCGGCTTTTGCGCTTTCGATAAATCTCTTCCACTCTTGATTGACCCAGGGCTGTTTTTCAGGAGGAATGATCAGGTTGTCCACAACTTTTCCCAGGGCTTCGTCGCGGGTGTACCCAAAAATGCGTTCGGCTGCTTGATTCCAAAGCTGAATTCTGCCATGTAAATCAACAATGATGATCGCATCCTGAACGGTGTGAATGAATTTTTGAAAGATTTGTACGCCTCGGGCGAGAGCTTTCTCTGCCATCTTGAAGGAGGTTGCATCGTGAAAGACGGCAAAGAAGTGCTCGCTGTCGATGGGAAAGGCAGTGCCTTGAAGGTAACGCCTGGTTGCTGAAAGGTAGGTTTCGAACTGCACGGTCGCTTCGCCCTGCTGAAGTTTTAAAAATTGTTCACGGAAGCTGTTGGCTTGCTCTGCAAATACTTCTGCGCCTGGATAGTTTAGGAAGTCTGCAGGGCTACATGCGAACATCTCTGCAAATCGAGGGTTGATTTGTAATACAGAAAAATCTATCGGAGTTCCATGTTCATCTCGGATCCACCGGCAGACGGCGATGCCATGTTGAATATTGCTTATTAAAGCGTGGAGACTCTCTTTGGTGAAGAAGAGCGATGGTTCGGATGGCAAAGATGGAGATACCTCTTGAAGAATCATGACCATCCCTTGCCCATTACGGTTCATAAAGGGCAAAAGTGAACACTCAACCCGCACGCGTCTCCCTTGTCCATCAATCAGAACAGCATGGTTTTGTTGTTCGATTGAGAGACCTTGATGCAGAATGGGCTGAATGGGGAAAAGCAAGCACTGATTGGAATTGTCCTGTGGGTGGATTTTAAGGACTTGGTCAATGCTTTGGTTTAAAGCGGAAGCTTTTGGGAGGTTAAGAAGGCGCTCGGCGGCTGCGTTCAGGTTTTGAATTTTCCCCTCTCCATCTAACAGAATAACGGCTGCCGAGTGTTGGCTGAACACATGACGGGGAAGGTTTGGCTGAGGGTTAGGAATGGTCTTGCTGTCCAATGGCGCTCCTCCCATCTAGTTGACATGCGTCCCACACCAATTCTAATCCTGTTTTCCCGACTTGATATTGACAATTCTGTTAGGTTAATAAACTGTAAACCTATCAAGCGAGGATTAAGGACATTAACATTTCATTGAAGGATTTCAGAATGATCTACTGGAAGCTTGGTTTGACGGGGCATACTGTCGGCGAATATCTCGCCAATGCACGAATAGCGTTGTCACTCGTTCATTTGTGGCTTATTTATTGACGGTCTGGACCTCAATTATCAACACAACCGGTGGGAGCGGGAAGCTACCTGTGATCCAAGGAATAGATCGGAGGAAAGGAGTCATACCGCGCATAGAACATCATTCGTGTGGTTCAGGATAAACGTCTCAGGGTTAGATGATGTTTATCTAATCCCTTTGGTTCAAAACCGCTGTACAATAATTTTTAGCAACCTGCAGCAGAGTCATTAGAAGCCGCTCGAGTGGTAGTATACAAACGCATGGGTGGGTTTCCCTTAAAGGTTTGGATGATCACCGGGCTTTCTCTGTGGTTGTTGTGTTTCTCGATCACCACGTTTCAAGCAAATCCTTTTCGAGCACTTTCGATTTAATTTCATAGGAGGCAAATTATGGCAAATCAAACGCAAGAAATGAGTGTGGAGGCGTTACTGGCAAAAGCCAAAAAGCCCTCTGCAGACGCAATGATTTTGCATCCCTTTTACCGCGGCAAGATCGAAACCACCCTGAAGTGCTGTGTGCGCTCCTTTGATGATTTTGCAATCTGGTACACCCCTGGCGTGGCTGCATCCTGTCGCGCCATCGCCGAAAATCCGGAGCTGGTGTATGAGCACACCAATAAATGGAATACAGTGGCGGTTGTCAGCGATGGGACGCGCGTCCTGGGCTTAGGGGATATTGGTCCAAAAGCCGGCCTGCCGGTCATGGAAGGCAAAGCCTTACTGTATAAATATCTGGGGGGAGTGGATGGCGTTCCTATTATGATCGACACGAAAGACCCGGAAGCCATTATCAATACGGTATTGATGTTACAACCAGGTTGGGGTGGGGTAAATCTGGAGGATATCGCTCAACCGAAATGCTTCCGCATTCTGGATACTTTGCGCGAAAAGGCCGAGATTCCCATCTGGCATGACGATCAACAAGGTACAGCAACGGTCACGTTAGCGGGTCTGATCAACGCCTTGAAAGTGGTTGGGAAGAAGATTAGCGAGGTGAGCATCGCTTTCATTGGCAGCGGAGCATCGAATGTGGCTTGCTCGCGGTTGATTTTTGGTTGGGGGGCGAACCCGGCACGGTGCTACATGGTGGACAGTAAAGGCATTCTTGGCAAACATCGCAAAGACATCGAGATGCGAAAGGCGGAGTTCGTCGATAAATGGCGCTTGTGCCAGATCACCAACGAACTCGGAAGGGAGGGTGGCATCGCGGAGGCGATGAAAGGTGTGGATGTGGTTATCGGTCTTTCACAATCCGGACCGGGGGTCATCTTGCCAGAGTGGGTCTCCACCATGGCGAAAGACGCCATTGTTTTTGCCTGCGCCAACCCGGTGCCGGAAATCTGGCCCTGGGAGGCAAAGGCGGCTGGAGCGCGCATCGTCGCCACTGGCCGCTCCGATTTCCCCAATCAAATCAACAACTCGCTCGGTTTTCCGGGCATCTTCCGCGGCGCGTTGGATGTGCGGGCGCGCACGATCACGGATGAAATGTGCTTCGCCGCTGCCGAGGCTTTGGCAGAACATATTGGCGATCGTTTGGATGAGGAGCACATTATCCCCACCATGGACGACTGGGAGGTCTTCCCGCGCGAAGCGGCTGCGGTGGCGATGAAAGCGCAGGAACAAGGGGTTGCCCGCGTGAGCAAGACCTATGAAGAGCTTTATGAACACGCTCACAAGATTATTAAACGCTCGCGCGATTTAACCCACATGATGATGGAAGAAGGCTTTATCGCCGAGGCGCCGGTTTAATCCGGGTGAGTTGGTCGAAGCCAGGTTTCGCAAAATTCTCATTTGGAGGAAGTACCATGTACGATTTGATTATCATCGGAGGAGGACCGGCGGGCTTGACCGCCATGATCTATGCCATTCGCAAACGTCTCAACGCGCTACTGGTCTCGAAGGATTTGGGCGGTAAAACCATGTGGCGGTTAGAATTGCCCTGGGTTGAGGAATACCAGGTGATCAAAGGCTTGGAAGTGGTCAATAAGTTCAAAAGTGAGTTGGAGTACTTGAGTTTTGCCCGCCACATGGAAGCGGTCGACAAGGTAGAAAAACGCGAGCAGGGCTTTTGCGTGATCACGAAAGGCGGGGGAGAACTTATGGCAAAAGCGGTGATCGTTGCAACCGGCAGCAAGCAAGAGCGCTTGGGCGTGCCGGGCGAAAAAGAATTTCTGATGCGCGGTTTGTGCTACTCGGCGTTGAGCTATGCGCCTTTGTTCATTGACCGTAAGACGGCTGTGATTGGTGATAGCGAGCTGGCTTTGCGCTCGACCGCCGAATTAGCTACTGTTGCCAAGCATGTCACGCTTGTTGGCGCCTCTGCAGAGACCCTCAAATCAGCTCTTGGCGAGAAAGTGAAAAACTCGCCCAACGTGACAATTTTAGAGAAATATCAGGTCACGGAGGTCAAAGGGGATCGGTTTGCTGAACGGTTAGTGGTTAGAAGTCCACAAGGCGAAAGCCAAGAAATTGAAGCGGAAGGCACTTTTATTGAACTGGGGTTGGTGCCCAATTCGCAAATGGTGGCAGATTTGGTCAAGCTCGACTCCCAGGGTCGCATCTGTGTGGATTGTTTCTGCCGTACCAATGTGCCGGGCATTTTCGCCGCCGGGGATGTCACGGATACGTTTGCCGAACAGGTGTTGATTGCGGTTGGGGAAGGAGCAAAGGCTGTTCTGAGTGCCTACGATTACCTCTTGCCGATGCTGTAGAGAGCCTGCCTGGCGATATAAACCGTGCAAACGTCCCGAAGGTTTTCCAAAGCGCAAATCTAGCGCCATAGCCAAACCTTCGGGACGCGAATTGCGCAAGCCCAACCTTTTCGCTTCACCCAGCTCTCTTTGGATTTTGGCTCTGGAATAAGCCTCGCGGGGGGTCCTCATTTTCCGCGCAATAGCAGACCATCCGTTATTGCCGAATGAACCGATGAATGAAAGACAAAGAGAGATTTCTCCCTGGAAGGAGCCAATCTCTCGTTTGATAAGCAGGTAAGTCTAAGCGTTTTGTTTGACTTTCAGGGCCCCAAGGTCCCCATGGAGTTCAAAGCTTCAAGAATTTGATCGCCAAATTGATAGGCAGCTACGCCAAGAGCAACACAGCAGCAGCATAAAAGCAGCAGAACCACAAGGATGATAATCAAAGTTGTGTTTTTCTTTTTCTTTTCTTCGACCGGCGGGAAGGGGGTTTGTTCCATGATTTCTCCTTATTATTTAGATAAAATCAGATAAACTCTCTGAGGTTCAGGCAAAAGCGATCCACAGGAACGGGATCAGGCTGGAGCCTTCTGCGGCCAATCCTAAGGCGATTAACAGGAAAGGAATGAGGATTGCCAGGATTACGCCACAAATTCCCAGGATGCCGAGGACGATGCCGATCCAACCCAGGATCACACCGGCTTTGGCTAACCCTTCACCCCCTAAGGCGCCACGGCTGTCGCGAATCTCGTTCTTTGCCATATTCCCGGTGATAACTGCCACGATGCTACCAACAAAAGGAAACAAAGAAAGGCCAAGAATACCGGCTACCAGGCTCACGACCGCCATGCTGCTGGTTGGGGGTGAATAACTGGGGGGGTAAGATGAACTACTCACGATGCCTCCTTACTGAATGAAGATTTAGCTTCTTAAGTAATCGCGATTGGCGCGCCGCCAAAGAGTCCAGATTACCCAAGAAGTGAACAGAATGACAATCATTGCTACCAGCAATGGGATCACGACCGAGAGGATAGATAACAGAGTGGATATCAGGTCTTCGGCAATGCTGACCGGCACATTGGCGGCGCCGCCCGTTGTGGCGGTTACGGCTGGTCGTACAGCTACTGATTTGACGGCGTGAACGGTACCGGCAATCAGCACGCCACAGGAAAGGGCTAAGACGGGATGAATGTCGGTGATTGCTCTGGCGCTGGCAGCAAAAATGATTGCTCCGGCAGCGGGACGGATAAAGGTTTGAATAAGGTCGTTAAGGTGATTAATCGCTGGCGCTTTATCGGCAAAAAATTCGATGGTGATCAAAACGATCAATAACCCGATAATCCACCCGTTGGTTAGCGTATCCCAGGGAGGCGCTAGCTTGATCAGATTGGTGAATCGGCCCAGGAGCGCAACAACCAATAAGGGGATATAGGCGTTCAAGCCAGCACTCGCTGATAAGCCAAAAGCGGAGAAGATACCAGTCAATGCGTCCATTGCTTAATTATACGCTATGGGATAGAAAAAAGTTTCGTTTTATCCGATGTGAAAGCCGTCCCATGTACCGGTTAGGATAAAGCGGCCCAAGTCAATCAAGATAATTTGTAAGAGAGCAAAACCAAAGCCGGCAATAAGGAACGTAGAGTATTCGCGCCAATGGTTATATTGATTCTCGCGGCGCAAGACGATGATCCAGAGCAAAGTATAAATCATCGTTAGCAGGATTAAGACGCCCGCCGCTGAAAGCAATGCAAAAGGGTACAGAAGCAGCGGATTTTGGCTAATAACCAGCAGGTCGAGAAACGCCGTGATGAGAAGCAGCCAGAGTGCTTGCGGGAGCGTTTTCAAGGCTGGCTCATCCCGCACCTGGCGATACACCGATTGTTGAAAGGCAGGATAGAGCATGGCCGCAATGACCAGTCCCATACCGCTGCCGGTGATTAACCGCAAGCTGTTGGTTGGTGTGTACAGGTGGGGCAAACCCGGAAAAAGGGTCAGGTAGGAGTTTAGGCCATCCACAGCGAAAGCGAGTGCCAGGAAGACAAATATGGCAAGAATGGATCTGGGAGGCGTGGCGCTGCATCGATTGCCAAAGCGGTGCTGAAAAACGAGACCAACCATGGCTCCCAGGTACATTCCGGTGCAGCGGGTACAGAGCGGCAGGGGACGTTCGCCAATATGGTAGGAGCGGAGATCAATCCGATGACAAACCGCATAACCGATGGCATCCGCCTTACCCAACAACCCTTCTGGGGTAAACACCACAAACCCAATGATAAGGAGGAGAACCAGAACGCTCAGGGGGAGTTTCATCCAGCGCATGTTTTCTGAGGTACGTTGCAACCAGTGATCCATGTCTTGGATTATAGGGGGTTTTGGCGAAATTGCAAGTGATTTGAGATTGATTTTTTATTCGTGTATCTTCGCCTCTATTGGCGGATTCCCAGAAAGGTTGCGGAAGGGTGGCTTCCGCACTCCAAAAATCGATATGGTGGCTTCTGCACTTCAAAACTTGCCGATAGGATTAAGGGATTCTTAAATTCTTGCCCAGGGGGGTTGTCTTAAGGTATGATTAGGGCTTCAGGAGGTTCATGGCTTATGAAACGATTTACGATATTGATTTCACTGCTGGTGTTGATCTTGAGCTCTTGCAGCCTTTTTCGCAACGCCCCGACACCGGCGCCCACAGAAACACCTGTCCCCCCGACAGCAACGGACATCCCTGCGACACCGACCACTGCTCCAACACCCATGCCGACTGCTACGGCAGAACTGGTGGATTACGGTCCAAGCGGATTCCCGCCGAACATTAATCCCTTAACTGGTTTGCCGGTCAATGACCTGGCTGTTTTGGATCGTCGCCCATTGGCAATCAAAATTCAGCTCTTTCCGCGCGATGGGCGGCCTCCCTTTGGCTTGTCCCTGGCGGATGTCGTGTTCGATTATTACCAGAACAACGGCATGACCCGTTTACATGCTATCTTTTACGGCAATGATTATGAGCAAGTCGGACCAATCCGCTCGGCGCGTTTATTCGATGGCGAATTAATCAAGATGTATAAATCCATCTTTGCCTTTGGGAGTGCCGATAAGCGAATATTGCGTAAGTTGCTGAATTCGGATTATGCCAATCGCTTGATCTTTGAGGGCGCATTGAATTGTCCGCCAATGTGCCGCATTGATCCAAATGGTGGCAATTACCTGGTGGCAAACACGAAAGAGATGGGCCCGTATATTGAAACGCGCGGCGAGAAAAACGAGCGCCAGAATCTAGATGGAATGAAGTTCCAACACGCTACCCCGTCCGGCGGGACTCCTGCGGTACAAATTTTTACCCGCTTTTCAATCAGCGCATATGTGCGTTGGGATTATGACCAAGCCAGTGGAAAATATCTGCGCTTTCAAGACACCCAAGAAGATGCAGGACAGGGTGAAGCCTATGCTCCTTTGCTCGATCGGGTGACCAATACTCAAATCAGCGCAGAGAATGTTGTCGTTCTCGTTCTGCCGCACAAATTCGAATATAAATCCGGCAACAGTGAGATCATCGACATCGAGATGAAAGATAGCGGCCTAGCGTATGCCTTTCGAGATGGGTATGCATACGAAGTGCGCTGGGTGCGCTCAGCCGATGATGCCCTGTTCACCCTGCAATTTGCAGATGGCACATCCTATCCCTACAAGCCAGGCGTTACGTACTATGTCATCATGGGCACGAGTTCGACCCTGGATAAGAAGGATGGGGGCATCTGGCGGTTCGAGTGGCGGATGCCATAGTTCATGAGCTCAATCGATTATGGCAATCGAAGCAGGATGCAGGTGAGTTGGTAAGTATGGAAGCGTTTTTTCGAGACCCGAATGAGCCGGTATTTCCTCCCGAAGAAGTGAGGATAAAAGAGTTGCGTGCCGATCCCCGTACGGATGGACAAAGGGTGCGAGTGTTCCTGCACATCACGGCTTTCCAAAAACGACCCAGTGGGCAGGTGCGCATTCTCAATGCACAAGGAGAGGAGCTTGCCAGCGCCAGTTTCATTGAAGCGCTCTCCCCACGCATGGAATTTACCCTTCACCTGCGCGGCGAAGTGCTCAATCCACATCGCTTGCAAGCGCGCATCTTTTATTTGAAAGACGCAGAGCAGTCCGAAGGCGAGGTGGAAATCGAACGGTCTCTGATGGTCGTTGATCAGGCGCAGACCGATTTCGAGGTACCCGTTATGTAAAAAACTTCCCTTCCAGCGGGCGAGGTTGGTACAAAAGTTGCAGAATCTGGATGGCTACGGCAGTTGACTGGCTTTGCCAGACATGCTAGAATGCCATCAGAAAGTGCGCAGGCGACCATGCAACCCGCATCACCCTCATCCGCTCCCCAAACCCCTCGGAAGCCATCGCGGCGATGGTTTCTGCGAGGGGTTTTATGGTTGCTTGTTTTGAGCGGATTATTCGCCTTAACCCGGCTGACGCCCCTCAACCTTCGCATAAGAGAGACGCTGAGAGGAAGTTTCCTCTTTCTCTCACCAAGCCTGGCTCAACAAAGCACTCCTACCGTCATGCTGTTGACGGAAAATATTCAGCCAACTCCTTCTCCGCTTGCGACCCAGGAGGTTTCTCCCACCGAGAGGCTTCCGCATGCCACCCTAAGCGCGACCGTTGCTGTATCTACCATGCTCTCTGATTCTACTGCCCTGACCGGTGGCTGGCTCGTTTTGTCTTTGTTGGATCGAGAGGTATATCATTTATTTGCCTATCACGTGACGACCCAAAAATGGCTGCGCCTTACTGACGGTAAAGGAGATGATATCTATCCGGCGGTGAGTCCGGATGGAAAGTGGATTGCCTTTGCCTCCAATCGTCAGGGATATTGGGATCTGTACCTCCTGTCGCTTCAGGATGGAAACCTTACGCCTCTGACCCAAACCCCACAATATGATGGAGCGCCGACCTGGTCTCCCGATGGAAAGTGGCTGGCCTATGAGAGTTATATGATCGACCCACAGACGCAACAAGGGAATTTAGAAATCCTGATTCAAGAGGTCAGCCTGGCTGCCGATCAGAAGCCGCAAATCGTGCAACTTACCTCAGCCAGCGGCGCTGATTTTGCCCCGCAGTGGTCACCAAAAGGGCGTCAGATTGCTTTTATCTCGCAGCGCGCTAGAGAAAACGATCTGTGGATAGCAGACCTGGATCGAATCGATGACCGCTACCGCAATTTAAGCGCCGATCTCGCTTCGCCGGTCCAATCGCTCTCCTGGTCTGCAAATGGTGACTGGTTGCTGTGGAATGCCGCCGAGGAAGGCGTGCAGTGGATCTACCGCTGGGATGTGAATTCCCCGTATTCGCCGTCTCGCAAAATTCTCCCTGGCTGTTACCCGGTTCTCAGTGAGGATGGCAAACAGCTCTTTAGTGTTTTATCCACGCCTCATCATTCGTATTTACAGGCATTTTCACTCGAAGCCGGAACCTACCAGATACCTCTGATGCTCCTTCCCTCTGAACCAAAAGGGATGTCCTGGCTTCCCAGGGAGTTTGGCGCTCACCTATCGGCTACTTTTCAGCCGTTATCTCAGCTTGAAGAACTTTTCCCAATCCAAATGGCTGAAGATCAGAAAGCGGCTCCAACTCCCATGCGGAAGCGCCTGAAATCGTTGGAGAATGTACAGGCTCCGTTCCCCTACTTGCAAGAGGAAGTGTCCGAGGCTTTTCAAGCTTTAAGAGCTGCCGTGGAGCAGCGCGCTGGCTGGGATGTCCTTTCTCGTCTGGAGAATGCTTATTTACCGTTATCAAGCCCGGCCTTTCCATTCTCTAATGAGGAATGGCTCTACACAGGCCGGGCAATCGCATTGGATGCGGCGGTGCTCAATGCTGGCTGGCTAATGGTCGTGCGCGAAGACTATGGCTCTGAAATTTACTGGCGGCTCTACCTCAAAACGCGCTATCAGGATGGGCGTCAGGGAATGCCCTTACGAGATCTGCCGTTTGATTTGAATGCGCGTTATCGCGGCGATCCAATAGCGTATGACCGTGGCGGAGCCTGGATGTCTGCTGCTCCAGAGGGATATTGGATTGATTTAACCGAGCTGGCGCAACGATATGGCTGGAAGCGACTGCCAGCTCTAGCTACCTGGCGCATTGCGCTGAGTACGGCGCGCTATGCGATTCTGGTCAAACGAGATCAGACAGACTGGTATGCGGCGATGTTAGAACTCTATCCTGCCGAAGCCCTCTACACCCCAACCCCTGTGCCATCGCCTACCCAAACACCGACCCGCACACTGATTCCAACCCGCACTGCCACACCAACCCCAACGTCTTTGCCGACCCTGACCCCCAGAATAACTCTGACCCCAGCACAATCGCTTATCCCTTCGGTTACGCCATGAGAAGAATTGGATGGTTGGGCAGTTTTCTTCTGCTTGGTGGTATGGTCGGATGCACCCCGGCGGTTTTCCCTCCGCCTTCTCAAGTTGAAGCAACCGTTTATCCATCCCAGACCTCAAGCTCTCCCGCTGAGACCGCCCTCCCAACGCAACTTGTCAGCGGCGCCATGGCGGCAAGTGTCCAGGCCATTGCTTCTGATCAGGCTTTGCCTTTGGTCGATCCTTATTCGTTTATGGTTCAACAGCCCATGACGGACACCGTGGCAGATTGGCGACCGCCGCTCTATCCGACGCCCTGGATTCCTACCCCCTTCGACCACTTTTTATTCAGCCGTCCGGTGTTGGCCGATATGAAAGTTTGGGCTTTAGAGGATTATCGCTATGGCGGGGTTTTCTTTCGCAACGTTGTCCATACCGGCATTGATATCCCGCTCAAGGTTGGTTCTCCGGTCTTTGCGGCCGGATCCGGGCGGGTGGCCTGGAGTGGCTTTGGTTTGATGAGCGGTGAAACCAATCCCGACGATCCCTACGGGTTGGCGGTGGTTATCCGTCATGATTTCGGCTATCAGGGGCAAACCCTTTATACTGTTTATGGCCATCTCTCGGAGACAAATCTGGTGATCGGGCAGCCGATCAAGGGCGGTGAGGTGATTGGACTTTCGGGAGCAACTGGCAAAGTGACCGGGCCACATTTGCACTTCGAGGTGCGTATTGGTGATAATAGCTTCTCCCGCAGCCGTAACCCAGAGTTGTGGATTGTGCCACCCCAGGGTTGGGGGATTCTCGTCGGGCAATTGAAGACTCTCGAAGATGAGTGGTTAATGCGCCTCAAAGTTTTGATTCGTTCGTTAGATAGCGGAGAACGCTATTGGGTTGCTACCTATGGAGAGGGACCGGTCAACAGCGACCCCTATTATGGCGAAAATCTGGTCATCGGTGATTTGCCCGCCGGCTGGTATCGGATCTTGATCCCCGGCGAAACCAGCCAGCATCTAGATATCGAAATCTTACCGGGCAGGGTTAGTTTTTTCCGCTATCGGCGGGGAAGTGGATTCTCGACAGAGCTTCCTGTCCCACCATCACAATTTTTCAAGACGCCTGAAGTGCCGACCCCCCAGGTTGAACTGAGACCTTTTGAGACGCCTGCTCCTTGATTTTTGCTATCGAAAACCTTGACAGATAGAACGTTTGTGCTAAACTAACCTTATGCACAACATCCATGACTGTCAAGAAATTTTGGTATGCGCTTCTCGGTCGGTGATATACTCAAAATAACCAACACTCAGGTTTGAGAATGAGAAAGGAAATCTATGGTCAAGAAGATTAGCCCCTCTCCGTTATCGGATCAGACTGATGCCCGGCAAGCCGCTCTGGACAAGACCTTAGGGGATATTACCAAACGCTATGGTGAAGGAGCAATCATGCGTTTGGGAGAAGCCCACCATTTAGCGGTTGAGGTGATCCCAACTGGCTCTTTATCCCTGGATATCGCTTTAGGGGTTGGTGGGATCCCGCGTGGCCGGATTACCGAGATTTTTGGGCCTGAGTCATCGGGAAAAACGACCATCTGTCAACATATCGCTGCCGAGGCTCAGCGCATGGGGGGCGTGGCGGCGTTTATTGATATGGAGCACGCTTTAGATCCAAATTACGCTGCCCGCTGCGGAGTCAATATCGACACATTACTGATCTCTCAGCCGGATACCGGTGAGCAAGCCTTGGAAATTGCTGAAGCCCTGGTACGCTCTGGGGCCGTGGATGTGGTAATCATCGACTCGGTGGCTGCTCTGGTGCCGCGAGCGGAGATTGAAGGGGATATGGGGGATGCACCAATGGCAATGCAAGCGCGATTGATGTCGCAAGCCCTGCGTAAACTTTCCGGTGCAATCAAGCAGACCAACACGGCGGTGGTTTTCACCAATCAGTTGCGTCAAAAGATCGGTGTGGTATTCGGTAACCCGGAAACCACCTCCGGTGGCATGGCGTTAAAGTTCTACGCTTCGGTGCGGCTGGATGTGCGCCGCATTCAGTCGATCAAGTTAGGCAATGAAATTATTGGTAATCGCACCCGGGTTCGGGTGGTCAAAAATAAAGTCGCCCCGCCGTTTCGGACAGCTGAATTCGATATCATGTACAATGAAGGCATTTCGCGAGTGGGCGATTTGCTGGATTTGGCTACCGAACTGGAAATCATCACCAAGCGCGGCTCGTTCTATAACTATGGCGACATCCGCCTTGGACAGGGACGAGAAAACGCCAAAGAGTTTCTGCATCAAAACCCTGATCTGGCTGAAGAGATCGAATTAGCCATCCGCCAACAGGCTCTAAGTGGAGAAGTGCCCTTGCCCATTCGTTCTGATGAGGCAGATGATTTGGTAGATGACATCGTATAGGGCTGGATGTTTCGCCTAACATGGATTGCCATCATGGGCATTGTGCTCCTGCCGCTTGGGTTGGTCAGCGCTTGTAGCGGGTTTAGAACCAATGAATTCTTATCATCGGAAAAAGTTTATCTTCCTCCTTCACCAATCGCCTCGGCGGTCTCGTCCCCGATTTTGTTTGAAAACTCCTTCTTGCCCACCCCTACCATTGCTTGTACCAATTCCTTGCTCTTCCTTTCCGACCAAACGCTTCCGGATGGAACAGAGGTTGAGCCTGGTGCAATCCTCGACAAGATTTGGGAGGTGGAGAACAACGGCACCTGCAATTTTGACGACCGTTACCGCCTGAAATTGATTGGCGGTTCTGAGCTGGGCGCCAAGCCAGAGCAAGCCCTCTATCCAGCCCGCAGCGGAACTCGTTTTCAACTTTATATCCGTTTCATTGCACCGTCAGAATCTGGTTTAGTGCGCAGCGCCTGGCAAGCCTTTGATCCCCAGGGTAATCCATTTGGCGACCCAATTTATTTAGAAGTGGTCGTGAAATGAGGAAGGAAGATTAAAGTAAGATAGGCAAATTCGACAAATTTACCTCACCTTTCTTGTGTACTTTTTTCATTGACATTATCAATCTACTCTATAAAATGAGAGTAATCTTATAAAAAGCGTTGAAGAGAAAGAGTACCTGAGACTCGAATGGTGCAGAGAGCGGGTGGTTGGTGTAAACCCGTCCAAACCGAGCCAGGGAATGGGTCTCTGAGCTGCAGGGCGAAACCACTTGATGAAAGGGAAGTAGTCTGTGCCGGAAATGCCCCCGTTATCGAGGCAAAGGGTATAAACTTGGTAAGCAAGTCGTACCCAAATTGAGTGAGACTGGCAGGTTGAAACCCGTTGTCTGACAACGGGTTTTTTAGTATGCTGCGACAGCCGGTCTAATCAGGGTGGCACCGCGGGAAACGCCTCTCGTCCCTGGGACGATGAGGCGTTTTTTTATCTATAGTAGGTACAAAGATTGTTTTGGAGGTTTGCGATGAAAGAAACCATGCGATTGTTGCCGGTACTTTCCGATCAAGTTTTGGAACTCCCATATCGCAGGAAAGCTGTTGTGCGGGAGAAAGGGGCAGATTTAGAAACCCCTCTATCCGTTTATTTGAAATTGCGCGGTGAAGGGGCTTCCTTCCTGCTTGAGAGTGTTAGTGGAGGTGAGCAAGTAGCCCGATTTTCTTTCATTGGGGTGTGGCCGAAGCGTGCTTTTGTCTTTCGTGACCGAACCTGGCACGTGCATTCACCAGGCGGAGTGGAGCGCATCCCTTTGAAGGATGGCATGAATCCGTTCGATCAACTCCGTCAGGTCTTGCGCCACACTTCCGAATCGGGTGAACGTCATTTAGACCACCCCTTGCGGTTTTTTGGTGGCCTGGTGGGTTATCTGAGTTATGATTTTGTCCGTTATTTCGAACCTACGGTGGATATTGCCCCCCGACCCGACCTGCCTGAGGCGATCTTTCTCGAAGTTAATAGTTTTGTTGCATTCGACCATGCTTTTGGAAAATTGATGTTGGTTAGTGTTGCCGAAGGAGGAGAACAGGCTGTGGCGGAGGCTAGCAGGCACCTCGATGCCCTCGAAGATCGTCTGCGTCAGCCCTTTAAGGAAGATATTGCAGAGGTTGGGACGTTATCTGGTCGGCGACTGCAGCCTGTGTTGCCGGCAGCGAATTTTGAAGAGATGGTGCGTCGTGCTAAAGAATACATACGCAGCGGCGACTGTTTTCAAATCGTGCTGTCGCAGCGTTTTTTGGGTGCCACTAAGGCTTCTCCTCTGTCCATTTACCGCTCCCTGCGCCGCCTAAATCCTTCACCCTATATGTTTCACTTTGATTTCGGGGATTTGGCGGGTGAGATGCCCTTTCACCTTATCGGTGCTTCTCCGGAAATGCATGTCCGCCTTGAACGGGGCGTGGCTTCTTTGCGACCGATAGCCGGGACTCGACCGCGTGCAGACAACGCTGAGGAAGATGCCCGCTTGGAGAAAGAATTGTTGGCCGATCCCAAAGAACGTGCCGAACATATCATGTTGGTCGATTTAGCCCGCAACGATTTGGGCAGGGTTTGCCAGTTTGGCACGGTGCGTTTGTCGCAACAGATGGTTGTCGAGCGATATTCGCATGTAATGCACATCGTTTCACAGGTAGATGGAGAGTTGCGCCCGGGCTTCGATGCGTTTGATCTGCTCCAGGCTACCTTTCCCGCCGGTACAGTTAGCGGCGCTCCGAAGGTGCGAGCTATGCAAATCATCAATGAATTAGAAAAACAATCGCGCGGAGTCTATGCCGGCATTATTGGCTATTTTTCTTACAGTGGAGAATTGGACTCGTGTATCGCCATCCGCACCATTGTCATGCTCGGCAATCAAGTCGAGATTCAATCTGGAGCGGGGATTGTTGCCGACTCTGAACCGAGCCGCGAACATCAGGAATGTCTTAATAAAGCTTATGCGCTATTTAAAGCCGTAGAACTGGCTGAACAGTCGTTGCCTTCACCGATAAAGCCTGAAACCGCTCAGCGGGAAGGTAAACCTCCCAAGGTTATTCTGATTGATAACTATGACTCGTTCACCTATAACCTGGCGCAATATTTCGGAGAGTTAGGTGCTGAGGTTCTAATCTTTCGCAACGATGCCCTCTCGGTGGATGAGATCGCCGCGCTTCATCCAACGCACCTGGTTATCTCTCCCGGGCCTGGCGATCCTCCGCAGGCAGGTATCTCTAACGAGGTGATCATGCGTCTGGGGAAAACCATTCCAACCTTAGGAGTTTGTTTGGGTCATCAGTGTATTGGGTATGTCTTTGGAGGCAAAGTGCTTCAAGCACCGAGCTTAATGCATGGGAAGACTTCGCTCATTTATCACATTGGCGAAGGAGTTTTCGAAAACATACCATCCCCGTTTGAGGCAACGCGCTATCACTCCCTGATGGTGAGCGAACCGTTACCCGCCGACCTGGAAGTGACTGCGCGAACCGACGATGGCATTGTAATGGGGTTGCGCCATAAACAGTATCCCATCTTCGGGGTTCAATTTCATCCAGAATCGATCCTGACCAGTTATGGCAAGCAGATTCTGGAGAATTTCCTTGCCCAGAAACCGTCCTCAAGTGCTTCTTCTGTCGAAGGTTCAAAGCCGAAAGGAGAGATGAACATGCTCAAACCCTATCTGGCAAAGATTGTCCAACGCAAAGACCTCAGCTTGCAGGAAGCTGAAGAAGCGATGACGTTGATCATGACCGGCCAGGCAAGCGATGCTCAAATCGGTGCATTTTTAATTGGCTTACGGATGAAAGGCGAAACGATAGATGAGATTGTTGGCTGCGCAAGGGCGATGCGAGCGCAGGCAACGGCTTTGCCTGAATTTGGCGATGGAGTGACGTTATTCGATACAGCCGGCACAGGAGGCGATGGGAAACATTCTTTCAACATTTCCACTGCGGCTGCTTTTGTGATTGCCGGCGCAGGTTATAAAGTGGCAAAACATGGCAATCGGGCTATCTCTTCGACTTGTGGCAGCGCGGATATTCTGGCCGCCCTGGGTATCCAAATCGAGTTGACACCGGAACAGGTTGTCCAGTGCATCCAGGAGGTTGGCATTGGATTCATCTTTGCGCCGCGCTTTCATCCTGCTATGAAATATGCTCTAAAACCCCGGCGCGAAATCGGACAGCGCTCAATTTTCAATTTGCTAGGCCCATTGGTTAATCCGGCCCGGGTGACGCATCAACTCATCGGTGTTTATGATCCGTCCTTGACCGAACTGCTGGCTCAATCGGCGCTCGAATTAGGCAATCGCGCCACAATTGTAGTGCATGGCGCCGGTGGGTTGGATGAATTGACGACCAGTGGCAAAAATCTGGTCACCCGAGCTCGGGATGGAAAAATTGAAACTTTTGAAATCGATGCGCAGGCCTATGGTTTGCGACCAGCCAGCGATGAGGACTTACGCGGTGGAACGCCGCAACAAAATGCCCAACAACTCCGTGAATTATTGCAAGGGAAAATTCAATCCCCTTGTCGCGATGTGGTTTTGTTTAATGCTGCCATGGCGATTTCGATGGTTACCGACGATCTGCCACAAGCTCTCCAGCAAGCTACCCAATCCCTGGATAGCGGGGCAGCCTTGCAGAAGCTAGAGCAATTAATTTCCACCGCGCCGGCCAGGACGATGTAGTGTCAAAGGGATGGGGTATGGAAAGCTCGGGCAGCATTCTCGACACAATTTTTACCCATAAGCGGCAAGAAGTTGAGCAGCGCAAAAGTTTCATCGGTCTGGCAGAGGTGCGTCGCCTGGCAGAAGCGCAACCCGCCAGTCGCGATTTCCTAGCGGCTTTGCAGCGTTCTAAACCAGCTTTAATTGCCGAAGTGAAACGCGCTTCGCCTTCTAAAGGCGATTTTGGAAGCCCTTATTCCCCCCTGGAACTGGCTCAGCTATACATCACCTGTGGGGCATCAGCCATGAGTGTGCTTACCGATGAGAAATATTTTCGCGGCAGTCTGGAGGTCTTAAAGGAGATCGCTACCCTTCCTTCGCAGGTGCCCATTTTGCAAAAAGATTTTCTCTGTGATCCCTATCAAGTCTATGAAGCGCGCGCAAACGGAGCAGATGCCATTCTACTGATTGCTTCATATCTAGACCTGAGCTTATTGCAAGACTTGCACGACCTTGCCGGGGAATTGGGCATGCATGTCCTGGTTGAAACCCATACCGCGGCGGAGGTGGAGAAAGCGCTACGCATCCGCGGTTTGAAAATAATCGGTGTCAATAATCGCGACCTTAGAGATTTTTCTGTCCACCTGCAAACGTGCCTGCAATTACGTCCGCTGGTTCCGCCAGAGGTTCAATTTGTTGCTGAGAGCGGTATTCACACTGCTGAGCAAGTGCGTTTGTTGATGGCTAACGAGATAACCGCCATGTTGGTTGGGGAGGCTTTGGTCAAGGCGGAAAATCCGGCTGAGAAACTCACCGAGCTATTACTAAAACGATGAAAATCAAGATTTGTGGTATTAAAACCCTTGAAGAAGCACGGGTTGCAGCGGCGTGTGGAGCAGACCTGTTGGGTTTCAACTTTTATCCACCAAGTCCCCGCGCCATATCCCTGCAAGCGTGCTGTCGAATTGTCGAAGTGATGCGCGTAGAAGCCCCGCATGTGCTATTGATTGGGGTCTTTGTCAATATGCCACCTCCAGAAGTTTTCACAATCCTGAAGCAAAGCGAACTAGACCTTGCTCAACTAAGCGGGGATGAGACCCTCGAAGATCAGCAAGTTTTGGGCGAGCTTGCCTTCAAGGCGGTGCGCCTGACGAGTCAACCCACAGTTGCTGCCCTGGAAGCGCAAATCTACAAACGGAAAACGCCTCCAGCCCTTTTGCTGGATGCGTATGTGCCAGGTCAATTTGGGGGTACCGGGCAAACGGTAGACTGGCAGGTTGCCGCTTCGGTGGCAAAGCGGATGCCGATCTTGTTAGCGGGTGGTCTGACTCCGGAAAATGTGGCTGCGGCGATTCTGCAGGTCAAACCCTGGGGGGTAGATGTTGCTTCAGGGGTGGAGTCAGCTCCTGGCTGCAAAGATTTTACAAAAATTAGGGCGTTTATTTGCAATGCGCGGGCAGCTTATGAACTCGTGAAAAAGGAGATAGTATGATGGATCGGACGAAATTCGGTAAATTTGGCGGACAATACGTCCCGGAGGTGTTAATGCCGGCCCTAACCGAATTGGAAGAAGCCTACCGGCAGGCAATGGAGGACACCCAATTTCAAAGGGAATTCGCCTGGCTATTGCGGACCTATGTTGGGCGGCCGACGCCACTGACCTTTGCAGAGCGATTATCCCATCATTTAGGAGGGGCAAAAATTTATCTCAAACGGGAGGATTTAGCTCATAGCGGCGCTCATAAAATCAATAATGCTCTCGGACAAGCCTTGTTGGCAAAACGGATAGGAAAAAAAAGGGTGATCGCTGAAACGGGGGCAGGGCAACATGGGGTGGCAACGGCTACCGCAGCGGCGTTATTGGGTTTGGAATGTGTAATCTACATGGGCGAAGTGGATATCGAACGCCAGAAGCCCAACGTGTACCGTATGGAATTGTTAGGCGCCGAAGTGAAACCGGTCAGCAGTGGTTCCAGAACATTAAAAGACGCCATAAATGAAGCTATCCGCGATTGGGTGACGAATGTGCGGCACACCCATTACCTGCTCGGTTCTGCTTTAGGTCCCTACCCTTACCCGCAAATGGTGCGGGATTTTCAAGCGGTGATCGGTAATGAAGCGCGACAACAGATATTGGCGCTAGAAGGAAACCTTCCAGCAGCCGTCATTGCCTGTGTGGGAGGTGGTTCTAATGCGATTGGAATATTTTCTGCCTTTCTTGACGATCGCAACGTTCGCCTGATCGGTGTGGAAGCCGGGGGCAGTGGCATCGAAAGTGGTCATCACGCGGCCCGCTTTGCTGACCCCCATAAGGGAAGATTAGGGGTGTTACATGGCACACTGACGTATGTGCTTCAAAATGAGGATGGTCAAATAGCCGAGACGCATTCGATTTCCGCCGGCCTGGATTACCCCGCGGTTGGTCCACAACATGCCTATCTGCGCTCAATCTCCAGAGCCGAATACACGTTTGCCACCGATGCAGAAGCCTTGCAGGCCTTTCAGGTGCTCGCCAGGTTCGAAGGAATCCTGCCGGCTTTAGAATCTGCCCATGCCGTTGCAGAGGTGCTAAAACAAGCGCCACACTATAGCGCCGATCAGGCGATCCTGGTCAATATCTCCGGCCGGGGCGATAAAGATCTGGATACGGTGATACAGACACTGGCTCAAAAAGCAGGTATCCCAGAAAACGGAAGGAGTATTAATGAACACTCTTGAACAAATTCAACACGCTTTTGAGCTTGCTCGGGCTGAGGGGCGAGCAGCATTAATGCCCTACTTCACTATTGGATATCCCGATTTGCCAACTTCCTTTGAGATTGTTTGTGCAATAGCAGAGAGCGGCGCTGATCTGATTGAGCTGGGAATCCCCTTTTCAGACCCATTAGCAGACGGTCCAACCATCCAGTATTCTACTCAGATAGCTCTCAATCATGGCGTCACGCTCCAAACCTGCCTGCGTTTTGTTGAAAACCTGCGAGAAAAGGGGCTGACAACGCCAATATTTTTCATGGGATATTACAACCCGATTTTTAATTACGGTGAAGAGCAATTTGCAAAGGCAGCCAGTGAATGTGGTGTGCAAGGTTTAATTATCCCCGATTTGCCGCCCGAAGAAGCCGGTGAATTACGCCGCAATTGCCGCAATCATCAGGTAGCGATGGTACACCTCATTGCTCCCACAACGCCGCCAGGGCGGATACAACGGATTGCAGAATTGTCGGAGGGTTTTTTGTATGTAGTCTCAGTGACCGGGGTTACCGGGGCTAGAAAGGTGTTACCCCCCCACTTGTTGGGTTTCCTACAAGAAGTGCGAGAAATAACTAGCATTCCATTAGCGGTTGGGTTTGGGGTCTCCACTCCCGAACAAGCAGCCAGGTTAGGGCAGCTCGTTGATGGGGTGATTGTCGGCTCAGCTTTGATTGAAGTTGTGCGTCAAGCCGAACAACCCTTGCAGGCGGTCAGCAAATTTATCCACGAACTGCAAGCCGCCATGAGAAATGGAGTAGGTTAGCTCAGCTTCTTTACCGTCGAATTTATTTACCAGTAGAAGGGGAATCGAGGATGACTCTTAAGGCGATCGCAATTCGCCAGGGGATAGGCGCTCACAGACGATCGTCAGATGGAGGCTGGGATTAGAGAGGGCGACTAAGATGACGTAGAATAGAGGGAAGGCTGGGAGTATAATCTCAATCAACATCCTGGGATTGAGCGAGGCTTACGATGCATATTCTGGTCACCAACGATGATGGTGTGATGGCGCCCGGCTTATTGGCTTTGGTTAAAACGATGCGTGAATTGGGTGAGGTGAGTGTGGTTGCCCCAGAACAAAACTGGTCGGCCACTGGGCATGTTAAAACGATGCACCGGCCCTTGCGGGTGAAGGAAGTTGTATTGCTGGACGGCAGTCCGGCGTTTGCCTCGGATGGCGCCCCCTCCGATTGTGTTGCTCTGGCTTTATTAGGTTTGGTCGAAAAACCGATTGATCTGGTCATCTCGGGCATCAATCCAAACGCGAATATCGGGCATGATGTTACGTATTCTGGTACAGTAACTGCGGCTATGGAGGCGGTGATTACCGGTAATCTCCCTGCCATTGCGATATCATTGGATGGTCCAGATAATCACGGGACTCCATTGGATTTCACTCCTGCTGCGGTGGTCGCAAAGCAAATCGTGCAGCGAATTTTTGAACGGGGGTTACCCAAGGGCGTGTTCTTGAATGTTAACGTGCCTTTTCTAGCCTTGGATCAAATCAAAGGTTTCCGCGTTACCCGTCAGGGGTTGCGGGTCTATCGGGATTCGTTGGATAAACGATTTGATCCGCGTGGTCGCCCATATTATTGGATTGGAGGGGAGGCACCAACAGCCATTCCCGAAGAAGGCACCGATTATGGGGCGATTGCGCAGGGTTATATTTCCATAACCCCCTTGCAATTGGACTTAACTGCGTGGAGATTTTTGTCCGAAATGCAAAAATGGGACTGGTAAGGCGAATATTCTCATAAGAAGCTGATTAAAGCAAACTAATTTCTCTTGACAGAATCGCAAATCGCTGTAGAATCTTGCGGAATGTTTGAGCGCGTCTATTCAATCCTGAGTAAACAACGCCCCAGAATCCCCTGTTCTGAGGGCGTTTTTATGGGTTTTCCCTTTTCAAGGTCGGAAGGTTGCTTTTCAAAGCAACCTTCTTTTTTGTCTAGAGGAGAGGAGCAAGATGGGTGTTGTTCGCTTGCCTGGTTTGATTGATGTGCATGTGCACCTTCGCGAGCCTGGCGCTACGCATAAAGAAGATTGGGATAGCGGCACTGCGGCAGCCCTGGCTGGAGGCTTTACACTGGTATTAGCCATGCCGAACACCCAACCGCCAATTACCGATGAAGGGACTCTACAAGAAGCTTTGCGCCTGGCATCCCAAAAAGCGCGTTGTGATTTTGCTCAATATGTCGGCGCAGGGCAAGACAATGCCGAAAGCCTCATCGGTCTGGCCGGACGGACAGCCGGCTTGAAAATGTACCTTGATCAGACCTATGGACCCTTGCGCCTAGACGATATGAGGTCCTGGATGGCGCACCTAGAACACTGGCCAAAAGAGAGCCCTATCGTAGCCCATGCTGAAGGCCGCACGTTAGCAGCCATGATCTTGATGGCAGAAATCTACAATCGCCCGATTCATCTAGCTCATGTCTCAAAAGCGGAAGAGATGCTCCTCATCCGCAAAGCCAAAGAACGGGGGATTGCGGTAACCTGCGAGGTCTGTCCCCATCACCTGTTTCTCAGTCAGGAGGATGCTCCATTCATCGGTGAAGGGCGTAGTGAAGTAAGGCCTCGTCTGAACAGCCCTGAAGATCAACGCTGTTTGTGGGAAAACCTTGAGGTCATTGATTGTTTTGCTACCGATCATGCCCCTCATACTTTGAGCGAGAAAGATGGGCAGAACCCTCCGCCTGGCTTTCCTGGATTGGAAACCATCTTGCCTTTGCTGCTTACCGCTGTCCATCAGGGAAAATTAACTCTGGAAGACATTGTCAGGCGCTTGTATACCAATCCCAAAAAAATCTTTCAATTACCTGAGCAGGCCGACACGTGGATTGAAGTCGATGTCGATCAAGAATGGGTTATCCAGGGAAGAGAACTTTACAGTCGTTGTGGGTGGACTCCTTTTGAAGGGCGACGGGTAAAGGGGCGGGTTGAGCGAGTTGTCTTGCGTGGTCAGATGGCTTATGAAGCAGGCCGGGTGTTAGCCTGGCCGGGTTTTGGTCAATCCATCCGAGAGATCGGTTTATCTTAATTCCAGGAGTATTGAACGATGGCTACGTATTTTCCTCCCTTCCGGAAACAAAGTCCTTACTTACCTTTTGGCGAGCAACGCACCGGTCGCTTTTACGGCAAAGATATCCTTTCTGTCAAACAGTTCAATCGCGCCGATTTAGAGTATATCTTTGGCGTTGCCCATGAAATGCGTGAGATGGTCGAACGCATCGGCACTTTTGATTTGCTCAAGGGAAAGATCCTTGCTAACTTATTCTATGAACCTTCGACCCGCACATCTTCATCTTTTACCTCAGCGATGGAACGCTTGGGCGGTAGTGTCATTCCAATTAATGAGGTTCGATATTCATCGGTGGCAAAGGGAGAGTCCCTGCCAGATACGGTACGGACGCTGGAATGCTACGCAGATGTCATTGTCTTGCGTCATCCAGAAATTGGGGCTTCGGCGTTAGCAGCCCAATATGCTCGCAAGCCGATCATTAACGCTGGCGACGGCGTTGGAGAACATCCAACCCAAGCCTTGTTAGATCTCTTCACCATCGTCAGCGAATTGAATCAAGTCGATGGGCTAACAGTGACAATGTTAGGTGACTTAAAATACGGCCGCACGGTGCACTCCTTAGCCCGCTTACTTTCTCTGTACGATATCAAGCTCAACTATGTCTCGCCTGAAATCCTGCGCATGCCCTCCGAAATCATTCAGGAACTGAATGAAAAAAATATCGTCCAAAAAGAATACACAACGCTGGATGAGGTTTTACCCCAGACAGATGTCTTGTATGTCACTCGGGTGCAAAAAGAACGCTTTGAAAATCTGGATGAGTATGAAAGTGTCAAAGATGCCTATGTGATCACCCCCGAGGTAATGCGAGCCGCCAAAGACCGCATGATCGTCATGCATCCCTTGCCGCGAGTGGGAGAGATTAGCATGGAGTTCGATAACGATCCACGCGCAGCCTATTTCCGGCAAATGGAATATGGCTTGTATGTGCGCATGGCTTTGCTGGCAATGGTTTTGGGAAGAGCCTGAAACACTGATGAGCGCCTTTTTTGACAAGTTAGAAGAACGCTGCCGCACGGCGCATTCGCTACTCTGTGTGGGCATTGATCCACAAGCATCCGATCTTCCTCAACCGACAGGAGAAGCCTTACACCAGTATTGTCTGGAACTCATCGAGCAGTGCGTTCCTTATGCGGCGGCGTTCAAACCCAATAGCGCCTTTTTTGAAGCCTTCGGTTCCGATGGCTGGGCGGTGTTGAAAGAAATCATCGCCCATGTTCCAAAGGACATACCGGTGATTTTGGATGTTAAACGAGGTGATATTGCCTCTTCTGCTCTAGCCTATGCCCGGGCGGCTTTTGAGTGGCTGGGCGCGGATGCTGTTACGGTTAATCCTTACTTAGGCAAAGATGCGCTGGAGCCATTTCTCAGCTATGGCGGGCGGGGTGCTTTTCTCCTTTGCAAAACCTCCAATCCTGGGGCGAATTTTCTTCAGGAAGCACGCCTAGTTGGCGAAGGAGGGCGAGGGGAAATGCTGTATGAACGCGTGGCGCAGTTAGCAAATCAGCTCAATCAGGGCAGGAATATTGGGTTGGTAGCCGGAGCAACTTACCCAGAGGCAATCGAACGGATTCGAGCCATCGTGCCCGAGATGTGGTTGTTGGTGCCGGGGATAGGGACGCAAGGGGGGGATTTAGAGGCTGCATTAAGAGCGGGATTGCGACAAGATGGTCTGGGCATGTTAATTAATGTTTCACGATCGATTTCGCATAGCCCTGACCGATCGGAAGCTGCCCGGCAGTTTCGTGAGCAAATCAATCGGTATCGCCATCAGATTAGCCAAAATCGGGAAGGTGATTTAATCCGTTCATCTTTTTCTTCCCAAAACCGGCGGATTGCGGCTGGATTGCTAGAGAGCGGATGCGTTCGCTTTGGACAGTTTACCTTGAAGTCTGGCATCATCTCACCGATTTATATCGATTTACGCCGTTTAATTGGTTACCCGTCTCTGATGGCGGAAGTGGCTTCTGCCTACCTGCCTGTTTTAACGCAATTGAGCTTTGATCGTCTGGCAGCTATCCCGTATGCAGCTTTACCCATCGCCGCTGCCATTAGCCTGCAGGCGGGCTATCCGTGGATTTATCCGCGCCGCGAAGCGAAAGCGTATGGCACAAAAGCCGAAATCGAGGGTGAGTTTCGAGTCGGTGAGCGGGTGGTCTTAATCGATGACCTGGCAACAACCGGCGGCAGCAAGTTCGAAGGGATTGAAAAGCTCACCCAGGCGGGTTTGGTGGTCAAGGACATCGTGGTGTTGATCGATCGCCAGTCTGGAGCAGCAGAAGCGTTGGCTGAGCGAGGATACACTTTGCATAGCGTCTTTCGCTTAAGTGATTTACTGGATGAATGGCTGAGGCAAGGGAAACTTGACGCCCAAACCTATAAGGAAATAAGTGAGTTTCTGCAAAAGACGAGCTCGGTATGAAGTTTTATCCGCTGGCGCGGGCATTACTCTTCCGCTTTGAACCGGAGCTGGTTCATAAGCTGACCTTGACTTTGATTGGGATTGGCGGACGTATTCCACCAATCGCTTTTTTCCTGAAAAGTCTTTTTTCGGTTGCGTCTCAACCGGTAACCTGCTTTGGAGTGACCTTCCCAAATTGCGTTGGGCTGGCGGCTGGTTATGACAAGGATGGCACGGGTTGGCGCGGTTTGGCTTGCTTGGGGTTTGGGCATATCGAAATTGGCACAGTAACCCTTAAGCCACAACCTGGCAACCCAAAGCCACGCCTCTTTCGCCTGCCTGAAGCGCAAGCCCTCATTAACCGCATGGGCTTCCCCGGTCGAGGAGCAGAATTTGTTGTTCGCCAGCTTCGCGAAAGACCATCTAAGGAGATCATCCTGGGGGTTAATTTGGGAAAAAACAAAGATACGCCGCTAGAACGAGCTGTGCAAGATTATCTGGCTTTATTTGATATCTTTGCACCTTTAGCGGATTATTTAGCCGTTAATGTCAGTTCCCCGAATACCGTTGGGTTACGCCAGTTACAAGCCCGTCAAGCATTAGATGAATTATTAGGCAATCTAAATTTACGTCGTATGGAAGCCCAATCTAAGTTGGGCAGGCGAATCCCCATTCTGGTAAAAGTCGCTCCCGACTTGAGCGATGCTGAACTGGATGATGTGCTGGAGGTTGTTCAAAACCAGGGTATGGAGGGAGTGATTGCCACAAATACCACCATTCAAAGACAGGGCTTGATGCCGGACGTCCTAAAGCTAAGCCCGCTGGCTACCGAAAGCGGTGGATTGAGCGGTTTGCCTTTATTCTCTTTGAGCCTCTCAATGGTGAAGAAGATTCGCCAACGGTGGGGTGAAGACCTGACCGTGATCGGTGTAGGGGGGATTATGGGGGTTGAGCAGGCCCAGGCAATGTTGGAAGCGGGGGCTAACCTGCTCCAGGTTTATACCGGGTTAGTCTATCGAGGCCCCGGGTTGGTTAAGGAACTTTTGAAAGCGTGAAATATGACTCTCACATTCCCTGCTACTACAGCAGTACGGAAACGGGTCGTTTTGGTTTGATATTCATAAGGCGAGCTATTTCTAAAGTAGCCCTTTATCCATGATTAAAAATCTTGCACCGGCTCAAGGGGCAATGGGGGATAAATTTGTCCTGGCGCAGGAGGCATGGAATTGTAAACCCAATCGACCTTTACCTTTCCGCAAAGGATTCCAGCCCGGCGTTGTAAGCCGAGAAATTCTCCGCGCAACAAGACATCTTCCATGCTCAAAGCCAGACCGAGAATGGCAACCGGAGTACCATAGCGAATTTGTTGAAGCTCCGTGCCATATACCCGGGCTGAGAAGAGCAGGTGTTCAAACCCGGCTGGTTGAGCTTGAATGATCGGGATGATCATCGGATAGCCATCCTGATCGATATAAGCTAAAAATTTTAACGTGTCGAGCCTGGTGAGCAGTTGGCGTGTCCAGAGATTGAATACCCGGTTTTGAAGTCGAAGCGGAGACAGGGTTTTTGCCACGATAGTCATAATTGTGGCAGGGATAATCTGGTTCATCGGTAAGGGTTGGCGTCCGAGGTGGTAGAGAAGGTCTAGGTAATACACCGTGTGAACGCCAAAATACGAATTGTAGCGGAACATGGGAATGTTATTGTAATAGTCATATTCTGAGCCTTGTTTGGCAGTGTGAGTGAAGGTTGCTTTGCCCCGCCAGAGATCTTTCTGCAGGGTCATCATCAGAAAGCCGACTTTGGGGTTTTGTCGGATGTATTCTTTGCTTTTTCCCTCGGAAAACTGCCCGAAAGTCAATTGGGTGGAGGTGTTTGGTCGCAGACTGGAAATGAATGTCAGGTGAGGCAGACCATCGGGATTAATGGTGGCTAAAAGCCCGATTTTCAAAAAAGGATCGAGCAATTTTAAGTCTTCTTCAGAGAAAGAAGCATAGGTGGGGTTCATTGGGCTTCTCCTTCGGTTTCGATAGCTTGAACACGAGTTGCGCCGCTGGGGACGATCAAGTCGGGTGGGAAGCCCGAGGCGCGGGCAGCCTCGGTCAGAGCTGCCAGTTCCTCTGGGCTCAATAGGGGAGTGTGTTGATATTCCCACTCCATCCCCAGACGGCGGTATTTATCCCGGCAGAGGTTGTTGAAAGCGCATAGCTCCCAGCGCATCACTTTGCCGTCTAGGTTCTCAGCCAGAAATGCACCAATGCCCAGCAGATTATCAGGGCGGGCGGTTGCGCCTGGGATCAGCGGCGTACGAATCCATAAGTGCAAGGCTGGGAAATGATCCATCCATTCGCCGATTTGAAGTAGATTTTGTAAGATGCGCTGGTTGTCCTGTGAGGTGAAGCGACGATGTTTCTCAGCATCAATTTCTTTGACATCGTAGAGCAACCAATCGGTATAGGGCAGGATTTTCTCGAAAGCTGCAGCCGAAATCATGCCGCAGGTGTCAAGGGCAGTCGAGATGTGCTCCAGTCTTAACCGCCGAAAGAATTCAGCTACAAATTCGGGTTGTAAGCCAGGTTCGCCGCCAGAAGCTGTCACCCCTCCACCAGAGGTCTCATAGTAACTGCGGTCTTTCAGCACTTGGCAGAACAATTCTTCAAGCGTTATGGTTTGTCCGAGCATCTCTAATGCGTTTGCTGGGCAAGCGTCCACGCATTTGCCACAAGCCAGACACATTTCGCGGCTGATCCGCAGGCTGCCATCCGCGGCGCGGCTCAGGTTACCGTTGGGGCAGGTTTGAATACAGGTATTGCAGCCGATGCATCGGGTTTCCAGCCATTGGATTTGGGAGGTGACAGACATGCTCTCCGGATTGTGACACCAGACGCAACGCAAGGGGCATCCTTTGAAGAACACCGTTGTGCGAATGCCTGGGCCGTCTTCAGTGGAAAAGCGCTGTAGGTGAAGAATGCGGGCGGTCAGATGACGCATGGGGATTACATCCGATGGGCTTCGCGAGCAATGATTTCATCCTGCAGTTCTTTACCGATTGAGGTGAAATAAGCGTTATATCCGGTTACCCGCACTAGCAGATGGCGGTAATTCTCCGGGTGCTTTTGGGCATCGCGCAGGATGTCGGCATCAATCAGGTTGATTTGTAAGGCCGTGCCGCCGTTTTCGATATAGCCGCGCAGGAAGGCTTTGAATTTTTGACGGTGTTCCGGATCGCGCAGCAGCGATGGGCTAAAAGTCATGGTGTGACTGCCGCCGTTGGGGAGGTAGTTGATATATTTTTCCCAGTCGCCGCCGTTCTTGCTCTTGCCTCCCAGGGCTTTGCCGACTGAGTTGACGTTTGCAGTTGGGCCATTGATATCGGCGCCGTTGGATGGGCAAAGGGCATTGGAAAGGAATTTGCCTTTTGGGCGGCCGTCGGGGCTGGCTGGCAGGATGTACGAATCGCCAACCCAATAATTCCAGGAGAGCATCCCCGGTCGCATTTGTCTGCCTGTCCAGCGGGTTTTATGTTTCCAGGTTTCCTCTGTCCACAATTCCATTACCCGCCGCGCCATCTCATCAGCCTGATCGTCATCGCGACCATACTTCGGGGCTTTATTCAAAGCCTGGGCTTGCAATATTTCGTGACCAATCCAATTGTCCTTGAGCGCCTGGATAAGTTGAGCCATGCTACAGATTTTTTGATCGTAAACCAGGTACTTGATCGCCAGGAGTGAGTCGACGGTGGTTGCAAAGGTAACCCCTTCGATGGTAGCAAACCAAAGCTCCGGGCCGCCTTGGGTGATATCCAGAGCTTTCTCAGCGCAACCGCGCACCAGACACGAAAGATAAGGAGTCGGCGAAAAAGTGGCAATCACCCGTTCGGTTTGCTCAAAGAGCTCAACGATTTTCTTGACAATAAAAGCGGTTTGGGTGGCATAAGCCTGCCAAAATTCCTCGAAGGTTTTGAATTGGGTTGCATCTCCGCTATCGGCGCCAAAGCGAATGTGCGGATCGGTCTTGCCGGTCATTTCATCGGTAAATGGGATCAAATCATAGCCGCCAGTCAGGGCTAACTCGACCGCTTTAAGCAGGTTGAGGTTCAAGTCCACCGTTCCGGAGCGGTCGTTGCCAACCATTGTGTTTTCCAGACAGCCAACCGGAGCGTATTCAAAGACATTGCTCTCGTTGATTAAGTGTTCTACCTGGGCTTTTTTCGCTTCTCTCAGCATCCCTGCCATGGAACGTTCATCGAAGTTTAGCAAGAAGGGCGACCCTTGGCTGGAGGCGATCATTTCAACCAGTTTATCGAGCAGTTCATCGGGAGTATTGCGGTGCAACCGTACATTGGGTTTTGGCTCCAGGATGGGCGACATTTCATCGATCACTTCTAGGATAGCGAAGGTGAGGTCATTGGTCATATCACGCCCATCGGGACCCATTCCCGAGAGGGTTAGCAGTTGACCGTAACCGGCTGTGATACCTTGATTGGCTCCGGTACGAATCAGGTTGTCATAAGCGGTGTTACAATGGATCCAGAAGCACTTCAGGATTTCTTTGCTAAATTCGCGATCCATTCCTTCCTCAAGTGATTTCTTCCACAAGGGGTAAAGAATTTGGTCGATCCGCCCAAAAGACAAACCTGGACCCGGATAGTTTTCTTCACTCATAATTAACATGTGAGTCAGCCAGAGCGATTGAATGGCTTCCCAAAAGCTCTGCGCTGGTTCCCATGGAACGCGGCTGAGGTTTTCCGCCATTTGAAGAAGTTCCGCCCGACGAAGTTCATCCTTTTCCATGGTAGCCAGGCGCAGGCATGCCGCGCGATACTTTTGGGCCACATCCCGCGCCATGGTCGCCGCGGTTAGCATGGCGCGCAGTTGCGCGCCCTTGCGCCCTTTTTGTTCCTGTAGCGAGAGGCTCTGGTAGCGTTGTTGTAGTTCGGCGTAAATGTCCTTCCAACCTTTCCGGATAACGCGGACGTAATCCGGAATCAAGTGTCCGCCGGTGCAGCCGGCGTTGCCGTAGCCATGGTCATGGAACCATTTGGCAGCCTGGCGGGTACCGTTTTTGCCATAAACCAACTTTTCATAGGTTTTGGCTTCGGCTTTATTTAGACAGGTGGAGGTCTGCACATTGAAGCGTGCTCCAGCGATCAGATCGCCCGGCAGGATTTCGTGAGGCAGATAGTTGACCATGACCTCTCTCACAAACCACGCTCGCCTTTCGGGTAGACTCCATTTCCAGAATTCAGGATGCAGCTTTACCGGGCGAGCATTTTGGATAAAACAGGATCGGAAAGTTTGAAAAAAAGTGTAGGTTTCGGGGACGATGTAATACGAAATCTCTTCAAATTGAAAATCCCAGGGAGTGCCGGTTGTCCACGCGGTTGCTTCGTTGTTCCAGCGTCGTTTGACCCCTTGAAAATAATAGTCTCTCAACCATTGAATGCGCGGCGAAAGGTTATAAGGGGCCTTGATCGAATATTTTGCTTTAGGTGGTTCACAGGTCAGGGTGGTCATTTTTTCCTCCGCAAAGGGACAAAAGGTGGCGGGCGCCGTGATTTAACATCTCACTCATGATCGTTGCTGATAAATGAGCGTCTTGGCTTTGGATGGCTTGGACGAGTTGACGGTGAAAGTTGAAGACTTCCGCGATCACTCCATCGCCAAGATGGTGTTTGAAAAAGCGGCTGGTGAGGTTGGTATAAACCGGTTTGAAGGAGTTGATCACCAACGGGTAGATCAGATTACCAGAAGCGATAGCAAGCAGTTGATGAAATCGGAAATCGATCTCTGCCAGCGCCTGTACATCTTGACAGTTAACCTGTTGTTCTTGTTCAAGCAGTTCTTGAAATTGCTCAAGATGGTCTGGGGTACGGTGAATGGCTGCCAGACGGGCGGTTTCCACTTCCATCAGAAGGCGCATCTGCAGCAAACTTTCTAAGAATGGTTGGTCGAGTTCACCGTTGTGATAGGAGATCAGGGCGGTTAACATCGCTAACGAGCCGCTGGTGCGGAAATCGCTGACAAACACTCCGCGCCGCGGAACAATGGTGACCAGGCCTTGACTGGCTAAATCCACCAGAGCTTCGTGCAACACCGGCCGGCTGACGCCCAGTTGTTCCGCAAGCTGACGTTCGGGGGGTAACTTTTGCCCGATCTTTAATTTGCCAGAAAGGATGAGTTTCTGGAGCTTATTGGTACAGGCTTCTTTGAGGCTCTGTACATAAAGGGGTTCGATAAGCGTTTCCACAACTTTTCCTGTGGTAAAACCACCAGCCAGATTAAAGATACTGTAACAAAAATTCAGGCCAAAATCAAGCCTGACAAATGTCATGTTTTAAAGAGTTGAATTCTCCTGTAAAAAGCTTGTTATACCACTGAGACCCCCTCACCAAAATAGTCGTTGAAGTGAAACAGGGGCAAATTTGTCTTGCCCCTGTTATCACATCTGAGAATTAGATAAAGATAATCTGTGCGTTTTCGGTTAGGTCAATAAATTCGCTCGCGGTGACTACACCATCCACGACATCGAGGAAGTCTTCTTTGGTCAGCTTCATCATGTCAACAGTCATCTTGCAAGCGTAGATTTTCGCCCCACCGTCGTGGAGCATCTCCAGCATTTCGCGTACCGGTGGAACGTCCAGTTCCTCCATTTTCTTTCTCATCAAGCTCGTAGCTACTGCAGTCATCCCAGGTAATACACCAGCAAGTTGGGGAATTCCCATATTAATCGGAAAGCCCATCATGCCGGTTTTCATGCTGGTATTTGCCACCGGTGCGATTTCCAGATGATCGACGCGATGTTTGTTGATCATGTCAAGTCCCCAGAAGGTGAAGAAGAGGGTAACATCAACGCCATTGCCAAGCGCAGCCCAACCCATGATCAGGGCGGGGTAAGCCATATCCAGATTACCTTTCGAGCAAATAAAAGCCATGTGACGGTTTTCAGACATTGCAATCCTCCTTATCAAATAATTTAGTGGGGGAGACCAACAGATTGGCCTCCCGCACAATTTCTAAATGCACCCTTCTGGTTTACCAAGCCCGGCAATTTTGGCGACCTTTTTCGCAGGCCCTTTGGGGAAGAGTTCGAAAAGCTCTTTGGTGCTCAGGCCGGTGCCGTTGGTAATCTGGCGTAAGGTTGGCGACGCGCCATTTTTGGCTGCAGCTTCACGACACCAGCGGATCACTTGCCAGTGTTTTTCAGTCAATTCAATCCCTTCCTGTTCAGCCAACGCTTTGGCGATTTCCTCGTTCCAAACAGATGGATCGGTGAGGAAGCCTTCTTCGTTGAGAGGAATGTTTGCAAGGATACTCATAGCCATTGTTACTCTCCTTTTTGATTTGGATGATGATTAGAATTCTGGGGCAATTCACCCAGGACTTTCAAAAGGTTTGTGAGACGAGCTAAACCAATCCGCACCTGAGGATTTTGCAGGGATTTGAGCAAGGCAAACAGAGTTGTATGCTCAGGCGGGATTTCTGCGGTTAGAGCTTGCCAGGCTTTGCCAGGTATGGCAAAGTAACCCTGTCGCTCTAGTTGGTCTAGCTTGTTAACAGTTGTGTTGAAGACCGGTTTCATGAGCATATTTAATTCTTCTCCCAAGCTCATCAGTGCTTCGAGCAAATCAAGTGCTTGGAGTAATAAATGTGTGTCGCGCAGCAAGCGCTTGAGCAGATAAAACAAATCTTCGGCTTTGAACTCACTGCCAATTTCTGCCAGTTCATCGATCGCAACCTTGATCATCTGATTGCCGATCGGAATCAAGTCTTGTTTAAGTTCTTCCAATTCCTCTGCGCGACGGCGCTCTTCGGCGAGATGATCTTCGATCTGATCCAATCGCTGCTGAATTGCATCAAGCTGAATTAAGCGTTGCTGAATCGCATCCAGTTGATCAAAGCGCTGCAGCAGGATTTGGAATTGATCCAGGGTAAGCGTTGTATCGGCCATTGCATTCCTCCTATGCCCATTTTCCAGCCATGCTCATCTGCGATTCAAAAGGCAATTCACCGCCCTTGAGCAGAATATTCCAGTAAATCCAGCGAAACATCATCTTACCCCAGTGGTTCGAGTGCGACTCATAGAGCAGGGAGAATGGCCCAAAGCCAGGTAGAGGGTATTTACCGGGCAAAGGTTCTACATCATAGTTAAAGTCGATCAGGACGCCTTTATCAAATCCGGATTCAATGAAACAGTTGGCATGTCCGTCGAATTTTGGCATCAACTCTAAGCCTTCGATGCTGCGCAGCAAATTCTCGACCAGTACATCTAACATATAGTGCGCTACTGAGCCAGCCTTAGAAGTTGGGACATTGCTGGCATCACCGATGACGAAAATGTTTTCCCAATTCAGGCTCCGCAGGGTGTGCTTTTCGGTCGGAACGAAATTCAATTCGTCTCCCATCTGAGATCGCTCAATGGCATCGGAACCTTTGTTGGTTGGGATGCTAACCAGCAAGTCGTATTCCACCTCAATTTCATCATAAGAGCGGATGACCTGCTTGGCGGTGTCCACTTCCATGATGTTGAAATCTGTGATAGCTTGAATACCTTTTTCCTGCAACATCCCACCGAGAATCTTGGCTGCGCGTGGTTTGGTAAAGACATCAGAAAGCGGTGTGGTAAACACAAGTTCAACTTTATCCCGCATACCCCGTTCGGTAAAGAACCAATCGGCGAGGAAGAGAAACTCCAGTGGAGCAACGGGGCATTTGATGGGCATTTCAGCAATGTTGACTACCAAACGGCCTCCCTTCCAATACTTGAGAAAGTTGGCTAATTTGACCGCGCCTTCCAGGTTGTAGAAGGTGAAAATATTCTTTTGCCAACCACCATCCACCATGCCCGGAATTTCTTCTGGGTAGATGTCACTACCAGTAGCGATGACCAGATAATCGTAATGAATCACGCGGTTGTCTTTGCGCAGAATGACCCGGCTCTTGTCTGGCTCGATGACTTCAATATCGGAGAAGATAACATCGACAGTTTGTGGGAGGAAATTCCGCTTAGGTTTGATGACATCCCGTTGGGTATAGATACCAAAAGGGATAAAGAGATAACCAGGTTGATAGTGATGGACCTCGTCACGGTCAACAACAATGATACGCCATTCCTGTAGGTCAAGTTGTTCAGCCATTTTATTGGCAACCATTGTTCCGCCGGTGCCGGCACCTAAAATCAGCAATGTCTTCATAGTTCTACTTCTCCTTGAGGTAGGGTTTCGAGTGGGAAAGCAATGTTGAGCAGTTGGGCGCGTTCTTTCATTGTATCTGCCAGTATCTCACGCAAAAGATTCAAGGCAGTGATCACGCGAGGGTCTTTTAGTCGGTAGTTGATATGTTGTCCGTCTCGTTCGGAAGTGACCAATCCCACCTCCCGTAGGACTTTCAAATGTCGAGAAACAGTAGATTGATTCATCCCCAGCGCCTCCACAATCTCAGAGACGGTACAATCTTTCTCTGCAATCAAGTAGAGGATCATAATGCGACTTGGGTCAGCCAGACCACTACAAATATGAGCATGAAGTTGGTGGATTTCTTCTTGTAGATTTTTTGGGAGACTCACAACTCAAACTCCTTGTATATAGATATATGCGCCTTTGTGCATATCTGTATATATTTTATCGGATAAACTGAAGAGGTATAGTGAAATTAATCACTATCGAACAGGATAACTGTCATGATAAGGTTTGATTGAGAATGTGAGCCCCAATATCTTTCCGACGTTGGAAATGTGTCAAATAGATAGGGTTAATGTTCCCCCACTGCCGATAAGCCTGGCAGGCGGGTGCGCCGTTCCAGCCATTTCAAAACGAAATCAACCAAATAGACCAGGACCAAATACAGAATGGCAACGGCTAAATAGGAACTAATTGGATCATAGGTGCGAGAGGCAATCAATTTGGCGCGCGTCATCAGCTCCGGCACCGCGATCAGGAAAACCACCGAGGTAGCTTTAAGCAGGGAAACCGGCTCGTTTGCCCAAGCCGGGATGGCAAGGCGCAGAGCTTGAGGGAGAATGATGTAAAAGACCGCCTTCCATTTGGACATGCCAATAGCGCGGGCGGCTAACATCTGCCCTTCTCCAATGGCGAGAATTGAGCCGCGCAGATATTCTGCCTGATAAGCGCCTGAATTTAATCCCAGCGCCAGAAAAGCAGACCATTCACGGCTGAGAGTGATTCCCAGGCCAGGCAAACCATAGTAAAGCAAAAAAACCTGTACCAGCAAGGGGGTGCCACGGAATAATTCGATGTAGGCAATCGCCAGGTTGCGCCAAAACCTGCCTGCATACGTACGCGCCAGGGTTGCTGCCAGCCCCAGGATAAAACCCGCCAAAACCCCCTCGGCGGTCAGGAGCAGGGTCATCCCCATTCCACTCAGTAAATCTGGGAGAAAGCGAACGAAGAACTCCAGAAAAGCCATTATTTCTTCTCTTTCTTTCCATAAAGTTCGCTGATCTTACCCAGAAACTCCCGCGTGCGAGGGTGTTGGGGGTGTTCAAAGAGGTCTTCCGGTGACCCTTGTTCAACGATTCTGCCTTTTTCCATGAAGATGATTCGATCGGCTACTTCGCGAGCGAAGCCCATTTCGTGCGTGACCACCAACATGGTCATGTGTTCGCGGGCTAATTGTTCCATCACGCCTAAAACCTCACCGATCAGTTCTGGATCCAGCGCTGAGGTTGGCTCATCGAAGAGCATGATTAGGGGGTCCATAGCCAGAGCACGGGCAATGGCAACCCGCTGTTGCTGGCCGCCTGAAAGCTGAGCGGGGTAGTGATTGGCTCGATCTGCCAGGCCTACCCGTTCTAACTCGTGTAAGGCTTTTCGTCTGGCCTGGTCGGGTGACATCTTCTTGACTTTGGTCAGCCCGACCATGACATTCCCCAGAGCGGTGAGATGATTGAAAAGGAGAAAATTTTGAAACACCATGCCAATTTTCTGGCGTACCTGATCGGCATCCACCGAAGGAGCTGTAATTTCCTGACCTTCGAGAAAGATCTGTCCGTTGTTTACCGGCGTTAGCAGGTTTAAGCAGCGCAACAGGGTGCTTTTTCCGGTGCCACTCGGACCGATAATCACGATGGTTTCGCCTTTGTGCACATCTAAGCAGATATCTTTGAAGATGACATTATCGCCGTAAATTTTGGTCAGATTTTTGGCTTGTAAAATGTAAGGTGTTTCGGTCATGCCACTCGGCTCCTTGGGTCATGCCATTGAAGTTGGAAGTTTGGTTTTCTCAGCGAGGAGATCCAGGCCGCGGTTGACGAGAAAAACCAGCAAAAAGTAAATGAGGGCAGCCGCTCCAAAGGCTAAAAAGGGTTGTTGGGTCGTTGCGCTTAATTGTTGGGCGCGACGTAAGATTTCGGGCACACCAATGGCATAAACCAGAGATGAATCTTTGAGTACGATCGAAGCTTCGTTTGACCAGGGTGGAATAGCCAGGCGAATAGCCTGGGGAATAATGATGTAGCGAATGGCTTGCAGGCGGCTCATGCCTATGGCGCGCGCTGCAATCATCTGACCTTCGCCCACCGCTTGGAGCGCGCCGCGTAAAATTTCCATCTGATAGGCTGAACTGATGATGCCTAAGGAGATCGAGCCAGCCCAAAAGGGCGACAGGTTGATCAATCGCCCGGATAGCAGAAAGTATAAAATGAAAAGCAAAGCAATCGGCGGCACCCCGCGCATCACCAAGCTGTAGATCGCTGCCAAGCGCGAGACCCAAAAACCGCCGTAGTTATAGAGCAAGGCAAGCAATAAGCCAAGGATTAGCCCAAAGGGCAAGGCAATCAAGGTCACCGCAATGGTGACCGAGGTACCTTGTAAGATATATGAGAAGAATTGGCTAAGCATCCTTTGCCAACCGATTGCAAAGATGGGCAGGGAATTTGCCCTGCCCATCTTTCTTCATTGGGTTTTACTCGGTGAAATATTTTTGCGCCAGTTGATCGATAAAGCCTTCTTGTTGCAATTGCTTGAGGATGTCGTTGATCGCCTTTGCCAGTTCGGTGTCTCCTTCTGGCAGGACAATGTTCATCGGACCACTGGAGAGAACCCCGGTGTAGACGATTTTCAAACCACCGATCTTCTGAGCCAGCGCTTTGGCAGGGATGGCATCAGCCATCATAACATGAATTCGCCCGCTCTTTAGATCTAGGGCAGCTTGGTCGGCGCGGTCGTAGCGGAACAGATTCTGCTCGAAAATCTGCAAAACGTTGGTCAGCCAATCGTCTTGGGTTGTGCCGCTTTGGACGCCAACTTTGTATTGAGCGACATCTTCGGGCTTGGAGATGCTGCCACTGAAGGTTTCGGCGACCAAAAAGGCATCTTCTGCTGTGAAGTAGGGTTCACTGAAATCGACTACTTTGTCGCGCTCTTCCGTGTAATTGAAGGCGGAAATTGAGCAGTCAATTTTGCCTTCTTGAACGCCGGCGATCAAACTGTCGAAGGGCATATCGACCCATTCGATCTTGACCCCCATCCGTTTGGCGATCTCCTCCATGAGTTCGATGTCGAAACCGGTTTTGTTGCCACTCTCATCGATATATTCAAAGGGAGGATAATCGGCGCTGGTGCCCACTTTTATAACGCCTGCTTGTTTGATTTTTTCGAGGTGGCTCTGCGCACCCCCACCACAGGCAGCCAGCAACAGGCTAGCTAAAACGATCAGGCATAGCAACCAAGTGATCTTCTTCATTTCTCCATCCTTATTCTCTGAGGGTTAGATTAATCATTTGTAATATAAACCATACCACAGGATAGGAGTTTTGGACAAGTGAAAAATGTCATCTAAGGCATTTAAACACCTGTCTCAGACAACCTGTGACACCAGTTCGGGGGCTGTCTCCAGGTACAGGACCTCCTGATCGTCATTATAAGAGAGGATTTCAGCATAACGGCCCCAGTTGATCAGTGTCTCCAACTGACGCTCGGCTTCCTCTTTATGAAATTCAAGCTCCAATGCCGTCAGGATCACTCCAACTGGCAAAGCCTTTTTATCCGAAGAACTCAACATGCTCAGCAGCCAGCGTACCAAAGGTAGACGGCGAATACGGGTAGCGAAGATTTCCTTGCGGGCGAGGATGCTGGCTTCGGCAAAAGTCTCTCCCAACGGTGTCAATGTAATGTCACCTTTAGCAATCGTTGCAAATCCTAACAATTCGGCTGCTTCGGTCAGGGTTAAGATGTGGCCAGAATCGACGTTGAGTTCTTCGCTCAAGCGATAGATGTCGGCGCGGTTTTGGGGCATCTCGGCCAGGTTTTCGAGGAAACCGGCCAGATCGGTGATCGTCACTTTGGGTAAGGAGCGGGTAACGCCTGGCTCGCCAGGAGCGCTACCTAATTCAACGATTTCGGGTTGGGTTTGTCCGGCCAACATGCTATAGACCTGGTCGACGAGTATTTGAAACTCGTCCGATTTTTTCTGGCGCGGGTGAGGCAGGGTGATGGTTAATTCAGATAGAATGCGCCCGGGTTCTTTATCCATCACTACGATCCGATCCGCCATGAAAACTGTTTCTTCAATATTATGACTCACCATAAGAATGGCTTTGGTAGGGATTTTGCCAGTTGTCCATAATTCCATTAATTCATTGCGCAGGGACTCGGCGCTGAGGACATCCAGAGCAGAAAAAGGCTCATCCAGACAGAGCAATTCTGGTTCAACTGCCATCGCGCGGGCAAAACCTACTTTCTGGCGCATGCCACCGGAGAGTTCGCGCGGATAGGCTGATTCAAAGCCGTCTAACCCAACCCGGTCGATCAGATCTAAAGCGCGTGGCGTGCGAATATTGGCGGGTACGGCGCGCGCCTTCAGAGCAAGCTCAACGTTTTCCAAGACGGTGAGCCACGGGAACAGGGCAAAGGTCTGAAAAACGATGGAAGCGTAGGGGTTGACGCCCTCCAGTGGTTGGTCACGGTAGAGAACTGTCCCCTCGGATGGTTTTTGCAAACCGGTAATAATCCTCAGAAGGGTGCTTTTGCCACAACCTGACGGTCCAAGCAAAGCGATGAACTCGCCTTCATAAACGGTTAGGTTCACATCTTGAACGGCTGTGAAGCGGCGTGAGCCGCTGGTGTAAATTTGATGAATGCGACGTAATTTGAGTAATGGCTTATTGGTTTCCATAGGCTACTCCATCCGATATTTCTCTTCTGCGATGCGGTATAACCTTCTCCAGAACAGGCGGTTGACCAGCACTACTGTTAGGATCATGCTCAAGGTAGCAGCGAGTAAAAGAGAGTAATCTCCTGTGGCGGTAGCATGGGAGATTAATGCTCCAATCCCGGTCGCTGAAATGGTTTGGCCTCCAAAATGGACATACTCGGCGACAATGCTGGCATTCCAAGCCCCACCACTTGCCGTGATTGCCCCGGTAATCAAATACGGAAACAGAGCAGGGAGGATTAAGGTGCGCCATCTTTCTCTGGCCGAAAGTTGTAACAGAGACGTGGTGTATTTAAGGTCTTGTGGGATGGCGCTCGCCCCGGCAATAATGTTAAAGAGTAAATACCATTGTGTTCCCATTAACATTAACAAAATTGCCGCAAAGTTTAAACCCCCGCTTAGGTGAATGAGAAACATCAAAAGGATCGGAAAGATTGCGGTGGCAGGAATGGAAGCGGCGATCTGAATAAGCGGCTGAATGAAACGGGCTAAGTCGGGTTTTGTTCCAACCACAACCCCTAATGGGATTGTCCAGCAGAGAGCAATCAACAACGAGGCGACAACTCGCAAGAAGGTAACGCCAAGCCCTTGTCCAATCTCAAGCCATTGAGACAGAGATAGCGAGCCTAACAGGAGGAAGGTTCGGTATCCACCATAGCTGATGATGATCAAAAACAAACCGATGAACACAACTATGCCAGGCGAAAATCTGCTATCCTGCACCGAAGGGGTTGTTGGCGAGGGATCCAGGCGCAGCATCCAGCGATCGATCCGCTCTGCCAGCGGGCTGATCAGGGATTTTTGAATCCATCCATATAGGCGAGATTTATACATCAGGTCATAGAACCACGAAGTGGGCGGGTTGTCGCTTTCGACCATCTCAAGCTTGAAGCGATCGCTCCAGGCTAACAATGGCCGCCACAGGAATTGATCCAAAGCTACGATAGTGACGATTAAGGTAAGTAATCCCCACAAAATGGCCTGTGTGTTTCCTTGATTGGCTGCTTCTTGCAAGTAAGCCCCTAAACCAGCCAGACGAAAGTCGCGGTTTCCGACGGTGAAGATCTCGGCTGCCATCAGGAAGAACCAACCACCAGCAAAGGACATAATGCTGTTCCAAATCAGGCTGATCATACCGAAGGGGAGTTCAAGACGCTTAAACCGTAACCAGGTGTTCAGGCGGAAAATAGCACTGGCTTCCTGCAGTTCTTTCGGTATGGTGGTGAGGGACTGATACCAGCCAAAGGTCATATTCCAGACCTGGCTGGTGAAGATCAAGACGATCGAGGCCAACTCGGCGGCTAACCGCTGAGGGAGAAAGGCGCTTAAGCTGAGTAAAACAACGGGCAAAAAGGATAAAATCGGTACGGATTGCAGTACATCTAGGAGCGGCATTAAGATCATCTCTGCTCGCCGGTTATACGCGGCAACGCGTCCGTAGGTCAATGTGAAAAGCAAGGAGAGAAAATAAGCTGCAAACATTCTGCCGAGGGAGAGCAGGGTGTACCACGGCAAGGCAGAGGTGGAAAGCGAGATCTGTGGCCCGCTGATGATTTGCGGCGCGTTAACCGCTAAGCGCACACCTGCATAAAGCAAGGTTGCGATGAGCAAAAGGACAATTCCGTCCCCAAGGGTGAACGTCCGTTCAAGGCGTTTTTTTGGAGGTAAAAGGTAGCGCAGAACTCCCATAGCTTCACCTCAAAAAGCAACCCCGCCGCAGTGTGCCGACGGGGTTGGAGGAAGCCACGGGATAACCCCTCGCCTAGCTCACTTGCGGCGAATGGAGCCTGGATTGCTGATAATCGAGATCTAAGTCTACGTCAGAAGATGTGTCATCCATACTGAAACCGACTCATTCATTAGAGATACTATACCCATTTAAACAGAGTTTGTCAAGCAAAAATTTCTAGCACGGGCAGAGGATGAGTAGCGAGCCCAAGATGCGCCGGAGAAACAGGTTACCCGATCGGTCATTTGTAATTTTGGTAGCTTGCTTTCTGGTTTGGGAAGGAGGAATTACATTCCGGCCATATAGGCTATCCCAACTGTGCCAGGACCAGCGTGTGTACCGATCACCGGGCTGACGGTTGAAAAGATGGACTCAACCGGGTTGAGTTTTTTCGATAATTCATCAAGCAAAAAGCGGGCGTCTTCTTCAGCGTTGGCATTGAGGGTTGCCAGACGTAATGGAGTCTTCCCTTGTACACGTTCCTCAATAATCTCCATCAAGCGCAATAAGGATTTTTTGCGGGTTCGGATGCGTTCCACAGCCTCCACTCGCCCGCCGCGCACCTCCAGAATTGGCTTAATGTTCAGAGCTGTTCCCAAAAAGCGGCTGCCGCCCCCGATCCGTCCACCGCGGTGTAAAAACTCGAGCGTATCTACCGCAAAGACAACCCCCGTATGGTTGCGCGCATCTTCTGCCAGACGTTTGCACTCGGCGAGATTTGCTCCGCCTTGCGCGGCGCGGGCGACAGTTAAGACCTGAAAACCCATTGCCATAGCCGTTGTGTAAGAATCGACAATTTCGATCGGCGCTCCTGGGAGCATTTCTTTGGCTTGTTGAGCTGAGTCGATCGTTCCAGAGAGCTTGGCTGAAATGAGAATGGCGATGATTTCTTTACCTTGATCGAGTAAGGTTTGGAAAATGTCGCGAAACTTGGGTATCGCAACCTGAGAAGAGGAGGGCATTACCGTCGCAGTTTTTAGACGTTTATAAAATTCGTCTGGTTGAATATCCACGCCATCTTCGTAGGTTTGATCCCCCCAGATAAGAATTTGTGGCGCAACGGTGATCGGGTATTCCTGAAGAAAATTTTGCGGGATGTACGCGGTACTGTCGGTAACAACAGCAACTTTTGACATGATAAGACCTCCTATAGGCGAATGATAACCATGGTTACATTTTGTTTGTTCATCTGCTTAACCCCATTCTTCAAAAATGGTTTCAAATTTGAGTTCAAACAGAGTATGAAGGGTTGCCATGAGTCTAGACCTGCAAAAAACCCTGAGTCAAGATCAATCAATGGGTAGGGGTCAAAAATTCTAAATCAACTCTTGACCTTTCTTTGGTTAGCGTTTACAATCCGATTTTGCGAACTTTAAGGGCGAAGCAACCTTCATTATATAAAAATCAATTAACTATTGCGAAATGTTTGAGAGTTTAACCGAGCGATTAGAGAACATTTTTAAGCAATTGCGCCGTCACGGGAAGTTGACCGAAAAAGAGGTGGATGCTGCTCTCCGTGAAGTGCGTTTGGCTTTGTTAGAAGCCGATGTCAACTATGGCGTCGTCAAGGATTTTATCAACCGCGTGAGGGAACGGGCGGTTGGCGCTGAGGTATCTCGAGCTTTGAATCCTGCCCAGCAGGTGATTAAGATCGTCCACGAAGAATTGATTGCTACGTTAGGAGCAGCCGAGCGGTTGAACTTGAGTGGTGAGAAGCCGCGTGCCATCATGCTGGTTGGGTTACAGGGTTCGGGCAAGACCACTGCGGCTGCCAAACTGGCTCGTCTGTTGCGTTCGCAAGGAGAGCGGGTGATGCTGGTTGCAGCAGATCCCTATCGCCCGGCAGCGGTTAAACAACTGCAAACGCTTGGGGAACGAGTGGACGTGCCGGTATATCATGAGGAGGGGGTCCTGCCGTCGCATCTTGCAGCCAGGGCACGTCAGAAAGCTTCTTTGGGCGGTTATTCCACCCTCATTCTGGATACAGCAGGGCGTTCACAGCTTGATCAGGCATTGATGGATGAATTGGAAGCCATTCGCCAGCAGGTCAAACCGACCGAGATCTTGCTGGTGGTGGATGCTATGATCGGACAGGAATCGGTCAATGTTGCTCAAGGATTTCGCCAGGTGATTCCTCTGAGCGGTTTGGTCTTGACCAAGATGGACGGCGATGCCCGTGGCGGAGCAGCCATTTCGATCCGTTCGGTGACTGGGGTACCGATCAAGTTTATCGGCACGGGTGAAGCTCTTGACGCCCTGGAAACCTATGACCCCTCCCGACTGGCGGCGCGGATTCTGGGAATGGGCGATGTGCTTGGTCTGATCGAAAAAGCGGAGGCTGCCTTTGATGAGCAGGTTGCGCGCGAGCAAGCCGCCCGATTGATGGCGGGTGAGTTCACGCTGGAAGATTTTGCCCAACAACTGCGTCAAATCAAACGCATGGGCCCGATTACCCAGATACTGGAAATGTTGCCCGGTGGGATGGGACAAATGGCGCGCCAAATTTCTCCCCAAGAAGCTGAAAAACAGCTTAAAATAACAGAAGCAATTATTAACTCAATGACTCCATTAGAGCGAAGGCGACCGGAGATTCTTAATGCCAGCCGGCGGCGCAGAATTGCCCGGGGTTCCGGCACGCAGGTGCAAGATGTCAACCGCCTGATCAAACAGTTTCGGGATATGCAAAAGCTGATGAAAACATTCAAAAAATCTGGGCTGAAGGGATTGCCCCGCTTATTCGGTTAAGAGCTACGGCTACCGTTTCTCAGGAAATCGGCGTCTCCTTCAACGCTCCCTCAGCCTGAGAAGCTGGCAGCGGGTAGAGATGGATATTTGGAATTCGTAAACTTTAAGGAGAATCATCTATGGTGAGAATTCGTCTTAGAAGGGTCGGTTTAAAAGGACAACCCAGCTACCGGATTGTTGTGGCGGACAAAGAAGCTCCCCGCGATGGACGTTTTTTGGAGATCGTGGGATTCTATAATCCACGCACAGATCCAGCTACCATTCAGATTGCTGAAGAACGGGTGTACGATTGGATGAGCAAGGGTGCTCAGCCGACCGAATCGGTAGCAAAACTTTTCCAATCGGTGGGGCTATTCGAGCGCTTTCAACGCTATAAACAAGGCGAGTCGCTGGATACCTTGCTGAAGGAAGCCACCGCCATTCAAGCCAGCCGTAACGTCCAACCCAAGACAAGCCTTTCGGCACAGAAACGCAGTTAACTTTGCAACGATAGCTGGCACCTCCAATTGTCGATAAAAAAGGAGGCGTGTGTGAAATCTCTAATTGAGTACATAGCACAATCCCTGGTAGATCATCCAGAAGAGGTCAGAGTGCGCGAAGTCCGAAAAGGGAATCTGGTCAACCTTGCTTTGTATGTTGCCAAAGACGACATGGGGCGGGTGATCGGCAGAAACGGCCGGGTGGCAAACGCCATCCGAGTTCTATTACGGGTGGCAGCTATTCGGCAAGGTTTACGGGTAAACTTCGACGTTGAAGAGCCACGATGAATCCTGCCTCGCCGCGTACTGTGCAAAACCAAGCGGCAGGCTCGCTGCAAGCTGGCGAGCCTGCCTTCTTAGTGATTGGCAAAATCCGCCGGCCACATGGGGTGCGCGGAGAAGTGCTGATGGAAATCTACACGGATTTCCCTGAACGGATTCAAGCGGGGGTGGTGGTATATGTTGGAGATCAGGGGCAGCAGCACGAAATTGTGTCGCGGCGAACCCATCGAGATGGGCTATTGATTCGTTTTCAGGGGTATACAACTCCTGAAGAAGCTGGCGAACTGCGCAATCAACTGGTATACGTTCGCGCCGATGATCGGCCGCCATTAGAAGAGGGTGAATACTATCACCATCAGATCCTTGGCATGATGGTTTATGATGAAGTGCAAGGATTTATCGGCTGGGTCAGAGAAATCCTCAGCACCGGTGCTAATGATGTACTGGTGGTAAAAAATGAGCAAGAGAGGGAACACTTGATTCCCTTTGCCGATGATTGGATCGTAGAAGTGGATGTGGATCAAAAAAAACTCCGCGTGACCATCCTGCAGGGGTGAATTGATGAGCAACGAGGGCGAGAAACGCTTTTGGGTAGGGTTTAATTTGGTCAAGGGGATCGGGGCAGTGCGTTTTCGCCGTTTGTTGCAAGAGTTTGAAAGCCTCGAAAAGGCCTGGCATGCTCCTAGCGATACTCTCCGCCGTTTGGGTTTTGGGGAAAAGCACCTGGAGAACTATCACCTCATCCGCTCTCAGGTAGACCTCGATCGTTATTGGCAAGCTTTACGCGCCAAAGATATTCAAGTGATCACCTGGATGGATGAAAACTATCCACGTTTGCTCAAAGAGATCGATCAATCCCCGCCGGTTTTGTATGTCCGGGGGGAGCTGAGCGTTTCGGATGAGATTGCGGTGGCTGTGGTTGGAACGCGACGGGTTACTAGGTATGGACGTCAGATTGCCGAGGAGATCGCTGCCGGCCTGGCACAGAGTGGAGTGACTGTCGTCAGCGGACTGGCGCGTGGGGTGGACATCCTCGCCCATCAAGCCGCTCTGGATGCGGGGGGACGCACGATTGCGGTGTTGGGTTGCGGGGTGGATCGAATTTATCCACCAGAACATCGTCGTTATGCCGACCGTATCATCTTACAAGGGGCATTGGTGAGTGATTATCCGCCGGGCACTCAACCTGATGCGACCAATTTCCCGCCCCGTAACCGCATTATTTCTGGTCTATCTTTGGCTGTTGTGGTTGTCGAGGCAGGAGAGAAGAGTGGGGCATTAATTACCGCCAGTTTTGCAGCCGAACAAGGACGGGATGTCTTTGCAGTGCCTGGCAATATCCATGCACCCCAAAGTGTGGGCACCAATCGTTTGATCCAAAAAGGTGCCTTTCCCTACATGGGGGTTGCTGATATTTTGGAGACGTTGAATATCCCCGTCAGGTTACAACAGAATTCCGCCAGGCAAATTTTGCCAACCGATGGAAATGAAGCGCAATTGTTGCAACATTTATCCGATCAGCCGCTGCATGTGGATGAACTATCGCGGCTATGCCAGATGCCGGTTGCCCAGGTGAGTTCGACTTTAGCGATTATGGAATTGAAGGGGTTAGCCAAGTCGGTGGGAGGCATGAGCTATATCGTTGCCCGAGAACAAAACGAACGATACACGGTTTAAAGTATACAATAGAAACAGAAAGGAGGCAACGGTCATGAGTGGTTCGTATTATGCAGTCATTATGGCAGGGGGCGGTGGAACGCGCCTTTGGCCGCTCTCTCGGAAGACGAGACCCAAACAGATGTTACGCATCATTGAACAACGCAGCCTGTTCCAAATGGCAGTTGATCGACTGGACGGTTTATTCGACTCGCAACATATTCTGGTCGTAACCGTACCGGAACAGTTCCGAGAGCTTCGTGAACAATGCCCTCAGATCCCAGAAGAAAATTATCTCCTTGAGCCGATGCCGCGTGGCACAGCAGCAGTGGTGGGGCTGGCGGCTGTGCATCTTGCACGGTTGGATAAAAACGCTGTGATGGCTGTCCTGACCGCCGATCATTACATCGGCAATCAGGAGTGGTTCCGTAGGTTATTGCAAGTAGCCGAGATCGTTGCTCGCCAGGATTACTTGGTCACTATCGGCATCAACCCTACCTTTGCCGCAACCGGCTATGGTTATATTCAACAGGGGAAAATCCAGGGCACCTATCAGGGAGTCGCCGTCTATCATGTCGTGCGCTTCAAAGAAAAACCGGATGAATTTCAAGCCCAGGTGATGTTGGCCAGAGGCGATCACACCTGGAATTCGGGGATGTTCATCTGGAAAGTCGAACGCATCCGGCAAGAAATTGCGCGACAAATGCCACAATTGGAGGCGGCTTTGCAAGAGGTTGAATCGCACTGGGGAAAGCCAAGCTACAGCGAGGTGTTACAAAACGCATGGCAAGCGCTGATTCCGGAAACAATTGACTATGGCATTATGGAAGGCGCTAAGGATGTGGTAGTAATTCCGGCTGGTGCGCTCAAGTGGAGCGATGTGGGTAGTTGGGATTCGTTATTTGATGTCTTGCCGGCCGATTCACATGGCAATATCGTCATGGGAGGGCGACATTTTGGTTTAGACACTCGCCAATCGTTGGTTTATGTTAGCGAAGAACACCGCTTGATTGTCACTATTGGTGTTCGCGATTTGGTGGTCGTGGACACCGGGGATGTTTTACTCATTGTGCGCAAAGACGAGGCCCAAAAAGTGCGTCAAGTGGTGGAAATCCTCAAAGAAAGTGGTGAAGATTACGTATAACGATTTTGGAGGTTATCTTGGAAACATTGGAAGCCTATTGTGTCAAATGTAAACAAAAGCGGCCGATCACGGAGCCACAAGCTGTCTATACAAGTAATGGCACCCCGGCGACCGAAGGCAAATGCACCGTATGTGGAAGCAAACTTTTTCGCATGGGTAAGACAGAAGCCCATGCCTCCCTCTCGGATAGCGAATTAGACAAGCTCAAACCTCATCGCTCGGGGAAGCTGGTGATTGTCGAATCGCCGGCAAAAGCCCGCACTGTGGGGCGCTTTTTGGGCAAAGGTTATACCGTTAAGGCGTCCGTGGGCCATGTGCGCGATCTGTTGCGATCGCAATTATCGGTTGACGTAGAGAATGATTTTACGCCGAAATACCGTGTCCCTAATGAGAAGAAAACTGTTGTCAAAGAGATTAAAAATCTGGCGAAATCAGCCGCAGAGGTCTATCTGGCAACCGATCCCGACCGCGAAGGGGAGGCAATTGCCTGGCACCTTATGGAAGCAGCCTCCATCAATCCGAAAATTGCTCGCCGGGTGGTCTTCCATGAGATCACCGAACCGGCCGTGGCAGAAGCCTTTGCCCATCCGCGTTCGATTAATCAAGATTTGGTGGATGCCCAACAAGCCCGCCGCGTGTTGGATCGTCTGGTAGGATATAACTTAAGCCCGCTCCTGTGGCGCAAGGTGCGCAGCCGTTTATCGGCGGGTCGCGTTCAATCAGTTGCCTTGCGCATGATTGTGGAGCGCGAACGCGAGATTCAGGCTTTTGTGCCGGTTGAATACTGGTCAATTGCGGCTGAATTTTTGCCGCAGGGCTTGAAAGAAACTTTCATTGCCAAACTGGTGCGCCTGGATGGCGAAGAACCTACGTTAGGAAATGAAGAGCAGGTCAAGCCGATTCTGGAGGATATGGAGCGGGCGCGCTATGAAATTTCGCAAATCAAACAAGGCGAACGACGCCGCAACCCTTCGCCTCCGTTTATCACGAGCACTCTACAACAAGATGCTTCGCGCCGCTTGGGCTTTACCGCCAAGCGCACGATGGCTCTGGCGCAACAATTGTATGAAGGTATCGATGTTGGTACCGGAGGGTCGGTGGGGTTGATTACTTACATGCGTACCGATTCCACCAATATCTCCGAACTGGCTCAGGCTGAAGCCCGTCAATATATCTCGCAGCGCTATGGAGACGGTTTCCTGCCGGACAACCCACCTCGCTATAAGACAAAAACACTTGGCGCACAGGAAGCCCATGAAGCGATCCGCCCAACATCGGTTTTCCGTACTCCGGAATCGGTCAAACAATTCCTCAATCGCGATCAATATCGCTTATATCAATTGATCTGGCAACGTTTTGTGGCTTCACAAATGACTGCTGCCATCTATGATACGATAACTGTTGAAGTGAGTGGCAAAGGGAATGCCCACGAATATCTATTGCGTGCTTCTGGTTCGAGTGTCCGCTTCTTGGGCTATATGGCAGCTTATGAGGAAGCGAAAGACGAAGATAGCGCGCCTGAGGAGGAAGAAGGTGGTCGCATTCCAAGTGGATTAACCCAGGGGCAGATTTTGCAACTGGTCAAACTAATCCCTGAACAGCATTTTACCCAGCCTCCCCCGCGTTACACGGAAGCTACGCTCGTGAGAGCCTTAGAAGAATACGGAATTGGACGGCCCTCCACCTATGCCCCGATCCTTTCCACCATTCAACAGCGCGGTTATGTAGTTCGGGATAACAAACGGCTGATACCGACTGAGACTGGCATTCTGGTCAATGATCTGATTACGCAACATTTTCCGGAAATCGTCGACTATGGCTTCACAGCCCACATGGAAGAAGACCTGGATCGCATTGCAGCCGGACAAGAAAAATGGGTTGAGGTGATTCGTGAGTTTTACACACCTTTTGCCCAATTGGTGGCTAATGCCGAGAAAGCCATTCCGGAAATGAAAGCCGATTTGGAGCCGATCGGTAGGAAATGCCCCGAGTGCGGCAAAGAGCTGGTGATCCGCTATGGGCGTTTTGGGAAGTTTATCTCTTGTAGCGGCTTTCCGGAATGTCGTTATACCGAAGCCTGGTTAGAGAAGATTGGGGTGCGCTGTCCTAAGTGTCAAGGCGAACTGGTTGAAAGAAAAACTCGCCGCAACCGTGTCTTTTATGGCTGTGCGAACTATCCACAATGTGATTTCACCTCCTGGAAGAAACCCATCCCTGCCCCTTGCCCTGAGTGCGGAGGACTGCTGGTGATCGCCGATAAGAACTACGCCCAATGCTTGAACTGCGAAGAGCGTTTTCCGCTTGAGGAAGTCGTTCAGGATGAAATGGCATCGACGGCATGACTCTTGCAACAATAAATTTTGAAAGATTGTATTGCAGTTTCAATCGCTTTCGTCTACAATACAAGCAGAAAAACATCCCAGAAGAGATGAAACTGCAACTGAAACAATAATGCTTGGCAAAAGCTGTGGAAATGGAGAGTGAGGCATGGAGATGATCCGCGAATATTTGAAAAAGACCCAGGTGTTGGTAGGGATTGGGTTTGTGGTGGGCTTGATCCTTGGTTGGTTTGTGATAGGTTGGGGGATCTGGCCGGTAAAATGGACGGATGCAGCCCCTGAACATCTCCGCCATGATTTAAAGCTGGAATACCTCAGCATGGCGGTCGATTCGTACCTATTGAACCAGGATGCCGAACTAGCAAAGAAACGGTTTGCCGAGTTCGGCAAGGAAGGTGAAGACCTGCTCAAAGAAATCGAACAACAAAAACCCCAGCAAGCAGCAAATATCGCTGCTTTTCGGTTGGCTGTGAGTGGTGAAGCCACGCTCCCAATTCCGACCCAAGCGGCGGGGGGAGAAATCATCCCTACCGAAGAATCTGAACCCTCAGCCAGACCGGGCACATCGATTCTGCGAAGTATTGTGATTGTATTCTGTGTCGCTTTCGTCATTATCTTGCTTGGCGTAGCCGTTTTTGTCTTCCTGCGGAGCCGGAAACCGGCTGCACGAACTCCTGCTCAAGCATCCTATCCACAGCCGTTAGCGCCAGAGGTCGAAGAGGGGTGGCAAGCTATCCCTCAGGCTGGTCTCAGCCAGGAACCACCAATGATGCAATTTATGGCATCGTATAAGTACGGAGATGATTTGTTCGATGACTCGTTCAGCATCGACTCGCAAAGCGGTGAATTTCTCGGTGAATGTGGGGTGAACATCTCGGAAACCATTGGCATCGGAGAACCGAAGAAGGTCACCGCTTTTGAAGTTTGGTTGTTTGATAAGAACGATATCCAGACGATAACCAAGGTCTTGATGAGTGAACATGCCTATAACGACGAAGCGACTTATCAACGGTTAGCTGCTAAAGGCGAACCGGTGCTGGTACAACCCGGGATGGAAACCATCTTGGAAACCCAATCGTTGCAATTGGTTGTGCGGGTTGTAGATATGGCTTATGGCGATGGCGCAATGCCCTCGAACAGTTATTTCGAGCAACTGATTCTGGAATTAGCCGTGTGGTCTAAGATTTAAAAATCGAAACAGCCTACCATCACAAGTCGTGTTGATAATTTGCTGAGAAAACCGTCCACAAATTGATCACGAATAAACGAATAACAGTGCTATTCGTGTATTCGGGAAAACTTCGTGGACATTCTGCCCTGCTAAATAGTGCCTATGGTAGGTAATTACAGACAATCTTGTATTTAGCATTTTTGCCAATCGACTGATTAAGTGTTTAAAATCTGATTCGTCCCCGTTTGTTTTTTTCCAGCGGGGACTTTTTTGGAAGACTCTCAAGAAAGAAACGTCAACCCTGAAGGGATGACTTTGTGTGTATAAAGGATAGAGGCTCTATGAAAAAACAGAAAATAAAAGAAAACCTTGACAATTTATCCATTTTGTCAATTATCTGGTATAATACAAGCACTTAAGTTGCCAGCCAGCCTAAGCACTTTTTCGGCATGTGACCATGCCAGGGTGGTTATTTGAACTGCGAGGTTCCCTTGCCCCATGTGTGACGAGCAGCAGGCCGGTATCAAAGAGTATATTTTGAATGGAGAAAAAATGGAACCAAAACTGTATGTAGGCAATTTGTCATATTCGGTCACCGAAGAGGAACTGCGAGAGTATTTTGCTCAAGCAGGGACAGTTAAGTCTGTGGCGCTAATCCGAGACCGAGACACCGGCCGCTCCAAAGGCTTTGCCTTTGTGGAGTATGAAACTGATGAAGAGGCGCAAAAAGCCATTGGCATGTTCAACGGCACTGAATTGCATGAACGCACGTTGACCGTCAACCAGGCTCGGCCGCGCGAAGAGCGACCTTTTGGGGGTGGCTATCGACGAGATGCGGGTGGCGGAGCGCGCAACCAACGTAGCGGTGGGCGACGCCGCTCCAACTGGTAAAATCAATCGAATAGGCGATAAATCGATCAGGGCGTGAGCAACGCCCTGATTTTTTTGCTCCCTTTACCCGTCTCAAGCCATTCAAATCAATTTGTGTGTTAAAATTCGCAAAGCCCGAAAGCGTGGGTTACTGGTAAGAAAATGCGGAAGCCGCGGTGGGCGGCGGTAGCCCCTCAAATCGAACTTGTTATTATCTTGCTGATGAATATCGTCTCAGGTACGAACCCTAAAGTTAACTCTTTTCCACGCACCCGGCTGGAGGCTGATCTGATTCTGCTGCTGGTGGCTGCCCTGTGGGGGAGTGCATTTGCTGCTCAGCGGGCAGCCGCGGCACAGGGAGAGGTTCTGTTTTTCAATGGCGTTCGCTACCTCTTGGGGGCGAGTCTGATCTTACCGATCCTTGTGAGGCAGCGGCTGAACTTGAGCAAGTTACCACTCAAAGCCTGGTTGGGAGGGGGGCTGGCTGGATTGGCAATGTTCCTTGCGGTTGCTTTCCAACAGTTTGGGCTTCAATTTACTACGGCTGCCAATGCAGGTTTCATTACCGGCTTATATGTCATGATTGTTCCGTTTCTTTTGGCGATTTTTTACCGTCAGCCGCCGCGGGTCATAATTTGGATTTCTTCTCTGATGGCAACCTTTGGGATGTTTCTACTTAGCACAGAGGGAAGTCTCTCAATATCATTGGGAGATCGTTGGGTACTTTTAGGAGCGTTGATGTGGGCTATTCATGTGTTAATCATCGATCGAATCACACATCAATTGGCCTTGCCCTTCTTAGCAGTTACCCAGGCAAGCGTATGTGGAGGATTAAGTTTGTTGAGCGGCATTTGGTTCGAAGGGGCTACTTTGAGCAATTTGAATGACATCTGGTGGGCGGTCATTTGGACAGCGGTAGCTTCGATTGCGTTGGGGTTTAGTCTCCAACCGCTTGGGCAACGGGTTGCTCCGCCTGCCGATGCTGCCATTTTACTCTCGATGGAATCGGTCTTTGCAGCATTGTTCGGCTGGATAATTTTAAGAGAAGGTTTGACCCCAATTCAACTTACGGGGTGCGTTTTGATGTTTTTAGCGGTTGTCTTGGCGCAGATAAGTTTTCAGCCCAAAGCGGCTGTAAATTAAGTCCAAATCCAGGAGGATCGAATGAATGCCTATCTCGTCATTGGCTCGGGTCGTCAGGGGTGCGCTGCAGGATATGACATGGCGCGCTGGGGTGATGCCTCACAAGTTGTGATGGCTGACGTTAATTTCGAGGTAGCCCAGAAGGCTGCCAAACGCATCAACGGATTGCTCAACAAAGAAATTGCCGTTCCGATACAGTTAGATGTACACGATGAACCTGCGGTACGGAAGGCGATGCAAGGCAAGGCGGCTTGTCTGAGTGCAGTGCCGTATTATTACAACCTTCCATTGACCAAAATTGCCATTGAAGAGAAAGTAAATTTTTGTGATTTGGGAGGCAATACCGACATTGCTCTGGAACAGCACAAACTGGATACACAAGCCAAACAAAACGGTGTGAGTGTTATCCCCAATTGCGGTCAAGTGCCGGGCATGGGAACAACGTTGATTGTTTATGCCATGAGTCTATTGGATGAAGTTTTGGATGTTTATATGTGGGATGGCGGTCTGCCTCAGAAACCAAAACCACCCTTTAATTACTTGTTGACCTTTCACATTGCCGGTTTGACCAATGAGTATGCTGAACCAGCCGTGTTTATCCGCAACTGGAAGGTCACTCAGGTCGAATCGATAACGGAACTTGAGACAGTGCAATTTCCTTCCCCGATTGGAACCTTAGAGGCTTTTGTCACCGGGGGAGGGTTAGACACCCTGCCCTGGACTTACGAAGGCAAACTGCGCACACTGCAAAACCTGACTTTACGCTATCCTGGACACTATGAAAAATTGCGCGCTTACCGGGAATTGGGACTCTGGGACTTGACTCCCATTCGCGTTGGAAACATCGAGGTAGTGCCACGCGAGGTCTTCCATGCTTTGTTTGAGCCAAAAGTGGTTGACCCAACCCAAAAGGATCTCATTATTATCCGCATCCGGGCGGTGGGGAAGAAGGATGGTAAGGAAGCTGAAGCCTGGATCGAAGTCATTGACTATTATGATGATCAGACAGGGTTTACAGCGATGGAACGCGGCACCGGCTGGAGCGCAGCTATTGTCGCCGAGATGATGGCGAAACAAGAAACACCCCGCGGCGCTGGTGGGGTAGAGAAGATGGTACCGGCTGAGCCTTTTATCCGGCATCTGGGTGCGCGCGGCATAGGGGTTCAGCAGGAAATTCGCTATCTATAAACATTCGGCAGACGTTCCGTGAGCCCATTGCAAAAACGAACCGCGGTGAGCGTCGAACGAAAAATGTCGACGCTGAAACACACGTTTTGCAAGGGGTCTTGTTTTGAATTGAAGGGTATCATTGATAAAAAGAGGCTAACCGATGCAACCGAAGATCGAACTCCTATCTCCGGAGTTGGTAGGTCGAGTTCTAGATGAAGCATTCCAACTTCTGCAAACAGTTGGTGTGAAGGTTCAATCGCCGGCTGCCAGGCGTCTTCTTGCCGAGGGGGGCGCGTTGGTTCAAGAAGATACCGAGGTGGTCTTTATCCCGGAAAGCCTGGTTCGGCAGGCATTGGCGACCGTTCCAAGCACCTTTCAGCTCTTTAATCGAGATGGTGAAGACTCGCTTCACTTAGGTGGCGATGCGGTTCACTTTGATCCCGGCTCTTGCGGCGTTCATATGCTCGAGGCGAAGAGCCTTGTTCACCGTCCTTCCTGTACGGAGGATCTGATCCAGATTATTAAACTCACCGAAATGCTGCCTCAATACGATACCCAATCAACGGCGCTGGTATGCAATGAGGTACCCAAACAAATCGGTGATTTATACCGTTTATATCTGGTCTTGATGTTCTCTAAGAAACCCATTATCACCGGAGCTTTCTCGAAGCAGACGGCGCATTTCATGTTCGATATGCTGGCGTTGTTTCGCGGTGGAAGGGAAGGATTAAGACAAAAACCAATGGCGATTTTCGATGTTTGTCCTTCACCGCCCATGATTTGGAGTGATTTTGCAGCTCAAAATTTGATCGACCTTGCCCAGGCATGGGTTCCAGCCGAGATCGTTTCCATGCCGTTAGCCGGCGTAGCTGCGCCTGTTACTTTGATTGGAGCGGTGGTGCAACATGCTGTAGAAACATTGAGTGGGATCACTTTGCATCAATTAGCTCAAGCGGGAGCGCCGGTGATTTGGGGGGGTGCGCCGGCAATCTTCGACATGCGTTATGGGACAACTCCAATGGGCGCAATTGAGACGGCAATGATCGATGTTGCCACAGCGCAGATCGGTAAAGCGTTGGGCATTCCGACCCACACGTATCTCGGCGCCAGCGACGCCAAACTGGTAGATGCCCAGGCAGGATTGGAGAGCGGAATGAGCGCTTTAATTGGGGCTTTAGCCGGCATTAACATGATCTCTGGCGCAGGGATGTTGGATTTTCTAGCCTGTCAAAGCCTTGAGAAATTAGTTATCGATGCCGAGATTATCGGGATGGTTAAGCGACTTTTGAAAGGGATTGAGGTGCATAGCGAGACCCTGGCTACGGCGTTATTTGAGGACTTCCGTTTTCGTTTTAAGGGAGATTTCCTCAGGCAGCGAATCACACGGCAACTATTTCCTGTCGAGCAATATCTTCCCTCCGAGGTAATTGATCGCGGGTCTCTGCGCCTGTGGGAGGAAGTGGGGAAACCAGATGCTTTCCAACGAGCAGGGGTGCGCGTTCGGGAATTATTGGAGAATTACCAACGCCCGCCAATCGATGAGCATTGTCAGGATACACTTATTGCTTTGGTAGAGGAATTAGCAAGAGAGGCAGGCATGGATGCATTACCGGAAATCTTGCGGAAGTAAGAAACTTGGAATGCGGAAGCGTGGTTTTCGCACTCAAAAAAACGAAAGCCTGGCTTTCGCACTCCAAATAGCGAAAGTGTGGCTGATGTACTTCAAAAAGCGGAGGTGGCGAGCTCCACCTCCGCCTGGTGAACTATCGCAGCTTAATTCGACTTTATGGTGATCTTTTTCGCTTTGGCAGCTTCAGCTTTGGGTAAGACCAGGCGCAAGACACCCTGTCGGTATGAGGCTTCAATATGGTCTTGGTCAATTTCATTGGAGAGGCGGAAGCTGCGCTGATAATCACCAACTTCATATTCTTGCAACGCTAAAGCGTAGTTTTCAGGTTCTTTAGGATCAACGAGGGCGTGCACGGTAAGGATATTTTTCTCTAAGGTAATGTCAATATCCTCTTCTTTAGCGCCAGGGATATCCATTAAGAGAACCAGAGCATCGTTGGTCTCATAAATATCGGAGCGAGGCAGGAAGGTAATTCGATCGCGGGTTAATTCCGTCCCTTCGCTCAAGGCAACTTCTTGTTTTTCTGCATCCAGGGTTTTTTCGCTGTCGGTCATGGTTCACCTCCATTTCGCTTATTTGGCGACAACCTTAATCTTCTTGGGTTTTTCTTCTTCTTTCCGTGGCAAGGTGATGGTGATTACACCGTTCTCAAAGTTGGCTTCCACTTTGTTGGCGTCAACGGCAAAGGGTAGTTGAATTGAGCGAGCAAACTTTCCACATCCTCGCTCGCGGCGATGATAACGGACATCTTCACCCACTGGCTCTGGTTGACGCTCGCCACTGATGGTAAGTAAGTCATTGACCACACTGATATCGATGTCCTCAGGCTTGATGCCGGGTACTTCAGCGGTGAGGATGATACCTTCATCACTGACCCATAGATTCATGGCGGGGAAAGATGGCGCAGCCTGAATTCGGCGGGGCGAGAAACTTTCCATTAATCGATTCATTTCGCGTTGTAACCGTTCGACTTCTTGCCAGACGGATGGAGCGCGGTATCTGCGGTAATACATATCTCAACCTCCTTCTTGAAAAATTTTTCTATATGATAGAGGTGGTATGTAAGAAGGGTAAAAACGGATTGTAAGAAATCTATCTAAACTGTGGCGAATATTCAGATGGTATCGTTTGATTTTGGTGGGTTATCGGGAAATCGCCATGAACTGCTGTTGATGGAGTGATGGTTTTTTCTCTTTGTTATCCCTTTGTTGACGGGTCTCTAAGGAAATATTAACAATTCTGTGTTAACTTTAGCAGCTTGGGAATATCTCCATTTTTTCTTGAAAAAACTCTTTAAGCAATCAATGTAAATTTAAGGTCAGTGATAGAATATGGTTATGCAATTTCGTGATTATTATCAAATCTTAGGTGTTGATAAGAACGCTTCGGAAGCTGAGATCAAAAAAGCTTACCGAAAATTGGCGCGCAAATATCACCCGGATGTAAATCCTGGCGATAAGGCCGCCGAAGAGAAATTCAAGGAAATCAACGAAGCCTATGAAGTGCTTTCCGACCCGCAAAAAAGGGAAAAATATGACCGCTTTGGAGCGCAGTGGCGACAGTACGAACGAGCTGGCGGAAGGCCAGAAGACTTCGATTGGTCGGCCTGGACAACGCAACCTGGAGGGAGAACCTATACCCGTACGGTAACCCCGGAAGAGTTTGAGCAAATGTTTGGGGGTGGCTTGGGAGGCTTTTCCGACTTCTTTGAAGCTCTCTTCGGTGGGATGGGGCAAAGAATGAGCGGTTTTGGTACCCGCACCCGCACTGCTCGCCAGACCGCGACGCGCGATGTCGAATATCCGGTGCAAATTACGCTGGAGGAAGCCTTTTATGGTACCTCGCGCAAGATGGAGTTCGAGGATGGCCGCCAGATTGAGGCGCGTATCCCACGCGGGGTTAAGACCGGCTCCAAGGTGCGTTTAAGCGGTCAAGGGGCGCCGAACGCCTACGGACAGAAAGGCGACCTGTATTTGAAAATTGAGGTATTGCCGCACAATCGTTTCGAACGCGATGGTGATGATCTGAAGACCCAACAAACCATTGACCTCTACACCGCTTTATTGGGCGGTAAGGTGAATGTTTCCACGATCGATAAAACGGTGGAACTCATCATTCCACCCGAAACCCAAAACGGAAAAATCTTTCGCCTGCGGGGATTGGGGATGCCGAACGTGAAAAATCCTGAGCAGCGTGGCGACCTCTACGTTACCGTCAACGTTGAACTGCCGCGCAATCTAACTGACGAAGAAAAACGCCTCTTTGAGCAATTACGCCAGTTGCGCCAGAAAAGACGATAATGCAATACCCTACTGAGTTATAAAGGGTTTGCCATCTGCGGCGCAGATCAGTTGGATAACGTTTTTACCCGAAGCTGCTGCCAGCGGTACACTACCCCCTGGTTCTACCGACTGACCGGCCATATAAAAGTGATGGAGGCGTGGCAGGGTCTTTGAGACGCCATTAATCAGCATGGGCATGGTTTCCGTCTGGGCTTTATAAAAAATTTCACCGCCTAGTTCAAGAAAACGACTTTCAATCGCCTGAGCAAAAGCCAACGACCCACCACAGGGAAAGCCGGCGTTGTGATTGTGCATGTAGGCTAGCAACGCCATCCCCATCATCACCGGGGCTTCTTCCCAGGAGAACATCTGGGCAAAGGCGCGCTTGAGAAAAGGGTGCTGAAAGCGGGAGGCAAACTCACCTGCTGAGAGGGTTGCCCATTTTGCCATAGGGAGCAGGTACGGCATCATCTTCATTCCAAACTCACGCCAGTCCACGGTGTTCATCAACTGGCGCGGTTTGCGATACAGCGCTGAGAGGTCAAAATGAGTAAATTGGCGCACACCAGCGCAGAATTGCTTGATTAATGGTGCATCTTGAGGGGAAATTTGGCAGAGGTGATCTTGAAGCTGGTCGGGATCGCAATAGACAATCAGCGTGTTTTCTCCATCGGTGATGCGTTGATATTCGTTATGATTGATCATCGGGCGGTTTTGGATGGCACCGAGTTCTAGCCAGAGGTCATTAAAAGGTTGCCCTTTGCCTGATCCAAATAGATAGTGAATGCAGCCGTCAAAAGTATACCCCTTGCGCTCCCATGCCGTGCAAAGTCCGCCCGGCAAATGATGCATCTCAAAAATCGTTGCTTTATAACCGTTCATTCGGGCATAGCAGCCGGCTGCTAAACCCGCAATTCCCCCACCTATAATCAAAATGTGTTTTTGCATAGCATTATTTTACTATTGAATTCCACTCCAGACAGTCTCAGAACTTCCTCCTTCTTCGAAAGTAACCGGTGCGTAGGATGCGTCGGTAGCAGTGAGGGCTAAAACCATAGCGGCAAAAGCATCTTTTGCGCTATCTCGCTCGGCAGAATTAACAGTGCTGAACCAATCCGGTAGGGTACCTTCTGAGTGCTTGAAGAAATGGCTTACCCATTGATCCAAAAAGCCAAACCCAGCCGCAAACGGTAGATAGCGATCAAAGAGAACCGGATTCGGTTGTTGCTTCTCATCTTGCGTCATCTTTTTGAGGGATGTGGCGAAGGTCTGCCATTGAACGGCTTGATGTACCCCTTCGTCAGTGAGTGTCGAAAGGCTGAGGGAGAGACTTAATCCAACCAAACCTGCCAGCAAGAAGCCACCGCCACTGCCCATTAGAATCGCTCCCGCTGAATACCTCCACCCGATGCCGATCCCCACCGCAAAGATCAGCAAGCCAATCGTCATAATTGCCCCGGATAGAAAAGCAAATTGTTGGCGTTTATCTGTTCGCTCGAGGCTATGCCAACCACGCAGGGTCAATTCGTCATCTAAAGCTTTTTGGTAGGTTTTGGAATAAGCCAGTTGAACGACCCGTGATAAAGGTACGCGATCGATTTTTTGGAAGCGAAACAGTACATCCAGAAAGGCTTCTTCGTGAGGTTCAAGGGGGTCTTTGATGGGCTGGCGGACGATCTCGAAAACGCTCTGTCCCCAATGGCTCTTTTTTTCTTCAATGCGCAGGAAGCCTCTTTGGGTGAGGTCAAAAAGGGTTGCCAATGCGGCGGTAGAAGAACCGCATAGGTGGGCTGCCAAGCCAGGCGATAGCGCTTGAGGAGGAAGAGTGTGCAATTTAAGGGCTTTGGCTGCACCATCTAGTTGCCTTTGAAAGTACAAGCGTTTCCGAAGGAGAAAGGTGATGCTTAACAAGCTGCTAATTGCGGCGGCTATTCCCCCTTGCAAGCGTGCCGTAGAGGCTGAGATTTCAGCTTTCAAAATGGTCTCATACCCTAGTCGCTGAGACCGGATTGGATTGGTCTTGAGGTCGCCATAGAAGTGTGCATGTGGCAGGCTCTTTGCCATTCCGATGCCTGCAAAGGTAAGTACACCCAGGACGCTAAGCAGACAGGTCATTAAGTATATTGATACATCTTTTTTCTTCATTATGTTTCCTCTAAAAAACCTGAGGATTCTTTATAATTTTACAGAACTCATGTTAACAAGTGAATAACGCCGGGGTTAACGTTCCTTAAGAGAACAAAGAGAAGTGCTGGTTCACTCCTCGGTGCTGGCTTAAGGCGTGTTCTGTGGGGGGATTCCTGCGGAGAAAAAATGGTTGAAGTGAGCTAGGGGAGACGGCATTGTTGCTGGTAGGGTTATGACTCTACCAGGGTTGTTGGGTGAGGCCATTGCATATTAGCGGGCTACTTTTTCAACGTAGGGGATGGCGCTCTTACAAGGTTCGGTGAAGTACTGGGTGATATTTTGCCAGGTAAGCGGCAAGCCGTTGTTGACCGTCTGGTGGATAGCGTAGGAAAGACAGCCTGGACCGACGTGATAGTTGGCAGCAGTCATTCGCCAGAGGTCTTCAAAATTGCTTACCCGCCCTGGCATTTCTCCGGTGGCATTGTACACAATCTGCGCGACTTGATCGCAATTTGCCCGCACAGTCTTGGCGAAGAGGGGAATGCTGAAAAAGGTGTTTGTCAGGTCGATGCCGGCCGGACATTCTGGGCAATCGGCTTTTGCCTGGACCGCCAGAGCGCCGCGCAACATGGCTTGTTGATCCTGACTCAGGTGGAGGTAACCTTGATCGCAGGTCTCTTGCGCAAGAATCAGCGGACAAAATTGATGATAAAACTGGTCGTTCCAGAGTAAGAGCGCCTCTGCGCCGAGGTCGGTGATCTGCCCCAAGCCGAACTCAAAGGGCACTTTGAAGATGCCAGGCCAGAACTGGCTTTCCTGAGCGAAGATGTTTTTCAGGAATTGAGCAGGAACTCCGTTTTCATTTGCCGCTTCGATGATTTTGGCGTCAAATTGATTCTGCCAAGCTTGCAGGTAGGGGCGCGTCAACTCCAATCCGCAGACATCAGCATAACCATTAGGAAGCAATCCACCGCTGGGGCAAGTGGAGGCATCGACAACTCCCTGGCTGATCAATCGTCCAGCTAAGTAGTAATAAGGTTCGTCCGAAGATAGAAGATCGGTATTGCTGGTTGAGCTGAGCCACAGCGGCGGACCTCCCACGGGTTGAAAGGCTTGCCAGGTTTCCGCGCAACTTGCCAGGGGATTGCCCAACCACTGGCTACTCAAAACATCGACATACCAACCGCTATCACTTGGAGTCTGGCGAACGCCAGTTTCAACCACCCGCACCAAAGCTTTATATTTGGGGCTGGTATCCCCAAAGCTAGAGATCGCCCAAAACTGAACTTCGACCCCTTCAAGGGGAGTCGGTTTCAGGGGTACAGAGCAACTCTGTCCTTCGCAATAGAAGGGTTGGTCGGCATACATGCCTTCGATGGCAATAATGCGTTCATTTGGCAACGGTTCCTGACCGCTGATGAATAGATTGGGCATGGTTGGACAGCGGTTTTCAGGAAAGGTCGGTTGACAGCCTTCTAAAGTGATCGTTGCTTGGGCGAGCGGTAGCTCGATTACCAATTCTTTTTGGGAGGGTTTACTGGATATGTAATGTAAATACAGGCCTTTGCAACCAAAGGTATCAAAGCTCCCCACCAAAGCAGGTTCACAGGGTGGGGTAGATTGCCAGGCTTGATAGACATCCAGTCTGCATTGGGCGGCTACTTCTTCAGGTTTGGGAAGTCCTTCGTGATCAATGTAGATGCGACAGACAACGGAACTATCTAACCATTTTAGCAACCACCATTCATATTCTATGTAGGCGATTTGAATCGTTGTCTGCCTGACAAGCGGAGCGTCTTCACCGATTGCTGGGGCTGGGTTTTGAAGTAAGCCTAACCAGAAACCGATGCCGAACACCAAACAGATAAGAACGCTCGCCGCTCGTTTCATCCTCTCAGATACGATAACATGTAAAGCACTGATTGTCAACAAAATTTGCCCAAATTTTTCAATGAAAATTGCCAGCATGGGCGGGGATAACTAATTTATAATTCAGGCAGCCACACCCGTGTACACAGCGCTGCAAACTACTATCCTCAGGAAGCATTTGTCAAGGTGATGGCTTGCAGATGGTTCAGGTTGCAGGCTCTGCGAAAGAAAAGGACGCAAATCCCTGAGAGAGTCGGGAGAGGTCGATGAGATCAACGCTGGCGGTGATTCTCTAAAAGGAGAAAATGATGCCCCCTGTTCTTTACTTGATCGATGGTCATGCTTTGGCATATCGGGCTTATTTTGCCTTGACGCGCGGCAACCCCGAAGGATTCCGAACCAAAAGCGGTGAACCAACTGCCGGAACTTTTGGTTTCGTCAGTGTTCTCTTACGATTATTGGAAAATGAGAAGCCAGAATATCTGGCGGTTGCCTTTGACACCGGGCGTACCTTTCGAGATGAGATTTACGCCGAATATAAAGCAACTCGGGCAAAAATGCCTGATGATCTCACCCCTCAGATTGACCGCATTCGGCAAATCCTAGATGCTCTGCAAATTCCTCGCCTCGAAGTGGAAGGCTATGAAGCTGATGATGTTTTGGGAAGCATTGCCCGACGAGCTGTCCAGGAGGGGTACGCAGTGAAGATCATAACCGGAGATCGCGATCTCTTGCAATTAGTTGACCAGCGGATTGTAGTGAATTTGCCTGGCAAAACCCTCGCAGAAGCGGAAAATTATTTCCCTGAAAATGTCCAATCGACTTTAGGGATTTTACCCCATCAAGTTGTGGATTATAAGGCGTTGGTTGGGGACAAATCGGATAATATCCCCGGTGTGCGCGGCATCGGTGAGAAAACAGCCATTTCACTGTTGCAGAAATACTCCAATCTGGATGAAATCTATGCCCACCTGTCCGAAATTCCGGAAGCCATACGCAGGAAGTTGATCGTCGATCGAGAGATGGCTTACCTAAGCCGCAAATTAGCAACGATTGTCACCGATTTAGACATCCCTTTTGATCCTGAGCAAGCACGCTTAGGGCAGTTTCATTTCGAGCAAGTGGAAGAGATCTTCCGTCAACTGGAGTTTCGAACTTTGATGACCCGCTTTCGGGAGGTTGCCGGGCTGTACGGGTTTAAGCTACCGGGCGATCGCAAAAACGGCGCTCAACTTTCCCTTTTTAACGTCGTCCAACCCGTTGAAGCCGCCATTGAGGTCTCTACGTCTCTGTTGCCATACGAGATTATTGCGAGCGAGTCTGACCTGCAAGCGTTGGTTGCACAGTTAGAGCAGGCATCGGTGATTGCGCTGGACACAGAAACAACCGCAACTGATGCCATGCGGGCTGATCTGGTTGGCGTGTCTCTTGCCCTGAATGGAGAGAAGGGCTATTATCTCCCGTTAGGACATCACTTGAATTCTGAGAATCAACTGCCCCTACCGCGAGTTTTAGAAGCCCTCCGAAAGCCGTTGACCGATCCGAAGGTGCAAAAAATCGGCCATAATCTTAAATACGACTTTATCCTGCTGGCTCGGCACGGATTGCGTGTCCAGCCGCTAACGTTTGATAGCATGATTGCTGAATGGTTATGTGACCCAAACTCTCATAATTTGGGTTTGAAAAACCTGGCTTGGGTGCGCTTGAACTGGCAGATGACGACCATCGAGGAGCTGATCGGCAAGGGTAAAAAACAGCTCAGCATGGCAGATGTGCCCATTGAGCAAGTTGCGCCATATGCCGCCGCTGACGCAGCGGTAATCTTTCGCCTGCAACCTCTTTTGCTGAAAGAACTGGAAGAGAAAGCAGCCCGCAACCTCCTGGAGGAATTGGAGATGCCGTTGGTTACGGTGTTAGCCGATATGGAGATGACAGGTATCTGCCTGGATGTACAACGCTTACGCAATCTATCAGAGGAGTTAGAAGAGCGGATGAAGGGCATTGAGGCGCAGATTTATGCGGCTGCCGGGACTACATTTAACTTGAATTCACCGCCCCAATTATCCGATGTGTTGTTTAACCGTTTGCGCATTGCTCCACCCAACCGCAATCAACGTACAGCAACCGGCTTTTATTCTACCCGTGCTGGCGTCCTGGAAGAGCTGAAAGGCAAACATCCGGTGGTGGATTGGATCTTGGAGTATCGAGAACTTGCCAAATTGAAGTCTACGTATCTGGATGCTTTACCTCAGCAAGTGAATCCGGTCACCGGTCGCGTACACACTTCTTTCAATCAGACTGGTTCGGTAACTGGCCGCTTGGCTTCCTCCGAGCCAAATCTGCAAAATATCCCAGTGCGGAGTGAGACCGGACGGCAGGTGCGTCAGGCGTTTGTCGCTGCGCCGGGTTGTGTTCTGATCTCGGCCGATTATTCTCAGGTAGAATTGCGCATTGTGGCACATATCGCTCAAGACGAAGCGATGTTAGCAGCTTTTCGCGCCGATCAGGATATTCACGCGGCAACTGCTGCAGCGATTTACAATGTGCCGCTCGAAGCGGTGACGAAGGAACAACGCCGACATGCCAAAGCGATCAATTTCGGGTTGATCTATGGGATGAGCCCTTTTGGCTTGACGCGCACCACGGATTTAACTCTGGCAGAAGCAGAAAATTTCGTCGAAGCCTATTTCCGTCAGTTTCCTGGGGTAAAGGCTTATTTAGACCGGGCGCGTTTACAGGCGGCCCAACAGGGCTATGTGGAAACCTTGTTGGGACGAAGACGGTACTTCCCAACATTAAGAACCGAGAAGAATCCTGCCATTCGCAACCGCGAGGAAAGAGAGGCAATCAACGCGCCCATCCAGGGGACGGCTGCGGATATCATGAAATTGGCAATGATTCGTGTCCCGCGCGCGGTGAATGAGAAGGGATTATCAGCGCGACTGATCTTACAGGTACACGATGAGTTGTTGCTTGAGTGTCCTGAAAACGAGGCGCTGGAAACAGCTCGAGTGGTTAAAGAGGTGATGGAATCCGCCTATCCGCTTTGCATTCCTCTCAAGACCGAGACCCGGTATGGGAAGAATTGGGATGCGTTACAACCCTTTGAGATATAATACAATAACGGAGAGATCATGCCGGATAGCGAAGAACGCTTCCAGAAAATCCTCGATCAAGCCCATTCCGCAGCCTGGGAAGGAGAATGGGAGCAAGCCATTGCCCTCTATCAAAGAGCGATCGAGCTTGATCCAAAACAAGCCAGCGCCTGGCTGGGACTGGGATATGCCCAACTTCAATTGGGAAATCTACAGGAGGCTTATCGCGCCTATCAACAAGCTTCTCAACTTCAACCTCAAGATCCCATTCCACTGGAAAAGTTAGCCCAAATAGCTGCTCAAATGGGGTATACCGATCAAGCTGCTCGATTTGCCTTTTTGGCAGCAGAAATTTTCCTGAAGAATCGTGAGGTGCAAAAGGCATTAGATAACTTGAGCTTTGTCACCCGTTGCAAACCGGATGAGATCAAAGCCCGTTTGTATCTTGCCAGATTGTATGAAAAAGGGGGGCAGGTGAACCAGGCTGTTCAGGAATACCTGATTTTGGCTGCAGTTTATCAAAGGGTAAACCAGGCTGAACAGGCGCAGCAACTTTTAGAGAATCTTCAACAAACCTATCCAACCAGGCAAGAGATCAAGGAGGCAATCCAGAAAGTGCAACAAGGGCAGTTCCTGCCGTTCCCCCAGTTGGAACGCCCTTTGAGCAGTGAACGATTGAGCCGCAAGGCATCTTCAGGCAGGAAGGAAACCGCTGCAGAAAACGGTCTTGATCCGATTACTGAAGCGCATCAACATGCGCTCCAGGAACTGGCATCGTTGATCTTTGAAATTGAGGATCAAAATTCAAGCCAGGATGGGAAAACCCGTTCAACCTGGATGGGTGGAGGAAGAGGGTTGTTTGCCAAACAAAGCGACCCAACGAAGATTGTCAAGCATCTTGGGGCTTATCTGACGGGGATAAAAGAGGAGGCTGGAGAGCAGGCCGTCGATGAACTGGAGAAGGCAATTCTGGCGGGGTTGAGTCATCCGAGCGCCGATTTTGAGTTAGGTTACCATCGCTATCGGAAGGATGAAAACGCCATCAAAGTCTTGCAGCGAGCAGCAAAATTCCCTGGTTATACCCTTGCGGCGAACCTGTTGATGGGCGCTGCGTATAGCCAGACGGGACGGAAGCGGGAGGCTGCGCGTGCCTTTCTCAATGCTTTGCGTCTTGCCGATGCCCGCACCCTCAAAACTCAGCAAGCTGCCAGAGTCGATCGGTTATATGAGCCAATCCAGGAGGCAATCTTATCTCAACCCGATGACGAAGTCTTTGAGAAAGTGATCGATGGTGTGCAGAATTTGCTGTTGCGAAAGGATTGGCGCTCTCAAATCGAGGCTACGCGGCGACACTTAAATCCTCAGGAAGAAGCTGCACAAGAGGAACTTCGACCTCTGGGAGAGATCTTCACTCAATCGGGTGGCTATCAATTGATCGGGGCGATGGCTTCTATTCAGGCACTTGCTAGGTCAGGACATCTCCGTTCGGCGATGGAAGAAGCCTATTATGCATATGACCTGATGCCGACCTATTTGCCTTTGCACCTCACGATGGGTGAGTTGCTGATCGATATGGGGCTGACAGAAGAAGCTTTTATGAAATTCTTTTCTGTTGCCCGATCTTATGAAACCCGCGGAGAGATTGAACCAGCTATTCGTTATTATCGCCAGGCAACTGATATTTCTCCACTAAACACATCTGCCCGACAAAAACTGATTCATTTGCTAATAGAGAATAGCCGTCTTGAAGAAGCGATTCAGGAATTTATTCACCTGGGTGAAGTCTATTACAATCTGGCAGATCTCCGCCATGCGCGCGAGGCGTACTTACAGGCTTATCAACTTGCCCAGGATGCCGGTTTAGAAAAGCGTTGGTCGGTAATGCTGCTGCACTTGATTGGAGACCTCGATCGACAAAATCTCGAATGGCGTCAAGCGCTGGCTGTCTATGAACAACTGCGTCAAATTGATGCCGATGATGAACAAGCTAGACTGCAACTCGTTGATTTGAATTTACGCCTTCAGCGTGAACCGCAAGCGATTGTTGAGTTAGATGCCTATCTGGATCACTTGAAGCGAAAAGGACAACCGCAACGCGCTCAGCAGTTTTTGAATCAATTGCTTGCCGATTATCCCGAATGGTCGGTATTGAAGCGCCGCCTGGAAAGTTTAAACACCGCGCCGCGGCACATCCGCTAGGGCTTTATTTCCAAATGCGGAAAGATGTTTCGCTGGTTGCCTGAAGATCGCCGTGTTGGGCCTGGAGTTTAATGATTACCAGGCCAAGCTGTGACGATTGAAAAGGAAAGTCGAAGCGCGCCAGTCCATTTGTATCGGAGGGTTTGGGAGAAGGAGGATAAACTTCCGATCCGTCAGGCAACAGGATTTGAAGGTTAATCAGAGCATCGGCCACCGGACGATCGCTCTGGTCCTGACAGAGGACAAAGATGGATTGTATTCCACTGGGGGGCACGACTGCGTTTTTGGGAAAAGCCCGAATGTGCAGGGATTGAATGAGCTGTGGGGCATTATTATTAGAAAGGGAGGCAGCCAGTAAGCGCGGATCTTCCTGGACCAGAGAAAAATAGCGTTTCCCAAGCGCAGATACCCGAACGGCGGAAAGGGAGTTACCCGAGCCGGTCCACTCGATGCGCAATAACTGGAAGGTTTGCACGATTAATCCATCCTGGATGATCACGTCCGAAATGGGGTAGCCAAAAATGCGCACACCGCCGTTCTGCTCAAAAAAGTCCAGAAATTCATAACAGACTGAGAAGCCCGTTTCCGGGAAATATCGACAGCGCCCGAGCGGATAGGGGATATTCAGCGACGTTGCCGGTTGTTGATAAAGCATCATTTGGGCAAGGGGAGTGACACGGACGCGCAGTTCAGGGGGGTTTTCCGGGTAAAGTTCAAAACGCGCGTTTTCAAAATACTGGACAATCCGTTGCGCTTCATCTGAATAAAAAGGTTCGGTGATCGGTAACCCGTAGATTTTCTCAGGGTGTGGAGCTTGAAGATACTTTTTCAGGAATTCACCGCTTATGGAGTGACCTGTTTCGGGGTAGAAGCGAGGCTCAAAAGTTTGAGAAAGTTGTTTTGGCGACTGGGGACGTTGAAAGGTGAGGAAGATTCCCCCGAGCAAAAAGCTAAGAACCAACACCCCTACAAAAAATCTTTTTTTCATAGCTGTATTATATACAAAATCTTGTGAAAAAGCAAGAGAAAAAAGCGACAAAATATGTTGAATTTATAAGATGAAACATAAATTATAGGCGCCCCCGGAGCGATTCGAACGCTCAACCGTCTGATCCGAAGTCAGGCGCTCTGTCCATTGAGCTACGGGGGCGGGTGTCATATATGTCCAATATGTCTAAAATTCGGCTATTTTTCCTGTATATTGGGTGTCAATTTTGTCCATTGTTTCCATTATTTCCATTGTTTTCATTCTGATTCCTACGGTTATTCCTACGGTTCGCGAAAGAGGTTGTCTATTTTGTGCGCCGCTTCTTTCTGGATGTTCGGGATCAGGGGTGAGTACGTGTCGTGCGGCTGATCGATAGAGCTGTGTCCCAATGCCTCCTGTACAACTTTCGGGTGTGTGCCAGAAAGAAGCTGAAAGGAAGCGTAAGAATGCCGTAGCGAATGGAATTTTACCCGCGGAAGCCCCACTTTTGCAAGGGTTTGGTGAAAATGATCCCACGTGTCAAGCCAAATGATAATGTTACCGAAAGCGGTAACATTTTATTTGATAGAACGCGGATGCTTGACATTTGGCGGTACTTAGAGTATCGTGTTAATCCAGATTGTAATTTATGACTGTCTTGCATGGTGTCTAAAAACTTATGAGGTGACCTGTGTTCGAGAGAATCTCTGTCGATCCAACCATCTGTGGAGGCAAACCCTGTATCAAAGGCACCAGAATACCGGTGACGATGGTGCTGGACTTATTACAGGATGGACTATCTTTTGAACAGATTTTAAGTGATTATTATCCCAATCTAACGGTAGCAGATATACAGGCTTGTATCCAGTATGCCAAGTCACTGGTGGAAGGAGAAGAAGTATACTTTGCCGAAGAAGGGTTTAGAGATTGAGATTTCTTGCCGATGAGTGTGTATATCATATTACTGTTAGGTTGCTCCGCGAACGCGGACATGATGTAGTCACGGTGCAGGAGGCAGGGTTATCAGGCAAAGCCGATCCCATAGTTTTGGCACATGCAGTTTCAGAAAGACGCGTTTTCATTACCAATGATATGCACTTCAGTAATTTACTGCTTTTTCCTCCACAGCAGCATTTTGGGATTATTGTTTTGAAGATCAGGCCTGCTACCCTGAACTACGTACATACTGTTTTATTAGGTTATCTCAGTAAAGTTGATCAGGTGAAAATTGAGCATACTTTGATCATCATTGATCGTAACAAGTATCGAATCCATCGCTGAATCCACGTTGCGGGTGTCATAGAAATAACATTCGACCAATCACAGGATTGGAACTTGCAAAATACGTATTGCAATACGGGATTAATGGTACAAAAATTGGTTCATAGATGCCTTACGGCAAAAATGCCTTTGTCACAGAAGCCCTTATTACTTGCCTCAGATATTATCTGACGATGAGCGTAAATCGAATAGGCTAACTCACCGGTTTAGAAAGCTGATTATCGCGCAATGTTGTAGTAGTTATACACTGCGCGGGAGAGGTCGGCAATCAGCTTTGAAGCTGGCTCCCAGATGAGTTGTTGGGGATGGTAGAGAAAGACTACCAGGACGTAATTCCCACCGGGGGTGTATACAATGCCTGCATCGCCAATGGTGTTAATGATGCCGTTGACCGAAACCCAGCCATGTTTGTGGGCAACGCGTGTGCCGTCGGGAACGCCGGCTTCAATCAGCACTCCGATTTTATTATTGGCTAAATATTCGATCATCTGGCGGCATTCCTCCTGGGTGATCTCACCTGGGAAAACCGCCAGCAAGGAGCCGCCGCCGTTTTCGGCACAAAGATAAATATCCTGAAGCAACATCCCCATATCTGAAGGAGTCGTTTGGCTGTAAGGATCGGGGTCGGTGAAGACATCCGTGCGTTGATTGGCCGGCGTTTTGACGACTTCGAGCAGCGGCGCGCCGGCATAAAAATATCCAGCTAAAAAGGTATTCGGTAAACCGGCGGCGCGCATATCCTCCCCAACCGCAAGCGGACTGCGATTGGAAGCAATCACGCGGTCCATCAGCCAATCGGCTGCCTCGTTACCGGATTTATCGATCATATCGCTGATCAGCTTCATGGTTTCTGAGTCCGGTTGATCCCCAAGACGGCGGAAGACAGAGACCATGATTGGGATTTTGATGATGCTCGAAGCGGTAAAGGCTATGTCGGTTGGTACAACCGGGATATTTTGCAACTGACGATAACCAAAATGAATCTCGGCCATATTCTGAAGATCGAGGAGGTACAAACCGGTGAGGCCGTCAAACCCCGAAAGGTCAATGGTCTGTTTGAGCAGAATCTCCAGGTTCTGGAAAGCTGGCCGCGACGCGGTGCGACTAATCACCGGTAGCACAACCGTTCGGTTGTTGAGTGAGTTTAAGGCTCTGGCAATCAGAGGGATGGCTGCATCTACGTCTAAAACTGTGCCCGGTTTGCCTGGTTCGAAGGTAACCGTACCGATGATGGGGCGGGCGGGGATCGGCGGGGTGTCGTAACGAGTCGCAATCTCTTGCTGCAGATAGACCCGTAAGCGCTGCTCGGAAAAGGTTGCTCGCAAAGGAATTTCCGCAACGGGGGTCGCCCGACCCCAGAGATAATCCCAGAAGTCAAGCCAGAACGATTGTTGAGCTCGCTGCATCTCAGCCGCTGCCAGCATCGCTTCGAGGTCGAGCTGAAAATCAACCACTGAGGGATCGAGATGGATAACTGCCTCACCATACCGTAACTCGACGGGTAGGTCGTATGCCTCAATCAGGCGTTGGGCAGCTTGTTGACGGTCCAGGCCTCCGACCGGAACACCGGCGATGACCTGTTCTGGGGCAAATACAGAACGAGCGCGGCTAAAGCTGACCAATTCGAAGCTGGTCAATCCCACGGCTGCCAGCAGAAAAAAGACAGAAAACCAGCGCAATGGCGAAAACAGTCCACCGTTGTTCATGGCTTTTTATCATACCATAGCCTGAGCGGCCTGGAAGCGTGTTAATGGATGACGAAGAGAGTTTTTAATAACCTGCGGAAGCATGGCTTTCGGACTTCAAAATGCGGAAGTGTGGCTCTCGCACTCCACGATGCGGAAGCGTGGCTTATGGACTCCACAAAGTTTGGAAGCGTGGCTTCCGCACTCCACAAAATTCGGAAGCATGGCTTCCAGATTTCAACGGGAGATAGAGAGTTTGATCAAGCGGCCCTTTTCATCCAGAGTCAAGCGGGCGTATTGGGTGTAAATCTGATCTTTGCGCCGTTCTTGACGGGTGAGGATAATAATCTTTCGCGAAGGTTTCGGTTTCCACTTTGCGGTTTCAGCGCTTGGTGATGAAGCCTTGCCCTTCTGTTTTTGTTGGTCGCAAAGCGAACAGGTTTCAGGACAGGCGCGGCTGTCGCTCAATACCTCCACTGTGGAAAATTCCATCCCAGGCAAGTGTTTTTCGACCAGTTTTTTGACCATGCTTTCTAATTGAGGAGTTAGCTCCTCTGGATGCGGTTGAAAGGCGTGATCACAGGTTGAAACGAGATTGGGAACGATGGAATTGGAATGGCGGACAACCTTTGGTGAGGATTTAACCGACCTGACCTGGGCAAGTGGGTCGCCGTATAAAACAAAGGAAGTCAGGGTTTTCTGATCTTCCCCATCCAGGTAGCCGTAGGTCTTGCTGAGTTCTTGCGCCATGCTTAATTTTGCCTGACGCAAGCTTTCACCGGCTGGCAACCCTTGGCGAAGGTTTTTCCAAAATTCGTAAGCCAGGTAATCGGCGGCAATTAAGGGCGTACCATTCGACCCGTAGGAAGTGGAGGTAGAGCCAACGAAGGCGCGGCAACCTTTCTTAAGAAAGGCGAGAGCAATCGAGGTCGAAGAATCTTTTTCTAAAGTGTAAGCCCCAAAGCACGCTTCGCTAAAAATAATCTCCATGCCTGCTTCTGGATTAAGAAGAATATCTCCCGGTTGCAAGGCGACAGGATGATCGGCGGTCGCTACCAGATTTCCATTGCTTTCGGTGGGGTCACTCTGGCCGAACCATTCTGGAGAGTCGGCCAGACCATGCAGGTTGAAATACCCTGCTGTGGCAGAGGGGAGGCTGATTTGTTCGGTTTTCGCAAGCGAAAGTTGTGATTCGATGCGGAGGTTTATGGTCACATCTTCGAGCGTGTCGAATGCTTTTGTGTGCCGAACCAATCGCCGTTTTGCAGTTTCGGCGGAACTCATTTTCTTTACTAACTGGGGAGAGATTAACATGGCTTGCGGATTGCCAATTTGACGAAAAACGGCAAAAGAGGCAAAGCGCCAGGCTGCCGCAGTGTAGCCAAAGGAGGAGAAATTGCAGGTTGTGGGTTGAAACAACGAGAGCAGATATTGAACCCAACTCCAGAGTGGCGCCAGAGATTTCGCATAGCCTTTCACCTTTATTTTAGATTGGGTTGATCTCCGATAGGGGATGGTTAGATTTTCAAGCAGTGTCAACCAGTCTTCGGGGTGAAGAAGCGAGCAAGGTAATCTGCCTACCGGCCAATCCATCACCAGATAATTCTCGTCGCGTGATCCGTACGGATTGTCACTAAACACCTCCACATCGCCATCTTCGAGTGGGTTAGGTAAACGGTGGAAGGGAATGATCTCATGTGGCCCAACAATCAATACCGCCCCAATCATCTCCCCGTGTTTGGCAAGTAAGTTATCTAATTGTTGTAAGCCTCTCTTAATCGCCCAGGGATCGTTTTGGATGATTGGCTCGATCCGATAAGGTTCTTTCCGGGTCGACAGGGTGAAGCCTTCATCGACAAGATATAAAATGCCCCGCCATCCCTTGCTGGTTTGAATTGCGTCCAGCATCCGATGAACAGCATTCAGGATGTCATTGGCCTGTATTTCACCCAAATAGCGGCTTAATTGACTTCGATTGCTCACTGCAACATAGACTGGTTGGCGTCCGTCAATCTGGGTGGAGTTCTGTTGCTTCAGCCTGGTGCCAATTTGATCGAACGCCTCCTGGATTTCACGCAGTTCCTTAGAAAGAGGGGGGATAACAACGACTGTGCTTGATTTCGGACTTGAGACCTGGTGAGATGGATGATCCTCTGCAGGCGGCAGGGTTTCGTTAGCTCTAAAGGATCGCCCGTTTGACTTTTCTGCGAGCGATACCTTTTTTGCATTTGCGTCGGACTCGGCTCTATTATCGATTGCCACGGTGGGAAGCACGGAAACCTGATAGGGAAGCTGATTCCAACCCAGGATAGCAGCAATCCTGGCTGGCACTGCAAGGGTCAGTTGTTTTTCCAGCTTTTTGGGCCAGATTTCCAGAAAGGGATGGGTGGGTTGCCAGAAGCGGAGGGCGACCTGGGCTGTCAAGTCGCGGGCAGCCAGACTGTGTAGAAGGGCAACGGCTTGCTCGTTTTCGCCGTTTTCCATATAGATTTCCACAGCTACGTATCCGATATACAGGCAGTTTGGAAAGGCGCGCTGGTAATGTTCTACCAATTGCTTAAGGGCGGGCAAAGGGAGACTCCCCGCTCGGTAGCTCAGGACAAGGCTTTTCAGATGGGTGATAACGACCAATGGGTGATCGGCTTTTGCAGCCAATAGCTGCTTGAGCTGATTCTGAAGTTCCTGAAGCAAAGTTTGATCGGACTTCGTTTCTGCGTGAGCCAGGCTTTTGCGCAGCGGATAAATTTCTTCACCCCAGCGCATCTCCAGACGGGTGTAGGGGCGTTTCATGGTCGGTGCGTCATACCCCTCTAAGGCAATTAACCACTCCTGGTAATCCGACAGGGTGTAAGCCGATTTAAATGCCAGGGACGAGGTGTTTTTGGATCGATTTTGGATGAGCAGTCTTTCGATTTCCAGGCGTGTTTGTAATGCTTCGAGATATTCTGGGTCTTGTTGGATAACCTCGTCAAGGATGTTGGCTGCCAGCGTCCAGTGTCCTGCTTTTGCCCGCGCCTCGCCATACCAGTAGCGCATGGGCAAATCCCCAGGAAAATCGGTCAACCAATCAAGCGCTACCTGAGCGGCAAAGGAGAAGTCTTGAGCAGTATAGGCATGTTGAATTAACTGAAGATAGTCTTGTCTGGATAACTTGCGCCATGGGTGGAAACGAGAATCTGGATGGTTCATAGATTGTTCTTCTCTTTTGTCCTTTGGGTATGGATGAGATTCAGAGCGATCACTGCCCCGAGTTGTCGCTGGATGGCAAGGTTATTGGGTTCTAATCGGGCTGCTTGGCGAAGCATTTGCTCTGCATTGGGATAATCCTTTAATTCCTTATAGAGAACACCTGCTTTGAAATACGCCTGAGAGTTCTCTGCGTTTAGGTTCAAACAGCGTTGATATATGGTGAGAGCTCGCTCGCTTTCCCCGCGAGAGAGGTAAATATCGGCTAGGGAAAGATAAGCGGTTTCATCGTTGGGCAAAAGGTTTATGGCTTCATTCAAATGATAAACTGCCTGATCTAAATGCCCGCTACGGTAGAAAAGCTCTCCCAGAAGGCGATGGCTGAACGCATGGTCTTCTAAAGAGACTGGCGAAGTGCTTTGGTGACATTGACGTAAAGCGCTTTGGGCAGCGCTGATGGCTGGTTCGACTTCGCCTGATTCAGCCAGGAGCTTAGCTTGATGAAGGAGAAGGATAGCCGATTGAGGAAAGGCTTCTAGCAGGGTGTTGATTTCGGATAGCGCAGCTTTCGCGCCCTTCCAATCGTGCAAGATCGCAATCCGTTCCAGGTGAAGGTTGAGAAATTCAGCTTTGAGTGGAATGGTTTGTTCCAGAACCCGCAGGGCGTCATCGGTTTTTCCTGCGGCATGTAAGGCTCGGGCGAATAGACTCCAGATTAGGGGGTTTTCCGCAGGTTGTTCCAATGCCTGTTCGGCTAATTGGAGAGCTGTGGCTGCATCTCCCATTTTCAGGGCGATTTCTCCGCGCAGCATCAGGTAATCGACCTCCAGGGGATTTTTCTCCATGGCGCTCTGAGCATATTGAGCAGCGAGTTCAAGCTGCTGACTTTGTAGATAGGCTTTCGCCAGCCAGCACTCTATCTGGGGATTGTCCTCATCGAGAGCGATGGCACTTTCTAGAATCTGGACTGCCGAGTCATTTTTTTGAATTGCCAGATAGAGTTCGGCAAGTCGCAAATAGACTTCCAGGGATGGTCTGTTGTCCTGAAGCGCTTGCTCCAGATGAGCAATAGCTTTCAAGAGGCTTGCCTGATTGGAGGTGTCAAGGGCGGCAAGCTGAGCAGCCAAGATATGCCAGTTTGCCTCGTCAGGGTAATATTCTAAAGAGCTCTCTACTGCCTGCAGCGCACTCGACTGTTTGCTGGCTAAACCTTCACGGTTAGAAGCAGAGTTATGAATAAGCGCTTGCGCATAAGCTACCCCTACCAGAGCAAGAAAGTGTTGGGATGAAAGTATCCAATGATTCCTGGGTAAGGATTGGATTATATTCCGCGGCACTTGGGTGAGAAGATTTTCGAGCAGAGAAGCAGCCTGTTGCGGTTGGGAGTTAAGCATCGAGAGCGCAGCGCAGAATTGCACCAGAGGATGGGTTTGAAAAGGCGAGGCAATAGCAATTCGCTGTTTCAGATTTGCTTGTGGAGCGTTCAAAAGATACGCTCCAAGAATCTCCACCGATAATTGCTCTTTGCTGACCTCCAAATTCTCCTCGAGCGGTGTGGAGAAAGCGAGCTGACCGCGATAAAGCCAATCCCTCAACTGCCCGTTATCTGTGATAAGCGCTTTGGGGAGGTGACCGAAGTGCTGTTGCAGTAGTTGGGCAGAAGCTTCGAAGTCTGTTTTCGCGTCTTTCTCCAGGGCAATATTGCCAGGGGCATTGGTTTCAATTCCCAGGCGTTGGCAAATCTGTTGATATTCTGCCCGCAGCACTAGGACTCTCACTCTTTCCCAATGGGCGCGTATCCCTTCAGGTTCTAAACGGAGTGCCTTATTGAGTAACTCACAGGCGAGATTCCACTGACCTGAGCGTTGGGCGACGGCAGAGATTGTGTACAGTGTCTCGATGCGACGGGAAAGATCAAGAAGCCTGACAATGGCGGGATGGAAGGCTGAGAGGGAGGGCATTGGTTCTGCAATCGCTGTCAGGACAGTTTCAAACAAGATTTTCGCCCCTCTTAAGTCGCCCTGATTGAGTTTTGCCAGACTCATCAGAGCAATCAATCGGTAATGATCGGGGTTTTTATTACAAAGGTCAAACAAGAGGCTTTGACAATCCTCACCGCGACGGAGAGCAGCTTCGATCCAGTCGCAGAAGAATTCGATAGCCTCGTTTTTAGCATGGCTAAAGTCAGCTTTAACCTTTTTCATGCCCTCATCGAGCCAGAAGTCTGCCAGTTGTTGCTCAGCGCGACTGCGGTAAGTGCGGCTGAGTTCGGTCAGGGTGGTCAGGAAAACCTCCTGACTCATTGTGGCGTTAGTATT
>Ga0308412_1000011_pt1 | contig 120297 bp, 96 predicted proteins | sample HotsprottomLayer_FD_202357 | JGI IMG/M metagenome (GOLD analysis project Ga0308412, IMG submission 202357) | Hot spring phototrophic mat microbial communities from Octopus Spring, Yellowstone National Park, Wyoming, United States -... | ecosystem: Environmental > Aquatic > Thermal springs > Hot...
CCTGGCGCTCCAGGTTCACCTGCACGAGCCGGACGATGTGCTTTTCATCGTCAACGGCCAGAATCTTCTTGGGCATCGTGATCCGTGTTCCTCTCGGGGAAGCCTGCTCGCCACGCCCGGCGCTTTCAGCCCCCGCTTGCGAATTTACCATACCGCCGGAAGGGGTGTCAAACAAACGCGTGAGCCCTCCGGCAGCAGTCTCCCTTGTGCTCCCGCCCTGGATTTCGACCGGCCGCACCGACTCCCGCCGCGGGAGGTGCTCGCCCTTCCTGATATCGGTCAAACGGCCCTATGTGTTCAGACTGGCGCTCAGCTCAGCGCAGTTCCCGGCAAGGTATCCCTGCGGCCCATGCCGCCGGCAGCCGACAATTCGCTGAGGCCGTTGACGATGCCCGCAGACTGCGGTAAGATAAAGGCGCCTGCGGGGCTGTAGCTCAGGGGGAGAGCGCTTCCTTGGCATGGAAGAGGTCGTGGGTTCAATTCCCATCAGCTCCACCATTTTGATCCTGAACTGATCGCGCCGCCATCTGCGGCTGCAGAGCGAGGCTGGCGCCGCTTCCGGGCGGCGCCTCTCTTTTTGCCCGGGCCCAACAGACGGAAGGCGCCGCTCTTTCGCCTGCCGCGCGCCTTCAAGACCGTCCGGGCAACCATCCGATGACAGGAAAGGATTGCTGTCGCAAATGGAACTGGATCCCATCATGGACCTGGCGCTCGCGGAGCGAGCTTCGGACATCTTTCTGAAGGCCGGTGCCTCCCCTGCCCTGCGCGTGGACGGCAAGGTGCGCCAGACCGAGCTTCCCGTCCTGTCGGACGAAGATGTCCGGGACACCGCCTACACCGTGATGACCCCGGAGCAGATCGGACGGTTCGAGCGGCACAACGAGATGGACCTGGCCTTCACCTACAAAGACCGGTGCCGCTTCCGTGTGAACATCTACCGGCAGCGCGGTACGGTCGGGATGGTGATGCGCCTGATCCCCCTGCGGATCTACTCCCTGGAAGAGCTCAAGATGCCTCCCGTGGTGGCCGAAATGACCCGGCTGCATCAGGGGCTGATTCTGGTCACCGGCCCCACCGGTTCCGGAAAATCCACCACCCTGGCGGCAATGATCGACCTGATCAATCAGACCCGATCGGCCAATATTGTTACCATCGAGGACCCGATCGAGTTCGTCCATCCCGACAAGAAATCTATTGTCAGCCAGCGGGAGATCGGTATCGACACGTCCTCGTTTACGGAGGCGCTGAAGTATGTGGTGCGGCAGAGTCCCGACGTCATTCTGATCGGGGAGATGCGCGACGTCGAGACCATGAACGTGGCTCTGGCGGCGGCGGAGACGGGGCATCTTGTGTTCTCCACCGTCCACACCACCAGCGCGGCGGACACGATGGAGCGCATCATCAACATGTTCCCGCCCCACCAGAAGCAGCAGATCTGCCTGCGATTGTCCACCTCCCTGATGGGTATAATCTCTCAGAAGCTCATTCCGCTGAAGGACATGAGAGGGCGGATCGCTGCGGTCGAGATCCTGACCGCAACTCCCACAACGGTGAAGCTGATCGAGGAAGGACGCTCCGGTCAGCTTTACTCCGCCATCAGCGAAGGCGCGTTCTTCGGGATGCAGACGATGAACCAGTGCCTTGACCGCTACGTCAAGCAGGGCCTCATCTCCGAAGAGGACGCGCTGGCCAATGCCGGCAACCTGACCGAACTCAAACAGATGCTGAGAAGAAGTTGAGACATCCGGGCGCCGGGCCGCGCACGGGCCGCCCGAAGGGGAGGCCCGGAGCCGATCTTCCGGCAGCAGCAGGCAAACGAGGCCGCTCGAGCCCGGAGAAGAACCCGGACGATCGAGATTTGAGGAGGTTTTGCTGCAATGGATGCCGATCTGACCATCGAACGCACCGAAGCCAACGGCTGTCCGGTCCTTCAGCTGGCTGGAGAGGTGGACGCCTACACCTGCGAGCAGTTCCGCGATGCGGTGCTGAAGTCGCTGGACGGCGATGCGGACAACGTCATTCTGGTGATGCACGACGTCGACTACATCGACAGCACCGGGCTGGGTGCTCTGGTGGCCGGACTGAAGAGAGCTGCAGACCGGAAAGCGCGCATCACCCTCGTCAGCGCGAATCCCCGCGTCAGGAGGGTGTTCGAGATCACGGGGCTGGAAAAGGTCTTTCCGATGTACCGGAATCTGCAGGATGCCCTTGCCTCCGTGGATAACAAACTCGCAGCGGCGGTATAGTGCATTGAGCGATTCCCAGACCACCAGCTCCAAAACAGTCTTGAAGCCCGGCGCCTTCCTGGAGGAAGAACCGGGCATGCACGATGAGGTCCGTCGCCTGCAGGCGGCAGACGACGGACTCTTCACCCGGCTCCGGGAGGCGATGAGCAAGATCGACGTGGCCTACGTGGCCACGTATCCGCCGCGGGAGTGCGGAATCGCCACGTTCACGAAAGATCTCTCCACCGCCATTGACAAGTTCCTGCCATTTTCCCGCAAGATCATCGTTGCGATGAGCCGCGGCGATGAGATCGAGCAGTATCCGCGGGAGGTCCGCTTCCAGATCTTCGACCGCAGCAGGGACAGCCACCGGGCCGGGGCGGACTTCATCAACGAGTCTTCCGCCCACATCGTGAGCCTCCAGCATGAGTACGGCATCTTCGGGGGCCCGGACGGCGAATGGGTCCTCGACTTCGTGGAGCGCCTCCGCAAGCCGTTCGTGGTGACCTGCCACACCGTCCTGTTCCACCCCACCCCGAACCAGAAGCGGATCATTCAGGAGCTGGCGGCGCTCGGCGGCCGTTTTGTGGTGATGGTGGAACTGGGGCGGGAGATACTCCAGGACGTCTACGGCATCCGCCCGGAGATGATCGCGTTGATCCCGCACGGCGTGCCGAATGTCCATCGCATCCCGGCGGAGGTCGTCAAACGCGACCTTGGCATCGCAGGACACGAAGTGGTCTCCACCTTCGGCCTGATCAACAGGGGAAAAGGCATCGAGTATGCGATCCAGGCGATCGCGGAGGTTCGCAAGCACTTCCCGAACGTCCGGTATCTGGTGCTGGGAGAGACCCATCCGGGAGTCAGAAACTTCGAAGGGGAGTCTTACCGCCAGATGCTGCTGGGGATGATGGACGAGCTGGGGCTTCACGACCACGTGAAGTTCAACAACAGGTTTCTGTCCCTTAGGGAGCTGGTCCGTTACCTCTCGGCCACTGACGTGTATGTAACTCCCTACGTCAACCGCGACCAGATCGTCTCGGGGACGCTGGCCTATGCGCTCGGCTGCGGGCGTGCCATCGTCTCGACGCGCTATCTGTATGCCGAGGAGGTGCTGGCGGACGGCAGGGGTGTGCTGGTCGACTTCCGCAACCCGGACGAGCTCGCGAAGGCCATCATCAAGATCCTCGGCGATCCGGATTTCAAGGAGTCACTGGAGCGGGCGGCCTACAAATACGGCCGGAGAGCCGCGTGGTTCAATGTGGCGGTGGACTACATCTCGCTGTTCCGGGAGGTGCTGGCGGAGCATGCCGCCGTGGAGGCGGCCGGAAGCGGAGCGCCAGTCTGACGCCAGCGGCTGAACAGCCGGGGAGGCCCGGCACCCGGAGGATCGCGCCGCTATAAAGAAGCGGCGCGGCGCTTACAAGGCAGGAGGATGATGATCGCATATGGGCAACCGGCAGGCGGCGGCTGCCGTGGCTGAACCCTTGATCGAAGGCAGCTACCCTGAGATCCGTCTCGACCATTTGGAGACCCTGACCGACACGACCGGCGTGATTCAGCACGCCATCTTCTCCATACCAAACCGCAGGACGGGATATACCACGGACGACAATTCCCGGGCGCTCATTGCGGCCGTCCGCCATTACCATCTGAGCCGGTCGCGCAGGGCGCTGAGGCTGGTGAGCAACTATCTCAGCTTCCTTCATTACGCGCAGCTCCCTAACGGCAAGTTTCACAACTTCATGTCGTTTGACCAGACCTGGCTGGACGGCGAGGGCTCGGAAGACTGCCAGGGGCGGGTGATCTGGGCGCTGGCTCAGTGCCTGGACGCGAACATCCACGACAACGTGAAAGAAGTCGCCCGGAACCTGCTCCATCAGGCGCTGTGGATCCCGGAAACGGCCATGTTTCCCCGCGGAAAAGCATACAGCGCCGTGGGTCTGAGTCTCGCATTGAGGGCGGATGGTGAAGACGCCTACGCCCGCGCGCTGAAGAAAGTGGCGGACTCTCTGGTCAGGGACTACGAGCAGCACGCCTCACCGGGGTGGGAATGGTTCGAGCCGGTGCTCACCTATTCCAACGCCCTTCTTCCCCGTGCGCTCTTCCTGGCCTATGAGGCTCTGGGCGAATCCCGGTATCTGGAAGTGGCCGCCGAAGCGTGGGGGTTCCTGGAGAAGCAGTGCATCATCGACGGCGTTCTCCAGATCATTGGATGCAACGGATGGTTCTGGAAGGGCCGGGAACGGGCGTGGTTCGACCAGCAGCCGGTGGACGCCATGATGATGGTCATCGCTGCGCTCGACGCTTACCGGGTAACAGGGCACGAACGCTACCTGCAGGCGGCGAAGATCTCGTTCGACTGGTTCTTCGGCCGCAACGCCCTGAACGTCCCGCTGCACGACCCCGTCACAGGGGGGTGCTTTGACGGACTGATGCCCTCCGGACGCAACGCGAACCAGGGGTCCGAGTCCACGGTTTCCTGCCTGATCGCTCAGATCGAGATTGTGCCATTCCTGAAGGACGGAATGTCGCTGCTGGAGGAGCGGCCGTGACCGATCTGGCCACTTTGCTCCGGTCCAGCCGGTGGGTCCTGTCGGACGGGGCCATCGGGACGATGCTTCAGGGGCGGGGGCTTGCGGTCGGGGCAAGTCCCGAGCTCTGGAACCTGACACACCCCGGGGAAGTGCGCGCCGTCCACGATGAGTATGTGCGGGCGGGGTCACAGCTCATCACGACGAACACGTTCGGGGGCTCCCGCAGGAAGCTGAGCAAGTTCGATGCGGCGGAACGCTTCCAGGATGCCAACACTGCGGCCGTCAGGCTCGCCCGTGAAGCCGCAGACGGACGCGCGCTGGTGATGGGGTCCATCGGGCCGCTGGGGGATCTGATGGAGCCATACGGCGACCTGACGGACCAGGAGGCGGCCGATGAGTACGGAGCGCTGGCGGCGGTGATCGCCCGGGCCGGTGCGGACGCCATCCTCTTCGAGACCTTTTTCGACTTGAACGAGCTGATCGTCGCGGTGCGGGCCGCGTCCGCGGCAGGCCTTCCCATCCTTGCCACGATGACCTTCGATGAGTCCGGGCGGACCATGATGGGCAACACCCCGGGCGATGCGTGGAGCGCGGTTTCTGATCTGGGACTGGTGGCCTTCGGGGCGAACTGCAGCACCGGTCCGGACAGGATGGTCCCCGTCATCGCTCAGATGAATGCGGCCGGAGCGCCGGTCCTTATGGCTCAGCCCAATGCCGGAATGCCGGAGGTGACGGCGGAGGGGCAACTGAGGTATCTTGAAGGTCCGGAATCTTTCGCGGCGCACGTCCCTGCTCTGCTCCAGGCTGGCTGCCGGGTCTTCGGGGGATGCTGCGGCACCACGCCGGAACACATACGGGCTCTGCGCAGGAACCTTGAGGCGGCCGCGCCCGCCTGATTGAGGAGACAGCATGAGACGAAGGTTGCTGACGGCTGCGCTGCTTGCGGCAGTCTGCGCAGCTGCGACAGGATGTGCAACGAAACCTCGGGAGCCGCTTGTGGGCGTCTATCTTGCGCTGACTGGAGACATGGCGGACTTCGGCATCACCACCCGTCAGGGCATCGAGCTGGCAGCGGAAGAGGTGAACCGCGCCGGAGGGATCAACGGCCAGCGCCTCCGCCTCCTTGTGGAGGACGACCGCGGCAAACCGGAAGAGGCCCGCACCGTCGTCACGAAGCTGATCGACCAGCAGGGAGTTGTCGCAGTCCTCGGAGAGGTGGCGAGCAAGAACAGCCTGGCTGCGGCCCCCATCTGTCAGGCCAGGAGGATCCCCATGCTCTCCCCCTCCTCCACCAACGAGGAGGTCACCCGCAAGGGGGACTATATCTTCCGGGTGTGCTTCGTGGATTCGTTCCAGGGTTATGTGATGGCGTATTTCGCCCGCGACAACCTGAAGGCGAAGACCGCCGCGGTGCTCTGGGACAACGGGTCGGACTACAGCAAGGGGCTGTCGTCGGTCTTCAAGTCCGACTTCGAGAAGCTGGGCGGCCGCATCGTGGCGGATGTGACCTACGCCGCCGGCGACGTTGATTTCAGCTCCCAGCTCACCCGGATCCGCGCGGCACAACCTGATGTCATCTACGTGCCGGGCTACTACACGGAGGTGGCGCTCATCGGAAGAAAGGCCCGCGAGCTGGGCATCACCGTCCCGCTGCTCGGCGGGGACGGATGGGACTCGGAAAACCTGCTCAAGCGGGCAGGCCCGGCCCTGAATGGATGCTATTTCAGCAGCCATTACGCCTCCGACACCGGCAGTCCCGTGGTGGAAAAGTTTGTGAAAAGCTTCCGGGAGCGCTACGGAACAACGCCGAACGCCCTCGCCGCGCTGGGATACGATGCCGCCTGGATCCTGGCGGAGGCGATGAAACGCGCCGCCTCCCTGGAGCCCGCGAAGATCCGCGATGCGCTGGCTGCCACCCGGGACTATCCCGGTGTCACGGGGAAGATCACCATCAACGACGAACGCAACGCGGTCAAGCCGGCCGTCGTGCTGCAGGTGAAGGACGGCGCATTCCGCTACGTGACCACCGTCCAGCCGCCGGAACGCGGCTGAGGGACGGGAGAAGCGGCGGGCCTTGCAGGAGTTCCTCCAGCAACTGGTCAACGGCCTGGTGTGGGGCAGCGCCTACGCGCTGATCGCGCTCGGCTACACGATGGTGTACGGGATCCTGCGCCTCATCAACTTCGCCCACGGCGATGTCTACATGATGGGAGCGTACAGCGCGCTTTTCATCGCGGGATGGCTCGGCGCGGCGGACGCCCCGGCATCCAGCAGCCTGCTCCGGGCTCTGGCGGTACTGGCCTTCGCGATGGCCGCCGCCGGCGCGCTGGGATTTCTGGTGGAGAGGCTGGCCTACCGTCCGCTGCGCGGCGCACCCCGCCTCACTCTGCTGATCGCCGCCATCGGGGTGTCGCTTTTCCTTCAGAACGTCGCCCAGATCGCGTTCGGCTCGGAGCCGCGCTCCTTTCCGGAGCTGATACCTTCCCGCACACTTCTCTCTCTGGGAGCGGTGACGCTCAGCAACCAGCAGGCCACCATCATCTGCGTGTCGGTGCTTCTGGCTCTCGCGCTTCAGCTGATCGTCCACCGCACATCCATCGGCCGGGCGATGCGGGCGGTGAGCTACGACCGGGAAGCGGCCGCCCTGATGGGCATCTCCGTAAACCGCGTCATTTCGTTCACGTTCGTGCTCGGATCCGCGCTGGCCGCCGCGGCCGCCACGCTCATTGCGCTGAACAATCCCCTGGTCACTCCCACGATGGGTGTCCAACCGGGCCTGAAAGCGTTCGTCGCGGCGGTGCTGGGCGGCATCGGAAACATCTACGGCGCGATGGCCGGCGGCCTGGTGATGGGCGTCGCGGAGGTCATGATCGTCGGGTACGGCAGCTCAGGCTATCGCGACGGCATCGTGTTCGCCATTCTTATCGTCGTCCTGCTGGTGCGTCCGACGGGACTGTTCGGGTCGCCCGTGACGGAGAGGGCTTAGCCGGATGGAGGCTGCCCGCATCCTCCGCTTCGCCGCGGTGATTGTGCTTCTGCTCGCCCTTCAGGGGATCTTTTCGAGCGGGCTGGTCAACCCCTATTACGTCCGGGTGCTGATCCTGTGCTGCTTCTCCGTGATGCTCGCCGTCAGCCTGAACATCATCATCGGCTACGCCGGCCAGTTCAGCATCGGGCACGCCGGCTTCTACGCCGTGGGAGCATACACGGCGGGAGCGTTCACCGTCTATGCCGGGCCGGCGTTCCGGCAGGCGCTCGGGCTGGAACGGTCCCCGGACTGGGTGCAAGGCACGGCATTGCTGATGGCCGCGGTGTGTGTGGGCACTTTTTTTGCCGCAGCCGCCGGGCTGGCCGTCGGGCTTCCTTCCCTGCGGCTGCGAGGGGACTATCTGGCCATCGCGACCCTGGGCTTTGGAGAGATGATCCGGGTGGTCATTCAGAACGTGGAGGCTGTCGGGGGACCGCGCGGATTCAGCGGGATTCCCATCTATTCCAGCTTCTTCTGGGCGTCGCTGTTCGCTGTGGCTGTGGTCTGGATCGCCCGCAACCTGGCGCGCTCCCGTCAGGGACGGGCGCTTCTGGCCATCCGCGAAGACGAGACCGCCGCGAGTGTACTGGGCATCAACGTGACGAAGCACAAGGTTGCCGCTTTCGTTCTCAGCTCCGCGCTTGCCGGATGCGCCGGAGCCCTTTACGCACATTACGAGGGCTACCTGGAGCCCCGGAGCTTCGATTTCATCCGCAGCATCGAGATCATCATCATGGTGGTCATCGGGGGGATGGGAAGCACCACGGGGGCGGTCATCGCTGCCGTGATCCTCACGCTGGTCCCGGAGCTGCTCCGCGGGCTGGCCGAGTTCCGGATGGTGATCTATTCCGCGCTTCTCGTGCTTTTTATGCTCGTGCGGCCGCAGGGTCTTTTCGGCACGTGGGAGTTCTCGTGGGAAACGCTGCGGGCCCGATGGGAGAGACGCCGTGAACGCCCTTGAGACCCGCGGCCTGACGAAGCGGTTCGGGGGACTGGTGGCGGTGGACTCACTGGACCTGGCCGTCCCGGAGGGAGGCCTCATCGGCCTCATCGGGCCGAACGGGGCCGGGAAGACGACCGTCTTCAACCTGATCACCGGGCTGTATGCACCGGATGCCGGGAGCATCCTTGTCCGCGATCACGACCTGGCCGGACATCCGCCGCACGAGGTGGCCCGGCACGGCATCGCCCGGACGTTTCAGAACATCCGCCTGTTCGGCTCGCTGACAGCGCTGGACAATGTGCGCGTGGGCGCTCACCTGGTCTGCGGGGGAGGCTACCTGACAGCCATCCTGGGAGGCCGGCACTCGCGCGAATTCGACCGCAGGTCGCGCGAGCTGGCCATGCAGGTCCTGCGGGACATCGGCCTGGAGCGCTACGCTGGCGAGCTCGCCTGCAATCTGCCCTACGGCGTGCAGAGGAAGCTCGAGATCGCGCGGGCTCTGGCATCGTCGCCCTCCGTCCTGCTTCTGGATGAGCCTGCGTGCGGAATGAACCCGCAGGAGACGGCGGAGTTGATGGAACTGGTGGCCCGGCTCCTGGAAGAGTGGAACCTCAGCATTCTGCTCATCGAGCACGATATGCGGTTCGTGATGGGCATCTGCCAGACCATCTACGTGCTGGATTACGGCAAGACGATCGCCTGCGGCCCGCCTGACGTCATCCGCAACGACCCGGCCGTCATCGAGGCCTATCTGGGAGAGACGGCGCACTGATGCTGCGGATCGATTCCCTGCACGTCTTCTACGGAGCCATCCACGCCGTGCGCGGCGTCAGCGTCGAGGTCGGCCCATCGGAGATCGTCACGTTGATAGGCGCAAACGGTGCGGGAAAGTCGACAATCCTCAGGACGATCAGCGGTCTGCACCGGCCCCGTTCGGGGTCCATCCTCCTCGACGGGGCGGATCTGACGCGGATGGAGCCGGATGCCATCGTGCGGGCGGGAGTCTGCCACGTGCCGGAAGGGCGCCGGATCTTCGCCAACCTGACGGTGGCGGAGAATCTGGAGCTGGGGGGATATACTCTGCCGGGCCACCTGGAGCGCCGCCAGGCGATGGAGCGTGTCCTGGAGCGCTTTCCGCGTCTCCGGGAGCGTCTTACTCAGTACGCGGGCACCCTCTCAGGGGGCGAGCAGCAGATGCTCGCCATCGGCAGGGCACTGATGGCCCGGCCCCGGGTGCTCCTGCTGGACGAGCCTTCGCTGGGCCTGGCTCCTCAGCTGGTGCACGATATTTTCGGCATCATCCGGGAGATCAACGAGCAGGGGACGGCGGTCCTCCTGGTGGAGCAGAACGCGCATATGGCGCTCGGCATCGCCCACCGGGGGTACGTCATCGAGACGGGCCGGGTCGTTCTGTCGGACGCGGCTCAGAAGCTGCTGAACAACCCGGAGGTCCGGAGGGCGTATCTGGGCGAATGACGCGGGAACAAAAGGGACCTTCAGGCGAAAAGCTGCACGTCGTCGCCGTGGGAGCGCATATTCACGATGCGGAAGTCATGGCCGGCCATCTTATCGCCCTGTACACCTCCGCAGGGCACCGGGGGACGCTCGTGCACGCCACTCCGGGCGAAAAGGGGTCCCCGGCGCTCCCCCCCGATGAGTACCGGCCCGTAAAACTGGCCGAGGCCCGCAGGACGGCCCGGCGTCTCGGGGCCGATGTCCGCTTCCTTCCCTACGAGGATGCCGCCCTGCCCCTGGACCATGATGCGCGCCTCCGGTTCGCGGCGCTTTTCCGGGAGTTGCGGCCGGACCTTGTCTTCACGCACTGGCGGGGAAGCTTCCATCCCGACCACTGGCGGACTCACTGTCTGGTGATGGACGGACTGCGCCTGGCGGCGGACGCGGGTGTGAAGATACCCGGCGAGCCGCACCGCACGCGGTGGGTGTTCTTTCCGGAAAACTGGGAGGACATGACGGACTTCCATCCGGAGATCCTGGTGGACATCAGCCCCGTCTACGATCGCTGGCACGCGGCGATGATGGAACAGGGCCTGTTCAGAGGGGAGGTCTCACGATTCCGCTACAGAGAATACTATGAGGGGCTGAGCAGCGTCCGGGGGGCGCGCGCGTGGACGCAAACGGCGGTCGCGCTGATGCGTTCCCCGCTGAGCGCGGACAGGCAGAGCCGCTTGCCGGACTGGCTTGCCTGATCATCCCCCCCCATCCAGCGCAGGGAGGCCAGGGATATGACGCAAAAGATCATTGACCTCGTGGACAGGCAGGTCAACAAGTCTCTGCTGGCTCAATCGAGTCTCCAGGAGGAGAAAGGGACGGCGGCGAAACCCCTGCCCTATCGACGGGTCATCACGATCTCACGGGAGCTCGGCAGCGGGGGGCGCAGGGTCGCGGAAGAGCTGGCGAACATGCTCCAGCTGAGCCTCTGGGACCGCGAGCTGGTGGAGCGGATCGCGGAAGATGCCGACGTCGCCGACCATCTGGTGCGGCATTTCGACGAGCACGTCGTCTCGGAGATCGAGGTGCTTGTGCGGCATCTCGCCGGGGAGCCGAGGATCGGCGGCTTCCAGTACAAGCGGCATCTGGCCCGCACCATCCTTCAGATCGCGCGGATCGGCAATGCCATCATCCTGGGGCGAGGCGCAAACTTCATCCTGCCGCACGCTCTGAACGTGCGGATCGTGGCGAGCTGCGAGGTCCGCATCCACAACCTGATCCAGTTCGAGGGGATGAGCCGGCGCGAGGCCGAGGACGCGATCCAGAGATCCGACCGCGAGCGGGCAGACTTCACCCGCCGCCTCTGGGGAAGGAAGTGGGACGATCCGCTCTGCTACGACATGACGCTGCGGATGGATGAGATGACCAACCTCGATGCTGCGTCGGTCATCGCTGCCGCGTTCAACAGGCGCTTTGAACACTGAACGCAACGGCCGCGCAGCCCCCCGGACGATTGCCGCTCTGGCCGCCGCAATTGCGGCTGCCTTTACCCTGCTCCCCCACCCTCTGCGGTGCGCGGAGCAGATCACTCCAGCGGAGGCGGTTCGTATGCTGACTGCCGGGCGAACTGACCGGCTCAATCCGCGCCGGCACATCTTCCTGGACGGCGAATGGGAGTTCCGGCCCGAGCGGGAACGCGTGTGGACCAGGGCTCCGGTGCCCGGCAACTGGCACAACCTCCCGGGAATGCGGGGCTACGCGGGCACGGCCGAGTACCGCAGGACGTTCGCTGTCCCGCCGTCGTGGAACGGCGACCCCTGGCTTGTGTTCGGCGCGGTGGACCATGCGGCGCGCGTCGTCGTGAACGACCGGTATGTCGGGTTTCACGAGGGAGGCTATACCCCGTTTGCGTTCAACATCGGGCATATCATGAAGCCCGGGCAGGTGGCCACCGTGTCCGTCACGGTGGACGATCCCGGGCCAGGCGCAGATATCCGGGGGTATCCTTTCGACGAGGTCCCGCACGGAAAGCAGAGCTGGTACGGCAACGTCAGCGGCCCCTGGCAGTCCATCGTGCTGGAGGAGCGCGCGCGGACCCACGTCCGCAGCCTCAGGATCACTCCCGACGTCACCTCCTCCTCCGTCCGGCTGGACGTGGCGCTCTCCCAGACGCCGCCCGCGGGCAGAGGCACTCTGCTCGCCACCGTATATGCTCCCCGGAGCGCGGCTCCCGTGGCGCGCGTGCAAACAGAGCTGACGTCCTCGCTGAACTACTCGCTCACGGTCCGTATCCCCGGCGCAGAACTGTGGAGCCCCGACTCGCCGTCCCTGTATACCGTGAACATCAGCCTCGTGACGGAAGACGGGGCCGTGGTGGACCAGTTTGCGGACCGGTTCGGGATGCGAACGATCGCTGCGAGAGACGGGCGCATCCTCCTGAATGGAAAGCCGGTCTTTCTGTCGGGCGCCCTGGATCAGGACTTCTTCCCGGAGACCGACTACACGCCCCCCTCCGAGGACTATCTGCGGGAGCAGTTTCTGAAAGCGAAAAGGCTGGGACTCAACCTGCTCCGATGTCACATCAAGATTCCCGACCCGCTCTATCTCCGGCTGGCCGATGAGGTGGGACTGCTGGTCTGGTACGAGCTGCCAAGCGTAGGGCAACTGACGCCTGCGGCCCGTTCCCGGCTCTCCGCTCTGATGAGGGACGCGGCGGAGCGCGACTACAACCGGCCCTCGCTCGTCATCGTGAGCCTTTTCAATGAGTCGTGGGGCATCGACCTTTCCCGGCCGGAGCAGCGGAAATGGCTGGTGTCTGCGTTCGACACGGCCAGGGCGCTGTTCGGAGACCGGCTCATCGTGGATAACTCCCCATGTTCGGGAAACTTCCACGTGAAGACCGATATCGAAGACTTCCACGCTTACTTCGCCGTCCCCGACAGCGCAGCGCGGCTGCGCGACTGGCTGGACGAGTTCGCTCGCCGTCCGTCCTGGACGTTCTCCCCGCACGGCGACGCAGTGCGCCGCGGCGATGAACCTCTTCTGGTCTCGGAGATCGGCAGCTGGGGGCTCCCGGTGCTACAGAACCTGCTGGCGTGCCACAGCGGAAAGGAACCGTGGTGGTTTGCCTCGTCCCAGGGAGTCCTGCGTCCGGAAGGGGTTGAGGACCGGTTCCGCCAGACCGGTCTCGAGCGGGTCTTCGGAGATCTCGGAAGGCTCGCCCGAAGCTCGCAGGAGATGCAGCTCCTCTCCTTCAAATACACGGTCGAAGAGATCCGGCTGCGGCCTGAGATCTGCGGGTTTGTCTGGACGGAGCTGACCGATCTGCAGTGGGAATCCAACGGGCTGATGGACTTCTGCCGGAACCTGAAGGCCGCGGCGCGCGTCGCCCCCCTGGTGACGGGGCCGCGCTGTGTCATCGTCAGGCCGGAGCGGCGCAACGTTCGCCCTGGAGACACCCTCAAAGTCCGCCTCTGGATCTCCAACTTCGGCGACCCGCTCGACGCCACGGCCTTCGAGTGGGCCCTGGATGGCTATCCGGAGATATCCGGCACCCTGAAGGCATCCGCTCCGGCGCCGGCAGCGTCCGGCGCGCTGGCAGGAGAGTTCTCGTTCGCGGTTCCGGATGTCTCGAGCCACCGTGCAGCCCGGCTGGTGGTGCGGTGGCTGTCGGGGACCCGCGTGCTGGCCCAGAACTATGAGGACATCAACATCGTCCCGGATCCTGACCCCGTCGGGCTCCATGTATATGTGGACCCGTCCGCGGCGCACAGGGAAAGGCTGGAAGAATGGCTGCGCTCGAACGGCGCGGCAGTGGTGGCCGCTCCCGGGCTGGCGGATGTCGCGGTCACCGGCCGGATGACGGATCAGCTCATCCGGTGGACCGCTGCCGGAGGCCGGACGCTCCTTCTGGCCGGGGACGCTTCCGCCCTGGGCGACGGCCCGGCGCCGGTGCGCGTCGTTTCGCGCGCCGACGCGGATATGGTGGGCGACTGGGCCACGGTCTTCACCTGGTACGATCGCAGCCCGGTCTTTGCCGGGCTCAACACCCGTCACCAGATGCTGGACTGGACGTTCTACGCCGCGCTGCCAGACTGGATTCTCACGGGCCTGACCGGCGCCGTGTGGGACGACGTGGAATGCGGCATGTTCGCCGGCTGGCTGCACCGGGGCGCGGCCGTGGTGCTGCGCGCCGGAAGGGAGGACGCCCGCATCCTCATCGCCACGCTGAGGGTGAGCGAGGCGCTGGGCACTGACCCTGTGGCCGGACGGCTCCTGGTCAACTTGCTTCGGCGCCTGTCGGGGCCATCGTTTCCCGTCCGCGCCCGCTGGGATGCGCTGCTCGCGCGGTAGGCGTGATCACAGCCCCACCAGCTTCAGATCCACATTGAAACTCCTGTAGCGGTTCTGATAGGTGATGCGGGGCTCGATGCAGTGGAAGACGCGCGATAGCCGCAGCCCCCAGTCGTACACGCCGCCGCGCTCCAGGTCGAAATCCACCACCAGGTCTGAACGCAGGAGCCCCCAGCGCGACTGCAGGCGCGTGGCCAGTTTCTCGCCGACATCGATGTTGTCGAACTCGAAGGGGGTTGAGCCATCCGTGAAGTGACGGGCGTAAGTCACGGCGGCGAAGTGCCTCTCCGTCACCTGACGTCCCACGCCTATACTGCCGCCCAGAATGGTCTGGTGACGGCCATCACTGTACCACGACACCCGGGCAAGCAGCACGGGATCCAGCACCCAGGCCAGCGGGCGGGCTCTTTCCGTGCGCAGGACGACGCGCACATCGTAGCGCGTCCTCCAGATCCCGTCTGTCCGCTCGCGGAACCTCCCAACCCCGCCCTGCGCATCCAGAGCGAGCCGCCACGGGCCTTCAGCCCGCCACGGCAGCTCCGACCCCAGCAGCCGCACCCCCGCTTCCGGCTGCCGGTCCAGGTAAAGGTAACGCACGTCGGGGTCATAGACCCGCTGCCGGCGTCCGTAGCGCAGGAAGACGTTCGCCCGCGGCGCCAGTGTGCCCGGCGCTTCCACCGCGATGTCCTGCCCGCTCAGCAATCCCGCGCCCATCAGATCCGGCGGCACATCCCGGGTCAGAGAGGCCTTGCGCGGCTTTGCGCCCAGGATCGCCCTCTCCAGCTCCACCACTCCCTGAAGGCCCCGTTTCTGGGTGACGCGCCCCTCCACCGAGGCAGCCGACGTGTAGGACGTCGCGAAGGGATACGTCAGCTTCAGGTAGGCTCCGTCCTGCTGCTCGATCCCCGGCGTCGGGAATATCTGCTGGGTGTCCTGGAGGGACAGGCGGTAGGCGGGAAAACTGATGACCCTCGTGTTGCCGATCCAGAACCCGATCCGCCGCGCGGACGCATGCCTGCCCGGATGGACGACCACCTCGCGGGCCGTCAGCCTCCAGTGGGCGTGTTCCAGCCCGCACGTCGTTCCGGAGGCTTCCTGCACCCTGAGCACTCCGTCGGGGGACAGACGCGCCGACCGCCCGGAAAACGTATACAGACCGTAGGTGCCCGAAGCGGACTGCAGCAAGCCCTCGTCCGTGCGGAGGTTGTAGCGCACGCTGTCCGCATGCAGCGTGCCATCCGGCCGCTGAAGCACCACGCTTCCCGATGCCGTCCACTCCCCCGTCCGGTGATTACCCTCCGCCGTCTCCGCGCGGATACGCGTCTCGCCGTACACAATCCCCACGCCGCCGCTTGCGGTAACGTTTCCGGAAGGCGTCTCCTCGATGAGCGGAGCGGTCACCACCACTTCGGACTGCGGGGGCGCGGAAGTCTCCTGCACCGGCTGCCCGCAGACGGGCCGAGGCAAGGCCGCCGCGACAAAGCCCAGCACCCACAGCACTCTTGCACCGGTCATACTTCGATCTTTCTCCAGCGGCCCGTCGAGAAGACGAGGGCAATCATCACGCCGTAGAGCGCCATGCTCCCGGACATCGCCCACCAGGCAGCCTCCGGCCCGTGACCGAGATACACCGCCGCAAACCAGGTGGCAGGCAGCCGCACCACCCAGAGCGTCAGGAACGTCGCCACGGTGGGGGAGCGGGTATCTCCCGCCCCCTGAAGCGCGCCGCCGAGCGCCATCGCCACGGCCAGGAAGGGCTCGGACAGAGCGTTGATTCGCAGATATGAGACTGTCAGCCCGGCGATTCCGGCTTCGCGCGTGAACAGGCCCGCGATCTGGGGCGCCAGCGCAAAGAAGGCCGCCGCCATCACGCTCATCACTATGACCGACTGCCGGGCGCACGTCCACGCCGCCTCCCGCGCGCGCTCCGGATTCCCGGCCCCCAGATTCTGCCCCACCAGAGCAGCCGCCGCGGTGCTGTATGCGAAGCCCGGCATAAAGGCGATCGCTTCGATCCCGAGCCCTATGGTCAGGGCGGCCATCGCTGAACGCCCTTCGGGCAGGACCCCGAGGAGCGAGTAGTAGACGATGCTTGCCCCGCTTCTGAGCAGAGTCTGAAACCCGGCGGGAAGCCCGAGCCCCAGGATCCTTCCGGCCCACTGCCGGCTCAAGCCGGTCCAGCGGCGGCAGGCGCCTTTCAGCCGCGAGCCGTTGAGCCAGAAGAACGCCAGCACACACGCAGCCAGGCGCGATAGAACGGCTGCGAGCGCCGCGCCGTTCAACCCCAGAGCAGGCAGTCCGAGCTTCCCGAAGATCAGGACATAGTCCAGCCCGGCGTTCGTCAGTGCGGCGATCAGGGTCAGCCTGACCGGAGTCAGCATGTCCGCCGTGCCCCGGAACGCCGCGATCAACACGGTGAGGACGAACAGCGGGGCCAGCCCCGGCAAAGACACCAGGAAGTACGACCGCGCAAGCGGCACTATCTCCGTAGCCCCGCCCGCCAGAAAGGCCAGCATCGTTCCCGCGAGGGGAGCCAGGAAGACCGTCAACAGCAGCGCCGCCCCCAGAGACAGCACAACCGACTGTCTTGTCGCCTCTTCCGCCTCCGCCAGAGACCCGGCTCCCACAAAGCGGGCCACCATCGCCGTCGTGGCAGTCGATACCGCCACCACCGCAGCGAACACGAACATCAGCAGGTTCTGGGACAGCCCGAGCGCGGCGACTTCCGCCCCTCCCAGCCGGGCGATGAACAGCCGGTCGATGTTGTTGGTGACTGTCTGAAGCAGAAGGGCGGTGACGGAAGGCCAGGTGAGTGCCCAGACCGTCCTCGACAGGGAAGCCCGCGACCCTGTCCCCACGAGCCTTACCCGCTGTGCCGCCCCACCCTGCCGGACGCGACGCATCCATCAGCACGGGCGAAGACAGCCGGGGAGGACGCCTGGCGCCCTCCCCGGAAGCGCGAACTCAAGAAACCGGACGGACGGGCCTGCCCTACTTGCCCATTTTTCTGAGATTCTGCAGGCACTTCTCCACACATTCCAGGGGAGGAAACGCGTAGCTCTCCTGCTCCACGATGTACCACTCCGTGTTCCCCTGCGTCTCGCATAGCTCGAACACCCGGTCCCATTTGACGTCGCCCTCTCCGATGAGAGCCTTGTCGTATCCCGCAGAGTACTCCTTCAGATGCACCGTGCGGGCGCGCCCCGGATAGCGTGCAAGAAAGACCACCGGGTCCGCCCCGCCGTGCATGCAGTTCCCAGTATCCATCTGCATGACGACGTCCTGAGAGGTGTTCCCGAAAAATGTGTCCCAGGGCAGCTCGCCATCCAGCTCCTGGAACTCCGTCCAGTGATTGTGGTAGCCCGTCCACATTCCCAGCGGTTTCAGGCGGGCTGCAATCTCGTCGAAGATGGCCGCTGTCCGCTTCCACGCCTCGCGGGACTCGGTGTATTCGCCATGCAGCCCCGGCACGATCAGGAACCTGTTGCCGATCGTGCGGTTGAACTCCACTGTCTTTTCGAACTGGTCGCCCAGGAGCGTGTCCAGACCGGTGTGCGTCCCGCAGCACTTCAGTCCGTTATCGTCCAGCATCTTGCGGAGATCGTCCGCGCTGTATCCGTGGTAGCCGGCGAACTCGACGCCTTCGTAGCCCATCCTGGCCACCGCCGCCAGAGTCCCGGGCAGGTCTCTTGCGCAGTCCTCCCTGACGGAGTAGAGCTGCAGCCCGACAGGAACCTTTGACATCGTGATGACCTTCTGACCCTTCCTGTTGAGATCCGCCGCGCTGCCGCGCCGGTGGAACCGGTCACGCAGAGCGGCCGCAAGCCACTTGGCCTCTCGCCGGCAGGCTTCCTTCATGATTCCGCGGTGATTCCCCGGTTCCCGGGAGCCGGGAGGAAGCCGGGCGCGCGCCGGCAAAGAATGCCGAAGGACTTTTGCCCGGGCGGCGCCAGGCGGTCCTCGCGGCCTTACGAGGCCGGCCCGATTCCCGGCCGTGGAGGTTTGCGCCTGCCCGACAGGGGAAGTCACCCGGAACCCTGAGGGAGTGAAACCTGGCTATGAGCCACATTCTGCTGCTTCTTCGCGTGCTTCTGTTCGCAGCGGCGGCCCTGTTACTGAGCGGGGTCAGACCGGTGGCTTCGAGCGACACCCGCCACAGAGAGGAGACCAAGTCGATGGCCGAGGCATTTCGCGCGGGGGTGCTGAAGGAACCCGGCCCGGAAACGCCGGTGGCACGGCGTTACCTCGAGCTGCTGGAGCGCTATCTGCCTTACATCCGCTCCAACCTGCGGGACTGGCCTCAGCTCCCGGGAGCGAAGTATCACAAGCGGGACGGAAGCCAGGAGCACGATGTGCGGCAGAACGCGACCGTGGCTTATGGACTGGCCGTCCTCGGCAAATACGGTCGACGGCCCGACTGTGACGAGCTCATCCGCGACTGCGATGCCATCCTTCGCTATCTGGCGGCCACGCATCGCGCCAACCACCTCCGCACGGGAGACGGCAAACAATGGGGAGACCAGTGGCAGAGCGCCCACTGGACCGCCTATGCCGGAAGTGCCGCGTGGCTGATCTGGGACCATCTGGACGAGGACACCCGCCTGACAGTGGCACGTATGGTGGAGCACGAGGCGGACCGGTTCAACGAGCGGCCGCCCGACGACGGAGAATGGGCGGACACAAAGGCCGAGGAGAACGGCTGGAACTCACAGGCGCCGGCGCTGGCGTGCTGTCTGTTCCCGAACCATCCCCGTGCAGCGCTCTGGGACGAGAGGGCCCGTCTGTACATGATGAACTCGTTCTCCGTCCGCGCGGATCACGAGGATGCAACCATCGTGGACGGGCGTCCCGTCAGGGACTGGGTCACCACCGTCTGCCTGCACGACGACTTCACGCTGGAGAACCACGACCGGGTGCATCCGGACTATATGGGCGCCGGGACTATGCAGCTGCGCAATGCACTGGTCTACCTGAGCGCCGGCCGCGAGGTTCCGCAATCCTGTCTCCACCACGTGCCGGACGTGTTGCGGGTCTTCATGCAGCTGGTCTCCTGGCAGGGGGCGAGTTTTTACGTCAACGGGCAGGACTGGTGGCCGCACCGGCACGATGTGCCGCTCGCGTTCGGAGGGTTCTGCGCAGCCCTTCTCCGCGATCCCCTCGCTGCGCGGATGGAGCGCGACGCGCTGGCCTCGCTGGAAAAGCTTCACTCACGGTTCTCCGACGGGCGCGCTTATCACCGCCACGAATACAACTACCGCAACATCGAGGAAGAACTCATCGCCCGCTACGCCGAGCTCTATCTGCTGCACCGCTACTGCGGGGACACTCCCCCGTCGTCGAGGAACGAGTTCGAACGCGCGCTTGCCGGAGCCCGGATCTTCGAGGCCGGGGGATTTGTCATCGACCGGTCGCCTGAGCGCTTCGTCTCGTTCGCCTGGGTGAACGGAGCTATGGGACTCCTCTACCCGGGAGGCGATACCTACTTCACGTCCCCCGACACCTCCAGCCTCCTGGGAAGGATATCGGTCCGCGGGACCAAAGACCCGGCCCCGGCAGTTGCCGTGAAAACCGTCCGCGTGCTCGACCCGGGAAAGGGAGGCTTCGCCGTGGCGGGCCGGTTCCTGAGGTGCGAGGGAAAGGTGGCGCAGGACGCCGCAATGGTTAGCCTGTCCGGCGGGCCGGTCGTCTATCTCGAGCGTCTGACAGCGCTCGAAAACCTGACGCTGGAGGAGTCCGCGACGGGAACTTTCGTCATCCTGAACGAGAACGCCCCGCCGCTGGCTCGCAATGTGCGGACGCTCACCACCGCGCAGGGCAGGCAGGACATTGCCGGCCAGAGCGAGGCACCGGACGAAACCTTAGTCCTGGACACTTCTTTCGCCGACCTCGACGGCAGGCTCACCGTTCACGCGGCCCCGGCGGGGCGGATGCGGTATGTCGCCCGGCACAGCTATCGATCCAGCCGCCTGGATCAGGAGCTCGCCGCGTTCTACACTGCCGGACCGTTGGAGATCGAGTCGGGGAAGACCTTCTCCGAACGCGCGCTGGCGGCCTTCGCCGTTCCCGGCGCCCGTGCGGGACAGGCGCCGCGCCTGACCCGGTTTGGCACGCCGGTGTTGGCTGCGGAGGTGGCCGGGAGGCTGGTGGCCGTCAACTTCGGGAGCAGGCCGGTCAGGCTTTCGCTCTTCGGAACGGAAGAGACCCTCGAGCCTTTCGGGGTCGCTATCTGGAGTATCCCGGCGGCTCCCTGAGGCCCCGCCCGGCCGCGGCCGTCCCTGCCGCGCGCGCTGACCGCGGGGGAGTTATCGCCGCCTCAGAGACCGCCTGACCCGTCGACGAAAGCGGGAGAATCCTGCCCCTTCTCCATCCAGAGGGGAACAAGAGCGGCGGCCTGCCGGAGTGCGGCGCGCGCGGCCCTGAAGTCCGCATCGAACCGGGCCACGAGCGCCCAGAAAGACGCCGAGTGGGCGGGGACCAGGGTGTGGCACAGCTCGTGGATCATCACGTGCCGTACCATCCGCTCAGGGAGGAACAGAAGGCGCGCGCTGAGGTTGATCCTGCCGTCCCGGGAGCAACTGCCCCAGCGGGAGCGCGCCGCGTTCACCGAGCACCGTGCATAGCTGAGTCCGGTCTCCTCCGCCACGCGCGCCAGCCAGCAGGGGAGGCACTCGCGAGCCTGTCTGAGCACCCACCCGCGCAGCAGCCGCTTGCACCGCTCGGCGCTCCGCAGGTCGCCGGAGACGATCAACCGGCCTCCCTCCTCGCGCAGCCGCGCCGTGCTCGAGGAGCCGTCCGGCTGCCACCGGACGGGTACGCACCGCCCCAGGGCCGTCAGCGCGATTGCCTCGGGGAGACCGCCGGGCAGGCGTCCCGTCTCCGCGTCTCTCCGGGTGCGCGCGGCCTCCTGGCGCGCCAGGATCCAATCGCGATTGGACAGAAGGATCTCCGGGAGCCTTCGCGCGTCGAAGCGCGGCGGAACGGTCACCACGACTGACCCGTGAGGATCCACCCGGATCTTCACGGACCGGGCGCGGGGATGCACGCGGACCTGATAACCTTCCCGGCCTGGGGCGCTCAAGGCCTTTCCGGCTCCCGGACGAAATGGGGTATAATCTGCTCGTCAGGCCGGGGCGAAAACAAAGGCCTGCCAGCGGCAGGCCCCGTTGCAGCTTCTCCGCCGGTCCTGACACCCGGCGCGGCAGCTTTAAGCTGCGCGGACGACCTTTCCGGCTTTGATGCACCTGGTGCAGACGCGCACTCTCTTCGGAGCGCCGTTCACCATCATCCGGACCGGCTGAAGATTGGGCAGCCAGCGACGCTTGGTCCGGGGTGCCCGAAGGGCCCACGAGCCGGAGTGCTGGTGCCTGATGTTCTGACCGAACTGTGCGCCCTTTCCGCAGATTGCGCAAGAAACTGCCATCGGGCCTGACATCCTTTCGACATCAAGGGAATCTGACCGGACTGACGGAGGCCATATGCCCGTCCCCGGTGAGAAGTGTTCCTCAACGGACCGAAAACTTACTTTACCACAGCCTGCTCATCCCCCGCAACCGGGGGAAGCCAGGCTGTCCAGGAGGACGATGAACGTCCCGGAGACCCGGATCACCGAACTGGTGCGCGTTTCGCGGCCGCTGCTGCCTTCGGACACCGTCTCGAGGGCGGTTGGTCTGCTGCGCGCTTCGGGGGGCGCAGCAGCCCCGGTGGTCTCAGGCACGCAGGTGGTGGGAATGGTCCGCGAGTCGGACCTGCTGCCGATGCTGGCGTCGTCCGTCAACGGTTCCGGGAGTGATGTCGACTCGCTTCCCCCCGTCGCCGCCGTAATGAGCCCGCCGGACGCGTATCTGCGCCCGGATTCGACCATCCGCGAGGCGGCTGAGGCTTTCTGGCGCACGGGCGCCGAGGCGCTTCCCGTGGTGACGGAGCACGGAGCCTACGCCGGCTATCTGCTCCGTTCCGACATCACCGCAACGCTCTCGAACGCCATCCGCCCTCCGATGGTTGGGGGGCTGGCGACGCCACTGGGCGTTCATCTGACCTGCGGATCCCAGCGAGGAGGGGTGAGCGACGCGGCCCTGATGCTTCTGGGGGCGATGTTCGGGCTGCTGAACATCCTGGGCTTCGTCATCGCCGGGGCAGTCGCCTGGGCCGCCCAGCAATGGCTCGGCCAGCCTCTGTACGCCGCCCTGCTCTCGGAGCCCGCGACGCGCTGGAACCTCTACGACGCCATCGGCTACGTCGCGCTGCTCGCGCCTGTGGCCACCCTTCTGCTTGGAGTGCGACTCCTGCCCGTTGCGGGCTATCACGCCGCGGAGCATCAGACGGTGCACGCCATCGAACGCGGCGAGCCGCTCGACTTCGAGACGGTGCGGCGGATGCCTCGCGTGCATCCTCGCTGCGGAACGAATCTGGCTGCGGCCGCATCCATTTTCATCGTGATGATCACGGCCTACCCCAGTCCTCTGGTGGTGTTTGCGGGTATAATGATCGTTCTGCTGGGATGGCGCAGCATCGGCGCCTGGCTGCAGCAGCACGTCACCACCAGGCCCGCCACGAGACAGCAGATCGAAAGCGGCATCGAGGCCGGAAAGCAACTGCTGGCGCGCTACCGGGAGGAGGTTCTCGGCGTGCGGCAACCGGGAAGGCGCATCTGGAACCTGGGGTTTGCTCAGATCGGCGCGGGACTGGCCGCTACACTGCTGCTCGCGGACGCCCTGGTCCGCTTGGCGGGCTGGCGAATCCCGTTTTTCTGAAGCCGGAGCCTGCCCCGGCCGGAAGCCCCGGCAAAGCGAATCACTGAGAAGGAAGACCGGATTTGGCAAAGGAGCGCATTGCTGAAGCAGTAAGAAACGCGCTGGAAGGTGCGATGCGCGATGGAGAGGTCCGCCGTGTCCCTGTTCCCTCCATCGAGATCGAAGTCCCGAGAAACCGCGAGCACGGGGATTTCTCCACCAACATCGCGATGGTGATGGCACGGGAGGCGCAGATGCCGCCGCGTCAGCTGGCCGAGGCGCTGGCAACCCGCCTGCAGGGCGACGGGGCTCCGGCCCGGCTCATACGCAGCGTGGAAGTGGCGGGTCCGGGATTCATCAACTTCCATCTTTCCCCCTCCTGGCTGCACGACACACTGGTGGAGATCGAACGGCGGGGCGACTCCTACGGCTCGAGCGACGCCGCCAGAGGAGTGAAAGCCCTGCTCGAGTTCGTGAGCGCCAACCCGAACGGTCCTATCACGGTCGGCAGCGCCCGCGGGGGCGTTATCGGGGATACCCTGGCCCGCCTCTACGAGCTCATGGGCGCCGAGGTGGCGCGCGAATACTACATCAACGACGCCGCCAACTCCACCCAGATGATCAACTTCGGCAAGTCGCTCGTCGTCCGGTATCTGCAGGAGCTGGGGGTCGAAGCGCATATGCCGGAGGACGGCTACCAGGGGGCCTACGTCACGGACATTGCCCGCAAAATCATTGAGCGGGACGGGGACCGTTACCGGGACATGCCGGAGGACGAACGCCTCACCCTCTTCACGCGCATGGCCGAAGAGGAGATGATCTCCGCTCAGAAGGCCGACCTTGCGGCGTTCGGCATCGAGTTCGACCGCTGGTTCAGCGAGCGGTCGCTTCACGAATCCGGCAAGGTGGCGGCCGCGATCGAGAAGCTCAGGGAACGGGGCTGCGCGTACGAAAAAGACGGGGCACTCTGGCTGAAGAGCACGGATTTCGGCGATGACAAGGACCGGGCGCTCCTGCGATCGAACGGAGCCCCCACCTATATCGCCGCCGACGCCGCGTATCACGCGGACAAGTTCGATCGGGGCTTCAACCGTCTGATCAACGTGTGGGGTCCAGACCATCACGGATACATCGCACGGACGAAGGCCGCCGTGGCCGCTCTGGGCTATCCCGCCGACGCGCTGGACATCATCATCTACCAGGCAGTGCGCCTGTTCTCCGGAGGCGAGCTTGTGATGATGAGCAAGCGCGCAGGCGATGTGATCTCGCTTGCCGAGCTGATGCAGGAGGTCGGGCGGGATGCTGCACGGTTCTTCCTGCTGATGCGCAGCCACGACAGCCAGCTGGATTTCGACCTCGAGCTCGCGCGCAGTCAGTCCGATGAGAACCCGGTCTACTACGTGCAGTATGCCCACGCGCGCATCTGTTCCCTGCTGCGCAACGCAGACGAAAAGGGATTTGCCGTGCCGCCGGCTGAAGCCGCAAAGCTGGAGCTGCTGACACACCCGTCCGAGATCGAGTTGATGAAGAAACTGGCAGACTGGCCGGACGAAGTGGTCCGGGCGGGTCTGCAGCACGAGCCGCACCGGCTGGCCGCATTTGCGATGGACACAGCCCGGCTCTTCCACAGGTTCTACACCGACTGCAGGGTGATGGACGACGCCGACCGGGATCTGAGCGGGGCGCGGCTCGTGCTGGTCCGCGCCTGCAGGACGGTGCTTGGCAACCTGCTCCGCACGATGGGGGTGACCGCTCCCGAACGGATGTGAGCGGTGATACAGGCGCCGGCGGCTGTCAACGTCCGGGCGGCGCAGCAATGCGAGGTGCGATGTTGATCCTGGGACGGCTCAGGCTGGCAGCGTCCGCCGCGCTGCTCTTGATTCCCGGCGTTTGCGGTATCGCGGAAGCACGCGGCGTCTATGTGGACCGGGACGGCCAGCGTCACTCCTGGCACATCAACGACGCTCACTCGCTGATCTGGGACGGCCGGCCGTATCTCCCTGTGGGAGGCCAGTTCTGCCCCCGTTATTTCGTGGAAGCCCGCACGGAGGAGAACTGGCGGGCAGATGTCGAAAGCCTTCGGCTTCTGAAGTCCCACGGGATCCTGGATATCTACATCAATCCTGTCCGTGGAGCCACGCGCATCCCCACGGCGGACTGGCAGCGCCTGATCGACCTGCTGGAAGAAGAAGGGTTCCGGTACGGTATCGAGCTGACCGACGGGCCGGACCGCCCGCTGACTGGCTGGGTAGTCCGGCCGGCCATCTACCGGAAGCCCGACATCACCTCCGCCGCCAGTGTCACGCTTCAGACGCCGGGACTGGCCGGCGGTCTTGCCATCCTGGCGGATTCGAAGGGAGAGATCCTCAACGTGCGGCAGCTGGTGGCGGCAGGGGATTCCTCCGTGATCCCGGTCCAGGGCACGGAGGAGGACAGGCGGATCCTTCTGGTCTATCCGCTGAAGCGGCTGGATCCGGCCCGCGACGGGCTGCAGAACTTCTGGGAGGGCTACAGCGAATACCGCGACCGCCTGATCGCGCATCTCAAGCCGCTCAAGCTGGGCCCCGGCTTCCGTTTCTGGGTGGACCCCTTCATCAACGAGATGGGATTGCGGGGAGAGGCCGAGTTCCTCATCCCGGCTTCCCGCGCCTACCAGGTCGAGCTCGAGGCGTGGCTGCGCAAACGTTACACGGACGCAGCCTCCCTTGCCCGCGCGTGGGGGCTTCCGGGAGAGGTCAGCAGCTTCGAGCAGGCAAGCCGCCTGATCCCGCTGTGGAGGGACCGTAAAGGGCTCACGGCGGTTTACGACACGGGCACGGGAAAGACCATCAGGCTTGCGGCAGCCGAAAGCCGGATGTGGGAAGATCTGCTCGCCTTCCGCACGCAGTCCATCCGCGGATACCTGAACGCCGCGGCGGCGGTGCTGAAAAGGGAGATCGCCAACGTCCCCGTGGTGGTGAAGTGGACGGCCAACTACGAATTCCTCATCAACGACGATCCGTCCGGCTTCGACGGCCTGGGGGTGGAGGCTTACGGCAACCCGGCCGAGATCGGCCCCTATGCCGCGGCGCAGTGCCTGTCTCTCGCGAAGCAGTCGTCGCGCCCTGTCTGGCTGGTGGCAACGGAGATCCAGACCACCGCGTCCGAGCGCAAAGAGCACCGGGGCTTCCGGAGCGCTGACGAGCTCACTGCCTGCCTCTCCGCGTTGAAGGACGCCGGCGCGAAAGGATTCTTCGTCTTCGGGTTCCGGCTGTCGCCGCCCTGGACAAACTTCGACCTGCTGGAGACGCCGGAACAGCTGGACTGGCTGGCCTCGTTCCAGGACCGCCTGGGAACGGAGCCGCTGCTGCACGAGTGGTCGCCGCGCGCGGTCTGGTTCTCCTTCCGCAACCCCCTGGGGGCGGACATCCGGCGCCTGGAGCGCGACCTCTGGTGGCTGGGGGGGCAGATGGACGCGACAGAAGTGTTTGTGGAGCCGGGAGTCCGCGCCTACAGTCTTTCCGAGAGCGGGGCTGACAACGTCTATCTCTGGGTGGAGGGACCGCCCCGGACGGTCGAGATCCACACCCCGCCAGGGGTGGAACCGGCCGTTCATTTCACCGGCCCCGAAGAGCGCAAGGCTACCCGCACGAAAAATGCCCTGCGCATCCCACTGACGCGCGACCCCGCCATCGTGAGCGGGCTGGCACCATCCCAGTTCGTGAGCCGGGAAGCGCTCATCTCTCAGGCGGAGGCGCTGGCGGGACTGATCAAGCGCGCCGAGTCCAGGGGAATCCTGGCTGGTCAGTACAGGATGGCGCTCGAGAACGCCCAGACCATGATCAAGGGCGACCGCCTGATGCTGGCGCGCTCGACGCTGGCGCGAGCTCTGGAGGAGATTCAGGCGCTTGTCGCTCCGTTTGCGTGGCTGGAGGCGGAGGATGCCACCGAGACCGGCTTCACGGCCCAGGGGTATCATCCGGGCGCAAGCGGCACGCGTTACCTGAAGCTGGACACACCTGATTCCCCGCCCCTGGCGCCCTACAGCGCATCCTATGCGTTTTTCGTGCCGGCGGACGGCGACTACCAGGTGTGGGTTGCGGGTTCGCAGCTCGACTCTGCGGAGACCAGTCCCCTCTCATGGAGCCTGGACGGCTCAGGGTGGACGCCGGTCTCCGGCGTTGCGCCGACGGGAGATGCGTATGGCCCGGGGTTCCGGTGGTCCCGCATCGGATCGGCACGTCTGGCGGCGGGAAAACACGTGCTGCGCATCCGCGCCGAAGGCCCGGCGCCCGCGAGCGGTCGCTGGTCGGCCTCACTGGACGCCCTGCTGTTGACCAGGGAGGCTTTCCAACCGGAAGGAACGCGGAGGCCGACGCTGAGGTGAGCGCCCTTTCCCCCCACCCGCCGCCCGCCCTCTCCCATCGCCCGCGTCTGATCTGGGCCGTCCGCAGGGGCGCGGCCGACTTTTACGACCGGCTGGGGCTGATGGTCCTGGGAAGCGCGGTGATGATGCTCCTCCCCTTCTGTGCCGTGCTGGCGGGAGGAGCTCTGCGTCCCGCCATCGGGCCGATGCCTGCCGCCCTGGTCACTGTCCTGCTGTCGTGGTACGGGCTCGCGGCGGGATGGGGATTGAACGTCCTTCTGGCCCACAGGATCGCATACTTCCTCGATCCCGGACCGGACGCGTTCCGCGACTTTGGCGGGAGGTTTCTCTGGCCCGCGTTGAAGCTCGGGACAGTTCAGCTCCTGCTGAACGCCGTGATGGCCGCAGACGCCGTGTTCTTTCTTTCCCGGGCTTCGCTGCTGCCGAAGATGGCCGGAATGGTCGTCGCCTACCTGCTCCTGCTCTGGTCGCTGATGCAGCTGTGGCAGTGGCCGTATCTCATCGCGGAAGAGGGCGCGGTCTGGAAGGCCGTGCGAAAGTCCGCGCTTCTCCTTCTGGATAACCCCTTCTTCACAATGGGGGCATTCTTGGTTACAATGACCGCCGGAGCGCTCCTCTTGCTGTCCGGCATCGGGGCGGTGGCCGTGCTGGGCGGGCTGGGAGCCTGCTTCGCCGTCCGGGCGCACCGGGAGCTCCTGATGAAATACGGCATCGTGGAGGACGAGCCGGAGGTGGTGGAGGACACGGGCTGGCCCGCCTCCAGCGATCCGCCCCGCCGGCTGAACCCGCGGGAGGCGTTGCGGGAGCCGGGCGGCAGCGCGCAGGAGTGAAAGGCAATACCTCTGGAGTCTACGGGAACGCTAAATGGCTGAAGTCGTCTGTCTGGGGATTCTGGTCGCGGATGTGGTCGGCAAACCGGTGGAACAGCTGCCGGAGCGCGGAAAGCTTCTACTCGTGGACCGGATGGAGCTGCACACCGGAGGGTGCGCGGCGAATACGGGAATGGGTCTGGCGAAGATCGGCGTGGACACGGCGGTGATCGGCAAGGTCGGGGACGACGGGTTCGGAGATTTCATGGTCAGCCGCCTCCAGCGGAGCGGAGCCAATGCGGACGGAGTGGTACGGGATCCGGAGATGGCCACGTCGGCGACGATGGTCATGGTTCACTCGGACGGCGAGCGCAGCTTCCTGCACTACATCGGAGCGAACGCGTCACTGTGTGAGGCCGACGTGGACATGGACCTGATACAGCAAAGCCGTCTGCTCCACGTGGCGGGCTTCTTTCTGATGCCGTCTTTCGACGGGCAGCCGGCGGCCAACGTTTTGAAGCAGGCGAAGGATGCGGGGGTGGTGACGGCGCTGGACACCGCCTGGGACTCCAAAGGACGCTGGATGAGCCTTCTCGAGCCCGCTCTGCCGCACGTCGACTATTTCCTGCCCAGCATCGAAGAGGCGCGGATGGTGACCGGCCGGCAGGACCCCCGGGACATCGCGGCGGTCCTGATGGACCGTGGTGTGAGCGTGGTGGGCTTGAAGATGGGGGAACAGGGCTGTTACATCCGCAGCCGCGACACCGAGCTTCGCATCCCTCCCTTCGAGGTGGAATGCCAGGATGCCGTCGGCGCCGGCGACGCGTTCGTAGCCGGTTTCCTGACCGGCGTGGTACGGGGATGGGACCTGGAGCGTACGGGAAGGTTCGCCAATGCCGTCGGAGCCCTCTGCGTCACGGAGCTGGGAGCGACTACGGGAGTCCGCTCCCTGGAGGAGACGGAGGAGTTCATCAGGACGGCCCGCGTACGCGCCTGACCGCCGCAGCCCGCGGAGGGCGTGGGAAGCACATCAGGAACGGGAATGCTCGGTTCAGAAATACGACGGAAGTATATTGAGTTCTTTCAGAGCAAGGACCATCTCCATCTGCCCAGTGACTCGCTGGTGCCCGATGACCCGTCGCTGCTGTTCACCTCGGCGGGAATGGTCCAGTTCAAGCCATACTTCACCGGAGCCGCCCAGCCCCCTCACCCCCGCGCCGTTACGGCCCAGAAATGCCTTCGCACCGACGACATCGACGAAGTCGGAGACGCGGTCCATCATACGTTCTTCGAGATGATGGGCAACTTCTCGTTCGGGGACTATTTCAAGCGCGAGGCCATCCACTTCGCCTGGGAGTTCCTGACCGAGTGGCTGAAACTGCCCCGGGAGCATATCTGGACGAGCGTCTACCTGGACGACGACGAGGCCGCCGAGGTGTGGGAGAAGGAGATCGGGCTCTCCCCCTCGCGGATTGTGAGGCTGGGCGAGGACAAGAACTACTGGCCCGCCAACGCCCCGTCCAAGGGTCCGAACGGCCCGTGCGGCCCGTGCAACGAGATCTTTCTGGATATGCGTCCGGAACTGGGGACGCCCGCCGACCCGGCACACGCCATCGCCTACGACAGCAACCGGTTCGTGGAGATCTGGAACCTTGTTTTCATGCAGTATCTCCGAGGTGACGGCGGAACGCTGACACCCCTGCCAAAGAAGAACATCGATACCGGGCTGGGTCTGGAGCGGACCGCTGCCATCCTTCAGGGGACTCCGACGAACTACGAGTCCGACCTGTTCCTGCCGCTGATCCAGGCGATGGAGCGTCTGGCCGGAGTCCGTTACGGGAGCGATGAGACGGCCGACGCTTCCCTGCGCACCATCGCCGATCACGCCCGCGCGGCGGTCTTCTGCATTGCGGACGGGGTGATGCCCTCCAACGTCAAGCGGGGATACGTGCTGCGCAGGATGATCCGCCGGGCAGTCATCAAGGCGCGCCGCATCGGCTACGAAGGCATCTTCCTGCGCGACCTTGCTCCCACCGTCGCCGAGATGATGGGCGGCTGGTATCCCGAACTGAAGGACCGGATGACCTTCGTCCAGACCGTCCTGGAAAGCGAGGAACAGAAGTTCGATCGTACTCTCAGCACAGGGCTGAGCCGGCTGGACGAGGAGATCCGCGCTGCGAAAAGCGCGGGAGTCCCGCGACTGAGCGGAGAGGCGGCGTTCGTCCTTTACGACACTTACGGATTCCCGTTCGAACTGACCGAAGAGCTGGCGCGTGCCGAAGGACTGGAGGTCGACCGGGAGGGGTTCGAGTCCTGTATGGAGGAGCAGCGGCGCCGGGCTCAACAGGGCAGCCGGATGTTCGCCGATGTCTTCGGGGGCACCGGAGAGTCCATAGCGGAGCTTCAGCAGACCGTCGGCGCGACCGCCTTTGCGGGCTACGAGGCGCTGCGGGCGGAGGCGCGCATTCAGGCTATCCTCCGCGACGGCCAGCTTGTGGACGCGGCGGAAGAGGGAGACGAAGTCCAGCTGGTTCTGGACGTGACGCCGTTCTATGCGGAGGCCGGCGGTCAGGTGGGGGACACGGGCAGGATAACCGGCCGCTCGGGAAGCGCAGCCGTCCGCGATACGCGCAAGAGAGCGGATATCTGGTTCCACGACGCGGTCGTGGAGGCGGGCGAGCTCCGCACCGGCGACACGGTCACCGCTGAGGTCGACGGGGAGCGCCGGTGGGCCATCATGCGCAACCACACGGCGACTCATTTGCTTCACGCCGCCTTGCGGAAGGTCCTGGGGGATCACGTCGCGCAGTCCGGGTCGCTGGTGGCCCCGGACCGCCTTCGCTTCGACTTCTCTCACTTCCAGGCGATGACTCCGGATGAGATCCGCGCTGTGGAGGACGAGGTCAACCGTCGCATTCTGGAAGACCATCCGGTCCAGCCCGAGCATACCACGCTGGACGAGGCCCGCCGGAAGGGCGCAATGGCGCTTTTCGGCGAGAAGTACGGAACCGAGGTCCGCACCATCGCCATCCCCGGCGTCAGCCTGGAGTTGTGCGGAGGGACGCACATTTCCCGCACCTCGCAGATCGGGCTGATGAAGATCGTCTCCGAGGGAAGCGTGGCGGCGGGCATCCGCCGCATCGAGGCCATCACCGGCGCTGCCGTCCTGGCGCACCTTCGCGGCCTGGAGCAGAGGCTCGAGGAGGTGGCCCACCGTCTGCAGGTTCCCGCGGCCGACATTCTGCCAGCCATCGAGCGGCTCCAGCAGTCCCTCCGCGAGCATCAGCAGGCGCTGGAGCAGATCCGGGACCGCTCCAGCGCGGACGAGGCGGAGGAGATGGCCCGTCTGGCGGAGGATGTGGACGGTTTCAAAGCCGTCTGCAGCCGGACCAGCTCCACGGATGCCGACGGCATGAGCCGCCTGGCGGACATGCTTGCCGACCGGCTGGGGCCGTCTGTGGTGCTGCTCGGTTCGGAGTCCGGAGGGAAAGCGCTTTTCGTGGCGAAGGTCAGCGCGGACCTCGTTGCAAGGGGACTTCACGCGGGCGAACTGGTCAAGGCCGTGGCGGCGGAAGCCGGCGGAGGCGGCGGAGGGCGGCCGGAGTTCGCCAAGGCCGGCGGAAAGGACCCGTCCCGCCTTGACGCCGCCCTGGAGAAAGGACGGGCCCTCATCCGTGAGGCGGCCGGCCGCCGTTCGGGGTAAGGTCACGCTGGCGGGACGCATCGCGGCCATCGTGTTCGCCATCGGGCTGGCCGCCGGATGGCTCTGCCCGGAACTCCGCGCCGCGCGTCCGCCTTCGCGCGAGGGTTTGCTCATCATCCTTGCGAACTATCTGACCCTGGACGATCTTCTCCAGAATCCCGTCTTCAGCGAGTCCCTCGAAACCGCGTCCCTGGGACTGGTCTGCCCCGCCACAGCGAGGGGACGGTCGCCGGAAGCGCTTCACGCCTCCTGTGCGGCCGGAGCGCCGTGCGCGGGAGCAGCTTCCTACCCTCTGGCCTTCAACGCCAGCGAGGCTTTCGAGGGAGGAAACGCGGCCGAGGCGTACGCCCGGCGCACAGGGCAGCCGTGGGTGGAAGCGGGGATCGTCCACTGCGGGATGGCGGGGGTGGCGGCGGCGCATCGGAAGATGGCGGCTCCGCCAGACCCGTGGGCGCTGGGAGAAGCCCTAAGGAAGGCTGGCATCCCGCGTTACGCTTTCGGAAACGCGGATTCCGAGGACACGCCGGCGCGCTTCGGAGCGGCGTTGTTGACGGACGGTCTCGGCCTCGTCCCGGCAGGCGATGTCAGCTCCGCCTCCACCGTCCCCGAGCCTTCCGCTGCGGCCGGGCGGGCAACCGCTTTTGAACGGATCACGCTCCCCGTTCTGAAAGCGCTCGAGGCGGGCGCGGTGGTGGTGGTCGAGGCGGGGGACCTGGAGCGGATCGAACGGGAGCGCCCTGTGATGACGGACCGCGCCTATGAGCAAGCCCGGAAGAGCGCGACAGTAGCGCTGGCCCGCTGGGCAGCGGGCTTGCGGCTCATGGCCCCGCGCGTGCCGGTGCTACTGCTCAGCGTCGTTCCTCCCGCGGCCGAAGACGGCATCAGGGACACGCCCGGTCTGGTGGTTCTCTGGTCTTCCGACGCACGCCCCGCACTGCTGCAGAGCAACACCACGCGCACGCCCGGCCTGATCTCCACACTCGACGTCGGACCGTCCATACTGGAGCTCGCGCGCGTCCCGCGGCCGGTCTCGATGCGGGGCTACGCCGCCACGCGGGTCCTGGAGGCCCGGCCGGACGTCACGCTCCGGAGATGGCTGGAAACCATCCAGATGAATGAGCGCTATCAGGCGCCGGTCCTGATCGGCGTCGGGCTGTTTGCCGCGGCTGCCGCGGTCCTTGGCGTGCTGTTTCTTGCCTCCCGGCGTGAATCCGCCATCACGGGCAGGCTGGCCGTGGCTGCGCTGGCGGGGGCAGCGTGGATTCCGCCCGCCCTCTTGATTCCTCTGGACCGTCCGGCGTCTGTGTATCTGATCGCGCCGCTTCTGCTCGCCGGGTTCGTTCTGGCGGAGCGCCTGAAAAAAGAGGGACGCTTTGTACCCCTGGAGTTGCCATCTTTGCTCCTTCTCGCCGGTGTCGCGCTCAGCGCCTTCGGAGCGACCGACCTTGTGAAGCGCTCCGTCTTGAGCTGCTGGCAGATGAGCGGAATGCGATACTACGGGATCGGGAACGAGTTCCTGGGATGCGTCCTCGGCGCCGCCGTGGCCATTCCGCTCTGGCGGCTGGCCTCCCGGGACAGCCGGCCGTTCCGCACGGCCCTCGCGGGCTGGTTCGTTTTCTGGACGCTGGTGATCGGATTTCCATTCCTGGGAGCCAACTCCGGAGGTGTGGTCGCTGCGGTGGCCACGTTCGGACTGGCATATCGCGCAATCACCGGCCGTCCGGTGCGCCCCCGCGATGCTTTCGTGCTGACGATGGCCGGGCTGCTGCTGGTCTTCGCCATCGCTGTGGCGGATGCGCTCCTGTTTCGCGATGCCCCGAGCCATATGGGGCAGGCGGTAGGGAGCCTGACACAGGGGGACCCCGCCCGGACCGTCGCCCTGCTCCAGCGCAAGCTCACGATGAACATCACCCTCCTGACCCGTCCGGAGTCCCGGATCCCGCTTCTTCTTTTCGGGCTGGTGGCCACGCTTCTGATCGTGAACAGGCGCGCGCTCGCTTCGCAGGTCAGGATGCAGGGACGGCTCGGCCAGGGGATGCTGGCCCTTGTGTACGGGGGTATCGTGGCACTGCTAGTCAACGACTCCGGGGCGGCCACGCTGGCCTTCATCGTCTGTTACGCTCTGGGATGGTGGTTATGGGACGCCGTGACGTCCAGGACGGGTGGCCTTCCCGTGATGAGGATATCCGATGCGCGTGCTGGCCGTTGACGTTGGATCGGTGCGTACCGGTCTTGCGGTGAGCGACGAGCTGGGACTCCTCGCCTCTCCCCTCCCCGCCCTCCGCCGCACGGAAAGTATCAGAAAGGACGCCCGCGCCATAGCGCAGACCGCGGAGCAACTTGCGGTGGCGACCATCGTGGTGGGGCTTCCGCTGGGTCTGGACGGAACGGAGGGCACCGCGGCCGCGATGGCCCGCGAGATGGCCGCGCGCGTAAGCCGCTACACTCGCATCCCGGTCGTCCTGCACGACGAGCGGTGGACGACGGCGGAGGCTTCGGAGAGGCTCAGGCAGGCCGGCGTGGACTCACGCCGGGCCCGCGGACTTGTGGACAGCCAGGCGGCCGCTGTGCTCCTGGAATCCTATCTTCAGACCGTCTGCCGGCCGCGGCGGGAGGGGGGCCATGCTTCGTAGGCTCTCGCGATCCGACCGTCTGAAGGCTGCTGCGCTCGACGTGCTGCGCGCCTCGCGGGGTTACCTGGCGGCGCTGCTCGCCTTTCTGACGGCCACAGCCCTGCTGCTGCACGCCGCATCGCTCCCGCCCGCACCGTCCGCGCAAGAGGTCATCGTCCGCGTGCCCGAAGGGGCCACCGACCGGCAGGTCGCGGACGCGCTCCACGAACAGGGGCTCATCCGCAGCCGGGCCGCCTTCGCCGTCATCCGGCACATCGGCTACGAGGGACGCCCGTTCGTGCCGGGAACCTACCGTTTCAGGAAGGACACCCGGCTCTTCGCCATCCTGGACAGGCTGGTCAACGGCGAGATCGCGGTCCAGAAGGTGACCTTTCCTGAGGGCTTCACGATCCGGCAGATGGCCCGGCGGCTGGGTGATCTGGGCGTCACGGATGCGGACCTTTTTCAGGAGCTCGCCTCCTCCGGCGCCGCCCGGTTTGGCATCGAGACCCCGAATGGAAGCCTGGAAGGCTACCTGTTTCCGGACACGTACTTTCTTCCGCTGGGCATTACGCCGGAACAGGTGGTGCGCAGGATGCTGGACAACCTTGAACGCCGCGTCGTTCACCCGCTTCGGGAGGAGATCCGCCGCAGCGGTTTGTCCCTGCACGAAGTGCTCACCATCGCAAGCATGATCGAGCGGGAGGCCAGAATCCCCGAAGACCGGCCGCTCATCAGCAGCGTCATCCACAACCGTCTGCGGCTGGGCATGCCCCTGCAGATCGATGCGACCGTGCTCTACGCTATGGGACAGCACAAATCGCGCGTGCTATACAGGGATCTGAAGGTCGACTCCGAATACAACACCTACCGGAACCGCGGACTGCCGCCTGGCCCCATCGCAAACCCCGGTCTCGCCTGCATCGAGGCCGCCCTCAGGCCGGCCAGGACCGATTATCTCTATTATGTGGCCGCTCCCGACGGAAGCCACCTGTTCGCCGTCTCGCTGGAGGGGCACCGTGCCAACATCCGGAAGGTCCGGGGACGATGAGTCTGACCGACTGGCTGGCGAGGATTCTGGCCCCCGACCGGCTGGTGGAACGCATTTCAGACCTGGAACCGGAAGCCCTGAAGGCCGCCGGCATCCGGGGACTCATCCTGGACCTGGACAACACGCTTTGCGAATGGCAGAGCGAGGCCGTCCCGCAGGATATCCTTCAGTGGGTCGCCAAGATGAAGACAGCCGGGATCCGGATGTGCATCGCGAGCAACACGCACGACAGGCGCAGGCTCCGGCGCATGGCCGCCGGTCTGGACCTGCCGAGCGTGTCCGGGGCGCCGAAGCCGCGGCGCCTCTGTTTTGCCCGTGCCCTCGCTCTCCTGGACGTCTCAGCGGCAGAAGCCGCCATCGTGGGCGACCAGCTCTTCACGGACGTGCTCGGGGGAAAGCGATCCGGCATCCGGACCATCCTGGTCCGTCCCATCCACAGGCGGGAATTCGTCGGGACAAGGATCTCCCGGCTGTTCGAAGGGTTTCTGATAGCTCACTTCCGCCGGCGGGGGCGCCTGCCCTGAGGCCGTGGGCCCCGGGAACGCGCCTCCCGGCTCGAGGCACGATCGAAAAGGATCGCTCATGCGCGGGATAAGAATCAGCTATGCGGCGTTCGTTGCCATCTCCGCCCTTTTATCCAACGTCCCGGGAGGAACCGCAGCCTTGGACACACCGGTCGTCATCCCCCATCCCGTCCAGACGCCTCCGGCAATAGATGGACGTCTGGATGATGCCGCCTGGCAGCAGGCGCCCCGCTACGACTCCTTCCAGAGCGGAGGGGCTCCGGCTCGCGCCTCCACCGTGGCGCAGATCCTGTGGGACGGAGAAGCGTTCTACGTTGCGTTTCAGTGCAAGGCCGGACCCGGCATCAGAACGGTTTACCGTGAGGACGGCGACCCGGTCTGGCAGGATGAATCCGTGGAGCTTTTTATCGCTCCGTGGAACGCTCCCTCGATCTCCGGGCTGTACCATTTCACGGTCAGTGCCGCCGGCGTCCGGACGTTTCTGAGGGCAGAACAGGCCAACGAAAAGCGGGACTGGCAGGCGGCGGTCAGCCGGACGCCCGAAGGGTGGACCTGCGAGATGCGTATCCCGGCCGGTCTGTTCGACGAGCAGGGGCCAAACGAAGCCGAATGGAGGATTCTCTTTTGCCGGAACGCCTCGGAGTTCGACGAGTCCAGCAGCTGGCCCCCCTCCGGGGGTAGGTTCGCCAACTTCTGGAACTACGCGCGGCTGACGCCGCCGGAAGGTCCTCGGCCGTTCACGCGCCTCCGGGCGCTTCTTCAACCGCTGAAAGGCCGCGGAGCCACCGGCATCGCCCCTCTGAAGCATGCGCCTCAGGAGCAGAAGGAGCGGCCGCTCATCATCCCTGAACCGGTCTACGCCCGCTTCTCCGCGCAGTCCCGCTTCCAGATCACTCCGGCCACTCCGATCGTGATCGGCCAGCGCGCCGACCGGATGGACGCCCGCGCGGCCGAGGTGTTCGCGGACTGGGTCGAGCGCAGGGCCGGATTCCGCCCGCCAATCCGGCGGGCACTGCATCCCGCCGACTCCGTTCCGGGGAGCATCCTCATCGGCGAACCGGCCCTGAACCCGGCCGTTCGCGAGTCGCTCAGGCGTCTCGGAGAGAAGGTGGACGCGGGCACCCCCGGACCGGAAGGATACGTCATCCGCGTCACGCAGAGCCAGGCCATAGCGGCCGGCAGCGACCGGCTGGGCACCTTCTGGGCGGCGCAGAGCCTTGCTCAGATGCTGCAGGTCTCGCCGGACGGGCGCGTCTGGCTGCCGGGGGCCATCGTCCGTGACCGCCCCGCAATGGCGTTTCGCAGCGTCCATCTGCTCACCGCGAAGGATACCCTGGAGTTCCAGACCCGGCTCATCCGCGACGTCCTGAGCCCCTTCAAGATCCGCTACGTCATCCTGCAGATGGACAAGTTCGGCTGGCAGTCCCACCCCGAGGTCCGCGACCCTGACAACCACGTGACCGCCGGGGACCTCCGGAAACTGATCGCGTTCGCGAAGGACTACCACATCACATACATCCCTCTGGTTATGTCGCTGGGGCATATGGAATGGATCTTCCGCAACGGCGCCAATATGGACATCGTGGAGGATCCGGCCCACCCCTTCGCCTACTGCCCTTTGAACGAGCGCAGCTACGAGCTGATGCAGGACCTTTTCGACGAGGCCTTCGAGGTTTTCGGGCGGCCGTCGCTGTTTCATATCGGGCACGACGAGTTCGATATGATCGGGGAGTTCCCCGCACACGAAGAGTGCCGCAAGCTGGGCAAGGTCGAGCTCTACTACCGGGACACGCTGCGCCTGGTGGAGTATCTCCGCAAGAAGGGCGCCCGCACGATGATGTGGGGCGACATCCTGGCCAAGAACGGTTTTCGCGAGCGGCTGGGAGAGCTGCCGAAGGACGTCATCATCGCTGACTGGCGCTACGGGGAGCTGAAAGAGTATCCCACCGTGGACCTGTTCCGGGAGGCAGGGTTCGACGTAGTGGGATGCACCTGGTATCTTCCGGCCAATATCTTCCACTTCAGCAGATACGCCTGCGAGCGGGGCGCTATCGGAATGATGCAGACCACCTGGACCGGGTGGCACACCGCCGAGCGCGTGCTGAAGCAGTGGCCCGAGCAGATGTTCCAGTACGTGCTGGGAGCGGAATGGGCGTGGTCGCCGGGGCGCCCTTCGCTGGATGCGATGCCCTACGAGGCGGACCGGGTCTTCCTCGAGCGCTGGTTCCCGGATGGCTCCCATCCAGATATGCCCCGACTGGCCGACGGAGAGATGTTCGCGGTCCAGCTCGGGCCGTTTGCAAACGCATCGCTTCGCGACCTGGCCGGCAGGCCCGGCTGGATCGGCGCGGGACCGGGGGAGGACTTTTCCGCCCTGAGGGCTGGAGACCGCCGGATGGGCAGCCTGACGTTCCGGCTCCTGAGCAGCGAGGGCGGCCGTCCGGCCTCGATCATGCTGGGCGGCCCTGCAGTCACCGCACAGTTTCCGGAATCCGTCCGCGGCATCCCTGTCGGCTGCAAAGCCAGGCAGCTCTGGTTCCTGCAGAGCACGGCCTTCCCGGACGGTCCGGGCCGCACCGTCGGCTGCTACATCATCCGCTACGAGGACGGCACCGCCGAGGAGATTCCGCTGAGTTACGGCAAGAACACGATGAGCTGGCTGGACAATGCGCCGACCATCGCCTATCAGGCCGCCTGGAAGGGTCAGACGAAGTCAGGAAAGGCCATCCGCCTGAGGATGCTCCCCTGGGACAACCCGCACCCGGAGAAGACGATCTCTGCGATAGACTTTATCGCCGCGAAGGGCAGCCAGGCGTCGCCGGTGCTCCTTGCCATCACCGGAATCAAGTGAAGGAATGAGCCGCATTGGATTCGAACCAATGACCCTCTCCTTAAAAGGGAGATGCTCTACCCCTGAGCTAGCGGCCCATCCGCAGACTATTATAGGGAATCCCGCACGGGGACGGCAAACGGGCGACTCTCAGCACTGGAAGCGTCCGGCGCGCGCTTCGCGAGAGGTTCTTCCCCGCAGCCCCGGGGCGCGTCAGCCCGCGATGATGGTCTGATCCCGGCGCTCGCCCACCGACACGGCCCAGACCGGCGTGCCGCACAGTTCCTGGAGCCGGTCGATGTAAGCGCGCGCGTTTTTCGGCAGGTCGGCCATCCGGCGCGCGCCTTCCACGGGCTCGGTCCACCCCGGGAGGTCCTCGTAGACAGGCTGCACCCGCTCGAGGGTCTCGGTATCCTGGGGAAACTCCGTCGTCCTCCCTCCGTCCAGCTCGTAGGCGACGGCCACCCGCACGGTCGGCATCCCGGTCAGGACGTCGAGCTTGATGAGCGCCATCCTCGAACAGCTGCTCAGGCGGCAGGCGTATCGGACCGCCACGGCATCGAACCACCCGCACCGGCGCGGGCGCCCCGTGGTGGTGCCGAACTCCCCGCCCTTGCGCCGGATGGCTTCGCCCTGGTCGCCGTGGAGCTCGGTCATGAAAACGCCCTCGCCCACCCGCGTCGTATACACCTTCGCAACCCCGACGATGTCCGTGATATCGCGGGGACCGAGCCCCGTTCCCACCGTCGCGCCGCCCGCGATCGGATGCGAGGAGGTCACATAGGGATAGGTCCCGTGGTCAATGTCCAGCAGCGACCCGTGCGCCCCTTCCAGAATCAGGCTGCGCCCCTCCTCCACCGCTTTCATCAACATCTGCGAGGTTTCCGCAACAAGCGGCCTGATGACGTCGGCGTAGGACGAATACTCCTCCAGCACATCCGCCGCCGAAATCGCTTCTCCGCCGAAGACCTTCGTGATCACGGCGTTCTTGTAGGGGAGGACGTCCTGCACCCGCCGCTCGAAGCGGCCCGGATCGATCAGGTCACAGACCCGGATGCCCCAGCGGCCGTATTTGTCCTGATAGCAGGGACCGATGCCGCGACCGGTTGTCCCGATCTTCTGAGATCCCCGATGGTTCTCCTCCAGCCGGTCGATCAGGCGGTGCCAGGGCATGATGATGTGAGCCGCCTTCGAGATGCTCAGGCGGGACATGTCCACTCCGCGCGACTGCAGAGAGAAGATCTCGCCGGAGAGCACCGACGGATCGATGACCACCCCGTCCGCGATGACCGCACGCACTCCGGTGTGCAGGATTCCGGCCGGCACAGTATGGAACTTGTAGACCTGGTCCCCGACGACCACCGTGTGCCCGGCGTTATTGCCGCCGTTGTAGCGGACCACGGCAAAGGCGTCGGAAGCCAGATAGTCCACAATCTTGCCTTTGGCTTCGTCTCCCCACTGGAGACCGACCACCACGGTTGCGGGCATGGGTCCGGAGTCCTTTCAGAAAACAAACAGCGGCTCCCGGAGAGCCGCATCGCACACAGTATTGTATTCGATTTCCGGCATAATGCAAGCGAAATATTCCTTTCGCTGATATAAACTTGTACTATGAATGGCCACTGGACGCTCGATCAGCTTCGCGCGCTGGTGGAAGTCGCACGCACCGGCAGCTTCACCCGGGCGGCCGAATCCCTGGCCATCAGTCAGCCCGCGGTCAGTGTGCAGATACGCACGCTCGAGCAGGCTGTGGGTCTGCAGCTGTTCGAGCGGCGTCCCCGCTGCGTCGTGCTGACCGACGCAGGGCGCATCCTGGAGAGATACGCACGCCGCATCCTGAACACGGAAGCGGAGTTCGCCGCCGAGATCAGCGACCTTCAGCGTCTGGAGCGGGGGATGCTGAGGGTGGGCGCCGGAGCCACTCCAAGCATCTTCACGCTGGCGGGGCTTTTCGCGGAATACTACAGGCGCTGGCCGGGCGTGGAGCTGCAGGTGAGAATCGGCAGGACTGCGGAGCTTGCCTCTCAGGTGATGGAGGACGAGCTGGACCTGGCCATCATCGCCTCGGAGACCTCGCAGGAAGGGCTCCAGAGGATTCCGATCTACCGCGAACGGTGCGTGGCCATCGCCGGAACCGCCCACCCCATGGCCGCCAGGACGGTGATCGGCCTGCAGGAGCTGACAGACTACCGGTTCGTCATGCTTCCGTCGGACAGCGGCTTCCGGAGGTTTCTGAACCGCAGGCTGGGAGAACACGGCATCGCCCTGAGCGCCGCGATGGAGCTCTCCAGTCTCGAGTCCATCAAGGAGGTCGTCAGGACGGGGGCTCTGGTCAGCATCGTTCCGGAGACGGCCGTCTCCGGGGAATCGGAGCAGTCCGGCCTGAGAACGATTCCCATTGAGGGGGCCGAGCTCGTCCGCGAGACTTGCGCCATCCAGAGGCAGGACAAATACGTCTCGCAGGCGATGAAGGCCTTTTACGGGCTGATCCGGGAGCGATGGCCGGAAGCGGGCCCGCTTCCGGCGGACTGACCTCGCGAGGCGCCGTTCCCTGCAGCTTCACACGAACCGGGGAGAGGGGCGCCGGTTTGACACAGGGAAAGACGGACCTGTATACTTTACCGGGTGGCGGCCGGCCCGGCCCAGGGAAGGGCCGGAATGTGCAATACATGGTCTGCTCGGGGGACGCTGGGACTTGGCGAAAATTTTGATCGAAGGCGGCCGGCGCTTGTCCGGTGAGTTCACTGCCAGCGGCAGCAAGAATGGCGCCCTTGCCATCATAGCCGCCTCTCTGCTGGTCGAGGGGGAAGTCGTTCTCCGGCGGGTCCCTCACATCAAAGATATCTTCACCATGCTGGACATCCTCCACTATCTCGGGGCAAAAGCCGAGTTGTCGGAGGACGGGACTCTCACGATCAACGCTTCCACGATCGTGCGCAACGAAGCGCCCCCGGAGCTGGTGAAGAAGATGCGGGCCTCTTTCTCGGTCCTGGGTCCCCTGCTGGCGCGCACCGGACGGGCGCGGGTGGCGGTTCCGGGAGGATGCGACATCGGCGCCAGACCCATCGACCTGCACCTGAAGGGCATTCACGCTCTGGGAGCGCTGGTCCGCAACGACTACGGTCACGTGGAAGCCAAAGCCAGCCGTCTGCGCGGGGCGCGGATCTATCTGGACTTCCCCAGTGCCGGAGCCACCCAGCAGATCATGATGGCCGCCTGTCTCAGTGAAGGGACCACCATCATCGAACAGGCCGCCTGCGAGCCGGAGATCACGGATCTTGCGCTGTTCCTGCGAAAGTGCGGCGTCCGCATCGAAGGCGCCGGGACCGGCATGATTCAGGTGGAGGGCGTCCGGCACCTGACCGGCGTTGAGCACGAGATCATCCCCGACCGGGTGGAGGTGGGGACGTTCGCCCTGGCGGCGGCCAACACCCGCGGCGACATCTTCATCCGCAACGCCGTCCCCGAACACTGTTCGGCCGTGCTGCAGAAGATGCGCGAGATCGGGGCGATCGTCCACGAGGACGCCGCCGGTCTGCGCGTCACGGCGAACAGGCGCTTCGTGGCGACCGATATCGTCACGATGCCGTTCCCGGGATTCCCCACGGACCTGCAGCAGCCCATGGGTGCGGTTCTGACCACCGCGGAAGGGACCTCCATCATCACCGAAAAGGTCTACGAGCACCGCTTCCGCTACCTGAGCGAACTGAAGCGGATGGGGGCCGACGTCTATACCGAGAACCGCGTGGCCGTCATCCGCGGAGTGCCTTATCTGCAGGGGGCCCAGGTTACGGCCACGGACCTGCGCGCCGGCGCCGCCCTTGCCATCGCGGCCCTGGGCGCGGAAGGGGTAACGGAGATCTCCGAGGTGGAGCATATCCAGCGGGGCTACGAGAACTTCGAGGAAAAACTGCGGGCGCTCGGGGCCAGTGTCCTGAGCGGGGAGGCGCTGCCTTGTTCGCAATGACTCCCGAGATCGGAATCGATCTGGGCACCGCCAACATCATCGTGTTCCGGAAGGGCAAGGGCATCGTCCTGAGGGAGCCTTCCGTTGTGGCGGTCTCGATGCAAACCAAGAAGATTCTGGCCGTCGGGGAGGACGCCCGCCTGATGCTGGGCCGGACGCCCGGCAACATCGTGGCCATCCGCCCGCTCAGCGAGGGGGTCATTGCGGACTACACCACCACGCAGAAAATGCTGGAATACATTCTGGCGAAGGTCTGCGGGCGCGCGCGCCTGTTCAAGCCGCGGGTTCTGGTCTCGGTGCCGTCGGGGGTGACCAACGTGGAACGCCGTGCGGTCATCCAGGCTGCGAGAGCCGCCGGGGCCGGAGAAGCCTACACCATCGAGGAGCCGATGGCGGCCGCCATCGGCGCCGGCCTGCCCATCAGCGCTCCTGGAGGCAACATGGTGGTGGACATCGGAGGAGGAACTTCGGATGCCGCCGTCATCTCGCTGGATGGCATCGTCGTGAGCGACTCCATCCGCGTTGGCGGAAACAAGATCGACGACGTCATCGTGCGCCACATCCGGAACTCCTACAGCCTGATGATCGGGGAACGCACGGCGGAGGAGATCAAGTTCAAGATCGGCTCGGCCTACCCGCTGGAGACCGAACTCCGGATGGAGGTCCGGGGCCGCGATCTGCTGGCGGGACTGCCGAAGACGGTGGAGGTCAGCAGCCAGGAGATCCGCTCGGCGATTGCCGAGCCTGTGTCCCTGATCGTCGATATGGTGAAATCAACACTCGAGAAGACACCTCCCGAGCTCGCAAGCGACATCATCGAGCGCGGCATCGTGCTGACGGGCGGAGGAGCGCTTCTGCGGGGCATCGACCGGCTTCTTGCGCTGGAGACGAACATTCCGGTCCACGTGGCCGAGGACCCTCTTTCCTGTGTGGCTCTGGGAACGGGAAGGGCCCTCGAGGAGATGCGGGCCATCCGCGACAGCCAGATGGCGCTGGGAGTGGAGTAGAGTCCCCCTCACTGCGTTCCCCTGGCCCGGCGCCCTGCCCGGCTGACCTTATGACTCCCCGGAACGCCTATGTAAGGGTATGTATAACTATGAGACAGATTCTTCTGCTTTTTCTCATGCTTTCAGCAAGCCCCGCGACCGGCCAGGGACCCTTCCCGGACATCCTGCCGGGCGATCCGTATGCCGCCTCGGTCCAGAGACTCAAGGATGCGGGCATCCTTTTCGGCTATCCAGACGGGACGTTCCGCGGCGGTCAGTGCGTCACCCGCGCGGAACTGGCTGTCGTGGTGGCGCGTATGATGGAATACTTCCTCCAGTCGTTACCCGAAGGAGTCGCTGTCCGGAAGGACACCCCCGGCCTTGCGGGCCGTCTGGTCCGGATCGATGCCCTGAGCGCAGCCGAGGTCCTGAGGCGGAGCGGGGTTCAGCTTTCGCCCCATTTCCTGAACACATATGATCAACGCGCGACCGTGGAGGAAGTGTCCGAACTGGTGTATCTCGCCGTCGCCCGGATCATCGAGCACGCGAGTCCGCCCTGGGAGGGCGGACTGGAGCCCCCTTCCGACCCGGACCACCGTCGCTGAACACCATCAGCCGGACTCCGCGTCAGTGCTTGAAATGGCGGATGCCCGTGTGCACCACCGCCATCCCGTAGCGATCCGCCACCGCAATGACCTCCGCGTCCTTCACCGACCCCCCGGGCTGAATGAAGGCCGTCACGCCAGCCCTGGCCGCCTCCTCGGGACCGTCCGGCATCGGGAAGAACGCATCGGACGCCAGAACGCTCCCGCGCGCCTTTTCCCCCGCCTGCGCGGCGGCGATCCGTACCGACCCGACCCGGTTCATCTGGCCCGCTCCGACGCCTACCACCGTCCGGTCCCGCGCCAGCACTATTGCGTTCGATTTGATGTGCTTCACGGCCTTCCACGCGAATCGCAGGTCCCGCATCTCCGCATCGGTGGGAGCCCTCTGGCTGACCACCTCGAGCCTGTCCTCGTCCAGATCCATCAGGTCGGCGTCCTGCGCCAGCATACCTCCGGCCACCCGGCGGAAGGAGAACCGATCCCTGGATCCGCTCGAAAGGTCCACCTCCAGGATCCTGAGACTTGCCCCCCACTTCTTGCGGCTCTGCAGGATCTGGAGGGCATCCGCGTCATACCCCGGGGCAATGATGGCCTCGAAGAAAGTATTCGGCCCGGTGATGGCCTCCGCGCAGGGGGCATCCACCCGCCTGTTCACGGCGATGATGCCGCCGAACGCCGAGACCGGGTCTCCTTCCAGTGCGGCGGCGAAAGCGGAAGCAGCATCTCCCCTGGCGGCGAGTCCGCACGCGTTGGTATGCTTGACGATGCAGCACGCCGGTTCTTCGAATTCCAGAACCGTCTCGAGCGCGGCATCCAGGTCCATGATATTGTTGAACGAGAGCTCCTTGCCTCCCAGCTGGCGGGCGCGGGCCAGGGAGATTCCGCAGAACAGCGGGTCCGCATAGAACGCGGCCGACTGATGAGGGTTCTCCCCGTAGCGCAGCAGCTGCACGCGGTCCCAGGTCAGCGTCAGAGTCTCCGGGAAGGACTCCGGACCGCCCTCCGTCTCGAGGTTGCGGGCCATCCACGCTGCGATGGCCGCGTCATAAGCAGCGGTGTGCCGGAACGCCCGCACCATCAACCCGGCGCGAAGCGGGAGGCTCACGTCTCCCTCCCGGCGCAACGAATCCAGCACGCGCGGGTAGTCCGCGGGATCCACGACGATGACCACATCCCGGTAGTTCTTGGCCGCGGACCGGACCATGGACGGCCCACCGATGTCGATGTTTTCGATTGCCTCTTCCAGCGTCACGTCCGGCCGCGCCACGGTCTGCCGGAAGGGATACAGGTTGACGCAGACCAGGTCGATCGGCAGGATGCCGTGCTCCCGGATGGCCGCCTCGTGCGCAGCGTTGCCGCGGATATGCAGGATGCCCCCGTGCACTCCGGGATGCAGGGTCTTCACCCGTCCATCCAGCATCTCGGGGAAACCGGTCAGTTCGCTGACGTCGCGCACGCTCAGCCCGGCATCGCGGAGCGCCCGCGCCGTTCCGCCGGTGGAGATGAGTTCCACCCCGAGTCCGGCCAGTCCGGCCGCAAACTCCACCACCCCCGTTTTGTCCGATACGCTGATGAGAGCTCTTTTGATCCTGACAGCCATCCCTTTCCTCTCCGTCGGGAACTGCCGGCCCCCGGACGCAACAACGCCCGGGCGGCACGGAAGACAGTGCTTGCTCCGGCAGCCCAGGCGATCGGCCCGGTCGGCAGTATCCGTTTCCGGCGGCGCTCCCCCGTGGTCGCTTCCACGTCCATTCGCCAGTCACACCGCCGGTGGTGTTATCCGTCCGTGAGTATAGCGGCGGACCGCGGAGCCTGTCAAACCGGCCAGAGCAGCCCCGCCGCCTCCTTTCCCGGCCCTACAGGCCCTTTCTTCCCGTCTCCGCCGCGAGCAGCAGACGAAGGGCCAAAAACGGCTGTGGATCCTCCTCCACGGGGACACAGAACACGCCCGGCATGCGCTCCGGGCCCGCGCAACCACTTCCCCGCTCCATCGCTGCGTCCCTCCCGGGGCCCCTGCCGCCGGACCCCGGCGGTCAGGGTTTCTGAAAGATGATGACGTACTCGTGCCGGAAGATGTAGAAGCCGCCCGCAAGGGCCCGGTAGCGCCAGAGGTTCGTCGCTTTGCCTTTGCCCCGTTCGTTTCCCACGATGTTTTTCACAACGATGGACTTGACGCGGAAGCCCGCTTTCACCATCTGCTGCATCGTCAGGAATCCCAGGGGCACGAGCTCCCGGTCCTCGTATTTGTCGCCGATGACCAGAACGGCAAAACGTTCCGGCTGCAGCAGCTCAAACCCGATGCGCGCCACCCTCCGGAAGGCACGGAGAAAAGACGCTGTATCGGGAGCATTGGACAGGTCCCGCTCGTATGGCGTGAACCGGATGATGTCGTGATACGGGGGATGGAGCACCAGAAGCTGCGCGAACTCCCTTTGCTCGGCTTGCAGCAGCCTCCTGATGGGCCTGACGATCCTCCGGGAGGATGAATCGCCGGTCAGAACGTGGATGCCCAGAGACGCGGCTTCCGGCCCCAGCTTCCGCCGGACCTGCTGTGCCAGGCGTTCGTCGATCTCCACGCCGATCAGCCGCCTGCCCAGGTTCATCGCCTCGAGGGCGGACGTACCGCTCCCGAGGAACAGGTCCAGCACGACGTCGCCCTGCCTGCTGAACCGCTGGAACACCTGCCGCGCAATCTGCGGGACAAAGTTCCCCCAGTAGTCCAGGCGGTGCCCTCCCTCCCGGCTGCGCGAGGGGATGATCCAGAGCGAGTCCGTCGAGATGTCGGCATAGTCCCGCCAGCGCGAAAGGTCGATATCGCTGTAGGGAAGCCTCCGCTCCGCCCTCGCGCGGCGCCGCCGGGGCTGCTCCCCGTTTCCGTTTTCCGGCAGTCTGAGTTGCACCTGTTGCCTTTTCCTGCCCCCGCCCGCACGGCCGTCGCTTTCCCGGCCGCAACCAGGCCATTATGGCCAGAAATCGTACGCCCTGACGCCGAAGGCGATCCCGAACAGCGTCCAGCCGCAGCCGACGACAAACTCGCCCAGCATCAGCCCGAAGAAGAACATGGTCGCGCTGCGGTACAGCTTCAGCCCCCCGGTCCGCAGCACGGCCGCCTTGCCGATGCTGCCGATGAAAATCGGCAGCCACAGATGCCAGACCCCCCAGCTGGCGGCCACGGCAAACCCCAGCGGATGCAGGGGAAACCCGAGGATGCGGCTCCGCGCAACAGAAAGCGCCGCTGCGATTATGGCCCCTGCCGCCACCATGGACAGCTTGCCGTGCGGCGCGGCGGCCGGGGCCGTCAGCCACCCTTCCAACCGGGGAAAAGTCTCCCAGCCGTAGCCGGTCCCCCACTCCTTCACCCGCGCGGTGGCGGCTCCAAGTTCGTAGAATCCTGCGAGATACACCACGAACGTGACGGGGATGGCCAGCAGCCCTGCGGCCAGCACCGCCCGCATCATATCGCGGCGAGCCTTTCCAGCGTCGCCCGCGAGCCGCAGCGCCTCCAGCTGATGCGGCATCGGATGGCTCCGGAACACCCTGTCCTGCCAGTAAAACAGCGACAGGGCGCCGAGGGCGGGCCCGGGGATCTTCTCGGGACCGATAAGGCGCGTCAGGACGTCGTGCGGCCCCATCCCGTGCAGATCGTGCACGGGGAAGCCCAGCTCCGCGCGGATGCGGGTGATGATAATCCCCAGCGCCATCAGGATCGCCAGCGACAGAACCGCGATCAGGGGGGACATCCCCGCCGCCACCATGAAGCCGAACATGAACGCAAGCGCGCCCGCGAGGAGCAGGAAGGTGGTGCGGTAGCCCATCGCCTCCCCGGAATCGTAGTTCCGCTCCGCACGGCCCGCGGCGCACCGGACGGCACGGAGCAGATGTCCGCGGGCGCCCCAGAGGGCGAACACGCCGATCGCCATGAACGCCCCGAACGCCTGGTCGGCCGGGTTGAATTGCTCGAAATAATCCAGACCGAGCGCCGCGCAACCGATCCGCTGGGCCAGATAGAGAAAGAAAAACCCCCACACCGAGAACGACAGATCCAGCGGCATGAGGAACCCGAGCGTGATGGCGAAGAAATAGAAAGACACGCTCACGCGAGGCACCGCATTCCAGGGCGGCGCAGTGAACAGGTCAAAGGGGCGGCGCTTGACGGGCAGCTCGGGGATAGCCGGGATCAGCACGTGAAGCCCGTTCATAAGCGTGATGCTGCCGGCGATCGCAAATCCCAGCCACATCAGGCGGTGCGAGAAAAAACGCCCGGGATCATCGGCCATCGCGACGGGCAGCTGCACCACGGGGAAGGTCAGCCGCTCCGCGTCCGCCCACTGTCTTCTCAACAGATTGGCCAGACAGACGTAGACCACGAACAGAGCGGAGGCATACAGCATCCACCACGCGGACGGCGCAAGCCAGACCCGCAGCGCCTCCGGCCGGAAGAAACTTTCGCCGCCTTCGTAAAAGCCCGTCAGAGCTTTCTGATCCCGGACCATCAGCCATTCCGGCAGGTTTCCCCGGAACAGCTCGTTCCAGCGGTTTTCCGGAGTGGCAAACCGGGCCGGGAACCCCATGATGGTGACGAGGATGCCCAGCATATCCGTGGACATCATCGCGGACGCCACCGACACCATCGCGTAGACGCAAAGAAGCTCTGCGCCGGTCAGGAGCCGCCGCCGCGTGATCCTGCCCGCCAGCGCCGTTGCCGCGGTCAGCACGAACAGGATGAACACGGCGTGGTAGAACGGAGCCGCCCAGGTGGGAAAGGTATACCGGACGATCTCCGCCTCAAAGATCCAGCGGCCTGCCAGGGGGATCAGGAGCAGGCCCAGCACGATCGCCCTCGCGCGGAGGCCGGGGCAGTGTCCCGGCTGCGCCGGACAGGGGCCGGAGGAGGACGCGACACTCATACGGTCTTATTGCGCGGCTGCCCCCAGGATTCCTGCCCCCTCAAAGACTGCGCCTTCCCGTATAAGGAGGAAGGATTCCTCGATATGCGGGGACAAAGGTTCCGGCAATGATGGACGCGCGATACATGGCCTTCAAAGGGATGGCCCCTGACCGGATTCCGCACTGGGAGCACTGGTCGTGTCCGGACGCGGAGACCTGGATCACAGGGATCGACTATTACGAACACCCGCGCCTGTGCCGCCTCCGTATGAAGGAGCTCTACCCGTTCCTGGATCTGCCGGTGCCGGACGACGACACGCCCGTTCCGCGGCCCGAGCTCGACGGGTGCGACCACTCCTCCGCAGAGGTCCAGGAAGGCCGCCGCGCCGTCCGCTGGGGCACCGGATTCAGCTGGCACTGGGACTGGGGCAAGAACTTCCGCGATGCCAACGAAGCACTGGCCTTCTCTCCTCTGGAGCAGGGAGACTTCACGGAACTCCCCGTCGTGGAGTCGCGCGACTTCCGCGACGAAGAAAAGCTCTACCAGTTCTACCGCGCGCTGTACCCCGCCGAATGGGGAGACCGCGCGCCCGAAGGCAGCTCCGCTTCCTGCGGCTTCTACAACACGATGTTCATGTGGCCGCTTCTCACCTTCGGGTGGGAGCTGTTTCTCGAGATCTGCCTTGACGAGCGCTTCGAGCGCATCCTGGAGGAGTTCGCGGAGATCAACCGCCGCGTGTTCCGGGTCTTCGCCCGGCTGCCGGTGAACTTCGTCGTCTGTCACGACGACATCGTCACAACCCGGGGTCCGGTCTGCTCTCCCGAGTGGATGCGCCGTCACATCTTTCCCCGCTACGAGGAGTTCTGGAGCATCGTGAGGGCGGCGGGCAAGGACGTCATCTTTATGTCCGACGGGTGCATGGACGCGTTCGCGGACGACGTCATGGCCTGCGGCGCCATCGGGATCATCTCGGAGCCCTACACCGACTATCGCGCCATCGCCCGGCGGCATCCCGACTGCTTCATCGCCGGGGAGGGTGACAACCGCATCCTGATGACACGGGAGCCGGAAGCCATCCGGAAAATGGTGGAACGGATGGTGGAGACGGCGAAGATGACCGGCGGATATATGATGTGCATCGGAAACCACATCCCCTGGAACACGCCGCCGGATGCGGTCAAGCTGTATCTGGACCTCTCCGAAGAGCTGGCCTGGAGAAGGCGCCCCTGAACACCCTAGCCTTCCGCGGGCAGCTCATAGACGAAGTGGACCAGGCGGTCCACCTCTTCGAAGCCGAGCGCTTCGTGAACCCTGATGGCTGTGGCATTCTCCAGAACACAGCTCGAGGCGATCTCCGCGCAACCGCGGTATCGTGCCCACCGGGCCGCCGCCTCCAGCATTCTGCGCGCAAGCCCCTGACGCCGAAGGTCTTCGTCGACGTACCAGTTCTCCACATACGCTACGGGACTCGAAAGACACCCCTCAGCCTGCAGCCTGAGGGATAGCTCCATCAGCCCTCCCAGCCGCCCGTCAGGACGCTCCGCCACAAGGCAGAACAGGCGGCGGTCGCCGCCTTCGAGATACGCCGGAAGCTCTTCCCGGAGCTCCCCGGGGTCCGAATCCGGCCACAGCGCCATCCTCAGGCGCACCCACTCGTCTTCATCGGTGTGTTTTACGGGTCTGATATCCATTCAGGATTCCGTCCTGTCGAACTGCCCGGCCTGGAGCCCGCTCCTGTCCAGTGACGCCGTCGACTCGAACCAGTCCGGAGCGGGCCGCTCACGCTCCTGCTCCAGCACGACCGTGGTGCCGTCCTGGCCGGTATGCAGCCAGACGCGGTCCGCGAGCTTCAGCATCATCCAGAATCCGTGCCCCCAGCTGCCGGCCGTGGTGAACCCTCTCTCCAGCGTCGCCAGATGCAGCCGCTCCTCCGAGATGCCGCTTCCGTGGTCTTCCAGCCAGACCTGCATCGTCCTGCCGCCGTCGTGAAAGATCCTCGCCTCGCCCCCGCCGGCGTGCACGATCGCGTTCATCGCAGCCTCACCCACAGCGTGCACGAGATCCTCTATCCGCTGCTCATCGAACCCTGCTGCCACGCCCACCGATCTCAGCCGCGCGCGGAGCGCTGCCAGCCTCGCGGCATCGAGGGGCAGAGACCCGCCATCCCGGTCCAGCCGCGCCGGAAGCTCATCACGCCGGAAGCAGAGCCGCAACCTGCCTTCCGTCACGCTGCGAAGCACCTGCTGGAGAAAGGTCCTCTGGCGCGCCACCGCCTGCCGCGCCCTCTCCTCCGCCTCGCGCATAGAGGTGATATCGGACACGACGCAGGCAAATCCCTCCGGCTGACCGGAATCTCCGCCCAGAACGGTCAGAGACACGCGCGCAAGGAAGCGGCTCCCGTCCCTCCGGATACGCCAGCCCTCCAGGTCAACGTGCCCCGTCTGCTCCGCAAGACCCAGATGCCGGGCGGGCTCGCCCGCCTCCCGCGACTGGCGGTCGAAAAAGACGTCATAACCGCGCCCCACAATTTCATCCGCATCGTAGCCGGTCAGGCGCCTGGCTCCGGGGTTCCAACCGGCCACCCGTCCCTCGCGGTCCAGCATCATGACCGCGTATTCGTGGCAGCCTTCCGAGAATGCTTTCAGGGTGGCCTCCGCCTGACGGAGCGCGTCGGTCCGGGCCTCTGCCAGCCGCCGGGCGGACCGCCGCCAGCGGTTCAACGCCACGATCAGGCCCCCGGCGATGAAGTAGAACACCAGCACTCCCGAAGCAGCCGGGTCATCGAACAGCCGCAGACCTTCCGAAGGCAGCAGATAGAGAGCCCCCAGCGCACCGCCCGCGACGAGAGCGGCTGCCCCCGCCAGGGTGCCTCCCACGGACGCCGCCGCCGCACATCCTGTCAGCAGGAGGAGAAAAGGCCCCTCGGCTCCCAGCCACGGCTGCAGGGAAGCCCGAAGGAGGAGCGCTGCGGCCAGACAGACCGCCGCGATGGCAGTTCCCGCCAGGAGACGGAGCCGCGCGTCGCGCCGGATGACAGCCGCTACTCTGCTCACGCTGGTCAAGGGATCTGCTGACACGGTCTTTCCACGGACGAAGCAGACCGGTCCCTTCCTCTGCGCCGGCGCCGGACCTGCTGTCACTTCATCTGCGAGTCACAGGTTTTTACCCGGCAGGGATCCTTCCTGAAACAGCTTCATTCACCATTCCTCAAAAACCGGCATAAACACCGGGTCCCCGCCAGGAGGGAGGGGACCCGTCCACCAGCCGCGCAACTGCTGACGTCTGTCCTACGGATACTGCGGCTCGTTCGGCCTGGGAAGCCGCTCCTCCACCGGAGGAAGATCCGGCCCGCCCTTCTTCGGCTCGGTCAGGTAGTAGTAAGCGGTACTGGAGTAGTCGTTGCTGAGCTTGTTCGCGTGACCGTGTTCAATGGTCACCAGAATGCTCTTCCTGAACCGGAGCGGGTCCTCTATGTGATAGCGGTAGACCGTCTGCTTGCCTTTCCAGCGCCACTCGGGTGTGCCGCTGTAAAGGATGATGCCGTGATACGGGGCGTTATACTCCTCGGTGGGGCAGTAAGCGCAGTGGTACCAGTCCTCCGTGCCGGTGCCGTGAAGCTGAGGGGGCCACTGTTCGCCGTCAATGAAGATCATGTCGTCCCCCTCCCCGTACCAGTCGTTCGGGTTGCGCTGGAAGCAGTCGATGTCAAGATGCGCGCCGCAGTAGATGCCGTCGCCCTCGACACTGCAGATGACGTAGTTCTCCCGCGCGCCGGGGTTCAGGATGCGGGGGTCGTTGTTGATCTCGTCGCCCCGCCGCTTCCTCTCCTCGAACGCCCACCCGCGTGTGTCCGCCTCCCGCCGCCACTGAACGTGGAAATAAGCAAGATCCCTGACGGCGTCTACAGAAGGATACCTCTCGTAATCGATGTAGAAGTAGTGATTATACTCCCGCTCTCCCTGGTTCTCGACCTCAATGACCGCCTTCTCCCGGAACGGCATCGGCCACCAGCAGTTGAACCCCTTCCCGCTCTGCGGGCTCATCTGCATCGGCAGGGTGACGAAGTTCTTGCGCATCCCGTGGCCCATTCCGAAGAAGTCCCCGATCGGGCACTCCACGCTGGGTTCCGGGCAGCCGTCCCAGAACATCCGCAGGACGATCCTGCGGCAGTAATCCTCCTGGGGGATGCCGAGGGTCATCCAGATGTGCTTGATGCAGCCGGGCCCGTCTATCTCCGCCAGAACGCGCTTCTCTCCGGGCCCGATCTTCCAGAAGTCCGCGTTGCCCCCGCTCGTATCCCAGCTGGAGACGCGATGGCTGGTATAGTCACGGAGCCTCGGCAGCGAAGCCAGGCTGGTAAAACCGATCATAGCGCAAATCCCCCTTGAACTCGAAGTCTGGGGGTTAGTTCGACCGGGCAGAGCCCCCTTCCTGCCGCAGGGTTGCAGCCGCCGCTAGAGGTCGGGGACGGTCTGGCCGGTTGCGGTCCGGGTGTCAGATTGGCCCCGCCCGTGCCGGGCGGGGCCAATCAGGAAGGTCGAGCTCTCCTGCCGCAAGCGGGGAGTCCCTGAGCCGGCAGCTTCAGTCATCCGAGCTTCGAAGCATCCCCAGCAAAAGGTCGGAGCGTGTGATGATGCCGACCGGCTTGCCGTCACGCACCACCGGGATCCGGTTGACGCGGTTTCGGATCATCATGTCGCACACTTCATCCGCCGGCGTATCCTCCTCCGCGGTGATGACATCGCGCGTCATGAGATCCCACGCTTTCAGGGACATCCCGCCCTTGTAGGCGCGCATGAGCTTCTCTTCCGAGACCGGCACCGCGCCGTAAAGGGCCGTGCGGGGAAGGGCCTCTCTGCGCTTCTCCTCGTCCAGCAGGTCCGACTCGCTGATGACGCCCACCAGCCGCCCGTCGGCATCCACCACCGGAGCGCCGCTGATTCCCGCCTGTGTCAGAATCTCGGCCACCTCCCGGAGAGTGGCGTCTGCATTCACGGTGATGACCTCCCGCGTCATCACGTCCGCCGCAGTCAGCCCTTTCATGACCATCGACCGATACCCCCTGATGGTGCGCTCACCAGCATTTTACCCTTCCAGCAAAGGGAACTCCGTGATGCGCAACTTCGCGCAGCCGTAAGGGATGAGCGTGAGCTCCTCCACCGGCTCGGAAGAGCTCACGGGGCTGACCGGGAGCGGACCGGCCTGCTCGTCCACCAGGTCCCACCCGGGGATGCGCCGGCCCTTCACCCGCAGCTCGATGGGAGCGCTGTCCGGGGAATAGATTACGTCGCCCACCCCCTTCACCACCACCTCCGCTTCCGGGTTCTCCGGGTCCACGAGGAGCCCGTAGTTCCACGGTGTGGTGGGATACACGGCATAGTCCGGGCACTCGTCGATGCCGCGGATGCGCTCCCATCGCTCACCGATCTTCAGGCTGTAGACCAGCGGACCCCGCTTCAGCGTCACCGCGCCGTTGAAGCGCCGCTCTGCCCGGACCTTCATCGGGAAAGTCACCTCCAGGGTGTCGCCGTCACGCCATTCGCGCTCCGCGGTGTGGAACGTTCCCGGCGTCAGAGCGCACACGCACTCCCCGCCGTTCAGCTTCGCTGACGCCCCCTCGGCCCATCCGGGGATGCGATATCGAAGCGGGAAGGTCACCGGCACGGGGGTCCGCACCCTGAACGTCACCGTCTCGTCGAAGGGATAGCCTGTCTCCACGTCGATGGTGACCTCCACGCCTCCTCGCACCTTCGCCCTCACCTGGCAGGGCGCGAACGCCACGGCCGCCAGGCCCTCGTCAGGTGTCGCCATCCACAGGTTCGCGGCCAGCTTCGGCCAGCCTTGATGGAAGTTGGCCGTACAGCACCCGTACTGCGGCTCCAGGCCGAAGATATTGGAGTCCGGGGAGTTGTTGGTCCAGTGCCGGGGGGCGATGGTGCACAGCACCTGGTTCGCCTGCTGGTCGTACTGGTGCGCCATCATATCCGCGGAAAATGTCCCCGGCAGGGCATTGTAAGCGATCATCTCCAGCCGGTCGCCGTAAGCCGGACTCCCGAGAATCTGGATCATGTTCTCGAGCGAGAACATGTACTCCACCACCGCGCACAGTTCCGTCCCCTGGGTCGGGTCCTTTCCCGCCAGATGCTCATCGCCCGTGAAGATACCCGTGGCGCAGCCGTGGTACTCGTCCAGCATTGCCAGCGTGGTGTCTGAAGCCGCCCGGTGCTCGGGCCATCCGGACAGGACATACTGGAGAGCCGCACCCTTGACACCCATCGCATTGTTCACCACGTGGCTGATCATCCGGAAACGCCCGGTCTGCTTGGACGTCAGGGCGAACTCCCGGAAGTGCCAGCTCCAGTCGTACCCCTGCTCGCGGACCATTTTGAGGAGATCCAGAAGCTCTGGATCTCCGGTGCGGTTGTAGAGCCAGATGATGCACAGCGCCATCTCGGTCCAGCGCATCACCGCCCAGCTGTGCATGTGGTTCACAGGAAGCTGGTTCTTCATATACCGGAAAAACCGCTCCATGAACGGGATGACGCGCGCGTCACCGGTCACCTCGTGATACTGCGCGAGCACCTTCAGCATGACGGAGAGCGGCCACCAGTCCACGTCGCCGCGCATCGGACCGAAGAGCCCGTAGACGTCCTGGCTGTTCAGGGTCCATTCGATCCACTCCTGCGCTCTGGCCTTCAGCTCATCATCCTCCAGCAGATACGCCAGCGGGACGAGCCCGTCCAGATAGTACGGCCCGCGCTCCCAGCTCTCTCCTGTCCCTCCGCGCCACCCGCTGTTCGGCCCCAGCGACTCCCAGAACTCCGGAAGCTTCCCGGACTGGCCCTCCGCCTGGATGCGAAGCTGTCTCTTCAGCCAGCCTGATGGCCTGACACTGCCGAGCGGCAGGAAACAGAACTCGGATGGCATCAGAGGCGGACGGTTATTGACGTAGAAGCTGTTCATGCTCTCTCCTCACGAAGTGTGCAGCCCGCGGGCGGCGCCTTTGCTGGCGCCCGGGCCGCGGCCAGAGAAGCATAAGACACGGCAGCCGGATTCTCCTCCCGCGTTTCCGGCAGGCGATCGCGGCGGGCCGGTCGAACACAGGGATGGATGCGCCTAACAGTCTGACATCGCCGGGAGATGTCGCGAAAGGGGAGCGCCTATGAAGCGCACTGCAAAGGTCTGCGGACTGCTGGCGGCGGCTGCCGCGCTGGCAGGCACGCTCACCGCCGGCCCCCGCGAGGAGGGCCTTCCCGTGCTGGACTTCACTGACGGGAAGACCGTCCGGGAATGGGTCGCCGCGAACGACGTGTCGTCGCTCGCCTCCACACCGGAGGGGATGGAGGTCTCCATCAGCGGCGGCGATCCCTACATCATTGGACCGCCGTTGGACCTCCCGGAGGACCGGCTGCTCTGGCTCGACCTGAAACTCCGCTCGGACGAGGGCGGCAAGGGGCAGGTGTTCTACTATCGGGAGCATCCCTCCGAGGAGCAGAGCGCGCGCTTCACCGTCCGCGCCGGAGAGTGGACGGAGGCGCATCTTCCGCTGCCCGCACTGGGGCCCGGCTACCGTTTCCGGATCGATCCTCCGGGCGGGACCGGCAGGGCCGTGATCGCGAAGATGAGCTTCCGCCCCCGGGTTATTCTGAAAGCCCCCGGCTGGCCCAGGCCCGAGGCGTGCCGGGGCGCCGGTGATGTCCTGCTCCGTTCCGGTCCGTTGAACCTTCGCGAGGGTCCGCGCGGATGCCTGGCGCTGGAGGTGGCCGGCTACCGCTTCGGGATGATCCACTCCGGCGGACTGGCCGGATACCTTCTCGACGGCGAGCTCCGCTGGCTGGACTTCTCGAACGCGCCCCGCGCCTCGGCTTCGACGGGCCAGGCCTTCACGGACACGCTGACGGTCACCGACCCGAACGGCGCCGCGTGGACCATCCGGAGGTCTTTCATTCCGGCAAAGTCTTCGGAGAGCAGCGGGGCGGTGGATATGACGGTCACCGTCACCGTGACGGAAGACCGCACAGTGGTCCACCTCCCGCTCGCGCAGCTGTTCGCCGGCGTGGGCTCATACGGCGAGCGGAAGGGACAGGCGCTTTTTGCGGGGCTGGAGTATCTCGAAGACGAACCGTCCAGCAGCGAGGCGGACATCGTCGGCCCCGGGTCGCGCCGCCAGGTGCCGGACACGCTGAAGATCACCATCCCCCTGATGGCCGTTCAGGTGGACGGGGTCTACGGCGGCCTCATCTGGGAGCCGCAGCCGGACGTCTCGGCTCTCTTCGACTCGCCGGACCGTATCTTCTCGTCCGGCGGTCACGTGATGGGATTGCTGTTTCCGGGGTCGGACGGAGCGAACCGCCAGGAGGGCGACCTGCTGCCCTACGACGGCGTTGTGCTTCCCGCAAACACCCCGCTGCGCGTGAAGGCCACACTCATCGGCGGCAAAGGCGACAGCATCGTGCCGGCCGTGCAGCAGTATGTCAGCCTCCGCGGACTGCCGCGCCTGCCCGGGACGGGACGGACTCTGGAGACCTACGCTTCGCTCGCCGCCAGAGGATGGCTGGATTCCGCGATCCGGGAAGGGAACCTGTTCCGCCACGCGGTCTGGCCGGGTTTCGGGGCGGCGCCGGCAGCGGACGCTCCGGCTTTCATGCTCTGGCTGGCCACGGTCGTGCAGGATGAAGAACTGCGCAAGCGTCTGGAGCAGGCTTCGGCCGAGGCGCTTTCCGCCGTGGACGGGTCGTGTTACGACTATGCGACCGTGAGCCACGTCCCGTACTTCCGCCCATCCCTGCTCTTTGGCGGCGTGATGGAAAGCGCATCGCAGGCGGAAGGCGAGGCGCGGGCGCATCTGAGCCGCTTCGACGCAAGGGACAGGATCCTCTACCGGCCGCAGGAGGGCAAGCCGGACTACGGGCGGACCCACTTCACCGACCACGCCTCCGGTCTGACGGCGAGCGTGGTGTGGCGTCTTCTGCAGCAGGCGACGTTCGCGGGTGACCGGGATCTTGTCGAAGCCGCTTTGCGCAAGCTGAGATCGCTCGCGCAGTACGACAACGGCGTGCCCCGCGGGGCCCAGACCTGGGAGGTGCCGCTTCATACCCCCGACATCCTCGCCTCGGCCCACCTGGTCAATGCCTTCGTGCGGGGCTACGAGATCACTGGCGATGATTTCTTCCTCGAGAGAGCGCGTTACTGGGCGTGGACGGGGGTCCCCTTCGTCTACCTCATCGATCCGGCCGGCAGGCCGGTGGGTGCCTACAGCACCATCGCCGTCTACGGCGCAACGGACTGGCGCGCTCCTGTGTGGTTCGGACTGCCCGTGCAGTGGTGCGGGCTGGTCTATGCGGACGCTCTCTACGGTCTGGCCCGGCAGGATCCGCAGGGGCCGTGGAAGACCCTGGCGGACGGCATCACGGCGGCCGGGATCCAGCAGACCTGGAAGGAGGACGACAGGGAGCGGGTGGGCCTTCTTCCGGACTTCTATCATTTGCGGGAGCAGAGGGCGGACGGGCCGGCGATCAACCCGGGGACCGTGCAGGCCAACGCCATCCGTCTCTTCGGACAGCCCTGCGCCTCCGACTTCAGGGCGGCGCGCCGCGCGCGCCTGTTCATTCACGCGCCGGGCGAGATCCAGGGGCTGGAGGAGACAGGCGGCCGGATCTCCTTTGCCGTCAGAGGCTGGATGAAAGGGCCTTACCGCATTCTGATCAGCGGCCTGCAGAAAGAGCCGCGGGTGCGCATCGATGGGGCGGACGTGCCCGTCGGCGCCCCTCACGAATACGACGGCGGCAGGCTGGTGCTGGAAGTCCAGGGCAGCCCGCGGATCGAGATTCTCGTGGGCGACAGCCCGCCGCCGGCCTCCGGGGCGCGGTGAGCCCTCAGGGGAGAATGTCCAGCGCGGTCGCGGCCAGTTTCCGGATGGTTCGGGCGTCCAGCCGCTCCACGCCCGGACTATCGGCCGCGCGGTCGCAGTGATCCGACCGGTTGAAGCGCAGCACCACCTCGAGGGGAGGGTCCACCCTGAACGGGCGGGCGGCGCCGATGAGGCCGACCGCCCTGCGCGCCGCCTCGCGGATGCGCCCGCGCGCCTCCGGCAGAGGAACCGTGCGGGCTGCATTCCGCCCCACCGCTTCCTTCACGACGGCAGTCTCCACAGGCTGAACGAACGCCCGGGCCTCCGCGCAGGCCGCGGCATCGCCGCTGACCATCAGCAGCGGCACGCCGAAATGCCCGGCGATGATGGCCCACTGCGCCAGTTCCCCCATCCTCCGGCCGTTGATGGTGTATTCGTGCCACGACACCGACGACTGGGTATGGTCCAGAAAGGCGTTCAGCGTGCCCGCCATCGCGTGCGCGCCCACGACGAACGTGGCGTCAAACGAAGAGTCCAGCTTACCCCACCAGCGGGCCGCAGGGCGTGGATCCTCCTCCGCCCGCGGGTCCAGAAGCCCGGGGATGAAGTTCGGCCCGCCGCCGTGGCCGTCGCGGACCATCACCCGGGTCGCCCCGCCTTCGAACGCTCCCTCCACAGCCGCATTCACATCCCCCATCAGCAGCTCGCAGGACTCCCGGAACCGCGGATGGTCCCGCTCGATCATTTCCGCACAGTCGATCCCGCTGACACCCTCCAGGTCGGTCATGATGTAGATGCTGGCCACGGTCTTGCTCCTTTGCGCGCCGTCCCGCCCGGCTGACCTGCGGACGGCCTGGGTCTTGCTCCGCTACGGGAGATTCTTCGCCACCGGCGACCTGACCTGCTCCCCGGCAGGGACAGCGCGAATCACGCCCGGACGGCTTATTTTCCTCCGCCAGGCCCCGGATTCTGTTATACTTCGTCTCTGGAAAGACGGATTCGTGTGAGCCTGCGACGGGCTTTTCAGCCCCTGAGCCCAGGCTCCCGCGCTCCGGCGACGAAACGCACAGAAAGGAGAAAAGGACGATGGGGACGCGTATCGCTGCCGCTCTGATCGGCTGCGCTATGCTCATCAGTGTCTGCCCGGCCTTCGGGTCAACGGTCATGATCAGCGAGATCATGTACAACCCTAACAGCGTTGAGGCCATTCCCGTCCAGACCGAATGGATCGAGATCTACAACTACGGCACGGCGCCGGTGGACATCGGCGGGTGGTACGTCTCGGATGAGGATGGAGCTTCGTCCATCACCATCCCGGCCGGAACGTTCATCGCGCCGAGCCAGGCCATCGTGCTGTATCCCGCAGTCATCTCACTGCTGGAGTTCCAGGCGGCCTGGGGGACGGGCTTTGAGGCCTTTCCGATGGACTTCGAGTCGCTCTTCGGCCTCTCGAACAGCCCGAGTCCCACCAACGAGATCCTGGTGCTCCGGGATGCGTCGGGCAACGCGGTGGATACAGTGAACTACGACGATGCCGCTCCCTGGCCGCTGGACTCTCCGGACGGCCCCAGCATCTACGTGCTGCCGGGATTCCTGGACCCGGTCTCCAACGACAACGGCGCCAACTGGGCCCGTTCGCAGGCGGGAGTCCACGGAGCCTACGCCGTCACAAAGACCGCAATCTTCAATGGCAACGATGTCGGGTCGCCGGGAGTCGTGGTGCCCGAACCCGCGACGCTCGCAGCGCTCGGCATCGGACTGGCGGGCCTTGCAGCGCGGCTGCGCCGCAGAGCGTAAGCCGCCCGCGGTCAACTGACCGAAGCGGAACGGCCGCCCTGCTTAGAGCGGGGCGGCCTCCTCTTCAACAGCGGCACCGCGGGGCTACGGGGCAGCGAGCACCCGGATGTCCGCCTGCACCGATGGACGCAGCAAGCGAACATTGCGTCCGTTCACATACTCCATCGTGCTGACCCCGTCCACCACGACGAACGACCCCACGGCGGGGCGCGTGAGGAATCCGGACGACACCTTGATTCCGTTGAAGCCGGAGTAACCGTCCGAGCATCCGCTCCCGTCATCCACCCAGAACGACAGAGAGCCCCAGCCCGTCACGCGGCCGGCGACGCGAACCCGCAGCCCCGTGTTGTAAAGCCCCGCCCCGCCGGCGACTCCCGGCGTGTGGCCGCCGGCGGGAGGCGCGCCTCCCACCCACGCCGCGCGCAACATCAGCGCATCCGGGACTGCGCCGGGCTCCGGCAGGACCGAAACGGCCTGCGCCTCGATATAGCGCTCCCCCTTGCCGTTGTTGAGCGCCTTCAGCGTCCCCCGGACAGCCACGCGCTGCCCCTGCGCAGGGACCGGCCCGGCGGTCTCCACCCGGATGCCGGCGCTGCGGTCGTCCTGCTGGATGTAGAAAGCCTGTCCGAAAACGGCGGTCACCGTGCAGGGCGCCAGGCTCACGGGAGACCCGGCCGGCTTCCGCAGCGATTCGCCGATCCGGTCGTTACCCGTGACCAGGCCAAGGATCGCGCCGATTCTCCGGGCGTCCAGCGTGTCGATGCGGCCGTCGCCGAAAATGTGCCCGTCCTCCCCCGGACTCGGCTCGAGGTCCCCCACGATGAGCTGATAGGGTGACGGTGGATTGCCCGTGGAGGCGATGGCGAGCGCCATCGCATAGTCCGCCTGCGTGAGAGCGCCGTCCCCGTCCAGATCTCCAAACCGCCGGACCGGGCGCGTCCCGCTGGCTGTGGAGGAGCGGTCGACGTACAGGATGCGGAAGTAGTCGTAATAGCGGTTGCTCCAGTACGGAGAGGACAGGATCACCATGTTCTCATCGTTGACCAGGTCCGCCGCATTGGACCAGTTGTTCGAGCCCACGAAAACCTTTGCCTGCGGCGTGCCGGCGTCCACGACCATCAGCTTGTTGTGCATCGCGTTCAGCCCGCCGATGTAGTCGCCAATGCTGATTCCCGGAAAGTTCACCAGGTTGTTCCACTGGGCGGTTGACTGGGTGTCTTCGTCGAACACCCCCCGCACATCGATCCCCTGCGCCGCGGCCCATTTCAGCGCCTCGGCGATCTGATACGCCCGGGAGCCGTCCGAGAACACGTTCGCGAGAAAGTAGACACTGGTGGCAGCCGAATAGATCGCCGAGGTGATGCGGCCGGTCAGGTCGTCGTCCGGCCCGAAGCGCACCTCCACGGGAACCCCGTCGTTCGTGAGGAAGCTGTTCGGGAACGTCGGCTGGCCCCGGTTGCCGTAAATGCCGTTCCACATCTCCTCGAACTCGGCCGTGAACGCTGATGCGAGCCCCTGCCCCTCGAGAATCAGCACGTTGTTCTCCTGCGACAGGCAACCGGGGGCGGTGAAGTTGGTGGAGCCCGTCAGGACCCTCCACCCGTCGGCGACCATGAACTTGTTGTGCATGATCCCCGCGGCGTTCCCGGAGCGCACCACCCTGCGGTCGATCACGCCGTTAGCCGCCCCGTCCGACAGGATGTCCAGAATCCTAAACTGAGTCCCCGTCTCCTCGTTGACGTCCGTGACCAGCCTCAGCGCCACCCCCCTCGAGCGCGCCCTGCCCAGGGCACCGGCGATATCCGTGAGCTGCCCGCCCCCGATGCCGTAGGTGAGCGTGTAGATAGCGACATCGAGGGTGTTCTGCGCGGAATCGATGAAGCCGATGATGGCGTCCCGGGCGGCCGTGCTGGCATTAGGAGGGTCCGTGAAAACCGCCCGGGTCTGCGCCTCCAGCGGCGCAGCGGCGACGCCCGCCACCAGCGCCAGCGCGAGCAGACCCCGCAGCGCCCGCCGACCCGCCCCGGACAGGTGACCGCTCATCGCGCTGCCGGAGCCACCTGCGCCCTTCCGGCTCCCTCCACAGTGAACCAGCCCTGAACGGACGGCCGGACCGTTCCCTTCGCCCGGATGTAGTCCGCGATGACATCCCGGATCCAGCGGCCTGTCTCCCGGACGGCGGACGCCTTACGGTACAGGCTGTCCTCCATGCCCCGGACGGCATTGTAATGATTGATCGCCACCGTCAGAACTGCGTCGTCCGGCAACGGCCTTCCGTCCCGCTCCACCTTGAGAAGCCTTTCCCCCCTTGGACGGGAGACGTCGAAGGCGTAGTTGACTCCCGCGGCGGTCAGGAAGCGCCACGTGCCGTAGCCGCCCACCCCTTCCTCCAGATAGTCCTTCAGCTGCCTGCCGGTCAGGGTCAGCACCCAGAGAGCGTTGTCATACTCGTACATCTCCGAGACGTCCTGATTCGTCACAGGACCCGCGGGGATGACCGTCCGGCCGTTGAACGCCACGTGAAGCGTGACATCCGCCCCCGTCGCCCACTTCATGGCGTCGTGGATGAGGTTCACCGCAGCAGTCTCCTCGTGCTGCGCGCGCCGGAAGTCCAGCGGTACGGCCGTGGTGCCCAGCACCTCCCCGGCCCACCGCTTCCAGCGCTTTTCGAACGGCGCAAAGATCGCTTCTATCTTCGCGTCCGCAGGGATGTCGCCGGTGACGGGCAGAAGCTCGGCGCGCCGGGAGATCACCCGCGCCCCCTCCGGCCTCTTTTCCACCTGCAGGGTCACCCTTCCGAGATGGCTCCCCCATTTGCCGGCGGCCGTAACCACCGCTCCGCCCGCCTCCACAGACTCAACCGGCACGTGCCGGTGGCCGCAGATGACCACGTCCAATCCCGGGCACTCCCTGGCGATGTCCGCGCCGGCCGCCGCAGCGCTGGGAAACCGCTCGTTGTCCCGCCGCTCGGCGCCGGTGTGCGCCAGCAGCACCAGCACATCGCAGAGCGGCCTGACCCGCGGCACCCACTCCCGGGCCGCCGCGATGATGTCCACGAACTCAAGGCCGCGGATGTAGCGGGGCTGCTCCCAGTTGGGGACATCCGAAACGGTCAGACCGAGCACCCCCACCCTGACGCCCTTCCGCTCCAGGATGATGAACGGCTCGAACGCTGGAGCCTTCCCTTCCGGCCCGGTCTTCAGCACATTGGCTGAAAGCCACGGGAAGCGGGAGGCTTTGCGCATCCGCTCGATGACCTGCGGCCCGAAGTTGAACTCGTGATTGCCCACGGTCATCGCATCGTAAGCCAGAGCGTTCATGCACTCGATGATGTGCCGTCCCTTGAACAGAAACGCCTGAGAGTTGCCCTGAATGGTGTCGCCGTTGTCGAGAAGGATGACTTCAGGGTCCGACTGGCGCTCGCGGCGGATCAGCGTGGCGATCCGGTCCAGGCCGCCCAGGTTCCGCCCGTCCTCCTCTTCGTGCGAGCGGACGTATCCGTGCAGGTCGGTTGTGTGGAGGATGGTCAGGCTGACCGTCTCCGCCGCTCCTTCGGGCGGCCAGAACGCGGTGAAGAGGGCGACCAGCGCCGCGGCCGCCACCACCAGCCCGAACGGTATCCTCATATCCAGATTTCGGCTCATAAGCCTGACCTTTTCAACCCCGGCGAGGCGGAGAAGGGGCCCGTTCCCGGGCCCCTCTCCAGATTACCACACCTCAGCGGGTCTGCGCCCGGCGGGTGTCAGTCCACAACCGTCAGATCCGCCTCTCTGCGGGGCAGGATATCCACGGAGTAACGATCCCACCCCGTTACAGGATCCGCCGCCAGGAAGCCGTCCAGCAGACCGGTGACGGACACCGTCTTTCCGACGGACGGATACCAGGAGAGCGGTGGATTGGGCTGCCGCCACAGCACCTTCACGGTCGCGGTGGAACCGGTGGCATCCCTGACGGTGAACCGTCTCTGGACCGTATCCACCGAAGTCACTTTTCCGGTCACCCGGACCAGAGCGCCGATCGGATTCGGCCGCGCCTCGGGCTGGATCAGGTCCATACGGATGTTCATCGGACGCGGCGGCACGACGGGATCACCCGTCTTGATGGAGTATGTGGCGGTGCCGCCGGGATAGATGACCTCCCTCTTGCTGAAGTACGTGGTCAGCTGCCCGAAGACCAGCACCCGCTCGCCAATGTCGTAGCGGATCCAGGTGTTCGGATCGTTCTGCGCGCCCGCCGGCCATCCGAAGCCCAGGATTCCCGCCGTGCCGTCGGGGTCGCCAACGTAAAGCCACTGGCGGAAGCCCCCGCCAAAGCCCGGAGGCACGCTGCCGGTGAAGCCGAGAGCGCCCGACGTCACCACCCGGGGAGAGTTCACGTAGACCCACATGTCATCCGGCAGGGCACGCGTCTGACCGATGGTGTCCACGCGGGCCGCCACCGATACCAGCACGTTCGCGTGCTGCCCCTGGTAGCGGATCGGCACGATGTACTGACCCGGCTCCTGGTTCGCCGGAATAACGAGAGTGTAGGTATGAGGGTCGGTTTCGGTCGCCCCGGGCGTGAGAGGCTGTGAAGACGAAAGACCGAATGCGCTCAGGTCTGCGGTGACGGTCGCGTTGGGCGCCGAGACCCACGCCTGAATCGTCACGGATGTTCCCGGAAGACGGGTGCGGTTCGGCGTGGTGTTGTCCACGAACGCTCTCGTCCTCGTAATGCAGGGGACACTGGCAGGCTGGCTCTCCTGAACATCCGCGGTCTCGCGGAGGACCAGCTGTGCCACGGAATACGCCTTCTGCCCCACCAGGACCTGCCGGGTCTCCAGCATTCCCACGACCGGCTCGGTGCTGCCGTTCGAGGCGGCGGCAGGGTCAACATTGGCCGTCGCCGGAACCCGTACGCGCAGCACACGCCCCGGAGAGGCGTCCTCGCTCAGGAAGAAATCTCCCAGCTGCTGGGCGCCGTTCGCATTGGTGAACGAGTAGACGCCCCACTTCCGCGCGCCCACAATACGAACGAGCATTCCCTGATACGGATTGTCCACGAAGTGCCGCTCGGAGCCGGGGTCCGTGGAGGGCTCGGGATACCAGGGATGCCCCATGATACGATGGCGGGTCACCAGATTCTCCCCGCCTCCGATGCCTCCGGCGAACGGAAGATCGGATATTCTCACGTCGAGCGGCGGAGGCGGGCTGCCAGAGCCAAGTTTGACCACCGAACCGGCGAAAGCTCCCGTCGAGAAGGAAGCGTCGATCTCCACCTCCATCCCCAGCGTGCTTCCCCCGCCGTTGTAGATCTTCGCGAGCCCGGTGACCTCCACGTAGTCGCCTCTCTGCAGCTGGGAGGCCACGACATTGGAATTTCCACTGAAGAACACCTTGATGGCGTTCGAGTAACGCCGCCCGCTTCCGGGCGGGACCTCGGTCCCGGCGGTCGCCGAATCCTGCATCCAGAAGTATGCGGAGCTCACGCGGTCCGGACCGCTGGGCTGGGCAGTGATGATGCCCGCCACGCGGACATACGGGGCGGCGGGAGCCTGGGCGTTCCAGGCGTCGATCGCCAGCTTCCGGGCCTCCGCAATACTGCTGACAGCAATTTGAGCGAAGACCGGCGATGCCACCGCCACGAGCGCTCCCGTGCTCACAGCCGCGGAGACCACCCAGCGGAGGCACCGCACCGCTTTCTGAATCATCTGGTTTCTCTCCTTTCTGCTGACGGCCGGCCAAAGCCGTGCCGGCCGGCGGAGCTTCCCGCAAGGGAGGCGCGGGAAGCCAAACCTATTGCGAGGGATAGTTCTGATAGGGCCAGAACGGCACCCACATGTCCGGCATCTCCCCCGTGTAGTTTCCCCGGACGTAGGTCCCGCGCGTGGAGCCCGGTCTGGGCAGATAGCTCCCGAAGTAGGCGCTCGACCAGGTGTCCGGGGGGAACACCGCCGCGGCGTGCCCGTCGCCGAAGACGACGTTCATCTTCCCGTTGTGCATACAGATGGGCAGGCCAGCGGGCCCGGAAAAATGGGGTGAGCCGTTGCGGAACGCGTAGGCCTCCGGTGTCGCATCCTGGAAGGTTTCGAAGATCAGGATCGTCCGGGAGGCATTCTGGAACTGGGAGGTGCTCATCCCGCGGGTGGGCCAGTTGCCGCGTCCCTGATTGTAGGGCCGGATGTAATCATTGAAACAGTAGCTGCGGCCCATGCTGGCGCCGCGGCCCGTGGTGGCCGTCACGGTGGGCTTCTTGCCGAGAGGACATCGCCACACCGTGTCCCCGGCGGACTTGTTGGTCATGTACCGGTCGAGACCGCCGTTGACATCCTGATCCCAGGCGGGAGCGCGGGTGTCGCCTCCGGGATACGGCAGGACACCCCGCCAGTCGTCGGCGTACATGAGGCACGCAAGCCCCAGCTGCTTCAGGTTGCTGAGACATCGCGCCTGCTGAGCCCGGCCACGCGCCTGGCTGAAAACGGGAAAAAGAATGCTGGCAAGGATCGCGATGACCGCGATCACGACAAGCAGCTCGATGAGCGTGAAGCCGCTGGACGGTTTTCGCACTGTTTGCCTGCCCCTCATCGCGTGCACTGCAACGTTCTGCCGGACGCAGCCCACCGTGCGGCTCTTACTGGTGCCCTGTATCTGGCAATGCATCATACCATGCATACCCCGGCAGTCTCACCCGCCGATTGTTGCAGCGTTACGGAATCGTTACCACTCCCGCGGACGCACCTGCGTCGGCCCGCCCGGACAGTCTGTGGCCAGGAAATTTTGAAAGGCCAGGACGCGCCGGAAAGGAGCGTCGGACTGGTCGCACTTGCGCCTGAAGTCCGGACGCCTCCGGATCAGCGGGACAGAGTGACTGCGGGGGATCAGGCACACTGGAGCTGGGGGCAGATACAGCGGGCGGGAGAGGAAACACAGCGGAGAGGGTGGGATTCGAACCCACGGTGCCCTAGAAGGGCACAACGGTTTTCGAGACCGCCTCCTTAAACCGCTCGGACACCTCTCCGCAATGGACTGCCACCCGGATGACCGTACCTCACCTAACTTGAGGCACAGGACGGGACCGGGCTAAGGATGGGAAAGCGCCCTCGGAGGGAATCGAACCCCCGACGCCCTCCTTAGGACGGAGGCGCTCTGTCCACTGAGCTACGAGGGCAGGCCGCCGGGCATCGCCCGGGCTGCGCGGCGCCGCACGGAACCCTTCCGCGCCTCGAGCCCGTGCCGCGCCGCTCAAAACAAGCGCGCCCGGAGGGATTTGAACCCCCGACTTCAAGGTCCGCAACCTTGCGCTCTATCCCCTGAGCTACGGGCGCGCGGCAATCGCGGCCTGCGTCCGGCCGCCGTTAGCTGAGTATACCACCGCAGGCGGCCGTCGTCAATCGCCGCTCCGCGCCGGGGCCGCGTGCACCCGGGACCTGCGCTCCTGAACGAGATTCGAAAGCCGCCACCGGCGCTGCTCCTCCCTCGTCCAGCTGCGCCGGTCCCCTTCACAGGTCACCCGGATCGCAGCAACCGGCCCGCCCGCCGGGCAGTTGTTCTCGCAGATGCCACAGCCCACACAGCGCACTTCATCGACGTGCGGCCGGCGCACCCCTCCTTCCTCCTTCCAGTAGATCGCCTGGTACGAGCACACCTCGTCGCAGACCAGACAATCCTTGCCGGACTCCCACACCACGCAGACGCTGCGGTCTATGACGGCCCTACCGATATAGAGATGCTCCTTCTCCTCCACCGTAAATGGCTGAATGGCCTCGGTCGGGCAGACCTGGCCGCACAGCGAGCAGCTCTGCGCGCACTCGCCGACGCGGGGCATCAGGACAGGCGTCCAGACCCCCCCGAGCCCGCCCTCCAGCAGCGCGGGCTGCAGCCCGTTCGTGGGGCAGACCTTCATGCAGGCTCCGCACCGGATGCAGCGCTCTCGGAAGACCTCCTCGGCCGCCGAACCGGGCGGGCGGATCAGCCGCTGTCCTGCCAAACGCGATGCCGCATCCCGTGTGGGACGGCCGGCCAGCTCCGTCCGCGCGCTCAGTGCCCAGATCCCGCCCAGCCCCATTGCCGCCAGAAGCCTCCGGCGGTCCAGGTCCAGCGGCACACTTGCCGTCGTGGCGGCCGGAGCGACACACACCGCATCGCGAGGGCAGCTGCTGACGCAGGAATAGCAGTAGATGCACTCCGAAGGATCGTTCACCTGCCCTCTTCCCGCGACCGAGTCCATCCGGCAGTCCCGGCGGCACAGCGAACACTCCCGGCAGGCGGCGGACACGTGCCGCCGGAAGACGCTGAGGCGCGCGATCAATCCCAGCAAGGCCCCCAGCGGACACAGCGTCCTGCACCAGAACCGGCGGGAAAGCACGCCGCCAGCAAGAACCGCCGTCAGGATCAACAGAGCGGCCAGATTCGAGCGGAAGTGTGACTGCGACTCCGGAAGAACGGTCCGGAAGGCGCTTTCGGCGGCCGCCCCGGCAACCGGGAGATGCGACAGTTGTCCGGCAGCCCACTGCACGGGCGCGAACACCCCCAGAGTCAGGCTCCTGAACAGGAGAGGAAGCGGGTCCAGGAACCAGGCCGCCTGCGACCCCATCAGGGCGGCCAGCGCCACCCCGGCCAGCACATAGTACTTGACCCTGGGCCACGACCGTTCAACCAACCGGCGCCCGCCCCCGCCGCTCAAGAGGCGGTCGGAGGCGTCAATGCAGGTGCCCAGAGGGCACACCCAGCCGCAGAACGCCCGTCCGGCCAGTATCGCCAGCACGACTACGGGAAGCGCCCACAGGAACACCGGCCAGACGAACGAACGGGCCGCCAGGATGGAGGAGAGCGCAGCCGGCGGGTCCAGCCGCAGGAACAGGTCGGCGGGAACGCCGCCGCGAAGCCGCAGCTCCCCCGTTCCCGACCCGTCCACGCTGCCCAGCGTCAGCGCAAACAACCAGAGGAAGGCTGCCAGGAAGAAAAGCTGTGAGACCCGGCGCGCAAGCCTCATCCGACCGCTCCCCGCCGGCTTCGGGCCATCAGACGCGGGTGACCTGCAGCGCCGCCATATCCCCCACCCCGAGCCCCAGCTCCTGGGCCTTCGCAATGTAGCCGACATCAGCCGGCCTGCGGCCGAAGAGCGTGCTCGCATAGGCGTCCGCCGCCACCGGATCCCGTGAGACGATCACCTCGCGCGGGTCGGCCGTCTCTCCGGGACCTTTGGGCCCGTTCGTCAGCAGGATGCGGGTGGCATCCACCACCGTGAGGTGCAGAGGGATGGCGGTGGCGTAATCCGCGATATACTGGTGCAGGTCCGGCCCAGTGTGCCACGCCTGCCGGTTCCAGTTGATGCCCATCAGGTTTTTAAGGCCCAGAGTCAACTCGGTCGCCGAGTGCTGCTTCGCCTTGGGCATATTGATGAACACGTCGGCATCGCGCAGAATGCGCGCCACCGTATCGCGTTTCATCAGGCGTCCGCGCGGAACCTCCAGCGGGATGTAGTCCGACTCGCTGGAACCCGCGATGACGTCCGCTCCCGCCTCGGAGGCGGCCCGTCCGATGCCCGTCATCGCCAGCACCTGCGCCGCGGGCCGGTCGATGGTGTGCTCGAACACCACCACGCGCCCGGCTCCCCGCTTCAGACACAGACGGACCATGGCGGCCACGAGCGCCGGGTCAGTGGTCGCGGCCTGCTCCGGGGTGCGCGCCCAGGCCGCGTTCGGCTTTATGACGACTGTGCCGCCCTTCGGAACGAACACCAGTCCCCCGGCCGCATCCACCGCCGCCTCCAGCGATGCCGCCGGATCCGTGCCCCGCGCCACGAACACCTTTCCGCGGAGCTCCTCCGGCAGGAGAGGCGCCTCAGGAAGGGCCCCCGCCCCCGGCGGAGGGCTCTCCGGCCCCCGGGCGCAGCCCGGGAGCGCCAGAGCGCCGCACGCAACACCGGCCAACTCCAGAAACCGCCGTCTGCGCATACCGAACCTCCTCCGCGCCCACCTCCGGGGACCCTACCGGAGCCTGGAGGCGTTCTGCTCCAGAACCTTCACGAAGCCCAGAGCCTGGTTCCGGGCTGCCTCCGACTCCCCGTAGACCACAACGGTCAGGAAATAGCGCCCCTCCACGGCGTAGGCGGTGGTGCTGCCGGACCCGGAAGCCGCGAACCTTTTGAACGCTCCCCTCGGCGGGGCCGCCTTCATCTCCAGCCGGTACCGGTCCGCCAGAAAGGAACGAGCCGCCCGGCTGGAAGTCATCGTATGCGCCGTGACCTCCACGTACCGGTCGCCCTGAGCGTACATCCTTCGCAGCGCTTCCGTGACGCCGGCCCGGGTGTAGTCCTCGTAGCCTCCGTTGTAAATGTCCACAATACCGTCGCCCCGGCCGTAGACCGTGGCGTCCGCAACGGCACGCCAGGCGTTGATTCGGTCCGGCGCGACCTTCAGAAGGTCCTCCCGGCCGGCGAGAGATGCTCCCGCCGCGGCCAGCAGCAGCGCCGCAATCAGCGGGCGCGTCAGCATCATCCGATCCTCACGATATCCATCCGGGCCGGATCGTCGGTTCCCAGTCCGTAGCGCGCGGCGGTGGCGATCCACTTCGGCTCCCGCCCGGACTCCGCCAGCGACTTCAGACCCGTCTGCGCGCGCCGTTCGTCGATCGTCTTCCACGCGAAATAGTCCACGGCGACAGGATCCCGCGAAACGACCAGGCTGCAGAAATCCCACAGGGAGTCCCTCCTGAGCCCCGGTCCGCCGTCGGCCATCGGCCGGAGCGCATCGAGGACCACCAGCCGGGTCTTGTCCCTGATGGCCGGGATTGCGTTCAGGTCGGCCAGGTAGGGGTCGCAGTGGTTGCCGTGATGCCTGCCGGGGTTGTCGAAGGATCCGTAATGGTTCTTCAGGGCTGCGGTGATACCGGCGATGCCATGGTCCTTCATGACAGGCACGTTGATCAATGCCGTGATCTGCTCGGTGATGATCCTGGTCAGGCGGCCCTCGAACTGCCCCTGCCTGGTGGGCCTGTCCTCCCAGACGCCGTCATTGGCCAGCACGCGAACACCGGGACCGTCCCGGTTGATTTTGTACCCGCTCTTGAGCAGGTCACCCGTCGCCCGGTCCCAGATGATGACATTCGACGGCTTCACACCGGCGCGCACCAGCGCATCCGCCACCGCGTGAGCCACCTCCGGGTGCGTGCAGGCTCCGACCCCGAACAGGCAGTTCACCTTGATTCCGACCACATCGTCCGGCCTGAACAGCGACTTCCATGCGGCGGTGGAATCGGAGACGCCGGTCAGTCGGACGATGGCGCGGTCCAGCATCTGCGCCACCACCCGGCGGTCGACGCGCCCTCCCGGCGAGTCGGACTGCGAGATGGAAGAGCGGTCGCGAACGACGATCACGCGGGATCGGGAGCCCGCCTGCGCGGCGGAGGCCGTCCCGTCGCCCAGAACTCCCGCAGCCGCCACCCCCGCTCCGGCCGCAGCCGCCTGCCTGAGGAACTCTCTTCGGGTGCTCCTGAGAGCCATTGTGTCACCGTCCTTTCGAAGTCCGGCCGCAGCAAGTCCCGGCCAGCGCCGAGCGCCCGACCGGGACACCGGGGACTGGCCCGGGCAACACCTTCTACAGGTATAGGACAGTTGATGCCCACGGTCAACAGTACCGGGGTACCTCGAAGCCATCGCCCCTGCCGCAGGTCCCGGAAACAGAAAGGGCGCGCGGGGCAGACGGTCTGCTCCCGCGCGCCCGGTCAACCCGGATGCGGTGTGGGGCGCCTCCTACGCCTTGAGATCGGCGAGCAGGGATTCGCCCAGAGAGGTCTGGATATCGCTTGTGATCACAATATCCACCTCCTGGCCCACTCTGGAGCCCCCTCCCAGAACAATGACCATCGTGTCATCGGGCAGATGGGCGATGCCTTCCTCGGGCTCCAGCCCGGGACGCTCCACCCTGACTCGCATCTCGTCACCGCGATGATACTTCTTCATTCGCTTCGAACCTCCGGTTCACATCAGCCCCCGATGCGGCGCCGCTCCTGCTCTGCCGCGAGACGGGGGCCAATCACAGAATCCGATGCACTGACATCCGTTGAGCCTGCCCGGCAGACGCGCGAGGATCCGAAGGCGTTCTCGCAAAGCGACGGGATCCGCGCGGAGCGGGTCAGGCTGGACAGACGGGGGAAAACGGAGGAGGGAGAAGTCCGGGGGCTCACGGGAAGGCGCGCGCTTCGGCGCGCCATTCCATACGTGAGCAAAGGAACCTCTGGACGATGCGCAATCAAATCAGCACTCGCCTCCCCGGAGACGCCATCTGAAGCGTCCCCGGCCTCATGTGTATTTTACCATTGTCTTGCGCGCTGCAGTTCCCCTTCTCAATTTTCAAATATCTTTCCGTTGCGCCGCTCTTGCCGCCTCCCCATCTCAGCCCCCCGTCTGCAGGCAGCGCTCCGGCCGAAACGGCAACAGGACCCTGACAAGCCCCCGGATGAGCTGGAGCGCTCCGGGACCGCCACGGCCCCGGCGCTGCAGGAGGCCTTCCACCAGGCTGTCCCGGCAAGCGCCGTCGGGAGCCGTCAGGAGCAGGTGCACGGCCCGCTCCGCCTCGCCTCCGTGCAGGGCCAAAAGGGCCGCCCGGACCCGCAGGCCGCCAGCCCTGCTGACCAGCCCGGTGGTCAGGGTGGCCGGCACGCGCAGTCCCTGGCGCCTTGCCGCCACGTCCAGGGTCAGGGCGATCTCCGGACCCGCCCCGCACTCGTGCGCAACACGGGCGAAGTCCTCCAGTCCACGTCTATCCAGCACCCCGGCCGCCAGAGTGACATCCAGCAGACACGCAGACTGCCTGCATCCGTTTTCGAAGAAGGCCTCCAGACACCGGATCGCCGCCGCCTGAGCGGGCCCGGGGGTCCTGACACGGTAGCGGCCCAGATCCAGCTCCCCGGGCCGCTCCCAGAGCCAGTCCGCCTCGTTCAAAGGCCAAACCTCCAGCACTCCGGTCTCCAGACGCACACGATGCCCGTTCCGCTCCAGAAGTCCGCCCTCCCGCGCCTGCCAGCCGGCATCCGCCAGGGCGCGCTCCGCGCTCGTCCGGGCGTCCTCGCGGAGAAGAAGCCTCGCCGCACCGCAGCGCTTGCCGGGCTCCGGCACCATTGACGTGTGGCCCGGAAGCCCCCGCAGCATCCATTCGATCCGCGCCCGGTCGAGAACCCGTCCCGCGGCGCCCGCGGCCTCCCTGACAGCCTGTTTCAGGCGCAAATGCGCCACAGCCTCGCCTTCCAGCGTCCCGGCCGCATCGGCGGGAAAGATGCTCTGAACACCGGCCTCGCAGGCCGCCTGCCACACGGCCGCAGCCAGCCCTTCTTTCCTGAGGCCGGACACCCACGCGCTCCAGTCCTTCACCTGGGACGCAAGGAGCGCGAGAGAGGCGTCAGCGCCCCTGCGCGCCGCTGCCGCCTGCGCCCAATCGTCCCAGATGCTCCGTGCGAGCACCGGAGGATCTTCGCGCCTCCGGCTTTTTCCGGTGTCTCTCCCGCTCATCCAGAAACTCGAACGCCGAAAACGGGTCCCCCGGCTCCCCTCAGCCCCCGGTCTTTGCCAGCAACGAGACCCCGATGACGATGAAGGTCAGCGCGACCCAGGTGTAGACCGTGGGCCGGTCGTGGAACACCACGATCGACCCCAGCACAACGAACACGTATCCCATCGCCACCATCGGATAGATCAGGCTCAGCCGGTAACGCGACGCAAGGGTCAGCCAGATCAACGAACTGAACGCGTACGCAGCGAAGCCGCCAAGGATCCACGGGCTCAGCAGAACCCGGCCCGGGTTTTGAAGAATGAGGGAGATGGTGAGATTCTGGCCGAACAGCTCTTTCAGGTGCACGACGCCAGCCTTGATGGAGATCTGTCCGAGCGCGCCCAGAAACACCGCCCCCAGCAGCGTCAGGAATCCTTCTTTGCTCATGCCGCGCTTCCGCAGGAGGAGAAAAACCGGGCCGACGCCCCGCGTCCCGTGAGCGGAGCAAGCGAGGCGCGCCGGATCCTTCGGGGTACAAAAAGAAACACTGCCGAACTAGGGCTCGAACCTAGGACCTCCTGATCCAGAGTCAGGCGCTCTCCCAACTGAGCTATTCGGCAGCGACCACCATATAAATACCCTGATTGGCCGCGACCTGTCAATACTTTCCCGCGTTCCAGACCGCCGGCCGGGCCGCTCAGCGCGCCGCCTGCGCGGGGACCCCTTCCAGGGCCTGCATCTTCTTCTCGATCTTGGCCCAGGTGTCCCTCAGGGTTACGGTGCGGTTGAACACCAGCCGCTCAGGCGTAGAATCCGGATCCACGCAGAAATACCCCACCCGCTCGAACTGGTATCTGGTCCCGGGCGTCGCGCCGGCGACGCTCGGCTCCACGAGACAGGTCTTCACCACGAGCGACTGCGGATTCAGGTTGGCAGTGAAATCCTGCCCCTCTTCCACGTCGTCCGGATCCGGCTTCAGGAACAGATGATCGTACAGGCGGGCCTCCGCCTCCAGTGCGTGCCGGGCTGAAACCCAGTGCAGCGTGGCCTTGACCTTTCGTCCGTCCGGCGCATCCCCGCCCCGGGTCTCCGGGTCGTAGGTGCAGTTGAGCTGCACCACGTTTCCCTGCGCATCTTTCACCACGTCCACGCACCGGATGAAATACGCGTTCCGCAGCCGCACCTCCCTGCCCGGCGCCAGGCGGTAATACTTCGGCGGCGGCTCCTCGCGGAAATCATCGCGGTCGATGTAGAGCTCCCGGCAGAAAGGCACTTTCCGGGTCCCGGCGGAGGGGTCCTCCGGGTTGTTGATCACATCCAGCTCCTCCACCCTGTCCTCCGGATAGTTCACCAGCACCACTTTCAGCGGGTCCATCACTGCCATCACCCGGTTCGCGCGGCGGTTCAGGTCCTCCCGGATGCAATCCTCGAACACCGCCACATCCACCACACTGTCCGTCTTGGCGATTCCGATGCGGCGGCAGAACTCCCGGATCGCCTCCGGCGTGTAACCGCGCCTGCGCAGCCCGGCCAGGGTGGGCAGGCGAGGGTCGTCATACCCGCGGACGTGCCCCCCCTCCACCAGCTCGATAAACCGGCGCTTGCTCATGACCGTGTAGGTCATGTTCAGGCGGGCAAACTCGATCTGCCGGGGATGATAGATGCCGAGGCGGTCCAGGAACCAGTCGTAAAGAGGACGGTGATTCTCGTATTCCAGGGAGCACAGCGAGTGAGTGATGCCTTCGATGGAATCCTCGAGTCCGTGCGCCCAGTCGTACATCGGGTAGATGCACCACTTGTTGCCCTGCCTGTGGTGCTCGGCGTGCCGGATTCGGTACATCACCGGGTCACGCATATTCATGTTGGGCGACGCCATATCGATCTTGGCCCGCAGCGTGCGCGAGCCGTCAGGGAACTCGCCGGCGCGCATCCGCTGGAACAGGTCCAGATTCTCTTCGACGCTGCGGTTCCGGTAGGGGCTCGGGATTCCCGGCTCGGTGGGAGTGCCACGGGTCGCCGCCACCTCTTCCGGGCTCAGGTCGCACACGTAGGCGTCACCCTTCCGGATGAGCTCCAGCGCCCACTCGTACATCTGCTCGAAGTAGTCCGACGCGAAGTAGAGCCGGTCCTCCCAGTCCACCCCCAGCCACCGCACGTCCTCGATGATCGCCTCGACGAACTCCTGCTCCTCCTTGAGAGGGTTCGTATCGTCAAAGCGCAGGTTGAACGTGCCGCCAAAGTCCTGGGCAATGCCGTAGTCGATCCAGAGCGCCTTGGCATGCCCGATGTGCAGATATGCGTTCGGTTCCGGAGGAAAGCGGGTGGCCACCCGGTCGAAGCGCCCTTCCCGCAGGTCCTGGATGATGGCCTCCCGGATGAAATCCACAGGCCCCTGGCTCAGCAGCTTTTCGATGCGTTCTTCCAGTTCCTGTTTCGATGGCGGCTCACGCATAGAGAGGCATCCTTCCCGAAGCGAAGAGGATTCCGCAGGAGCGGCGGCCGCGCCCCGGCTCGCCCTCCCGGTGGTAACGCATTTTGGCCGATTCCCGGCCGGTGGTCAACCCCCGGTCCCTCCGCCCTCACCATCTGCCCTTGCCGGCACGATGTTGAAGGAGGCAGGCTCCCGTCCGGCGAAGGGGTCGCTGCAGGGTTGCCCGCCGGGCGACCCGAAAGTCTGGATGGAGAGCGCGGCAGCCCGCACACACCGTGTCGAGCACAGAATCCCGGGTAACACAGCAGCAAGGACCCGACTGTCCTGAAGCCCATCTCAGCGAACCTCCCGCCAGCCGCAGGCTGTGGCTGGATGCGCTGCTGATCCTGGCCATCACGGTCCTCATCTACCTGCCGTCCCTCAATAACGGGTTCGTGGACTTCGACGACCCGGCCTACATTACCGAAAACCCGCGCATCCAGCAGCTGAGCTGGGCGAACGTGAAGGCCATCTGGGGCGATCTGCAGAGCAGGCCATACTACCCAATGGTGTTCACCGCCTACACGCTGCAGTACGCCCTGTGGGGCGAAAACCCGGCGGGCTTCCACGCGTTCAGCCTGTTCCTGCACGCCGTGAACGCCGTTCTGGGGTATCTGCTGGTCTGGCGGCTGCTGCGCAACCGTACGGCGGCGCTCATCAGCGGACTCCTGATGGGCACGCATCCCCTGCACGTGGACGCCGTGGCCTGGGCATCGGACCTGAAGGATGTCCTGAGCGGCACGTTCGTGTTCCTTTGCCTGCACGCCTACGTCCATTACATCAAGAAAGGCTGCAGAGGATGCTACCTCGGCGCGGTCGCGTTCTATGCGATGGCGCTCTTTTCCAAGCCCATGGCGGCGCTGCTGCCGTTCCTGCTGCTCATCGTCGACTATCAACAGCGCAGGCGCGACCGCCGCCTGGAGCTGCTGGAGAAAGCGCCGTTCTTCGCCATTGCGGCCGCGCTGGGGTATCTGGCCCTGCGCGCGCAGGCCGGAGCCGCGCCCGAACCGTCCGGCGATGTCCTCTCCTTCTATTCCCGGGCCAACGCCTGGACGGCCATCGGCTTCTACCTTCTGAAGCTGACCGTCCCGATCAATCTCTCCGTTCTCTACGCGTCCAGCCACCCCGGCTGGTGGATGGTGGTTGCGACCTCGCTCTCCATCGCTTTCACCACCGCCACCGTCTGGATGCTGATGCTCTCGCGCGATTACGGCTTCGGGCTGGCCTGGTTCGTGCTTCTGGCTACTCCGATCCTCGGCTTCATCCCGTTCAGGTACGTGGTGATGTTTGCGCCATACGCGAACCACTTCATGTATCTGGCGGACTTCGGGCTGTTCGTCGTGGCGGGGCTGATCTGCCACGACATCCTGAAACGCCTGCAGGTCCCCGCCGACCGCTCCACCTTCTACGCCATCGTGACGGTCGCGTTCCTGCTCTTCGGGCTGAAGACGGCCCTCAGGTGCAACGTGTGGCGGGATTCCATAAGCCTGTGGAGGGACTCCGTGCGCTACAACCGGGCGGTCAACTCCACCGTGGGTCACGAGCGCCTTGCGCAGGCCCTCTTTGCGGCCGGGCGGCGGGAGGAGGCCCTGGAGCAGGCGCGGCTGGCGCTGCAGCGGCATCCCGGAAACAACCGGGCCCGGCAGCTGCTTCGCGAGATCCAACGGAGTGGGACACCCGGCCGCCAGGGAGGCTCCCCCTGAGGAAGCCATAGCCCCGGCCGCGCGTGTCAGTTCACGGCCGGGGCCTGTTCCGCACACGCGGATCGCCCGCTCAGCGGGGCGCGCCGGGCATGTTTTTCATCATTCCGGACATATCCTGCACCTTTGTCCCCGCAGGCAGCTCGAACACGCTGTCCGGAACGGCGTTGATGCGCTCATAGGCGATCTTCTGCACCTGATCGCCCTGCTTGACCTGGCGAAGCAGCCCGTACTCTTTGTCCAGCCAGGCGGACCCTGCATCCGGAGCGTCCACGCGCCAGCACAAGACACCGTCCACCCTGTCTTCGCTGATCTTCGGGTTGCTGCCTTTCAGCTCGTCAACACCCGGCAACTGGTCCCCCGCAGCCGATTCCGCGTCCTTGCCGGACATCGGCATCTTCATCACGACCCCGGCCCGCGGATCGAAGACATAGTTGACCTTTTTGTCGAACTGAGCCAGCATCCAGCCCTCCGGACCCATGTCCACGCGCATCCGCACGATTTTGTCGCCTTCCATCTTCAGGGAATGCCGGGACTTCTTTCCTTCGTGCGTCAGAACCATCTCGTAGGATCTGACCCTCGCGCGCCGCGCGGCCAGGTCTTTCCAGGTGGACTCGAAGTCCCCCGCCTTCGCAACCGGCGGCGGAGCTTCCACCGCCTGCGATCCGCCGCTGGCCGCATCCGTTCCGGACTGCTTTTTGCCGCATCCAGTGGAAGAAAGGGCCGCGGCGACCGCAACGGCCAGGATAATTCCCGTCGTCAGCTTTTTCAACACGTGTCCTCCTGCATAGCCGTTCGTGACCGCGGCCCGGGGCGGCGCCGCGGCCGGCGGTCCGGTCGCGGTCAAGAACCCTGTCCCTCCCTCTTATCTGCTTCTACCGCGGACTCCTCTCCGCGGTTCCGCGCTGGAAATTTGAAGGATTATCCCACCAATTTTGCTCTGAACCCTTGACTTCGGCCGGGCTCCTGCCTAAACATGGGATTGAGAGGCGGCGCGTCCCGCGGCACGACCCGGGCGTGCGCTCTCGACCGGATGGAGGGATCTGAAATGACGACCGCGCGCCGAGGTTTCACTTTGATAGAGCTGCTAGTGGTGATCGCGATCATCGCGATCCTGGCCGCCATCCTCTTCCCCGTCTTCGCGCGCGCCCGCGACCGCGCCCGCCTTTCCGCGTGTCTCTCGCACGGCCGGCAGTTCGGGCTGGCTACAATGATGTACATCGACGACTACAACGGCCGCTGTCCCACCGAGGTCCCCTCCTCCGAGCGCAATAAGGTCGCCGGACGATATTACCAGTACATCAACGGCCCGATGGTCGACTTTCCGGTGGCCGCCTGGGCCTACCGCTTCCATCCGGGATTCAGTCCATATGTGAAGGACGAGAAGATCTGGATCTGCCCGAACGCCCAGAGCGGATACTACGGACGGCGTTACAAATACGGATACAGGTGCACCTGGATCCCGGCACGGGGACGCCCGGACGGCAACAATCTCTCGCCGATGGTCTGGCTGATGACGGACAGCAGCGGAAACTACGTTCGCGACACTGCTACGGGGGAGATTATCCCGTACAAGATCACGGAGCTGGAAGGCAAGGAGCGAAGGCCGCTTCAGGAGATCATCGGCTGGTACTGCTACGCCGTGAACGTCCCCAACAGCTACTGGCAGTATGACTTCGGGACGCCGTACCTTCCCCACGGGGAGGGTTCCGTGTACATCTATATGGATGGCCACGCGGCCTGGCAGAAGACTGCCTATTACCGGCAGGGCGACTTCTCACTGCCCGAAGGCTACTGACCGGCGGCGCACCCGACGTAGTCCGGTGCGCCCTGCGAATGGACCGGTGGATCTCCCCTCCGGGAGCCCACGAATCTCTGCCCCGGCTGACGTTCCGGTTTCCGGTCGTTCTTGCGAACGTTGTGCAGATTCCCGTACTTCTGTCAGTTACCCCGCCGCGCCCTCGCCTGAGATACTGGACATGTGGCCGAACCGGCGCTCCCGCCCGATCGGCTGCAGTCAGTCGAATGCGAGGGTTGAACCATTGAAAAAGACTTTGACGATTCTGATCATCTGCACCGCTGCCTTTTCGCTGATTTGCGGCGGCAGCCCGGCGCAGGCGGACAACATCCAGGTGGGCGATTACGTCCGCTTCTTCGACCGGGAAGGCACCACCGACGGCGGCGAGTTCGGACTGGCTCTCCTGCCGAACAGCAGCCTGGAGATCCTCCGGACGTTCTGCCTCCAGCGAGACGAGCTTCTGGACTTCAACGCTCAGGGATTCCTGGTGACGGGCATCAGCACGATGGTGATGGCCCAGGGAGATCCGCTCGACCCCCGGACGGCCTACCTGTATACGCAGTTCCGGAACGGGACTCTCTCCAACTATGACTATACGCCGAACAGCCCCGGCCGCGCGGCGTCCGCGGATGCGCTGCAGAAGGCCATCTGGCATCTGGAGGGTGAGGCGGGCTACGCCACCGTCACCGGCCAGGCGCTGCTCTGGGTGCAGGAGGCGACCGCTGCCGGCTGGACGGACGTCGGGAACGTGCGCGTTCTGAACCTCCAGTGGACGCGCAACGGCCGCAGCGGGCAGGGAGCTCAGGACGTGCTGATCCTCAACCCTGTGCCCGAGCCGATGTCCATGGCGCTGGCCGGTCTGGGCCTCGGAGCGGTGGCTGCCTTGCGCCGCCGCGGCCTGCAGGCCGCCTGACGGCCGCGATCGAACCGTAATCCGCTATGGGGGCCCGCAGGCGATGCCTGCGGGCCCTTCGCTTCGCCCGGGCTGCCGCCACGGGCGCGGGGGATTCCGCCGATGCGACGCGCCCTGCCTTCTGTGCAACAAACAGAGTTGGGACGACACCGGCGGAAGGCGCAAGGGCCGGTCGAGCCCCAAAACGCATCGCCCCCGCGCCGCAGCGGGCCTTCCGGAGGGCTGAGAGCAATGGACAGACAGCACGGTAACGCGAAAGCGGACGCGAACCATCCAGAGCCGGTGGACAGGAAATTCTACGAGCACGAGCTGAAACGGCTGCAGTTCGAGCTCGTCAAGATGCAGTACTGGGTGAAGCAGAGCGGAGCGCAGGTGGTCCTGCTCTTCGAAGGACGCGATGCCGCAGGCAAGGGCAGCGTCATCAAGCGCATCGTGAAGCCTCTCAACCCCCGCGGCGTGCGGCTGGTGGCGCTTGGCAAGCCCTCCGATATCGAGCGGACTCAATGGTACTTCCAGCGCTACGCGGTGCACCTTCCGTCGGCGGGGGAAACCGTCATCTTTGACCGCAGCTGGTACAACCGCGCCGTGGTGGAGCGCGTGATGGGATTCTGCACCGGGGAGGAGTACCGGGAGTTCATTGTGAGCTGCCCGGACTTCGAGAGAATGCTTGTCCGCTCGGGCATCCTGCTGCTGAAATACTTGCTCTGCGTTCCGGACTCGGAACAGGAGAGGCGCTTCCAGGAAAGGGCCTCAAACCCGATGAAGCTCCGGAAGCTGAGCGAGGTGGACATTCAGGCGCGGGAGAAATGGGTGGAGTTCTCGAAGGCCAAGGATGTCGTGATGGAACACACGGACATTCCGGAGGCGCGGTGGCACCAGGTGGACGGAGACGACAAGCTTCGCGCCGGGCTGAACTGAATCCGCCACATTCTGGACAACATCCCGTATGAGGACATCCTGCCTGCGCCGGTGCGGCTGAAGCCCAGACCGGAACCCGACGCCCACTACCTCCGGCCCCCGCGCCAGGCCCACAGCATCGTTCCCGACTACTACGGCGCAGACGATGCGGCCAGGGCCGCCTGAGGCTTCAGGGGGAGGCAATGACGCCCCTCCCGCAGCGCCTGCGCAAACCGCCCCGAACTCTGCAGCTGACGCGTAAGCAAGAGGGGGGCCCGGTCCGGACTGACCCGGGGGCTGCGCGCGGGAAGCCCGGGCTGGTGTCACCCCGGCGGCTTCAACCGCGGGCGGGCGCCAGGCTTCCGGATGCCGCCGTCTTCCCGGCTGGAGGTCCCACCCGAACGATCAGGGGATGCGGACGGTAGCGGTCGCGGGAGATGGTCTCGACCCGCTGCCTCCCGTCCTCTTCGATGATGCGCCGGACCACCACCGTGTACCCGTTCACGCCTTTGTCCACCACCTTTTTCGCGCCGGGAGGCAGGGAGGGGTCGACGATGGTCTTCGTGCCGTAAGGCACGGGCTTGCTGACCGTCCGCTCGATACGGATCTTGCGCCGGTCAGAAGAGGCACCGTAGATGGTGGCCTTTGCCCTGCCGCCTTGCGCTTCCACCTTGATGTAGACCGCGTGCTTCAGCGGGTTCTCGAATCTGAGGTCCAGCACTCCATAGGCCACCGTGGCATCCAGCCCCGGAGGCGCGTAGCGCACCGCCATGGAATGGTGGCTGCGCTGCCGGATTCTCATCCCGGCAAGCAGGGCCGCCTGATACACGGTGGTGGAAATCTGGCAGATGCCTCCGCCCGTCCCCGGCTCGATCTGGCCGTTCACAAAGATGGGCGCATCCCTGAATCCCAGGCTCTTCGCCCGCGGGCCGACAATCCTGTTGTAGCTGAACTCCTCGCCCGGCTTCAGCACGACCCCGTCCACGGCTTTGGCCGCCAGTTTCAGGTTATGGGTCCGGTCGCGCTCGTAACTGTTGTAGACAGTGGTCTGCGCGGACAGCACCGAGTCGATGGGCTGCAGGTCCGCCAGCGTGACGGAGGGAGCGTCACGGCGCAGCACGACCGGAATCTCCAGCACCTCCGCGGGCCGCTCCAGCGTGAAAACGCCGCCGCCCTTCAGCGAGGCCGCAACGTCCACGGCCGTCCCCTCCCGCTCGGGAGTCTTCACGAGCTGGCCGCCTTTGACCTCGATCGAGGCATCAACGGCAGGAGACGCGAACCGGGCCGCGGCGCGGCGTTCCAAAACCCACTTCAGCGCCTTCTGATCCAGAGAGACGCGCACCGGAATGCGCACCCCCTCGCGCGCCGCGCGCCATTGATCGAGCAGCCTCCGCCCGGCCCAACCCTGCCGGCCGACGGCAAGAGCCTCCTCCAGAGCCCGCTCCGTCTCCAGCTTCACGCGCACATCCCGGGCAGGGATGTTCAGCGGCGGCCTTCCGGAACCTTCCGCGGTGAGACGCACAGTCGCCGGAGGGCGGCAGGCCTCCTCCAGCCGGGCCAGCGCCTCCTGCCTCCGCAGCCCCCCGAGCGGCACGCCGGCCAGGCTGACACCCGGGACGACAATATCGGACCGCAGAACGAAGAGATCCGCCCCTGTGGCAAGCCCCGCCGCAACGACCAGTGAGCAGGCGGCGACGGCCACCGCCGCGCGGCCCGCCGCGCTGATGCGCCCGGTGGGTCTGGTTTCAGATCCGCCGCCGCCAGACGGTCTCACCGGGTCGATCCTCCAGCTCGATTCCGGCGGCCGCGAGCCGGTCGCGGATCTCATCAGCAAGCGCGAAATCCTTTCGAGCCCGCAGGGCAGAGCGCAGCGAGATGAGAATCTCGATCAGCTGACGGGCAAGCTCCTGGTCAGCCTCACCGGTCTCCTCCCTCACCAGCCCCAGCACGCCGCCCGCCAGTGTCCGGAACACAGCCGCCGCTTCTTTCAAGTCTTCCAGACAGGCGCCGGTTCCCGAGGCGACGGCGGAGTTTGCTTCGCGTGCCAGGTCGAACAGCGCGGCGATGGCGGCCGCCGTGTTGAAATCGTCATCCATCGCCTCTTGGAAGCGCCGCCGCGCTTCTTCGACCGGCTCGCGGAGGCTGGTTCCGCCGTCCTTTCCGGCCGCAATGGCTTCCTCCACGAGCCTCAGTGCGGTGTTCAGACGCCTCACGCCCGCCTCCGCCGCCGCCATAGCCTCGTCGGTGACGTCCAGCACACTGCGATAATGCGTCGAGAGGATGAAGAACCGGATGGCCTCCGGAGACCACCTCTGGAGGGCATCCTTGATGTAGATGGCGTTTCCGAGCGATTTGCCCATCTTCTGACCGCCCACCGTGAGCGAGTTCACGTGGATCCAGTATCGCGCGAACGGACAGCCGTTGGCGGCCTCGCTCTGTGCCACCTCGTCCTCGTTGTGGGGAAAGATGTTCTCCAACCCCCCGCCGTGGATGTCGAAGGTCTCGCCCAGATAACGCCGGGCCATGGCGGAGCACTCCAGGTGCCAGCCGGGATAGCCCCACCCCCACGGCGACGGCCACCGCAGGATGTGTTCCGGAGCTGCGGGCCGCCAAAGAAGGAAGTCGGCCGGGTTGCGCTTGTTGGGATCCACGTCCACCCGGGAGCCGGCCTCCAGCTCCTCCAGACGCCTGCCGGAGAGCTTGCCGTACTCAGGAGCGCGCGTCACGTCGAAATAGACCGCCCCTCCCGCCTCGTAGGCGTAGCCCTTTTCCAGGAGCTGACGAACCATCTCGATCTGCTCCGGGATGTGGGCGCTGGCGCGGGGAACGATGTTGGGCCTCTGGACCTTCAGGGCGTCCATGTCTTCGAAAAAGCTGCGGGTGTAGATCTCCACCAGCTCCATCGGGTCCATGCGCTCCGCCGCCGCGCGCCGCGCGACCTTGTCCTCCCCGCCGTCCGCGTCGTCCGTAAGATGCCCCACGTCCGTGATGTTCATCACGTAGCGCACGCGATACCCGGTGTGGCGCAGATACCGGACCACCATGTCCATGGCCACGTACAGCTTGGCGTGGCCGATGTGGGCGTGGTCGTAGACCGTGGGACCGCAACAGTACATCCCGACGAAGCCGGGATAGAGCGGGACGAACTCTTCTTTGGTGCGGGTGAGGGTGTTGAAGACCCTGAGCGACAATGCGTACTCCGGTTCAGGATGAAGTGGGGGCGCCGGGCTGCGCATTTCCCCGTTGCGGCATTATAGCATGGAGGTTGACAGGCACATTCCGCGCCTGCGGCCCCTATTCCAGGGTCTTGCGGAAGAAAACCTCACCGGACCCGTCCGGGTGCATTCCAGACAGGAATCCGCACTCGTGGAACCCGAGCCTCCGGAGCCAGCCCTCGAAATCCGGCGAACCTTCGCGCGCGGCAAACAACAGATCGTTGTAGCCCAGATCCCGCAGGTATTCTTCCAGAAACTCGACCAGGTGGCGCCCGATTCCCTCGCCCTGAAGATCCTGCCGGACGGCCAGCAGCGAGATCATCGGAGCCTGCGCGCCCAGGAATTCGAAGCGCAGACACGCGACCACCTCTCCGTCCAGTTCCGCAACGATGACCTCCCGCTGTTCGATCCGCCGGGTCAGGAAGTACGGCGGGATCTGAGGGTCCAGCAAAGCGCAGGCCCCCTCGTCCTCCTCTTCCGCGAAACGGATCAGCAGCTCTTCCACCGCGATTCTCCCGACCCATCCGGCCGCCAGCACCGGAAGATCATCCCATCATGGGATGTCCCGCAGGATCAGCGCGGCGGCGCGTTGAAATCCGCAACAGACTATACCCGGAGGGATACACGGATGTCCGGTCTCGAAGTGGCCCTGAGAATCTCGACCCTGACCGCCTTATGCCTGGCGCTTGCGCTGGTCCCGTCCGTGCTGAGGGCCGCGCCCCCGGCGAAGGGCTCCGTGCGACTGGAGTACGACCCGGTCCTGGCCGGCGAGCCTCCGTTCCGCCGTCTGTTCCTGGACGCGATGGTTACCGAGGAATCTTGGAACCTGCAGCGGGTCTTCCATCCCGCCCGCAAACACCCGGACAACCCCATCTTTGAGGGAGAGATGCCCTGGGAGGGATGGGGTCCGAACCTGGGCGGGACGGTCATCAGGGAGGGCGGCCGGTTCCGGATGTACTACTACAGCATCGCGGACGGAGAGCCCACGAAGGTCTGTCTGGCGGAGTCGGTGGACGGGCTTAACTGGAGGCGGCCCGAGCTCGGCCTGGTGGAATGGCAGGGATCGAAGAAGAACAATATCGTGCCCTTCCCCACCCAGGTGTTCAGGGCCGCCGGCGAGGGAGTGGACCCGCCCCGGCGCTGGATCGGCTTCGGCTACCGGGACGGCAAGGCAAGACTGGGATTCTCCGCGGACGGACTGTCCATCACCTGGGACGCGAAAGGGCAGGAGCTGTTCACGTCCTCCGACGTCATCAACTGGTTCTTCGACCCCTACCGCGGGCGCATATGCGCCACCTGGAAGACTCCCAGCCGCAGGCACCGGTCCGTCGGGGTGGCTTTCTCGGACGACCTCTTCCACTGGACCAAGCCGGTAGACGGGCCGGTGTTCGTGCCTGACGACCTGGATCCCGACGCCACCCAGATCTACGGGATGCCCGTGTTCGCCTATCAGGGGATCTTCATCGGGCTGCCGCTCGTCTATCACGCACGCTGGATAAAGTACGGCCGTTACACATCCCCGGAAGTCATGTTCGAGGCACAGGAGGGCAGCCCCCGCACCGGCGACGTGCAGCTGGCGTGGAGCTGGGATCTGATCAACTGGACCCGCACCGCCGACCGCAGGCCCTTCATCCCCAACAGTCCGGTGAAGGCTTTCGATTGCGGGTTCATCGGGGTGGCGAGGGAGCCCGTGGTGATGGGCGACGAGCTCTGGTTCTACTACTCGGGCTGGGATCAGGTGCACGAAGACTACCGGGGACTCCGGTCTGCCGTGGGACTCGCCACGCTCCGCCTGGACGGCTTCTGCTCGATGCGCGCGGGAGAGGAAGAGGGCTGGCTCATCTCGCGCCGCGAGGTGTTCAAGACGCCGAAAGTGACCATCAATGCGAAGTGCGCTCCCGGCGGCTACGTGGTGGCCGAGCTGCTGGATCGCAACAACAACGTCATCCGGGGATTCGAGAAGAATTACTGCATCCCCTTCACGGGCGACTCTGTCCGTGGCGAGCTCACCTGGAAGACCGCGCGGTTCCCGGACGCGCTCATCGACCGGGACAGGAAGATCCGGTTCTACCTGAAGGACGCCGACCTGTACTCGTACGTCCCGGCGGACATCAATCAGGAGATCGATGACGGATGGCCGGATCACTGACCGCAGACGCACCCAGAGGAACGAGGCCGGGCGCCCGGGCTCTCAGGGACGGCTGCAAATCGCCCGGGGGTCTTGACGGAAACGCAACAGTTGAGGTAATAACATACTTGCCGGGCAGGCGCAGCGACGCCGGCCCCGCCTGCCGAAGTGGCGGAATGGCAGACGCGCGTGGTTCAGGACCACGTGCCCGCAAGGGCGTGGAGGTTCAAATCCTCTCTTCGGCATTGCCATCATCCTGTTATCGTATCGTTGCACAGAGCGCCTCTCTGCGGGGAGGCGCTTTCTGTTCCTCTGAGAGCTCAAATGAACGCCGGCCCGGACGGATCCGTCCGGGCCGGCCGCTATCTCCACGAGGGGCGGCCCTCCGGGCCGCCCCTCTTCTCGCAGTCCGCTACTACGGCGCCAGAGGCGTGTAGTCCGAAGGCACCTGCTGCTCCCGTCCGCGCAGGACGCGGATGGTCTTGCCGTTGCGCACCTCGGACGTGATGACGCCCACAATGCTCAGATAGTCGCCCGGCATCGGGTACACCTCCGAGCGGATGACCTTGATGCCGCGGGCATCATCCTGAGCGTCCACGCCGGAGCCGTCGTCCAGGAGGAAGTAGCCCTCCACAAAGTCCATCTTGGTGACCTTGCCGTACACCCTCACCAGAAGGCCTTCGTTCTCGATGCCTACGCTGGTGGGCTGACCGTCGGGCCCCACGAACCGCGGTCCGCCGACACTGCGGCTGCCGATGTTGCGGATCTTGGTGGTTCCCGTGCCGATCTTGGTGACGGTGGTGTCGCGGAGCACCCGCTCTCCGGTGTCCAGAGTCCGCAGGATGCCCTTCACCTGCACCTTGTCGCCGATGCTGACGCTGGCGCCGGACTCCACGCGGATCCCCGCCGTGCCGTCCTCGTCCTGGACATAGAAGAACCCGGACTCGGACAGCGGCACCAGGGTCACTATGGCCCCACCGGTGGTCTCGATAGCGGTATAGTCCGGCTGGGCCTTGGCCTGACCGATGGACGCCACCGGGATGGTCTCCGCGGGAGGACCGATCACGCGGATGTTGTCCACGGCCGTGATGTTCGTCTGCAGCTGCCACTTCTGCTGGAAGCGCACGAACACGGTGATGGCATTGCTCTCGGCCACGGCCTCGACGGCCACGGGCACCCATCTGACGGGCAGGGTGTTGCTGCCGTGCGCCGGATCGGTGGACCAGACGATCCAGGAAGGCTTCGGGTTCGGGTCGTTCGGATCCGGAGCGGGGCCGGGATCCACACCGCCCTTCGGATCGATGCCCACCCAGACCTGGCAGTCCCAGGGAGCGCCGCCGTTCGCGAACGTGGCGATGTAGGCCTCCACGCGGTAGGTCATTCCGGGAACCGCCTTGAAGCGCTGATAGAACCCGCCCTGCTTGCGGTCCCAGTTTCCGCCGGCGCCGGCGAAATACTGGCCGTGCTGGGTGTTCACCAGTCCAAGCCACCGGGGAACTCCGCTCGTGGGATACGGGCCGATGTAGCCGCTGGCATCGCCGCCGTCACCGCCGCCGACGACAGGGAACGAGCGCCAGCCCACGGCAGTCCGGGTGGGACCGGAGCCCTGGAGCTGCTCGAAGCTGCCGTTGGTGAAGGCCGGAAGGGCCTCCGGAGGGGTCCGGAAGGTCTTGTCCACCGAGTAGACCGTCTTGTAGCCGGACGCCGCGCTGCGGACGCGGTAGTGATACTCCGTGTCCGGCGAAAGTCCGGTCAGCAGGACCCTGTGCACCAGCACGTTGCCCGGGGCCTGAGCCGTCAGCGGGTAGACCGCGCCATCATCGCCGTTCGGGGCGGCCGGGCCATACTCAACGACGGAGCCGGAAGGCACGTCCGTCGTCCACTCGATCTCGAACGTGGTGTCCGACACCTGGGTGGCCTTCGGACCGTCCGTGATGTTGATCCTGAGCGTGCTTCCGGCAGGCTGGACACTCACGTTGTCGACGTCCACGAGCAGCCACGCGGTCGCCTCCGGCATGATGCCCCGCACCCAGATACTCGTCGGGCCGTTTGCGGTGAAGCGCACCGAATAGCGGCTCCACGCGTCGCTCTCCTGGAAGTTGACCCAGTTGATGGAAGAGGCCAGCGGGTTGGAGGTCTGCCCGGTCAGGTCATAGCCCACCGAGCCTGTCGGGATGACGGCCTGGTTGATGCTGTACAGGCGGAACATCCGGGCGTCAATGTCCAGGTCATATACCTGGCCCGCCACGGTGTTCACCACCTGGTAGATCCCTCCGCGGAAGTTGCTGGAGCGGATGGACCCGCCGATGATCCGCTGGTAGTTGTTGACGTTCGGGTCGGGCACTCCGTTGTTGCCCGGCATGCTCCACATCGCGGGGTCTCCGGGCTGCGAGGAGGGAGTCGCCGCCAGCCGGGCGCTCCACGCGGTCCATCCCGCTCCGACCCAGTCCCCCAGCCCCGGAGGAGCCGCAGTCCACGTCCCTTCGAAGTCGCCGTTCGTGACCGCGTTCTGGGCGCCGGCTCCGGCCGCCACCATCAGGGACGCAAGCACAATCAAGCTGAAACGCCACAATCGCATGATCTCTATGTCCTTTCGCACGAGACCGAAAGCGTTCCCCGGCCCCGGCCGCCGCAGACTTGCGCCGGAGGGCAACCGCCCCGGGGGACACTCGTTCAGATGGTATTATGCCCTACGGCGGGGCAGAATTCAGGACAATCAGGCGGGGGACAGACCGTGGTCCCACACGCACGGGCAGCCGGGCTACCCTCCTTCTTCAGGCGGCCCGGCTGCCGTAGCTTCGCGATCGATCCACACCGCAGGCCGCACACGGCTCCGCGGCTGAAAACGGTCTTAGCGCTTGCGCAGGAACATCCCGGCCATACCGGCCAGCCCGGCGGCCATCGCCATCAGGCTGCCCGGCTCCGGCACCACCTGCACGTCATCGGCAACGCCGACGTTCCACTCGATTCCCCACTTGTGGATGCTCTTGATGAACACCGTGGCGGTTCCAGCCGGGGCATTCGGAACCACGATGGTCCTCTTCTCCCACTCCTGGGTCGCCCACACCGGGTCCGCCCAGATGATGTTGGGGTCCAGGCTGTCGTTGCTGCCGAGCGGGTCGAACCCGAGCTGCACTCCAACATCGTAAATGCTGGTGGGATTGTCGAGGAACTTGGCCCTCGCCCAGCCCCAGAAGCTCACCTCGGTGTAGCCGCCGGGGTTGTTGAACTGCTGGTAGATGTAGGCCTCATTGCGGCTGGTGTCCCAGCTGCTGATGGCGCCCGCCATGCCGGAGCCCTCGATCGGGCTCACCGGGTGACCGAACGGCGTGGCGCCGAACGGCTGCCAGTTGCCGCCGAAGAACGTGACGGTCGTCCAGCCGTTCAGGCCATCCTCGAACCCGCCGTTGACCAGCAGGTTGGCGTGCACGCCGGTCGCGAGGGCCAGCAGAGCCGCCACGAGCATCAACCTCTTCATTGCCTTTCTCCTTACCTTTTCGTTTGCTGTCCCAGCCCTGCAGAGGAGCGCGGGCTGCAACCTGTAATGCCCCCGTCACGCAAACGTAACACCGCCCGCGCTTCCGGGGAAACGTGAAGACACCGGCCGCTATCGTTGGATTGCACCAGCGTCTCACGCAGACCTGACATAAGCATAACACCCGCCCCCCGTCCGGTCAATCCCCGGAAGAGTCACCGGGAAGCTCCGGAGCCAAAAACCGGTAATTCTACTGGCCTCGGCCCGGTCTCCGCCCCGTTCAGCACGGGAAGCAGCGGTACATCTGGATGCCAAGGATGGAACCGGCCAGGGCCCAGCAGCCGGACGCCACGTAATCGCCCAGCACAAGCCCCAGGAAGAACGGGAGCGCCGCCCGATATCCCTTGATTCCGGCGTAACGTGTGATCAGCACCTTGCACGTCCACGCCACCAGGAACGGGCACCACAGCCACTGCAGCGTCTCCGTGTGCGCCAGGACATACCCCACCGGATGGAACGGGAAGGAAACGAAGTTCGTGCGCAGCCAGCCGAGCAGAACGGTCACAGCCGCTCCGTACACCATCGCGATGACCCCGGCCACATCCGGCCCTTTCGGATCCGCGAGATAGTTGCTGACGCGATCGAAAGGAAGACGGCCCATCCAGGTGCGCCAGGGCTCCACCTTCGCGGTCGCGGCGCCGAACTGATACCAGACCGCAAGGCAGGCCCAGAACCCCACGGCGATGCCCGCCACGATGGCGATCAACATGGCCACCGTGAGCGCTCTCTGCCGGATGCGCGCGGTCTGCGCGATCTTCATCGCCTCGATTTGCGTCGGCATCGGGTTGCAGCGCATCTCGATGGAGAACCAGTTGAAATACGCCAGCGCCACCAGGTTCCCCTTGCTGAACAGCGAGCTTCCCACTGGCTGGATGACAATATCCATAGCGTTCACGTAAGGCCCGAAGGTCCACGGCGGGCCCGCGACGGCCCTCAGCCGGGTGATGGTGGTGGAGAACAGAAGATAGGCCCCCAGATACGCCGCCGCCACCAGGGGCGATATCCCGGCCGCCACGCAGAAGGCCACCAGCGCCGCGAACCCCGCCGCCAGCCCGAACACGGCCGTCCTGTAGCTGAGAGATTCGTTAGAGTCGTCCACGGCCGGTCCGCGCCCGATGGCGTGCAGGAACACTTCCTTCAGATGCCGCCGCGCCAGCCAGAACACGGAGAGGCCAATCCCTATGAAAGCCCCGGTCCCCTGCTGAGCCACATAGGGCGGCGCGCTTACGGCCCCTCCCGGAGCCTCCCATCCCACCCAGGCCACGAACACGTGCTCCAGCTTCATGAACAGGTAGAAGAACCAGCACGAGAAGCTCACGTCCGCGGCCACGATGAACGCCAGCCCGATGGCCAGAGGATAGAACGTCGTGGGAAAGTATCCGATGGCGTTCCAGGGCGGGACCGCGAAGCTCGGGCCGAGGTTGTTCGCCCGGATCTGGATATACGGCAGAGTGGGATACAGGTGATTCAGGCTGTTGAGGGTCTCGACGCCGGCCGCCACGAGAAACCCCAGCCACATGGCTTTGTTCCGGAAGAAAGAGCCCCTCGGGTCGGTCATCTCGAGCGGCAGCATTACGATGGGGAACGTCAGGCGCTCGCGGTCCATCCACTGCCGGCGCACCAGCGTGTTGATGCACAGCATGCAGAACAGCATCACGAACAAAAAGCCGCTCCAGAGCAGCACCGGCCGCAGCCAGGCATCCCAGGGAACGGGTTGGCCGCCCTGGTAGAACCCCTGGATGGCGGACAGCCTGGGCATCAGGTGGCGGGGCGCAAACTGAAGATACTCCCCCCAGTTGTTCTCCGGAGATTTGTAGTACGGCACCGCTCCCAGCGTGGTGCACAGGAACTGAATCATCCCCATTCCCGAGAGGATGACAGACACCGTGAGCATCACATAGATGGTCATCAGCTCGCTCTGGGTCAGGACGCTGGACGGCCTGAAGCGCCGCACCAGCGCGTTGACCAGCAGAAGGGCCATCAGAATGAGCACGGGCGGCATCATCAGAGAGGTGGAGGTCAGGTCCGTCTGGGACACCACGTCCCCGTACACGCCCCAGAAAACGCCGGGAATGATGGCGATAAACCCGATCAGCACCGCTCGGAGGGTGATACCCCGGTCTGCAACCGCCGCCTCGGTGGCCGCGGAGGGCTCTTCAGGATGAATGTTTTCGCGCAGTACAACCGACAAGGTCAGACTCCCGGGCGGAGGCCGCACGCACGGTCTCCGAAGGATTGATTCTCTGTTTCAGGACTGCAGGCCGGACGGCGACGCACTCCCCGCAGACTGAGCCGCCGTGCCCGGACGGGACTCCAGCCCGAAGTTCCGTCCGGCGTTGCGGTGCATCAGCTCAGGCACAAGTGCCAGCGCCTGATCCAGCGTCAGCCATCCGTCTTCGACAAGCCGGCTGAGCGCAAGGCCGATGCCCCTGCGCGCAACCGCTGCGTGTCCGACCACGTTTTCCACCGGAAAGAAATCCCCGCCGAAGACGTGCAGTTTGTGCCACGGCACGGTCACCAGGAAATCCTGCAGGAACCGCACGCACGCGTTCGGATCGATGATCCACGCCCAGCACATATCGATACACGCATTGGTGAAGTGCTTGGCGACGGCGATCATCTCTTGCTGGTAAGGGTATCCGATATGGAAGATGTCGAACGTGGTCCGGGGAAAGTCCCGGAGCAGCGCGCACAGATCCGCCGGATTGCCCCCTACCCTGTCGAGCGGCATGTAGTTGTTGCCCGCGTAATAGCCTGTGTGCAGTTTAACCACCAGACCGTAGTCCGTGGCCACGCTGACGCACCGGCGGAAGAGATGATCCTGCAATGCTTTCATCTCAGGCCGGGCAAGCTCCTCCCCCCGCGCGTGACGCTCGAACAGGGGAGCCGCGGTCTCCTTCGGGACATCCTCGTAGTTCAACGGCCTGCCGTAAGCCGCCTGGCTTTTTACGGCAACAGCCTTCGGACCGTATCTCTCGAAGACGCGGTCGATGACCTGGTACCATCCCTCCACCGTGGCCGCCTCCACCCCCGTCTCCCGCGCCATCCCCCCGACATCGGGAGGCGTGGAAAGGGGCATCAGGCTGATGTCTTGCCGCAACAGATCCGGATAGGAGGTCTCGCAAAAGATCCTCTGCAGCGAGTTGACCTGACAGTGGTCTATCCCGGCGGCATCTCTGAGGATCTCCCGGTAGAAACCGGGACGAACCCGCTCCCGGTAGCGCCCGTTCAGGGTCTCCAGGTTCGAGGACGTAATGTCCTCTTCCTGGTAGAGCTCCCGGAGGGTGATCCGCAGCGCAAGACCGTAGCCGGTCAGCTTCACTTTCTGCCAGTACGGCTCCAGGATGGCCCACTTTTTGCCCAGGTCCGGGTCGGGCGACAGCACGAGCTGGAGGTCCTGCCCGGTCATCCCGGCCGAGACCAGGTCGTTGGCCACATAATGCGCCAGCAGGTAGAAGATGTCGTCGCATGGGAACAGGAAAGACTCGCCCGGCGGTCCCAGCCGGTCCTCCTCTTCAATGATATGCTCGTGCGTGTCGGCAAGAGGGGTGGCGGCGATCAGGTCCCGGAGCTCGGGAATGACGCTCATGAGATATGGTCCTCGCAGGCAGAGTCCGGCGCCCCGGGGGCACCGGCCGAGGGGCAGTTTACCATGACGGCGGAGGCAGCGCCCCGGGCGCTTGCCCGGCCGGCGGGCGTATAATCACCGGCGGAGGAAACAGCAGGGATGATAGACACGGCAAGAATCGCATTGATCGTGTACGGGGCGCTGGTCGTTGCCGGGGGCATCATCGGCTACACGAGCAAGGGCAGCGCGGCGTCGCTGGTCTCCGGCCTGATCCTCGGACTGGCCGCGCTGGCATCAGGGATTGGCGCGTTTCGCGCGCCCGGCCCCGGTCTCACGGCCGGTCTGGCGGTCTCTCTGTTCGTGGGGATGTTCTTCCTGTTCCGCTTCCTGCACACCCGGGCGTTGATGCCGGCCGGAGTCACGCTCGTGCTCAGCATCGCCGTGGCGGTCCTGACGTTTTTTGCACTCCGCGCGCTCCGAAGCTGAGGAGGGGCTACTCCCGTGGAACCACCACGACGACGGCGGACCGCTCGAAGAGCTCACGGGCCCGCCGCCTGACATCCTCGAGCGTGACCGACTGCAACATCTCCGGGAATAGACGGTCGAACTCCCAGCCCAGACCCATGGCCTCGAACCACGCAAGATGCTTCGAGCGCTCCTGCAGTCTCTGGTGACGCAGAGCATATGTGCCTGTCAGGTAGTTCCGGGCCCGGGTCAGCTCCGCTTCCGTGATCGGAGACTGTACCAGCGAGTCCACGCTCGCCTTGAGCGCGGCGCGCACCTGTTCGAAGGACGGGTCCGCGTCCCGGAAACCGGCGGGCAGGTAAGCGGGGGAAAGGGCATATGCCACCACGTGCGAGTGATACAGTAGCGGGGGATAGAGCGTGCCGAGCTCGTACACGAGTCCCTGCTCCTCCCGGATCTGCTGGAACATCCGCGACGCCTTCCCGCCGCCGAGCACCGCCGCGACGATGCAGTCCGTCGCATACTCACGCGACCTCAGACCGCTCGCCGGGGCCCCGGCCAGAACGTAGGTGACCCCTGATTCCATCTCCAGGATGGCAGGGCCGGACGACGGAGGCGGCGGGGCGGAGGGAGGGCGGCGCTCCGGAGTGGCGGAGGGCTTCAGCCGCCCGAACCAGAGCCGGGCCGCGTCCCGCACCTGCTCCACGCTGACATCCCCGACCACGGCAAGAACCATGTTCGAGGGGACGAACCAGTCCTCGAGGAAGCGCTGAACCTGCTCCGGTGTGATCTGTTCGAGCCGGGCCGGGTCTGCGAGCAGGGGGCGCCCGTAAGGCCGTCCGGGGTGCAGCATGGACACCAGGCGGTCATATCCGGCCCGGAAGGGGTTCCGGGCGGCCTCCCGCGCGTCGTCGGCCACCTGCTGACGCGCTTCCGCGATGCGTGCGGCGTCCAACCTGGGCTCGATGAGAGTCTCCGCGAGCAGCTCCATCGCCGCCCTGAGCTGCGCGGACGTGGTGGAAACGTAGATCTCAGTGTAATCCGGGTCCCAGGTGACGGAGAAGCTCCCTCCCACCTCGTCGACCAGCCGTGCGAGCTTCCTCTCCGAAAGGTTCCGCGCCCCCGTCAGAAGAACCCGGGCAAGCACCTGCCCCACTCCCGGCGTCTCCATCTCCTCCAGCGCCCCGGCCCGGACCACCACCGTGAGGGCCACGAGCCCCCTGCCCGGCTCCGGTCTCACCAGCAGGCGCAGCCCGTTAGGGAACGTGATGCGGGTGACGGACGGCTCGTCCGCTGGGGCCGCCGATGCGGCCAGGCAGGCCGTCACGAGAAAAGCGAGAGCCATCCTCATCATTGCGTCATCCTCACCGTAACGCTTCTGTCCGCCCGAAGGTATCTGGCCGCCGCCCGGCGCACGTCCTCCCGGCTGACCCCGGCTATGTTCGCGGTGTAGCCCACGCTGTCACGGATGCTGCCGAGCACCGCGTAGAAGCCGAGGCTTCCAGCCTGCCCGGCCGCCGTCTCCACCTCGAAAGCGTAGGTCCCCAGCAGATACCGCTTCGCCGCCTCCAGTTCCGCTTCGCTGATCCCTTCCCTGGCCACGGTCTCCAGCTGACTCATCAGTTCCGCGCGGTTCTCTTCGGTTTTGCCCGGCTCCGACACCAGAGTGAACGTGACCCTCGCCGGAAGCTTCTGCGTCAGGAAGCTCACGTCTATGGCTTTTGCAGTCCTGTCGCGGGTCACAAGCGCGTCGTGCAGTCTTCCCGCAGACTCGCGGACCAGCGCGCTGATGAGCACATCCATAGCCCACACGTCGGCGGGGGTGTCCATTCCCGGGCCCATGAACCCGACGATCATCCATTCGCTGCCGTCGGGCGCCTTCGGCAGATCCGCCACGACCGGTTTCTCCGGCGGCGAAGGCTTCTCCGGCCACGCCGGCGATTCTCCCGCGGGGACCGTGGAGAAGGCCCGCTCCAGCATCGCAAGGGTCTCCTGCGAGTGTACCCCGCCCACCACGATGATGCTCATCGCGCCGCCCACGTAGAGCCTGTTGTGAAACGCGCGCAGCACGGCCGGAGTGAGCCGGGAGACGGCCTCCGCCGACCCGTAGACCGGACGCCCGTAAGGATGCGCCCCGTAAAGGCGCGGGCCCAGTTCGTCGTCCAGAAGCTGCGTCGGGTCGGCGCGGCGTCCGGCGATCTCGCTGAGAATGACACGGCGCTCCCGCTCCATCTCCTCCTCGTCGAAAAGGGGGTTCTGAAGCGCATCCGCCAGGAGGTCGATCGCGGTGTTCAGGTGTCGTGAAGCCACGGTCGTGTGGAAATGCGCCCAGTCGCGCGATGTGGACGCGTTCAGAGTGGCCCCAAGGTTCTCGATGCGCTCGTCCAGCGTTCCGCGCGGGTTCGCGGGAGTCCCTTTGAAGAGCATATGCTCCAGGAAGTGCGCCGCTCCCTCTTCGCCCGGTTTTTCGAAGACCGACCCGGCGCGCACCCACACGTCCACGCAGGCCAGCGGAAGAGCCGGGTCGGACCAGACCACCAGCTGCGCCCCGTTGGCCAGGCGCCGCTCCACGTACGAGGGAGGCTGACCGGCGCCCGCACGCGGGACGAACACCGCAAGGAAGGCTAGAATGACTGCGGCCCCGTTCCGCAGGCGCCGGACAGGGGCGCCGTCCTCACAGGAACCGGACGATCTTCCATTGGCTTTCAACGCGAGACGCTCAAGACGGTTCGAGAACATAGACTGGGTGCTCCTGCTGACCGTGCTTGCGATCGGCATCTTCGGCATCCTGATTCTGGCCTCCGCCGCCGGAGGCGGACGCCGCAGCCTGCGCCTGGCCGAGGACCAGATTGCCGCTGCGCTCTTCGGCTTCCTGCTCATGACCGCCATCGCCGCTCTGGACGACAATACCCTCCCCCGCATCAGCCGCTGGCTCTACTGGGGGACGGTGTTGATGCTGCTTGCCGTGGACCTCATCGGCACCGGCTCTCACGGGGCCCAGCGGTGGCTGGCCCTCGGGCCCGTCCGCTTCCAGCCGTCGGAGCCGGCCAAGGTGGCGCTCATCATCACTCTCGCGGCGCTGTACCTGCGGCATTATGACGAAATCCACGAGTTCCGCACGGTGCTGCGGTCCCTGGTGCATCTGGCGCTCCCGATGGCGCTCATCTTCAAGCAGCCGGACCTGGGGACGATGCTGGTCCTTTGCGCGATCTGGCTGGGTGTTTCCCTGGCGGCGGGAGTCCGCTGGAAGCACATTCTGGCGCTGGGACTGGCCGGTCTTGCCGTGTTCGGGATCGCCTGGCACACCGGGCTGCTGCGGGATTATCAGAAGCAGAGGCTTCTGGCGCTGTTCGCGCCCGAATCCGACCCTCAGGGCGCCGGCTACCACATCCGGCAGTCCCGCATCGCCATCGGCTCCGGGCAGCTTCTCGGGAAAGGCTACATGAAGGGGACGCAGAGCCAGCTGAGTTTCATCCCCGAGCAGCATACCGACTTCATCTTCACGGTGGTCGGGGAAGAGCTGGGATTCGTGGGAAGCGCCGCGCTGGTGGGACTTTACTGGCTTCTGGTGGCACGGATCGTCGCCACGATGCATGCCACCGAAGAGCGGCTGGGCCGGATGCTTGCAGGCGGCGTGGCGGCGTTGTTCCTGTTCCACATTTTCGTGAACATCGGCATGACGATGGGGATCATGCCCGTCACGGGCGTCCCGCTGCCGCTGGTGAGCTACGGGCGGAGCAATCTCCTGTCTTCCCTTGCCGCCATCGGGCTTGTGCTGGGCGTCTACTCGCGCCGTCACCGCATCACGTTCTGAAGGCCCCCCTTCACCCCTCCAGAACGAGAAGATCCTTCGGGGAGGCTGTCAGCACCTCGCACCCATCCGCCGTGACCACCACGTCGTCCTCGATCCGCACGCCCCCGACCCCATCGAGATAGATCCCCGGCTCCACCGTCACGACCATTCCTTCCTGCAGGACGACGCTGCTGCGGGGGGACAGAGCCGGGCCATCGTGCACATCCAGCCCCAGCATGTGCCCCAGCCCGTGACCGAAGCAGTCCCCGTAGCCCGCCTCCGTGATGACCCTGCGCGCCACGCCGTCAACGTCCCTTCCGCTCACGCCGGGACGGATGGCTTCCAGGGCGGCCTCCTGGGCCGTCAGAACGACACCGTAGACCCTGGCAAGCTCCGCCCCCGGCTCTCCGAGAAAGACTGTGCGCGTGATATCGGCGGCATACCCCTCCGCAATGCCTCCGAAGTCCAGCAGGACGGGCTCCCCCACTCGAAGCGGACGCTCCGTCGGCCGGGCGTGCGGAAGCGCGGACCGCGGCCCTGACGCGACGATGCTCGGGAAGGACTCCCGCTCCGCGCCGGCCTTTCCCAGAACGTAGGCGAGCTCGATGGCCACATCCCGCTCGCTAACGCCCGGCCGCAGGTGGCCAATGATCTCCCGGTAGGCCCGGTCGGTGATACAGGCCGCCCGCCGGATGAGCTCCAGCTCCTCCAAGTCCTTCACGGCGCGCATCTCCGACACCATCCCCTTGCGGCCTTCGAGGACGGTCTCCGGGGCTGCCGTGCGGATCAGCTCCAGCTGCTCGCAGGTCATCACGTCGGGCTCGAAACCCGCCCGCACCGCTCCCCGTTCCGCCAGGAAGGCGCCGATCTGCGCCGCCAGCGGCTCACCGGAGATCCGAAGCTCCCACCCCGGACACTCCTCCCCCGCCTGGATGCGGTAGCGCCCGTCCGTGAACAGGATCTCCTCCGACGGCGTCACCACGCACGCCCCGTTCGACCCCGCAAAGCCGCTCAGCCACCTCACGTTCAGCAGGTCCAGCACGATGAACGCGCCCAGCTCCTCCGCCGCCATCTTCTCCCGCAGACGCGCGAGCCTGTCCCGCCTCACGCCCTTCTCCTGGCCAGAGACACCGCCGCCCTGAGCCCCAGCACATAGCTTTCTGGACCGAACCCGCTCACGATGCCGTCCACAGCGGCTCCCGTAATGGAGACCCGGCGGAACTCCTCGCGAGCGTGGATGTTCGAGAGATGCACCTCCACCTTCGGGCAGTCCAGAGCCGAGAGCGCGTCCCGGATCGCGACGCTGGTATGGGTGTAGGCGGCGGGGTTGATGACCAGAGCCGAATAGCCCTCCCTTGCGGTCTGCACGAGAGAGACGATCTCCCCTTCGTGATTCGACTGAACGCAGCGAAGCACGCATCCCAGCGCCAGCGCTTCCGCCTGGAGCATGCGGTCGATGTCTTCGAGCGTCGCCGTGCCGTAGATCTCCGGTTCGCGCCTCCCCAGAAGATTCAGGTTCGGGCCGTGGATGACGAGGACACTCAGGTCGCGCTGCGGGAGTGGGGCGAAGCGCTCCTCCGTTTCCGGAGACTGGTCCGCCTCCGTCTCTGGCAGGGGCGAGTCTGCCAGGAGCGAAGGGATCCCGTCCCGCACCGGATAACTGGCGCCGCATTCCCGGCAGACCAGAGTGTCCGCTTTCAGCTGCAGCTCCGGCCTGTGATCGCAGGCGGGGCAGCGAACGATTTGAAGAAGCTGTTCCAGATCCACAGTCAAACCTCCCCCGGGACGGCCCTCCCTTCAGCCACGCATCGCCTGGAGATAGTGCCCCAGAACATCGTCCACCCCCCCGTCCTCTTTCACGAGCCCGTCATCCAGCCAGACGCACCGGGTGGCAACCCCGCGCACGCTGTCCGGGTCATGAGAGACGAAGATGATCGTCTTTCCCTCATTCTGGAACTCCCGGATCTTCCGCAGGCACTTCTGTTGAAACGCCTCGTCGCCCACGGCCAGCACTTCGTCCACCAGAAGGATATCCGGACGGGTGTGCACCGCCACCGAAAAGCCCAGCCGCATCACCATTCCCGCCGAGTAGGACCTGAGCGGTGCGTCGCGGAAGCGCTCCAGCTCGGCGAACTCAATGATGCTGTCCAGTGATTGTCTCACATCCCTCTCCCGCATGCCAAGGATGACGCCGTTCAGCAGGACGTTCTGCTCGCCGGTCAGATCGGGATGAAACCCCGCGCCCAGCTCGAGCAGAGCGGCCACCCTCCCCCTGACCTCCACCACCCCCGATGTGGGAAGGTACACCCTCCCCAGAAGGCCGAGCAGGGTGCTTTTGCCCGAGCCGTTCCGCCCCACCACCGCGACCGTCTCGCCCCTGCAGACGCTGAGCGTGACTCCCTTCAGCGCCCAGAGGTCTTCGTAGCGCCTGCGAAGAAAGCCCGCCAGGGCGCCTTTCAGCGTGTTCACCGGGTGGTGCGCGAGCCGGAAGCGCTTCCGCACGTCCACCAGCCTGACCGCCGCTTCCGCATCCATCACGGCCGCTCCGCGAACAGCCATTTCCGGTTGTTGAAGAACGCGTAGCCCGCCACCAGGGTCCCCAGAGAGACCGCAGCGGCGATCAGCAGGTGATGCGCGGCAAGCGGAACATCGTCGATTCCCTTTCCGACGAACCGGGGCAGCAGAAGCTGGCGGTACCATTCCAGAAAGGTGGCCATCGGATTCCAGTGGTAGACTTCCCAGATCCGCTCCCGGAGACCTGCCGGGATCTTCCCGGACACCAGGATCTGCTCGCTGAGGTAGATCACCGGACAGAAGTAGAAGAACAGGCTGGTGCCGACGCCGACGATATAGCGGATGTCCTCGTAGAACACGGAGAGCGCGGAGACGAAAAAGGCAAGGCCCAGATTCAGCGCAAGCTGGAGTCCCAGAGCAAGCGGCAACACCATCCACCCCGGCTCCACCGCCACCCCGAGCGCCAGCAGATACACAAAAAACACCGCCAGGGCCAGAAGCAGATGCACCAGGTTCGCCAGAGCCACCGAGATGGGCAGCGCTTCCCTCGGGAAGTAGACCTTCTTCAGCAGGTCAAGGTGCCGCAGGACGCTCTCGCCCGCATCGGAGAGTGTCATCTGGAAGAACATCCAGGGCAGGAAGGCGCACAGCACGTAGGCGGAGTAGTTCGGGATGCCGATGTTCAGGACATACTTGAAGACGATGGTGATGGTGGCCACCTGCACCAGCGGGTTCGCAAGCGACCAGAAGAACCCGAGCACGCTGTTCTTGTACCGGACGGCCAGGTCGCGCAGCACCAGCGAGCGCACCAGGTCGCGGTAGCGCCAGAGTTCCTTCAGGTCCTCGATCAATGCCGCTCCCCCGGCGCCCGGTCCCGCCCGGCCCGAGCGATCCCGCCAGTCACTTCCCGCCGGTGGCAAGGTGCATGATCTTCTCCTGAGTCGCCTCCTCGCGCGAGAGCTCGCCCGCCACCCGTCCCTCGTGCATCACGACGATGCGGTCGCTCATCCCGAGCACCTCGGGGAGCTCCGAGGAGATCATCAGAATGGCCTTCCCTTCTGCGGCCAGGCGGTTCATGAGCTGATAGATCTCCACCTTGGAGCCCACATCGATCCCGCGCGTCGGCTCGTCGAAGATCAGCACTTTCGAGTCCGTGAACAACCACTTCGCCAGAACGACCTTCTGCTGATTCCCGCCGGAGAGGTTCTGCGCCCGCTGCTCCACACTCGGAGTCCGGATGCGGAGATCTTCCACGAACTTCGCGGCCACCGCCCGCTCGAGGCCCTGGCGGATGAAGAACAGGCGGCATACGGCGTCCAGGTTCGCGAGCGTCACGTTCTCACGGACGGTCATGCCCAGAATGAGCCCCTGCGCCTTGCGGTCCTCGGTGACCAGTCCGATACCCGCGTCAATCGCGTCGCGCGGGCCACGCACCCTGAGCGGCTTTCCCTCCAGAAGCACCTCCCCGGAATCGTAGCCGTCTGCGCCGAAGATGACCCGCGCCACCTCCGTCCGCCCGGCGCCCACCAGTCCGGCCAGCCCCACAACCTCCCCCGCCCGCACCCGGAACGACACATCCTCAAGCGCGCCCTTCCGCGTCACTCCCTTCAGCTCCAGCATCACGGGGCCCGGCTGCACTGAGACCTTCGGGATCTGGTCCCGGATCTCCCGTCCCACCATCATCCGGATGATGGACTCCCGGTCCAGCTCGCCGACCGGGCGCGTTCCGACCACCTGACCGTCCCTGAGCACCGTCACCCTGTCCGCGATCGAAAAGATCTCCTCCAGACGGTGGGAGATATAGATGATGGCGACACCCTGCTCCTTGAGACGGCGGATCAGGTCGAACAGATGGGCAAGCTCGTGCTCGGTAAGTGTGGCCGAAGGCTCGTCCATTGCGATGACCCGCGCTCTGCGCGAAGTCGCTTTGGCCACCTCCACCATCTGCTGCTGCGCCACGGAGAGGCGGTTCACGGGCGAACGGATGTCCAGGCGGACGCCCAGGTCATCGATCAACCTCTGCGCCTCCGCGTGCATCGTCCGGAAATCCACGAAGCCCGGAACCCGGGACCGGGGCTCGCGACCCAGGAAGATGTTCTCCGCGGCGCTGAGGTAGGGCACCAGGTTGAACTCCTGATAGATGATGCTGATGCCCAGATCCATGGCCCGCTGCGGAGAGTCGATCTCCGCCCGGCGGCCATCCAGGAGGATCTCTCCCGCATCCTTCGTCTCGGCGCCCGCCAGGATCTTCATCAGAGTGGACTTGCCTGCGCCGTTTTCGCCCACCAGCGCGTGGACCTCTCCCCGGCGGACATCGAAAGACACGCCGCTCAGAGCCTGAACACCGGGATAGCTCTTGCTGATGCCGCGCATCTCCAGCACGGTCTCCACGGCCGGCTCGACGGTGGCGGTGCTGCTGTGAGGAGGTTCCTGCATCGTATCCAATCCGCGGCGCCCGCTAGGGTACGGGGCTGACGGTGTCGGGCTGCTCGACGCCGCCCGGCGCCGCATCCTCTTCCGCTGGCTGGTTCGCCGGAGCAGCCTGCGGTTCCTGCCCCTCTCCGGCAGGCTGCGGCAGCACCTCCTGCGGAGCGGGCAGAGGCTCTGCGGCACCGGAGTGCTCGCCCGGCAAAGCGTAGGGCGGGCCCGGAGCCGCTCCTTCCTGCCCGGCGGGCGCCTGCTGACCGTTCGCCGCGGCCGGCGCGGATGGAGGCTGCAGACGGTCCAGCGCGGCACGCGCCTCGGAGTTGTCCGGGTCGAACTGCGTCGCGCGACGGTAGTGCTCGATGGCTTTGTCCCGGTCGCCCGCCTCTTCAAAGATCTTTCCGAGCGCCACCTGGGTCTCCGGGTCAAAAGGCATCGTTCCGGCTGCGCGGTTGAGATGCGCCTTCGCCTTATCCCGGTTTCCGGCCGCCGCATACGCCAGGCCGAGCTCCCTGTTGACATAGGGGTCGTTCGCGTTGCGCTCGAAAAGCCGGCTGAGAAAGCGCACCGCATCCACGTTCTTGCCGGACAGGCGCAGAGCCCGGCCCTCCAGCTGCTCCAGCTGAGGGGAGTCGTCGGTCTTCCGGAACGCGCGGATATGCTGGAGCGCCTCCTCCGCCTTGCCCGCCTCCGCGTAGGCCTCCAGCAACGCCAGATAGGGACGCGGCCCCACCTGCGGCTGACTCTTGCAGAGCTCCAGGACAAGCGCCCGGTAGTCGTCCGCCTTTCCTTCCGCCGCGTAGATCTCCTTGAGCTTCGCAAGGGCTTCCGAAGCGGCGGGGGCCACCCTTGCCAGGCGGAGATAGGTTTCCCTGGCCTCCTCTGCCTTCCCCATCTTCATCAGGGTCCCGGCGGCCCTGCCCAGCGCGGAGGTCATCCGGGAGTCCCGACGGTACGCCTCCTCATACGCGGCCACCGCTTCGTCGTTCTTGCCTTCCCGGGCCAGAAGATCCCCCAGCATCATCTGGATGGCGCCGTCCTGCGCGAACTTCTCCGCCAGGCGCCGGTACTCGGCGATGGCCTCGTCCGTCCGCTTCGCGCGGTCGAGCAACTGCGCCGCGCCGCTCAGTATGCGGACATCGTCCACACCCGCCTCTTCGGCGCGCCGGTATTCCTGGACCGCCTCCTCGATCTTCTCCTGCTTCTCCAGCACCGAAGCCCGCCCCGTGTAGATCTGGGGGTTCTTCGCATCCACCTCCCTGGCGGCCTCGTACTGCGCCAGCGCCCGGTCCGGGTCGCCCGCGTCGGAATAGAGCCCGGCCAGGATGAGGTAGGGCTGGACACTCTTCGGGTCGGCCTCTTTGGCGCGCCCGGCGGCCGCCTCCGCGCGGTCCATCATTTTGGCGCTCGCCCAGGACCGCGCGGCCAGCAGCCAGTCCGAGACCGGATCCTTCTCGAGGCCCGCCGCCTTCTCGTACGCCTGAGCCGCCTCCTCGTGGCGGCCCCGCGCAGACTCCAGCCGGGCCACCTCGCGCCACGGAGCCGGAGAGCCGGCCCCGGCCGCGCGCTCTTTCCAGAGCCGCACGGCATCATCCGTCTTTCCATCCCGCTCGTACAGGCGCGCCAGCCGTTCCAGCGTCTCGCCCTTCATCCCGGCGCGCTTCCGGCCATCCTCCAGCGCCTTTGCCGCGTCGGCCAGCTTGCCCTGCTGCTCACAGGCGTACGAGAGGCCTTCGTAGACAGCCGGGTTGGACGGATCTTCCGCGGCGGCCTTCCTGTAAAGCTGCTCGGCCTCCTCCACCTTGCCCAGGTACAGGCGCGCCAGGGCGACGTTCACGAGGGCCGCGCTGCTTTTCGGGTCCACCTTACGGGCCTGCGCGAACGCCTTCTCCGCCCCCGCGAAATCGTTCTGAGCAAACCGCATCCGCCCGAGATTGAACCACGCCGCGAAACTGCGGGAATCGAGAGACGCCGCCTTCTCATACTGCACGGCGGCTTCCCGAAAGCGCTTCTGCTGATCGAGCACCGCTCCGTAGGCCAGCCGGGCGCGGGGATCGGCCGGGGCCATCTTCACGGCAGATTCCAGGAGCCGCCCGGCGCTCACCAGGTCCCCGGCTTCCCGGTATGCGTCCGCAGCCATCAGCCGCAGCTGCGGGTTGCCCGGCTCCGCCTGTGCCGCCCGCTCGAAGGCCGCCGCAGCCGGCCGGAACTTCTTTTGCCGCATCCTGGCGAGTCCCAGGTTCGCCCACGCACCCGCGTTCTTCGGATCCAGGCCGGCAGCCCGGCCGAAGGCCGCTTCGGCCTCGGCCGCCTTCCCGGCTCGAAGCGACAGAATACCCTCCGCCATATGAGGAGCCGGATCGCGGGGTTTCATCGCCGAAAGGGCCCTTCCGTACTGCCGGGCCGACTCGGCGTCATTGCCGTCCACGGCTAACTGCAGAAGCGCGCGCAGGGCCGGCTCGTTCTTCGGGTCCAGACGGTGGACGTTGCGGAAGGCCCAGCGGGCACCGTCGGTGTTGCCCATTCTCAGGCATACCACGCCCATGTTGAACCACGCGGCGACCGCATCCGGGCGCATAGAGGTGAGCGCCTTGTACTTCTCCAGCGCCTCACGGTACCTTTTCTGTTCCGCCAGCCGCATCGCTTCCCGGAACAGCCGGTCTGCGTCTGAGGCTTTCCCGCCCTGGGCCGCTGCGGGCGCGGCAAGCAGCGCAGCGCACAGCACCGCAAGCAGAATGCGCACCGGCGAAAGTCCCGAAACCGTCCGCATCAACCGCATCCTCCGTGCAGAGCGATCGCGCCGCCCCGGCGGCGCCTCAGCGAACTATACGCGCAGAACAATGCGCGGGGTTGCATCCGGAAGGGGCAGGACCTCCCAGGGGGCTACGGGCGATTGTCGTCGTCCTCGAAATCCAGGTCCTCCTCTCCGCTGCCGGAGGCGTAGCTGAACGACGATACTTCCTCGCCCCGGAAGATGGTCACGAACATGTCTTCCCGGTCGAAGCTCGGGAGGTAGCTGGATGCGATGTCCTCGTCGATTGCGGCGAGCAACGCCTCTTCATCGGTCCGGGAGAGGTCCATCTCGAGCACCAGGGTCACGTGGATGGAATCCGGGAGATAGTGCAGATGCACCTGTCCGATACGGTGTTCCTCGGAGTCCCAGATGAGGTACACTTCGGAACTCTGAGTGCGGACCAAACGCGACAGCTTGAAGTCGATCATCGGAGGGACAAGAGCTCCTGTTCCACGCCGGACGCGCCCGGCCCGGCGAGCGCTGTGCCTGCCGGAGAGGCCGGCGGATGGCCGTGCCGTCCCGCTGAAGGCCCCGGCGGCAGAGCGCAAAGAGTATGTCACGAACGGGCGGACCCGTCAAGGAACGGCCCCGGCGGCTCAGGGTTTGCAGACCCGGCAGGGAACGAATCCGGCCCTGAGCGCTTCGTCCCGGGAAGCAAAGGGTATCTGGTTGTCCTCGGCCGGCAGGAAACGGCAATCCAGCCGGTGGAATTTCTTGCTGATCTTGTTCCCCACGAAGAGCACAGGGAGCGGCGGGCCCTGCGGCTCCGGCGCGGAGCCGGGAGGCGCCGGCGAATACTGTGTCAGAGGCGGTCCGGGCCTGGGAGGCGAGCCAGACGGCTGCGTCTCGAGCCCGGCCGCGCCAGAAGTTGCGCCGGCCGCTGCGGCAGCCGACGCAGCCCCGCCGGATGCCGTGCCCTGCGGTTTCTGCTTTTCCAGCAAAGCTGCCCAGCCCGCCGCGACACCGGCCACCACACTGCTGGCACACCGGCGCCGGAAGACTTCCAGCGCAGCCGTTTCTTTCTCCGAGGTCAGGCGAACGCACTCCTCGCGCGCGTTCTGTCCCTGGCGCTTCAGGTCCCTGGCAAAGGAGGAGGGATCAGCGGCGGAAGGCATCTGAAGGATCTCTATCTCATCCAGCTGGGTCACCAGGGCGATGCGGGACCGCAGTGCGGCCATCTCCGGCCCGGCGCCGGGCAGTCCGAGGCCCACCACCGCCCTTGCGAGCGAGGCGAGCAGCTCAGGGTTCACGGTCCCTTCGGAAGCCTGCCGGAAGATGAGCTCGATCTGGGCGGCCCGGTCGTCCACCGCAACGACCGGCCGCGACTGCAGCCTCTCCAGCACCGCCAGGAGGTGCGGCGCCATTTTGGCCCTGGCTTGCTCCGGCAGCTTCAGAAGCGCGAGCTGCGCGAGCCGGCAGGTCAGGCCCGGTTCATCCATCTCCTGAGCGCCCGCCAACGAAGCGCCTGCCGCCTGAATCAGCAGGAGGCCGCAGATGAGCGGCAAAAGGCTACGAACCATCGTTCCGCTTCCCCTTCCACTGGAGCACGGCGGCGTACACCTCCCGCCTGGGACGGCCGCTCTTCCTGGCCAGCAGAGCCACCGCCGCTCTGTCGTCCATCCCCTGCGACACCAGGAGGTGATATTCCTGCTCCAGATCCGCGGAACCCCCGCCGGCCACCGGAGCGCCCTCCAGCCCCACCACGAACTCTCCTCTGGGACGCCGCTCCCTGAAGACCTCCAGCACTTCCTCCACCCTGCCCCTGATGAACTCCTCGTGAAGCTTCGTCAGCTCGCGCCCCAGGCACACGCGCCGCCCGGGAAGAGCCTCCGCGACCGCTTCCAGCGTGGCTCTGATCCGGCCGGGCGATTCGTAGAACACGACGGTGCGCGTCTCCGAGGACAGACTCTGAAAGAACCTGAGGCGCTCCCCCGGCTTCCGGGGAGGAAACCCTGCGAAGATGAACGATGAGGTGTTGAGTCCGGCCGCGCTCAGGAACGCCACCAGCGCGCAGGCGCCCGGCACGGGAACGACCGGAAGCCCCTCCTCAACACAGCCCCGGACGAGCTCGTGACCGGGATCGCTGATTCCCGGCGTTCCGGCCTCGCTGACCAGCGCGACGCTCCCGCCGGACCGGATCCTCGCCACGAGCTCGCGGGCCCGCTCCCCCCCGCTGTGCTGATGATACGACACGAGGGGCGTGTGAATGTCGAAGCGGGAGAGGAGCTTCACGGTGGTGCGGGTGTCCTCCGAGGCAATGACATCACACCGGCGCAGCACGTCCAGGGCCCGGAGCGTGATGTCCTGAAGGTTTCCTACCGGCGTCGCGACGACGTAGAGCGCGGACGCGAGAGGCTCCCGGGAGGCGGCCTGGCCGCCTCCCCCGCCATCCGGCTCTTTACCGGCCGCCCTTCTTGCCCCCGGCCTCTTCGCCGCCACCCTGCCTGTTCTCCGCCGGAGGCGCAGGCTGCATCGCGCGCTGGCGCTGCATCTCACGCTCCACGATCTGCCGGGACTTCTCCGCCAGAGCCCTGTCCGGGAAGCGGTTCTGGAAGACCTGCTGCAGCTGCATATGCACCATCCAGTCCGCCGTCACCTCGGACGCCATTCTGTAGTGCTGAAGAGCTTTGTCCTTCTGACCCAGACTGTCATACATCCGGGCAAGATCCAGCCGGACATAGCCGTCCTCGAACCGTTCCAGGCCCTTCTCCAGCAGAGCGGCGGCTTCCTTGGTCTTTCCCTGCATCTGGAGAATGCGCGCAAGCTGCACATACGAGGTATCCGCGGACGAGTTGTCCAGGTTGGCCTTGATGTGCCGGTCGAACGCAGCCGCCGCCTTCTCCAGCGCCTTGCGCGCATCCCCCTCCGGATTGTACGACTGCGCCAGCCACCAGTAGGCCTCGAACTCCGGGTTCACGAACTCGATCTTTGCGTCTTTGCGCAACCTGTCCAGAACCTGCTGCCACGTCTCGTCGGCGAGGCGTCTCTGCTGCTCTTTGCGGTAGTCCTCCTTCTTCTTCTCGAAGTCGGGCGGCAGACTCAGCTTGCTGGACTCCAACTTCAGAATCTCGAAGCCCTGCGCAGTCTTGATGATGCCGGACAGGTCGCCCGGGTTCTTCAGACGCAGCGCCGCTTCCCTGACCTCTTTGGACGGAGCGCCGAATCCTCCCATTGAGGTCTGGCTGCCCTGGATGGGAGGCAGGAGACCACCGGAGGATGCCGTGACGGGATCGTCCGAGAACTCCCGGGCCAGCTTCGCGAAATCCTGTCCCGCTCTGGCCTTGCCCAGCACCTCCTCCGCCCGTCTGCGGGCGGAGGCCTCCGGCCGCTTACCGGTGCTGATCAGGATGTGACGGACGGTCACGGTGCGGTACAGGTCGCGAAGGGCGCTGTCGCTAAGCTGCACCTTGCTCTGGACACTCTGCTGGAACTTGCGCACCATCAGCTCCGCGCGAAGCGCGTCCCGGTCGATTCCGCTCTCGATCTCGCGGCGGACATCCCGCAGGCTTTTCTGCACGCGCTTTTTGAGCTCCCGGTCCAGGTCGCGGTCGGTCTTCTTTTTGGCGTCCTTCCCGAAGAGGAGCTCGCGATACTGGCTGAGCTGAGCTTCCACGAGCTTCTCGAACTCCTCGTTCAGTTCGCGCCGCGACACTCCGATGTCGGCGCGCTCGGCCTCCCGCAGCACCAGCTCCCGCATGACGAGCGAAGGGATGAGCTGCGCCTTGAGCTCCGCCATCTGCGTGGCGCCGTAAGGCTGGCGCTGCTCGCGCAGGCGCTCTCGCGTCTGTTCCAGCTGGCGGAAATACTCTTCGGTGGAGACCGGCTTCCCGTCCAGCTTGAACGCCACGTAAAGCTCGGGCTCCCTTTCGGCGCGCTCCCGCTCGTGCATCCTGCTCGAGCCGAAGCCGACGAAGACGCTGACCAGGAACGCCACCAGAAGGAGCCCCACCACGGGCACCATCAGCTTCTTGATGGCCTGCTCGCGAATCTTGATTATGGACATTCAGTCTCCCCTCACCATCGCCGCCAGCGCCCGCAGGCTCTCCTCGGAGGCAGCGGCCTTTCCGCCCTCTTCGAGCGCGTAGTGCGTCTCCAGCGACAGCAGCCCGCCGTAGCCGTCGCGCTTCAGCTGGCGGATGTGCTCGCGGTAGCCCACCTGCCCTTCGCCCACCTTGCAGAAGACCACCTTCCCGTCCTGTCCCCGGACACCGTCTTTGACGTGGATGTGCCTGATATATGGCCGGATGGCAAGGTAGCCGTCCGGGAACGGCGTCTCCCCGGCGCACAGGGCGTTGCCCGGGTCCCAGACCGCCGCGATGCCCGACCCATCGAGCCGCTTGAGCACCCTCGCCGTCTCCTCGCCCGTCCCGAGGAAGCAGGCGTGCTCGTTCTCCAGAAGCAGCTCCATGCCGCGCTCCTTCGCACGCTGGACCGGCTCCGCGAACATTTCGACGATCCTGTCCTCTATTTCGGGAGTCGGGTCCCCCTTCCTCCAGAACGAAAACACCCGGATGCGGTTGGTCCCCAGCATCTCCGCAATGTCGAAGCAGCGCATCAAAAGGTCCATCTGCTCCGAAAGCGGCCTCTCGCGCGCCTGATGGGTCATCCCGCGCTCGGCCCGCTGGTCCTCGAACAGGTCGCACTTGTAAAACGGCGATGCGAGTCCGCAGACCGTGATCTTCTCGCGGCGCAGAAGTGAAGCCACTTCCCGGACTCCGTCGTCGTCCATGTCCGTGACGTTCACGCCGCCGACGGCACGGATCTCCGCCTGATCCACCCCGCACCGGCGCATCACGCCGATGGCCTCGCTCAGGTCCTGGGAGATCTCATCTGTGATTACCGCGACATCCAACCTGGCCTCTCCTCGTCCGTCCAGAATCCGGCATCGATGCGCGGGCCTCAGCGGCCCGCCGCTGAATCTTAGAGACCGGGCGCCGTCACTGTCAACTGCCGCCGGTCTCCACCCACCTCGGAAGGGTGAACCAGAACTGCGCCCCGCGTCCCTCCTCGCTGACCGCCCAGGTCTCCCCGCCCATCGCCTCCACCAGACGCCTCACAGACGCCAGACCCAGCCCCGAGCCTCCCCTGCGCAGCCGCGCGGAAGTCTCCTGCAGCGATACGAACGGATCCCAGATGCGCTCGATCACTCCCGGCGGGACACCGGGACCGGAGTCGGCGACGCACACGGCCACCGATGCCGGGCGTCTGTCGCAATCCACCCTCACCCACCCTCCATCGCCGGCGTGCCGGGCCGCGTTGTCCAGGAGGTTGGCGAGCACCCTTTTTACGGCGACCTCATCCCCGGCGACATCAGGGAGACCCTCCGGAACGAAGGCCTCCAGGCGGATGCTGCGCCGGGAAAATTCCAGCGAGTAGGCGTCCACGGTCTCGCGGAGGCAGCGCTCCAGATTCAGCCGCTGACAGGCTACTCCGGTGTGTCCCGCGAGGATCTCGAGCGATTCGCCGAGGCCTTCCAGCATCCGCGCCATCAGGTGCGTCTGCTGCAGGGCCAGCGACAGATACCTGCGCCGCTCCGGGGCGGTGGTCTGCTGATCCAGGATGGCCTCGATGAACCCCTGCACCACCGTCAGGGGGGATCGAAGGTCGTGGGCCACACGCCCGATCGAGTCCAGCAACTGATGCTGCAGCTCCTCCTGTTGCGCCTCGTCGATCAGAAGCGCCACAGCCGCGGGCGTCCCGTCCGGAACGGGAAGCGGCGACACGCGTACCGCGAGAGCGCGCCCCTCGCCGCAACCCCTGATCGACCGGCGGGCTTCCGTGCGGTGCCGCAGGCACCGGCGGAGGAGGTCGCGAAGTTCCGCTGTTGCCGGGCGGGAGGGATCCAGCGCATCGGAGGGGGGCGCATCGGGGGACAGCCCGAGCAGCCGGCGGGCCTGGCCGTCCAGGCTCCAAACGCTCAGATCCGCGCCGGCGATCAAGATACCCGGCTCCGCGCCGCCTTCCGGGCCGCCTGCGCGGCAACACGAAGCGGCGCCCTCGTCTGCGGAGCGCCCGGAAGACCCGCCGGAGCTCATCAGCAGCTCCCGCAAGGCGTCAGGTCACACCGGGACCCCGTGGTCCCGGATCTCGAACTTGTAACCCACCCCCCAGATGGTGGTGATGCGGCAGGGGCTGCCATCTACCTGGATCTTTCGCCGCAGCCTCTTGACGTGCTGGTCCACGGTGCGCTCGTCACCGTAAAACTCCTGATAAGCCCACACCTGCTCCAGCAGCTGCTCGCGCGTGAATACCCGGTTGCGGTGCCTGGCGAAGTGCCAGAGCAGGTCGAACTCCTTGGGGGTAAGGTCCACGGTGATGTCACCCATCCGGACCTCGCGGCTGACCCGGCTGACCGTCATCCCGGGCAGCGTCAGAACCTGGGTATCCTCGGAGGCCGCCGGAAGAGCAGCCCTCCTGAGCACCGCCCGGATACGCGCCAGCAGCTCGCGGGGACTGAAAGGCTTCACGACATAGTCGTCCGCTCCCATCTCCAGCCCCAGGATGCGGTCCACTTCATCGCCCCGGGCCGTCAACGCGATCACCGGAATGCTGCCCGCGCGCCGCAGCTCCCGCAACACCGACAGTCCGTCCATCTCGGGCAGCATGATGTCCAGCACTACAATGTCGGGATGAAACTCCTGAACGGCCTGCAGACTGGAAGCTCCGTCTTCGACGCACGACACCTCGAATCCGGCGTTGATGAAGTATTCGGAGAGCAGGTTGCGGACGCCTTCATCATCGTCCACAACGAGAATGCGCTGCTTGGTCATGCGGAGTGCGTCTACCCTCCCCTTCCGGCGCGTCCCGCACGCCCGGGACACGCCCGCCACGGAATCCGCTTCGGATTCCCGACTTCCAGAACAATCATAAAAAGAACACAGCCAAAAGTCAAGAGGCCAAGGATTTCACAATCTTACCGGGAGTGCGTTCCAGATCTTCAAGGAGTTCAAGAGACCCCTGCCCTATTATGTCAATGCCGCCGCGATGACGTTTGTCACGCGCCGCCGTGTGCGGCGGATCCGCGAGGCATCCGTGTCGGTGCAGACACGGTTCGTCAGCAGCACGATGCACAGCTCCTCGGATGGCACCACCAGCACCATCGTGCCCGTGAATCCGGTATGCCCGAACAGGTCCGGCGGAAGCAGGTCACCGGAAGGCAGCATCTGGTTCCCGTAACAGAACCAGCCGAACGACTGCCCCCCCAGCTCGGCGGGGATCTGGCTGGTGGTGTAGCGCTGCAGCGCCAGGCGGCCCAGCGGACGGGGGCCCTCTTCCCATCCCATCAGCACGTGGCAGAACCGCAGCACGTCGGGAGCCGTCGAAAAGAGCCCGGCGTTGCCGCTGACCCCGCCCATCCTCCAGGCATTGCCGTCGTGGACCTCGCCCACGAGCTCCCGCGGACGCGCTGGACAGTCGGCCGTCGAGGCGATTCTGCCGGCAGCCTCCGGCGCCGGGCAGTATCCCGTGTCCGACATCCCGAGCGGCTGCCACACCTCCCGGCGCAGCAGATCCTGCAGGGACTCTCCGCACACCCGCTCACAGACCAGCCCCAGCAGGATGTACCCCAGACAGCTGTACTCGTACCGCGTTCCGGGCGCGGCGGCAAGAGGGAGCGAGAGAAGCCTTTCCTCCGCCTCCTCCCGCGTCGAGGTTCCGGTGTACAGGTCCACCCACGCCGGCAGGCCCGATGTGTGCGTGATGAGATGACGCAGGGTGACCCCGCTCAGATGGGGCAGCTTGCTCCCGGGAAAAAACTCCGCCACTTCCTGCAGCAGACTCAGCTTCCCGCGCTCCACGAGCCGCAGAGCCGCAAGGGCGGCGGTCATCGGCTTGGTCACGGAAGCCATATCGAAGATAGTGCCAGGCGCGACCGGCTGGTCCCGCGTGGGCGACAGCACGCCGCAGCAGTGCACGAACACGGGCTTGCCGCCCCGGGAAACCGCGCACACCGCACCCGGAAAGGCCCCGGCCTGCCGCTCCTCCTCGAGCACCCCGCGCACAGCCTCCAGACGCTCCGCGTCCATCGATTGGTCCGCCGGATCGGTCAGGCGCAGCTCACTCATCTTGCCATCTCCTCGGGATCGGCCGGCCCCGGAGCCCGTCCCCGGAACACCCGGCACAGGATAACGGAAATTTCACCGCCGGGAAACGGGCAGGCAACTACCGCCCCCTACAATGCCAATCGTAGACGCGACCACCAATAGCCTCTTCACCCCGGCCTCTCCCCAGGAGGGGCCCAGGCGAGACGACTTGCTACTCGCTAGCCGCCCGGGGGCGTTTCACTTGCGCCGGTGAAGCGCCCCCATCCCCTTCCTCAGTATTCCGTCGATGCGCTGTTGCGGACAGGGCCCTGAGGCCGATATAATGACGGTCTGTTGGACGCGGCCGCGCCGCTTGCGCCGGGCCGCCATTACTTCCCGCCCGGGGCTTCACTCGCAGTTCCGGGCTCCTGTGGGAATTCTACACGATCCAGGGGAGGTAGCCTTTTGCGAGAGTACGAGTGTCTTTACATTCTGCACCCCGGCCTGTCCGAGGAAGACGTCAACACCCTTTCCGAGCGCTTCAGCCAGGTCGTGCGCGACAACGGCGGCGAAGTGTTGAGCGTGAACCCGTGGGGAAAGCGCCGTCTGGCCTACGAGATTGCCCACTGCAAGGAGGGCATCTACATCCAGATGAGGCTGAACGGCGACCTGCAGGCCACAGCGGAGCTGGACCAGGCCCTGAGATTCTCGGAGCACGCCCTGCGCCATCTGATCGTCCGGGCCGACGAGCTGGACCCGGCGGCAACCAACGAAATTCCCGAACAGCTGCCCGAGCCGACGCTCGACGACTATGACGCCCGCAGAGGCCGTGCAGCCCGGACGGAGGCCCCCGCCGAAGAGGCCGTGGACGCTGCTCCGGAGGGAGAGGCGGCGGCAGAGGCTCCTGCGGATGAGGTCGAAGTTGGGGCCGCCGCTGAGGAGCAGTCTGCGGGCGCAGAGTCTGCCGGGGAGGCCGAGCCCGGCGCCGCCGCTGAGGAGACGGCGCCAGAGCCTGAGGAAGAGGGTTAGTCCCAGGGCGGCCCCTGTGCTCGCCGCTGATGCTCGAAAACGGGAGGAGGGCCCATCCTTGCTGAACAGGGTCATTCTGATTGGCCGGCTGACGCGCGATCCGGAGCTGCGCTACACGCCGCAGGGGACGCCGGTGGCCGGTCTTGGCCTGGCCGTGGACAGGCCCCGGGCGAATAAGGACGCCGCGCGGCAGACTGATTTCATAGATATCGTATGCTGGCGGCATACTGCGGAGTTCGCCGCGAATTACCTCACGAAAGGCCGGCTGGTGGCCGTCGAAGGGCGCCTTCAGATCCGCGACTGGGTGGGCCAGGACGGGGTCAAGCGGCGCAGAGCCGAGGTGGTGGCGGACAACCTCCAGCCCCTGGACAGACCGAGGACCCAGGAACCCGGAGAGCCCGCCGTCTTGACTGCAGAGGCCGATCCCTTCGAGGACGTCCCAGTCGATGTGCCGGAGGCCTACGACGACCCGTTCGTTGACGAATGACGGAGAGTGGGGCCCCGGAGAACGCACGATAGAGATTCTGGAGAAAGACTGAGAATATGGCTTCGACGAAGAAATCCGGACGCTTCCGCAGGGGGCGCAGGAAGGTCTGCTCCTTCTGCGTGGACGGAATCGCGATCATCGACTACAAGAACGTTTCCCGCCTGCGCCGCTTCCTGACCGAGCGCGGCAAGATTGTGCCCCGGCACACGTCCGGGAACTGTGCCAAACATCAGAGGATGATGGCCCGCGCCATCAAGCGGGCGCGCCACGTGGCGCTTCTGCCGTTCGTGGTAAAGTAAGCGCAGGCCGCGGCGAGCATTCCGGAAGAGGGATGCGCAAGGCTTCCGGGCCGCCCTTCCGCGAAGGGCGGCCCGTCTGCTTTCCGGGCAGCGGGCAGGCGGCAGGATGCCCGCCCGCTGATGTAAGATAGCGCGGGGAACGCCCCCGATCCGGCCGGGGCGCTTCCGGCAAGTATTCTGAAGAGAGGGCTTGACACACTGTGCCAAAGATAACACTCATCGGCGCGGGGAGCGTGATCTTCGCACGTGCCCTGCTCCAGGATATCCTTTCCTTCGACGAACTCAAGGAATCGGAGATCTCACTGCACGACATCGACGAGGAGCGCCTGCGCGTCGCGGAGGTGATGGCGAACAAGGTGGCGGCCGCGCTCGGCGCCCACCCCAGAATCACCGCTTCACTGGACCGCCGTCAGGCGCTGGAGGGCTCCGATTACGCCATCAACATGGTGCAGATCGGGGGCTACAAACCTTGCACGGTGACCGACTTCGAGGTTCCGAAGAAGTACGGGCTGCAGCAGACCATCGCGGACACTCTGGGCATCGGCGGGATCTTCCGGGCGCTGCGCACCATCCCCGTGATGTGGGACATGGCCTCCGACATGCTGGACGTCTGCCCGGACGTGACGTTCCTGAACTACGTCAACCCGATGGCGATGAACACGGCCGCCTGGGCCAGGGCCACGGACATCCCGATCGTGGGGCTCTGCCACAGCGTGCAGGGCACCGCCATGATGCTGTGCGGCGACATCGGGGTGCCCTATGAAGAGGTGAACTACCTGTGCGCGGGGATCAACCACATGGCGTTCTTCCTGCGCTTCGAACGGAACGGGGAGGACCTTTACCCCCTCATCCACAGGGTCTACGATGAGGGCAGGGTCCCGGACTGGAACCGGGTGCGCTACGAGATGCTGAAGCGCCTGGGCTACTTCGTCACCGAGTCCAGCGAGCACTTCGCCGAATACGTTCCCTACTTCATCAAGAAGTCTCATCCCGAGCTGATCGAGCGCTTTAACATACCGATAGACGAGTATATCCGCCGGTGCATCGCCCAGAACGAAGGCTGGGAGAAGATGCGCGAGGAGATGATGGGCGACCAGGAGATTCACGTGGGGCGCAGCCTCGAATACGGCTCGCTCATCATTCACAGTATGGAGACCGGAACGCCCAGGGTCATCTACGGCAATGTCCTGAACGACGGGCTGATCGACAACCTTCCCGCCGAGTGCGCCGTGGAGGTGCCCTGTCTGATCGACCGAAACGGCATCCAGCCCGTGCGCGTCGGAGCGCTGCCGCCGCAGCTGGCGGCCATCATCCAGACCAACGTGAACGTGCAGATCCTGACGGTGGAGGCTCTGCTGACCGGGAACAAAGACCACGTGTTCCACGCGGCCATGATGGACCCGCACACGTCTTCCGAGCTGACACTGGACGAGATCTGGGCGCTGGTGAACGACATGTTCGAGGCCCACGAAGGCTGGCTGCCGGACCTGCAGGGGACCGTGGACCGGCTGAAGTGCGCCTGGGCCTGAAGCGGGGGCAATGGCTGCGGCCGGGAAAAAAGAGGTCCGGAACGGCGCGGAGGGGAGGCGCCTTCCCCTCCGCGTGGAATATGACTTCACGCTGGAGGACGCGCTGGCCTTCAACGAGTATCACTTCCGCCGCTCCCCGGCGGGCAGGAAGGCCAGGCTCCGCCACACCTTTCTGCCGCCCGCCGTCTGGATGGGCCTGGCCGCCATCTTCGAGACCTTCACGCGCGGCGACGCGAACCACTCCTTCGCCCTCGCGCTTGCCGCCGTATCCGGAATGTGGCTGCTGACTGCGCCGCTGTTCTTGACCCGCCAGATCCGAAGAAGCGTGAAGACGATGTACGGTGAGGGCCGCAACAGGGGGCTGCTGGGACGCCACGTCATGACCGTCACGGCTGAGGGTGTCGCGGACGAGGGACCCGGCACGCGGACGCAGACCCGCTGGGAGTCCATTGAAAGGATCGCCGTGGGTCCGGAGCACGTGTTCATCTACCTCAACGCCGTCGCCGCCCACGTCGTGCCTGCGAGGGCGTTCCCCGACCGCGAAGGGTTCGAACGTTTCGTGGAGACCGTCCGCAAGACCGCCACATCGGCGGCGGAAAGACGCGCTAAGGAGGACGCCCCGTGAGAGCCCGGGACTGGCTGGACCGCGTGATCCGGGTCCAGGCGATCGCCCAGAGCGGCCTTGCGTACACGAGCGACCCTTACGACCGGGAGCGCTACACCCAGATCCGCGAGATCTGCGCGGAGGCGCTTGCGCTCGGCGCGGACGAGGACATCGAGCGGGTTCGCGGACTGTTCACGTCGGAAGAGGGCTATGCGACCCCCAAAGTGGACGTGCGCGCGGCGGCGTTCCGGGAGGGGAAGGTGCTTCTGGTGCGGGAGCGCTCCGACGGCCTCTGGACTCTGCCGGGGGGCTGGGCGGACGTTGGAGACACTCCGTCGCAGGCCGTGCTGAAAGAGCTGCGGGAGGAGTCGGGGTTCGAGGGGCGAGTCCTCAAGCTGGCTGCCGCCCTGGACCGCGACGCGCAGGGCCATCCGCCCTGCCCCTGGCGGATCTATAAGCTGTTCTTCATCTGCGAGATCACGGGAGGCTCCGCGTCGCCGAACCTGGAGATCGTGGATGTGGCCTTCTTCGACCCTCAGCGCCTGCCGCCGATGTCAATCAACCGGACCACACCCGCGCAGGTCCGCCGGATGCTGGAGCATTACCTGGACCCGGGGCTGCCTGCGGACTTCGACTGATGCGGGCAGAGGCAGGCTGCGGAGTCTTCCTTCACGATCCGGCTGGCGGCCGCGAAGGAGGCAAGCTCTGCCAGGCGGAGTCTGGATGAAGCATGAAAAAGAACGTGAGATTTTCAGGCAGCCCGGCGTGCCCGAAGGGCGCTCCGTGCCATCACCCGGGCGGGCTTCACGCGGAGGGTTTCATTGATAAGTTGATAGTGATATGATTGCGTCGTCCCGGCCGCGCCGTAGCTGCAGGGCGCACCGGCGGGACTCCACAGGAAACGTTGGAGGGATTGTCCATGCTTTCAGCTGAGCAGATCGCCTTTTACCGTGAGAACGGTTATCTCCTCGTTCCCGGTCTGTTGACCCCCGCGGAAGCGAGCGAATACCGCCAGGAATGCCACTCGCTGGCGGAGCGGCTGAGCCGCGAACGCAATATCGACGCCACCTGGGGAAGCGCGCGGGAGGCGGCCGGGGGGAGCCGGGACACGGTCATCCTGCACTGCCACGACACCCAGTTCCACTCCGCCGCGTTCACCCGGCTGCTGGTGGACCCGCGCTTCGTCCAGGCCGCTTCGGAGCTGCTGGGCAGCCCGAACGTGCAGCTTCACCATACGAAGATGTTCATCAAGCCGCCGGAGAAGGGGTCCCCCTTCCCGATGCATCAGGACTATCCCTACTTCCCACACGAGCGCCATACGATGATGGCCGCCATCTTCTTCTTCGACGACGCCCCCGAGGAGAAAGGGTGTGTGCGGGTGTACCCGGGCAGCCACA
>Ga0308412_1000012_pt1 | contig 102055 bp, 82 predicted proteins | sample HotsprottomLayer_FD_202357 | JGI IMG/M metagenome (GOLD analysis project Ga0308412, IMG submission 202357) | Hot spring phototrophic mat microbial communities from Octopus Spring, Yellowstone National Park, Wyoming, United States -... | ecosystem: Environmental > Aquatic > Thermal springs > Hot...
CCCATCATCGAGCGGCTGGGAGAGGCGGGCCTGCAGCGGCAGGAAAACGGCTGGGCCCGCATCATCGTCGAGAAGCCCATCGGCACGGATCTCGCGTCCGCCCGGGAGCTGAACGCCCGGATCCGGAGCGTGTTCGCGGAGGACCAGGTCTATCGCATAGACCATTTCCTGGGCAAAGAGACCGTCCAGAACATTCTGGTGTTCCGGTTCGCCAACAGCATCTTCGAACCGGTCTGGAACGGCCGGTACGTGGACAACGTCCAGATCACCATCGCCGAGACGCTGGGGCTGGAAGGACGGGGAGCCTACTTCGACCGGGCGGGCATTGTGCGGGACGTTGTGCAGAACCACGGGCTTCAGCTGCTCACGCTCGTCGCGATGGAGCCGCCGGTGGCGATGGAGGCGGGCGCGATCCGCGACGAGAAGGTCAAGGTGCTGCGCTCTGTCCGGCCGATCCGCCCGGAGGAGGTGGATGCGAACGCCGTGCGGGCTCAGTACACCCGCGGGCTGCTGCTGGATGAGGAGGCGCCCGGCTACCTGGAGGAGCCGGGCGTCGCGCCCGGATCCTCCACGGAGACCTACGCGGCTCTGCGGCTGATGGTGGACAACTGGAGATGGGCCGGAGTGCCGTTCTATCTGCGTGTCGGGAAGCGGCTCCCCCGCAAGGTCACGGAGATCGCGCTGCAGTTCCGCAGGGCGCCCGGCGTGCTGTTTTCCGCGCGTCACGGTGACCCGATGCAGCCGGACACGCTGGTGATCCGAATCCAGCCGGACGAAGGCATCACGCTGCGCATCGTCAGCAAGGTGCCGGGGCCGGTCCTGCGCCTTCAGACGGTGAGGATGGATTTCGACTACGGCAGGTCGTTCGGCGCCCCGTCCCCGGAGGCCTATGAGCGCCTTCTCCTGGATGCCGTAAGCGGCGAGGCCTCCCTGTTCGCGCGGGACGATGAGGTGGACCAGGCCTGGCAGATCATCACTCCGCTGCTGGAGGAGTGGGCCGCCCGCGGCCGGGAGGGACTCTGTTCGTATCAGGCGGGCACGTGGGGGCCTCTCGAGGCTGCGGACCTGCCGGCGCGGGATGGCAGGAGGTGGAGGCGCCTGTGAGGGACGGCAGTCTGGTGTTCGGCTCGGGAGGCGGGATCCGCCTGAAGGACGTCGAGCCTTCCCTTCGTTCGCTCTGGAACAGTGCCGCGGAGCAGTCGCCCGAGGGTGTGCGGCTCACCCGTGTGGTGCTGCTGAACATCATCGCGCTCTGCCTGTCGGAGGAGTCGGCCACTCAGGCCGCTCAGTGTATCGGCGGGGTGGCCGCGGATCATCCTTCCCGCTCCGTTCTTGTCTGGAACTGTGGCGCCGAACCGTCAGCCTCGCTCGAAGTGCGTGTGTCGGTGGCCTGCCAGCTGATGGGGCGCACTGGTCATCAGGTCTGTTGCGAGCAGGTGTTCGTGGACGCACGGGGCGCCCCCCTGGAGAAGGTCGCCGGCGCCATACTCCCGCTTACTTTGCCGGATGTCCCGCTCGCGCTCTGGCTTCCGGACGGCGTGGATCCGTGTTCGGATGAGCTGCGACGCTTTGCGTCGGTGGCCGACCGGCTGCTCATCGATTCGCGCCGGCAGAGAGATCCCGGCGCGTGCTTCCGCAAGGCCCTCGAGTGGCACGAGACCGGCACCCCCGTGGTGGTTGACCTTGCCTGGCTGCAGCTCGCCGGCTGCCGCCAGGCGGTGGCCCGGCACTTCGACCCGCCCCGCTTTCGGGAGAAGCTGCCGGGCGTGTGCCGGGTGGAGGTGGCCTGCGGCGATGCCGGTCAGGGCTCTGCTCCTCCCGCGGATGCCCTTCTGCTGGCCGGATGGATCGCCGCGCGCCTCCGCTGGAGAGACCTTGCGGCCGCAGGACCGGAGGGAAGCTTCGAAGCGGCAGGTTCAAAGACTCTGCTCCTGACGCGGGAGCGCGGCGAAGGCTGCCACGGGGTCCGGCGTGTGTCGATCGTGACGGACGACGGCTGGTCGTTCGTGACGGAACTCGGCCCGTCGCCTGCGGAGGCGACGCTCACGGTCCTGCTTGAAGGGGCGGAGGTCTCCCGCGACACCGTGCGCATCCCGGACTTCTCCCGAACGGAGCTTCTCTGCGGAGCCCTGGAGATTGCGCGGCGAGACCCCCTGTATGCCGAGGCGTGCGCCGCCGCCTCGGCGCTGGCCCCCGGCGGCCGCCGCTCCGCTTGAAGGTTGGTTGCGCTCAGACCCGGAGCGTCTCGCCCTCCCGCGTGTAGTTCTGCGGCAGACCCGTGGGCTTGCCGAGAACGTCCGCATCCAGGTCCAGGAACGAGAAGGCGCCGGTCCCGCACGCCAGATGGACCGCCGCTCCGATCCCCACGGGCGATTCCAGCATGCACCCCAGCATCAGCTGAACCCCCGCGGCGCGGCACATCGCGATGATGTCCAGCGCTCCCGTGAAGCCGGACTTCATCAGTTTGATGTTCACGCCGTCCACCGCCTCCGCCTTCAGCAGTGCCATCACAGAGGCCGGATCGCGCGCGGACTCGTCGGCGAACACCGGCGGGCCGATCCGCTCGCGGCAGTAGCGCAGCCCCTGAATGTCCTCTTTGGCCACCGGCTGCTCCACCAGCTCCAGAGGGATGCCGAGGTCCTCGAGCTTCCGGACGAAGACGATGGCGTCGTCCGGCTCGAACGCCTGGTTGGCATCGATGCGCAGGCGGGCCCGGGGAGCCCCCAGATGGATCTGGCGCACCCGCTCCAGGTCCTCCGTGCGGTCCGGGCCGCCCACCTTGATCTTCAGCGACCGGTAGACCGGCGCCGCTTCGCGCGCCAGCTCGTAGGCCTGCGAGGGCGGCACGATGGGGATGGTCAGGTCCGAGACGACGGAGTCCTGCACCCCGCCGAAGAATTCCGCCATCTTCATGGAGCGCGTCCTGCAGAACAGATCCACGATGGCGATCTCCAGCCCCGCACAGGCCGTCAGCTTGCCGGGCAAAAGCCGCCGCGCGTCCTCGCAGAACGCCCTCCACCGCCTCACGTCCCGTCCCCTCAGCTCCTCCGCCGCGCGCTGCACGCTGTCCAGCACGCTCTCCGTGTTCTCGCCCGTCACATACTCCGCGGGAGTCGCCTCCCCGAGCCCTGCGGAGCCGTCGTCGGCGGTGATGGCCACGTGGATGGCCCGCGAGACCTCCGTCCGGCTCCTGGCGGTCTCGAAAACGACCTTCTGCGGGATCTCGACGATCCTGGCCTCGATGGATTTGATGGTGGGCATCGGACGGCTGACTTCTCCTCTTGCCGCTCCCTTGCGGACGCCTCAGTATTCGATGCTTTCCTGCGGTATGCCTCCCGGTCCCGGCGACGGCTGCTCGATGTCCGCCGGCGGCCCGGGCTTCGAAGGATAGCGGTCCCTGGCCGCCGGGAGCGGCGGGAACGGTTTGTGCGGTTCCGTCTGATACCAGAACGCCACCGTGGAGTAGTCCTCGTCCCGCTCGTTGTGGATACCGTGGCGCATCGTCATCACAAAGCTTTTCTGGAACGGGATGGGATCCTCGATGTGGAAGCGGTAGAAAGCGTTGTCCGCTCCGACGGGCTTGTCCGCCGACTCGTACAGGGGCGAGCCGAACCGCAGCCCGTTCTCCCCCCGGCCGAAGCTCCATCCCTGGCCGAAATAGTCTTCCTGCCCCGTGCCGGGGATCTCCCGCCCGTCCACGATAAACCGCTCGCCGCCGTCCCCCCACCAGCCCTGGGAGTTGGTGCGGTTGTAGTAGAAGAGCCCCACGAAGTGCCCGCGGCCTTCGGCCTCCAGGATGGTGTAGTCTCCGCCGCTCGTCGGTTTGGCCTGCCGGTACTGCGCGTGGAAGTACAGGGTATCTTCCGGGAGCGACTTCACCTTCTTGTAGTTGATGTGATAGAACAGCCTGCGCAGCTCATGGTCCGGGCTGTTGTGGAAGGTGATGCGGCAGCGCTTCCGGAACGGCATGGGGAAGAAGCAGTTGTATCCCCGCTCGTTGCCCGTCTCGAACGGCAGGGAGCGGACGGTGTAGTATTTGCCGTGCCCCAGCCCGAAGAACTCTCCGATGGGCACCTCCACGCTCGGCTCCTCCTCGTCGTCCCAGTAGATCCGCAAAACGCAGTCCTTCAGCACGTAGTCGCGCTTGCGCGACAGCGTGAACCAGATGTGGCTGATGATGCCTGGCCCTTCGATGTTGGCGATCTCCCGCCACTCGCCCGGCTTCATGATGTCGGTTCCGCCTGGGCCGGCCGTGGGGTTGCTGACAATACGGTGGAACTCGTAGTCGCGCGCGCGGTACATGTCCGCGAGAAGAGCTTCTCTGTCCAGTCCTGTGCCTCCCTGTGCCGCCGCCGCGCCCGCCAGAGCCAGGGCGGCCACAAAGCAGAAAGCGGCGGTGATTGAGAATACCGTGTTCAAGGGGTTGCCTCATGGTCCGGCGCGGGACCATGTCTGTTGTCTGTTCCGCGCCATGAGTCCGCGGGTATGATGGACTTCCGGGAGGCAATAAGTCAATGCCGGCCGCAGGCAGGAGCCAGCCCCCCGCCGCGGCGAAGGGGACTGCGCCGCCATCGCGGCCGTTCCCGGGAGCGTGTTTATGAGGATAGAGCGACAGCCGAACTTCGAGGAGTTCCTGAAAGCGCTGTGGCGCAGCGGCAGGCCGGCCCATCTCCCCTTCTACGAGCATCTTGCCAGCCCCGGTTTCATCGCCGCGCGGACCGGCGTCCCCTTCGACCGGATGGACTATGACACTCCGGGCTACTGGGAGACCTACGTGGACTTCTGGATGGGTATGGGTTTCGACTGCGTCCCGATGGAGATCCCTCTGAACTGCCCCCTGAATGAGAGTGGAGGCGGTGTGACGGAGGGAAGCGAAGCGTGGGCGATGTTCACCGACCGGGAGGGTTACGAGCGCTATCCCTGGCCGGACGAGTCCAACCCCATCGACTTCCGCCATTTCGACACCGTGGCCGCGCTGCTGCCCGAAGGGGCGAAAATCGTCGGAGGCGTGTGTATGGGTCCGTATGAGTGGGTCTCGCACCTGATGGGGACCGTGGGCCTCTCGTACGCGCTGGCCGACGATCCGGACCTGGTGCGGGAGGTGTTCGACCGGGTCGGGCGCCTGCACCTCAGCGCGGTGCGCCAGCTGGCCACCCACCCGGCCATCGGAGCTCTCCGTCAGGGAGATGATCTGGGTTACAAGACGTCCACCTTCCTGAGCCCGCCGCAGCTCCGCGAGATGGTCTTCCCGGTCTACGCGGGGATGGCGGAGGCCGCCCACGCCCGGTCAAAACCGTTCATCCTGCATTCGTGTGGGAACCTGGCGGAGGTGTACGAGGACCTCATCGAGACCTGCCGCATCGACGCCAAGCACTCGTTCGAAGACGTCATAATGCCGGTCACCGAGTTCAAGCGGATCTACGGCAGGCGCATCACTCCGCTCGGGGGGCTGGACGTGGATGTCATCTGCCGGTCTTCGGAGGAGCAGCTGCGGGCATACACGCGCAAACTGGTGGAGGAGTGCTTCAGCGACGGATGGTGGGCGCTGGGCACCGGGAACTCGCTGACGGATTATATGCCCGTCGAGAACTACCTGATCGTTCTGGACGAGGGACTCAGGGTGACGGGCGGAAAGGGCGCGCTTTGAGCGGATGATTGTCAACGGGATCGAACTGGACCCGGCTCGCTGCCCGGCTGTGCTGGACACTCTGACCTGGGACCCCGATGCTGCGGTGCGAGCGCTGACGGACGCGCGGCAGGATCTGGAATCGCTGCAGGCCGCCGCGCTCGGGAGCGGGCTGGACCCGGAGCGCTTCAAGCAGCGGGTGCGCGAGATGCCCACCCGATGCCTGAGCTTCTTTCCGGATTCCCTGGTCATCCGCGACTCGCGGGCGTATCTGATGGTGGGTCTGCCGGACGGGCAAAGGGTCCTGCTGTCCGCCTCCATTGGACGGTCTCAGCCGCCGATGCCCGTCATTGCGGAGCTCAGCGCCGGGCTGGCCCGGGCGGCGGTGTCATGCGTGGATTCGCAGACGCTCCGGGCGTTCCTCCGGCACGTTGCGCCGGAGATGGGCCCCCGTCCTGCGGGAGCCTGGCCCCGCCTGGGCATCGGTTCCCGCCAGACGGTCACGGTCTGGCCGGGGGTGTTCCGGGCGCTGGAGCGCCTGGGCGGTCCCGCCGAGGTCATTCAGAACTCCGCCTTCCGGGAGCTTGCGCCGATGGATGTCATCCTGGCGCCTCCATCGGGAGAGGCCGCGTTCCTGCCCGGACACGGCAGCGTCAGCGTGGGGCATACCGGTTCCTCCATCGAAGGTCTCTGGGTGGCGGGTGTGGCCGCGGCCGTGGAACGCGGGTTTCGCGGCCACTACGGGGCGGATCTCGATCATATCCCGGTGCGCGGTCTGGACGGCCCCCGCGTGGAGGAAGCGAAGCGGCTGATCGAATGCGGAAGACACTACACGTTCTTCACCGTGGACGCCTCCCCCCTGTTCCATCCGGAGGCGGACAGCCCGGCCGGGCGGTTCGGTGACGCGGTGGAGGCCGCCGCCCGGATCTACGGGCATATCGTCTCGCTCAAGGAGGGGGAGGAGTTCGATTTCGAGTTCTCGATGGACGAGGGTCCGTCGCTGACCACTCCGGAGGAGCAGGAATTCGTTCTGAAGAGCCTGTCGGAACGCGGGGTGCGGGTGGCGTTCATCGCCCCAAACATTGGCTTCGAGAAGCGCCGGGACTACCGGCTGCCGGACGGCCTGCAGGGTCTCGAGGAGCGGGTCCGCCGTCTGGCGGATCAGGCGGCGGAGTATGGCGCGCTGCTGGATTTCCATTCGGGAAGCGACAAGTCGCCGGAAACCTACCGGACGCTTGCCCGGGCCTGCGGCGGACGGTTGAAGCTGAAGGTCTCCGGCATCCTGCAGCTCATTCTGGCGGAGGTGATGGAGGACGTCGCGCCGGAGATGCTGCGCTTCTGGTGGGACTGGACGCTCGAGGCGGCGCGCCGCGAGGAGCAGCAGGGCAGCGCGGTGGCCCGTGAGTATCTGGCGGAGCTCGAGGAGCGGCGGCGTCGCGAAGGAGACGCGTTCCGCCCCTCGGCCCGGGACGCGTTCTTCCGGGACTTCTCGTTCGCGATGGTCGGCGCGAAGGACGCCTCGGGGGCGTTTGCGCACCGCAGTTTCTTCTACACGCTCCCTCCGCCCGTGCTGGATGAGTATTCCAGCCGGGTCGCCGGTTATCTCGCGCAACTTGCGGACCAACTGGGCCTGTACGGCTGAAGACTGCCGCGATTGCCGCGTTCGCCCGCTGCGTGGTATAATCCGGCGGTGGATGTTGCAGTGCTGGAGGATGAATCGGGCGGGATTGCCCGATTTTGTTTTGTGTGGAGCGGCGCCCGGGGCGCCGGGCTTCCGCCGGGGAAGGTGTTGAGATGAAAGCTGGAATCCATCCCAACTACGTTGACGCTGAGATCATCTGCGCTTGCGGAATGGTCTACAAAACGCGCTCCATCAAGCCGGAGATCCGGGTGGAGATCTGCGGGGCTTGCCACCCGTTCTTCACGGGCAAGCAGAAGATCGTGGACACGGAAGGGCGCGTTGAGAAGTTCCTGCAGCGCTATGGAATGAAGAGGGAAGAGGAGGCGGGGGCGCAGTCCGGCTCCTGAGGAGCCGCGCCTGCCTCGCACATCTGCATCCCGGGCGGTTCGCCGGAACGCAGGGGCCAGCCGCCGGGAGTCGGGGGAGGCGAGTTGTGTCCGGCGAACCGTTGATGTACGGAGGTCAGGCCGTTATCCGGGGGGTCATGATGCGCAGCCCCCGGTTCTTCTCGGTCGCCTGCCGGCGCGAGAGCGGAGAGCTGTGCCTCCGGGTGGAGCCCGTGCCGTTCCAGGCGCGGCCGGCCTTCCTGAAGTGGCCGGTGCTGCGCGGCGCGATGGCGCTGGTGGATGCCCTCAGGCTGGGACTGCGCGCCCTGCTCTGGTCGGCCAGCGTGGCGGCGGAGGACATCGAACCGTCTCAGGCCGGCGTCTCGAACCGGCGCGCCCGGGAGGCGGAGAAGGCCCGGCGCGTCGCTGGAAGCGCCGTCAACGATATCGCGGTGGGCGGAGCGCTGGTCAGCGGCCTTGGAATCGGTATCTTCCTGTTCATCATCCTCCCCCACATGATCTCCGGGTGGCTGCATCCGGCCTTCATCCAGTCCCGGTTCGCCCTGAACGCCGTTGAGGGCGCCGTGAGGATCTCCTTCTTCTTGCTGTATGTCGCGTTGATCGGCCTGATGCCGAACATCCGCGAGGTGTTCCAGTATCACGGAGCGGAGCATCGTGCCATCAACACGTTCGAGGCCGGGCGGCCGCTGGATCTGGATCAGACGCGCGCCTTCGGCGTCATCCACGTGCGGTGCGGGACGAACTTTATCCTGATCGTGCTCGTGCTGAGCATCTTCGCGTTTTCGTTCCTGCCCTGGAGCAGCCCCCTCGAGCGTGTGCTGATGCGGCTCGCGCTGCTGCCGCTGGTGGCGGGCGTGGCCTACGAGATCATCCGCCTGGCGGGGCGAAGACCGGGAAGCCGCCTTCTGGCGGCGCTGCTCGCCCCGGGGCTGTGGCTGCAGCACCTCACCACCCGGCCGCCCGCGGACGACCAGGTCGAAGTCGGGCTGGCCGCCCTGAGGGCGGTCATCGAGGCCGAGAACGGCGCGAGGCAGGAGGAAGCGGCCCGGGCATCCCATGCGGCTGCGGCAGGCTGAGGTTTCATGATCGATGCGCTGGAAGCGGTCGAGCGCCGCTTCGAGGACATCACCCGCCAGATGAGCGATCCAGAGATCGCTGTGGACCACGCGCGTCTGCAGCCTCTCGCCCGCGAGCACGCCCGCCTGCAGCCGCGTGTGGAGGCCTACCGGGAGCTCAAGAAGCTGCGGGCTGAGATCGCCGGGACGGAATCCCTGCTGCGGGACAGCTCTGCGGACGCGGAGCTCCGCGAGATGGCCGAAGCCGAACTGGAGGAGCTCCGGCGTAAAGAGAGCGAGCTTCAGGAGCGCCTGAAGGTCCTTCTGCTGCCCTCGGACCCCAGCGACGATAAGGACGTCATCCTGGAGGTGCGCGCCGGGACGGGCGGGGAGGAGGCGGGGCTGTTCGCGGGGGACCTGGTGCGGATGTACACCCGCTTCGCCGAGCGCCGCGGGTGGAAGGCCGAGCTCATGTCGTGGACGGAGTCCTCGGCCGGGGGGTTCAAGGAGGCGGTCCTGTCCATTCAGGGGGCGGGCGCCTACAGCCTGCTGAAGTTCGAAAGCGGCGTCCACCGGGTGCAGCGCGTGCCGGTCACGGAGTCGGGCGGCCGCATCCACACGTCCGCCGCGACGGTGGCGGTGCTGCCGGAGGCGGAGGAGGTGGAGGTGGAGATCGACCCGAAGGACCTGGAGGTGGACACCTTCCGGGCCTCCAGCGCCGGGGGGCAGCACGTCAACAAGACGGACTCCGCCGTGCGCATCACGCACATCCCGACGGGTATCGTGGTCAGCTGCCAGGACGAGCGATCGCAGATTCAGAACCGCGAAAAGGCCATGCGCATGCTTCGGGCCCATCTTCTGGAGCGTCAGCGCCGCGAGCAGGAAGAGGCCATGGCCAGCTCCCGCCGGATGATGGTGGGCTCCGGCGACCGCAGCGAGAAGATCCGCACGTACAACTTCCCCCAGGGGCGGGTGACGGACCACCGCATAGGGATGACGGTCTACAATCTGCAGGAGTTTCTGGACGGCGACATTCAGGAGATGCTGGACGCGCTGGTCCGCCACGATCAGGCCCGCCGCCTTGCCGCTGGAGAGGCAGGGGACGAATGAGCCCGCCGGTCCCCGCCGCTAGCGTGGAGACGTTGCTGGAGGAGGGGCGCCGGCGCCTGCATGAGTCCGGAGTCCGGACGCCGGGGCTAGATGCGCAGGTGCTGCTGGCGGAGGCCCTGGGGTGTCAGCGCGCGGCGCTGTTTGCGCGGGCGAAAGACCCCGTCGCTCCGGACGCGCGGGAGACTTACCGCCGCTTTCTGGACCGCCGCGCCGCGCGCGAGCCGGTCGCGCTCATCCTGGGACGCAGGGAGTTCTTCGGGCTGTCCTTCGCAGTGACCCCCGATGTGCTTGTCCCGCGGCCCGAGACCGAGCTGCTCGTCTCGCTGGGGCTCGAGCGGACCCGTGCCGCAAAGGGCCCTGTTCGCGCGCTGGATGTCGGGACGGGCTCCGGATGCGTGGCCGTTTCGCTCGCCCGGCTTGCGGCGGAGAATGGCGTGGACCTGCGGGTGACGGCTGTGGACTGCTCTGACGCAGCCCTGCGCGTGGCGGAGCGCAACGCCGGGGCCCACGGGGTCGCGGACCGCGTTCTCCTGGAGAAGGCGGACGCGCTGGATCCGGAGTGGACTCCACGGGGCGCCCCGTTCCAGCTTCTGCTCTCGAATCCCCCGTATGTGGCCTCGGGCGACATTGCGCTTCTGGAGCCGGAAGTCTCCCGCTGGGAACCCCGGAGGGCGCTGGACGGCGGCCCCGACGGGTTGAGCTTCATCCGCGGACTTCTGGCGCGCGTTCCCGGCTGGCTTTCAGGAGGGGGGACGGCGCTTCTCGAGGTGGGAGCGGGGCAGGCTGCGGCTGTGGCCCGCGAGGCGGCCGGGTCGGGCCTGGAGCTCGTTGCCGTCCACCGCGATCTGGCGGGCATCGAGCGGGTTGTGGAGCTTCGCCTGCCTTGACGCGCGTGACGCTCACGCTTCCGCGCCGCCTGGATCCGCCCGTTCACGCGGACATCGTCCGCTGCGTCAGAGAGGGCGGCGTCATCGTTGCCCCCACGGACACCGTCTACGGCCTGTTCTGCAACGCGCTCGACCCGCAGGCCCTCGAGCGCGTCTGCGCCATCAAGGGGCGGGAGCGCGGCCGGGCCATGCCCGTTGCCGTTGCCGGGGAGCGTGAGGCTGCGCTGCTGGTGCGGGATGTGTCCGATATGGCCCGGCGTCTGATGGGGCGTTTCTGGCCAGGAGCCCTGACCATCGTCCTGCCCGCCGTCGCAGGACTTCCGGCCCCGGTCGCGCCGGAGGGGACGGTCGGGGTGAGGGCGCCCGGGCACGATTGGCTTCTCTCGTTGCTGAGAGACGCTGCCCTGCCACTGGTGGCGACCAGCGCAAATCTTTCGGGCGGTCCCCAGCCCGTGTCGCTGGACGTTGTGCCGCCGGACGTGCTGGAGGCGGCCGACTTCGTGGTGGATCAGGGAGAACTGCCCGCCGGGAAGCCCTCTTCTGTTCTGGACCTCACCGGGCCGCAGCCACGGCTTCTGCGCGAAGGGGTGCTTTCGCGCGAGGAGCTTTCGGTTGCGCTCGGCGCCCCGATTCTCTAGAATGCTCCGGGCACTGCCGCGATCCTCCGGGCTTTCCGCCTGCGCATAGACTTCAAGCAAGGAGGCTCCTCGGAACACTTTGGGCGTTACCTTCAGGTCCGCCGTCATTGGCGTCATCCTCGTCGCCGTCGTCTGCTGGGTGGTCACCTACGCCGAGTGCGTCAGCGCTCGCATCCAGATCGGGTTCCTGCAGCTACCGCCGGTCGTGCTGGGGTTTCTGGTCTTCATCGTGCTGGCGAACACCGTGGTGAGGCGCATCAGCGCGCGGCTGGCTCTGTCGAATGCCGAGATCGTCACCGTTTACGCGATGATGCTCATGGCCGCCATGGTCTCCAGCCGCGGGCTGATCGAAAAGGTCATGCCGGTCATGATCGCCACCAACTATTACGCCAACCCCGGAAACGAGTGGGACCGCCTTTTCTACCCGTACATGAAGAAGTGGCTCGTCGCGTTCAACCCCGACGGGGAACCGCTGCAGATGGTGGCGCGCGCCTACTACGAGAAGCTCCGGAGCGGGGAGAGCATCCCTTGGGGGTTCTGGGGGGTCCCGCTCGCGATGTGGGGCGTCTTCTCGCTGTTCATCTTCGGGGCGTTCCTGTGCCTGGCGTCCATCATCCGGCGGCAGTGGGTGGATAACGAGAAGCTCGCCTTCCCCCTGGCGCAGCTGCCGCTCGACATGCTGCGGGAGGGACAGCAGGGTCCGCTGTTCCGCAACCGCCTCACGTGGGCCGGGTTTGCCATCCCGGCCGTCGTGTTCGGGCTGAACGGGCTGCACAACTTCTTTCCGAACGTGCCTGCCGTCCGGCTGGAGCAGAGCCTGACCGCATACTTCGTGCCGGTGCAGCCCTGGATCACCATCTACCCCACCACGATGTTCCTGAGCTTCGCCGCCATCGGGCTGTTCTACCTGCTGCCGTCCGACATTCTGTTCTCGCTGTGGGCGTTCTTCCTGTTTATGCGCTTCCAGACGTTCCTGGCCGGCGTGTACGGGGCACAGGTGGACCTCATGCCGCTCTATCCCTGCTACAGCTTCATGGGCTATCAGGCGGTGGGGGCCTACATCGTCATAGCCGCCTACATGACGTACACTGCCCGTCCTCACCTCCGGCGTGTCTGGGCGAACGCCACCGGCAGGCGCGAAGTGGACGACTCCAACGAGCTTCTCCCCTACGCAGTGGCGTTCTGGGGGCTGCTGGTGTTCCTGACGCTGGCGGCAGTCTGGCTCCGGGCGGCCGGGATGAGCCTGTGGCTGGCGGGCTTGGAGCTGTTCGTCTTCGTCTTCATCATTGCGCTGGTGCTTGCGCGGAGCACCTCCGAGGGCGGCCTGCTGATGACGGAGACCTCGTTCCGGCCGGTGGACATCATCCGTGTGTTCGCCGCCCCTCACACCCTGGGGCCGCAGAACCTCACCGCGATGGCGTTTTTCGACACGGCCTTCCTGCGCGACCAGCGTGGGCTTCTGCTGACGGGCTTTCTGGACACCCTGAAGATCTCCGACGGCACGGGCATGCGCCGGCGCGCCTTCCTGCCTCTCTTCGCGGGGTCCATCATCCTGGCGGCCGTCGTGGCGGGCGTGCTTCAGCTTGTCTATCCCTACCTGCTCAAGGGCGCGCTGAGCATGTACTCATATCCCTACACGGACAACGCGCAGTGGGCGTGGCACGACTACACCGCGCATATGCGCGAGATAGAGAACCCCGCGCCCGGAGGAGACCCCGGGCTTGTCTCGAACCGCATCTGGCTGGGGGTGGGTCTTGCGTTCACGGCGTTTCTGGCGTGGATGCGGTTCAATTTCTTCTGGTGGCCGTTTCACCCTCTCGGATACGCGCTCGCCCCTTCCTGGACCCTGTACAACTTCTGGTTTCCGTGTTTCGTGGCGTGGGTGTTCAAGACGGTGCTGCTGAGATACGGAGGGATGAGACTGTACGCGCGGGCGCGCCCGCTGTTTCTGGGACTGATCATGGGCGAGTTCATCGCCGCCATCTTCTGGACTGCCGTGAGCGCGGCGCTCGACGCTCCGGCGCCTCAGTTTCCGTGGCCGTGACCCTGTCCGTCAGGCGCCTGCTGATCCTGTTGCTGGCGCTGGTTGCCGCCGGATGTTCCGGCGGTCCGGGTCCCGCGCTGCGGGAGGCGCGCAGGGATCTGGAGCGGGCGGAGCATCTGCTGGAGAAGAACCGCTTCAAAGAAGCGCGCCGCGTGGTATCAGCCGTACGGTCGCGCCATCCCCGCGACTGGCAGGTGGCATCCTCGGCGTTCGTCTTCTGGCTGCAGGCGGGCAGGCTGGACGAAGCCTCCCGCGTGGGACGGGAGATGGTGGCGCAAAGAGACCGTCTGGTGGAGCCGCACCCGCTCTCGCACGGCGAGTGGTCGCGCATCGTCACCCGGGTTGCCACGGCGGTGATGGAGGACGGCGACGAAGCCGGCTCCGCGGAGCTGATGGAGCTCGCTCTCCAGCTGGACAGCTCCAACCCGGACGCTGCCAACGGAGTGGCGTGGCTGCTGGCGGAGCAGGGGCGGGACCTGGACCGCGCTCTCACCCTCGCGAAAAGAGCCGTGCGGCTCAGGCCGGATGCCGGCTACATCGTGGACACCCTGGGCTGGGTCTACTTCCGTCAGAAACGCTACGAGGAAGCCGAACGGTGGCTCATACGGGCGGTGCGGCTCTCGCCCGGCTCAGCGGAGCTCCGGCGCCACCTGGCTGAGGCTCACCTGGCCCGGGGCAACCTGCCGTCGGCATACGTAGAGGCGCGCAAGGCGGTCCTTCTGGACCCGTCGGAGCGGGAAGGCCGGGCCCTGCGCGCCCGCATCCAGAAGCTCTACAATCCCCCGGGCCCCCTCTGAGCCCGACCGGCGCTGCCGGAGCAACCCTGCGGCCGGGTCACTTGATGGTTCCCGGCTGAAGGACGCTCAGGGGGATCCTCCGGCTGATGGCCACCTGGCCGTCCACTTCGCGGATCTGCAGGGTGATGAGCGGGTCGTCTCTGTCCCAGTCGATCAGAACCGTGCCGAAGTTGTCGCCCCAGGCCATCGTCCCCACCCGGTGACGGTTCACCTCCAGGGGGCGCCAGCGCGGCGAGGAAGCGTTCAGCGAGCTGGACGTCAGGTCGAAGAGCGGATAGCCCACGCCGCCGTCCATCATCGAGAGTTCGGCCAGGTGCCGGTCGCCGCTCAGGAAGATCACCCCGGATGCCGCCGTCTTGCGGATGAGATCGAAGAGCCGGTCGCGCTCGTGGGGGAAGTTCATCCACTTCTCCCAGCCGTGGTCCTGCGGGACCACCTGGATGCTGGAGGCGATCAGCCTGATCTCGGCCGGCTTCTTCAACTGTTCCTCCAGCCACTGCCACTGCTCTTCGCCAAGCAGCGTGGCCGCGGGGTCCAGGTTGGGGCCGTACGGGCCTGGGGTGGTATCGGATTTCGGCTTCCGGAAGAGCGGACTGCGGAAGTAGCGTGTGTCCAGCAGGATGACCTGCACCCTGCGTCCTTCCGGCCCGAAGATGGCGGCGTCGTAGACTCCGGGCTTGCCTTCGCGGGACGCATCCACCGGCGGGCCGAAGAAGCGGCGGAACTCCTGCTGCGACTCCGCCTTCTTCGGATACTCGGCTCCCGCGTCATTGGCTCCGTAATCGTGGTCGTCCCAGACGGCCAGGAGCGTGCACGATTCGCGCAGCCGGCGGAAGCCCGGGATCGCTCCCAGGGTCTCGTATTTGGCGCGCATCACGCTCATGTCCTCGGTGTCGCCGTAGATGTTGTCGCCGAGGAACAGGAAGAGCTGGGGCCGGAACTCGTTGATGGCGTCCCAGATGGGCTGAGGGCGGTCCTGCCGGGCGCAGGATCCGAACGCGACTCGCGTGATGGTCTGCTGCAGGTCGGGCGCTGCGCTGCAGCCCGCGGCGACTGTCAGAAAGGCCGCCAGAGCGGCCGGGAATGCTGTTCGTCTCACTGGTCTCCTCCGGGCGCGCCGGCTGGCGCCCGGCGCGCCATCTGGAACTTTAGCGGCGGAAAGCGGGCTTCGCAACACCCTTTCACGCCGCGGCCGGTCGGAGGGAGGGTTCGCCGGGCAGGATGCTAAAGAATTTGCGGACGGCGCGCGGAAGCCGGTCGAGGATACGTCCCGCGTGCAGATTCGTGATCACCGCGCGCTTTCACGGACGCGTGCCTGATGGAGCTTTAGAGACCATGAACAAAGCATCGGGAAGAAAAACGCGGGGAGGAGCGCTGATCGCAGCGGAGAGGCGCAGGCGCATTTACGACCTGGCGCTGCGGCGGGGGGCTGTGAGCGTCTCGGAGCTGGCGGCGGCTCTGCGCGTGGCGGAGAATACCATCCGCAACGACCTGGACGTGCTGGAGCGCGAGGGAAAACTGCAGAGGTCGCACGGAGGAGCCGTGCTCAGGGACCGGGGCCGTCCGGCGCCGCCCTATCAGGAGATGCGGGTGTCGCATCTCGTCGAGAAGTCCTGGATCGGGCAGGCAGCGGCGCGGTTCCTGCCGGAGAGTGGCAGCGTCTTCATAAACGCGGGAAGCACGGCGTATCAGCTGGCGCTCAACATCCGCGAGGGAATGGGCATCCAGCTGACCACCAACTCTCCGGAGATCGCCATGCTGGTCGCCTCCAACACCAGTCTGCCGGTGGATCTGATGGGAGGCCGCATGCTGCGCGATTCGCTGGAGACGGACGGCACGCTCTCCGAGGATGTTCTGGAAAGCCTCTACTGGGATGTGGTCTTCTACGGCATGACCGCCATCGATGCCGAGCACGGCATCACCAGCACCAGCTTTCAGGCCGCAAAGCTGGACAGACGCGTCCTGAGCCACGGCCGCCGGGTGGTGGGGCTTTGCGACTCGTCCAAGTTCGGCCTCTACGCCAGCGCGAAGGTCGGGCCTCTCACGCTCCTGGATGTCGTGGTGACGGACTCGGGAGTCCGTCCGGAGCACGTCCGGCTGCTTCGCGATGCGGGCGTCGAGGTCGTGATCGCCGACGGTCCTCCGCAGGACGCGGAGGAGCCCTGACCGGGCGGTCCGGGGCTTTCCGGGTTCAGGCCGCCTGAAGCTCCGAGTAGCGCGCCGGGGCCTCCAGCACCCTGTCCACGAAGAGTGAGACGATCTCCGGGTCGAACTGGGTGCCCGCGCATCGGCGCAGCTCCTTGACCGCCTCCACCATCGGCACCCGGCCGCGCCACGGCACGTCCGACGTCAGGATGTCGAAGGTCTCCGCCACGGCGATGATCCGGGCGCCCAGAGGGATATCTTTCCCGGCCAGACCGTCCGGATAGCCCCTCCCGTCCCAGCGCTCGTGATGGTGCCGGATGGCCGGGAGCGCGCCCTTCAGGCCCTCGATCTTCTCCAGAATGCGGATGCCGATGATCGAGTGAAGGCGCATCGCCTCCAGCTCTTCTTCGGAGAGCTTGCCCAGCTTGTTGACGATCGACTTCGAGACGCCGATCTTTCCGATGTCGTGCAGGCTGGCCGCGTAGCGCAGGTCCGACATCTCCTTCGGGGAGAGGCCCAGCTGCTCTCCAATGGCCAGACAGTAGGCTGTCACCCGTTCCGAGTGGCCGAGAAGCCTTTCATCCTGCTGTCCCGCTGCCGTCAGAAGCGCGCTGGTGGCCTGATCGTAGAGTTCGATGACCTTGCTGTCTTCAACCGGTGTGGTTTCCCGTGTCATTGTGTCTGGCATCTCCGAACGTTCGTGGTCGTGTTGCGGATGCTTCCGGATCTTTTGCCACCAGCCATCCGGCAGCTCCGCCTGCCCGGGCTGCGGTGCCGCGCTGCGCAGAGCGCGTACCCATTGGGTTGTTCCATAACCGGCCGCTCTTTCTGAACAACGGCCGGCACGGAGCCGTCCCTTTTCGTTCCGCTATTTTCGGGTCGGCATCGTCCCCTCTGGAGGGAGCGTGAGGGAGCGCGTCGAAAACCTCGCCGGAGTTCACCTCCCCGGCGGGAGGAAGGGGAGACCAGGAGAGACACATTGACGTCAGAGGGCAAAGAGCTCACACACCGCGAACGCTGGGTCCGCACGATGCACTTCGAGCCGGTGGACCACGTGCCGGACGAGGAGTTCGGATACTGGGCGGAGACCTTTACGGCCTGGCACGAGCAGGGATTGCCACGGTGGGTGGACTCCAATCCGATGGCGGACCTGTATTTCCGCTTCGCTCCCCGGCACATGGCTCCGGTGAACGTGGGCCTGTTGTACTGGTGGGAGGAGAAGGTCCTTTCGGAGGATGAGCGCCATATCGTCAAAGTGAACGCCGGCGGCGTTCACTGCATGGTTCTAAAGGACGGCTCCAGCAGTATTCCGAAATACATCCGTTTTCCGCTGGAGTCGCGGGAGGACTGGGAGAGAGAGTTCCTGCCCCGCCTGGCTCCCGCGCCCGAACAGCGCTACCCGGCAAACTGGCCCGAGCTGGTGGAGCAGTACCGCCGGCGCGACTACCCCCTGGGAATCTCCGTTGGCAGCATCTTCGGCTGGATCCGGGACTGGATGGGGTTCGAGAACTCCACCATGTGCTTCTACGACGACCCCGGGCTGATGCGGGAGATGATGCAGACGCTGACCGACCTCACCTGCTCCACCATCGAGCGCGCGCTTCGCGACGTGCAGTTCGACTTCGCGCATTTCTGGGAGGATATGGCCTACAAGGCCGGCCCGATGATCTCACCGGCGCTCTTCGACGAGTACATGGTGCCCTGCTACGCCCGCATCACCGGCCTGCTCAGGCAGCACGGAGTGGACATCGTCATCGTGGACTGCGACGGCAACATCAACGAGCTGGTCGGTCTCTGGCTCAAGGGCGGCGTCAACGTGATGTTCCCGCTCGAGATACGCGGGGGAAGCGATCCGCGCCCGATCCGGGATCGGTACGGCAAGAGCGTGCTCCTGATGGGAGGAGTGGACAAGACCCGGCTCATCGAGGGGCCGGCGGCCATTGACGCGGAGCTGGAGCGCATCGCGCCCCTGGTGGAAGAGGGTGGCTACATTCCCCACGTGGACCACCGGTGCCCTCCCGATGTCACCCTGGAGAACTACCGCTACTATCTGCGCGCCAAGCGTGAGCGATTCGGCATTCCTCAGCCGGATCCCCTGGAGCTGACCGAGCCTCCCGCTTGAGCCGTCCGTTCAGGCCGGGCAGGCCGCCCGGACCGGCCGGACGCGATCCATCGCCTGCGCGAAGGGGCCGAGCGATGTCAGCACGGCCTGCGTCAGGGCCAGTCCTGCGGGGACTCCGAAGTCCAGGCTCCGCCCGGCGACCTCCACCGCGTAGTACGGGCCCCGGCCGGCCGCCATGGACTGTGCCGTCGTGAGCTGATACTCTCCGTGGTCGCGGATGTCGTGCTCGATCAGATGATCGAGCGCGTCGAAGACGTCCTGCTGCAGCACGTGCATCCCGAAGAACGCGAGATACGGCAGGGCCGGGTCGGCGCGCGAAACCAGACTTCGCTCCGCAGTCTCCCGGTCCGGCTTCTCCACGATCTCCAGCACGCGCCACACAGGCCCCTCAGATGCGTCCGTTCGGACGATCCCGTACAGGTGGATCAGGTCCGGCCCCACGGCGTGCACCGCCGAGACGCTCGCCTGACATCCGCGCCATGCCTCCACCAGCTGAGCCGCGCAGGAGACGTCCGAATCCGGCACGTAGACGTGGTCGCCCAGCAGCACCAGCACAGGATCTCCGCCGGCGAAGTCCCGGGCGCACCAGATGGCGTGGCCCAGCCCCAGCTGCCGCTCCTGAATGCGGTAGGTGATCCGTTTTCCCAGGTCGGCGAGCTCCGCCGCCTCGGTCAGGGCTGCGGGCTTTCTCCCGTAGACGGTCTCTTCCTCGGGGGTCAGAGAGCGGAAGTAGTCCCGGTAGGCAGCCTCCGCTCCGGGAGACGCCACGATGCAGACCTCCTCGACACCGGCGGAAAGCGCCTCCCGCACGATCAGGTGCAAGGCGGCGCGGGTGACCCCGTCGCGGTCCACGAGCGGGAACAGCTCCTTGCGGACGGCACGGGATGCCGGAAACTGGCGCGTTCCCCGTCCGGCTGCAGGGATGATGGCTTTCTTGAGAACCTTTTCTGCTGTCATATCTCGCTCAACACGCGGACTCCCCACTCCACGGCGCCCGGGCTGGAGCCCTGAACGATCTCCGGGCGGATACCGGTCCGGGCCTCGTAGGGCAGAAGGACGGCGGTGCGGTATTCCTCCGGCTGCCGGGTGCTCATCACCGCGACGGTGCCTCCGCAGCCGCCCCCCGTGATCTTGGCTCCCAGCACCCCGTGCTCCGGCCCCGCTTCGCGCAGCAGGCGCACCAGAAGGTCGGTCTCCTCGCAGCCCAGCATCGCCAGCTGACCGTAGCTCCAGTGGCTGGCATACATCAGGGCGCCCGCTTCTTCGAGGTGCCCCCGCTCGCGCGCCGACGCGGCCAGAAGCTGGGAGAAGCGAAAGACCCGGCAGTTCTCGTTCACCGCATGCTCCGCGGCGCTGCGGGGATAATAGGTCTCTTCCGGATCTGGCCGGGTCACCGGGTCCGGATAATCCCCGTATCTTTCCAGAAAGTCCGCTCCGGTGATGGAGTGGGGGAGCCAGCACCGGACGGCGTGGAGGTCTCTGCGGGACAGGCCGCACAGATATCCGCCGGGCAAGTGTACCCCGTGCGAGCGCAAGATGGCCACCGCCATGAACGCCCCCACCCGCGCCCGCGTGTAGCGGCTGCCTCCCACCGAGTGCTTCACCCCGGAGTTGATGCCGAAGAACCGGACTCCCTCCGGCACCGGAACATGCCCGATCACGCTGGCGGGGTTGCAGCGGAGCTTCAGAAGGTGGTCCGCCCGCCCCAGGGCCGCCGTCATCTGGTCCATGATGCCGCAGGGCGCCCCGGCGATCTGGTTCTCCACCTCCTGGCAGAGCGCGGCCAGCCGCTCGCCCTCCAGGGTCACCTGGAGGGCCGATGCCAGAGCGCTCATGGCCGCCACTTCGATGGCTGCCGAGCTGGCCACGCCGGAGCCCGCCGGAACGTCGGAGCTCAGCAGGATCCGCAGGCCCGGCGGCGGCTTAGAGACAGACCGCCCCGTCAGGACGCTCAGACTGCCGGCCACGTAGGCCGCCCAGGCCGATCCGCTGTCCTGCCGGAAGCGCTCGCGGATGCGCGGGTAGTCTTCGGGAGACTCCGCGCTGACCTCATCGACGGGGAACCGGGCTTCCTGCCGGACCCCTGTGACGGACTCGCTCTCCGTCCTGACAGTGACCGCCCCGTCGTCTGTCACCTGGACCGCCGCAACGGCTGCCGCCGCGATCGGCTCCTCCAGCACCAGGGAGCCGCTGTAGTCCGCGATGCCGCCCATGACGTCCAGTCTGCCGGGAGCGCGCGCCACGTGGACGGGCGGGCCGCTCTCGAAGAAAGAGATGTTTCCGGCGGTTGCAACCAGCCTTTCGAACTGTGCTTCCGGAGTGGTCGGTCCGGCGAAAAGCATTCGAAACTCCGAAAATCCCCGGAGGGAGGGGGGAATGAGTACAGCTTCTGCGCCCGTCGCGGCGATTCCTTCCCGCCATCCCTCCGGCGACGGGGTGGGCTGGATGGAACACCGGGCGGCCGTCGAGGCGTCCAACAAGCGGAGCGGCGCTTTTTCTGGCGGCAGGCCAGCCGTTCGGGTAAGATGGTCAGGAGCCCGGCCGCCCGCTCCTGCGAGGCGCGGCCGGCACCCCCCGGAAAGGCTTTCAGGATCTCTTGGAAGAGGATGTCAGGCAGAGTCTCGTAGAGCGTGTGGAGGAGGCGCTGGATCTCATCCGGCCCGCCCTGCAGCGCGACGGCGGCGATGTCCGCCTGGTGGAGATCGGCGACGACATGGTCGCCCGGATGGTGATGACCGGCCACTGCAGCGGCTGCCCCATGGCCCAGATGACGCTGAAGATGGGGATCGAGCGCGTCGTCCGGCAGAACGTCCCGGAGATCGTCGGGGTGGAGGCGCTGCCCCCGGACACCGTGCAGGAGGGTTGAAGGAGGCGGACGCTCCACGGCCGGACGCCGTGGCGGCCCCGTTGCGGGCCGGTGGTCGAGTGTTCCTGACTTGAGCGCGGCAACCTCTCAGCAGCAGGACGAAAAGGCGAAGATCAACGAGCGGCGCCGGATGTTCTGGATGCTGCTCATCCTGTGGGTCGGCATCGGCTGGCTCGACCTTCAGGGCCTGGTCCTGGGACGCAGTTCACCCATTTCCGCACTCTACATCCTCGTGGTCATCCCCGCCGCGATCGTGTTCGGACGAGTTGGCCTTGTCACGGCGATCGTGGCGGTGGTGGCGATGTACCATTTCACGAACGACAAGCGCGGCATCGCATCCTACACCGAGCCGGAGATCATGCGGCTTGCGTTCATCGTGGTCGCGGGTGTCGCGGTGGAGCGGGTGAGCCGCGACCGCGAACGGATCCGCCAGGCGCTCGAAAAACTCCAGCTCGAGACCCGTGTGCGCGAAGACCTGACTCACATGCTGGTCCACGATCTGCGCACCCCGCTCACCGGGATCATCACTTCGCTGCAGACCCTGCAGATGGGAATCCTGGGGGAGCTGGATAAGGATCAGCAGGAGATGATCGATTTCGCCGTCGCCGACGGGCAGCGTCTGCTGGAGATGGTCAACCAGATCCTGGATGTGGCAAAGCTGGAAGCCCGGGAGATGAAGCTCCGTCTGGAGCCGGTGGACCTGTGCGAGCTGGCGGAAAGCGCCCTTCGCGTGATCAAGCCCCTGGCGGATGAGTCCGGCATCAGGCTGAAGCAGTCCTGTAACGGGGTGCGGCTCAACGTGGACCAGGATCTGATGCGGCGGGTGCTCATCAATCTTCTGGGTAATGCCGTGAAGTTCACCCCGGGAGGCGGAGAGGTGTCCGTGGAGACCGTGCCCGCCGAGGACGGGATGGCGCATCTGGTGGTCCGCGATACCGGCTACGGCATCCCCGAGTCCGACCTGCAGCGCATCTTCGACAAGTATGCGCAGGTGAAGGGACAGAAGAAGGCCGGTCCGTCCACCGGTCTCGGGCTGACGTTCTGCCGTCTTGCAGTGGACGCCCACGGAGGACGCATCTGGGCGGAAAGCGAAGTGGGGAAGGGGACGCAGATGCACATTGTGCTGCCCGTTCGCGGTCCGCAGGAGCGTGAGTCCTCGACGAAGGGGGGCGGCCGGAACTGAGCGGCCCGCCCGGGAGGTCAGAGACGGCGATGGCAGGCCTGTTTGAGGAGGCGAAGAATCTGCTGGAAGCGGGGGATGCGGCAGGGGCGGTGCCGCTGCTCGAGGAGCTGACCCGCCAGGAGCCGGACAACTGGCGCGCGTTCGCGCATCTTGGCGTGGCCTATGCCAGGAGCGGCCATTACGAGACTGCCATCGGAGCATTCCAGAGAGCGGTGCAGCTGAACCCGAACGCGGCGAATCTCCGCTACAATCTGGGACAGGCCTATGAGTTCGCCGGCGTCCCGGAGGAGGCGCTGCACGCTTACGACCAGGCTCTGGAGCTGCGGCCGGACTATCCCCTGGCACAGCAGGCCTTCACGCGGCTCAAGAAAAAGCTGGACGAACAGGCGGCCGCCTCCGACCTCTAGCCTTCCTCCTGACTTCGCTCCGGCGCCTCCCCGCTTGACAGCCGGGCGCAAATGCCCGACCATGTTGGCCGGAGGGCCGGACGACGGCCGGATACATCGCATGAGCGAAGACACGCCGGACCCTGACAACGAACGCCTGATTCCCGCGTGCGTGTGCGCGGGACGCATCCCCCGGGACGGCTTTTCCGGCTCAGCCTCTGTTTCCGCATCCAGGGGAGGGGGGCCGTGGTGACGGCCGGAGCCATTATCGCTGTGCTGATCGCCGTGAACGCGCTCTACGTGGCTGCGGAGTTCGCGGCGGTTGCCTCCCGCCGGACACGGGTGGAGGAGCTGGCGGATGGCGGGAGCTCCCTGGCGCGCGTCCTTCTGCCTCTCGTTTCTTCCAGCCGCGCCCTCGATACCTACGTGGCCGCGTGCCAGATCGGAATCACGCTCTCCAGCCTGGTGCTCGGGGCATACGGGCAGGCCACTGTCGGGCGGGCCCTTGCCGGGCGCCTGCAGGTGTCGGCCGGCCTTTCCGCCGATGCCGCCCTGACGTCTGCCGCGGCGCTCACCCTGGCGGGCCTGGTGGGCGCCCAGGTGGTCCTGGGAGAGCTGGTACCGAAGTCCGTCGCTATCCGCTATCCGGTGCCGGTTGCGCTGGCCACCGCCATTCCGATGCGGTGGTCCCTCTGGCTGTTCGCGCCTCTCACGCTGCTGCTGAACGGAAGCGCCTCGATCGTTCTCCGCCTGTGCCGGGTTCCCGCCCGCCCGCGCCTGCACATCCACGCGCCGGAGGATATCGACTATCTCGTGGAAGAGAGCCACGAAGGCGGCCTGCTGGATGACGCGGAGCGCGAACGGCTGCACAACGTCCTGCGTCTGGCCAATCGCCGGGTCCGCGAGGTGATGGTGCCGCGCACCCGCGTTTTCGCCATTCCGGCGGATACGCCCGTGGAGGATCTCATCCGCATCGCGACCGACTCCGCCTACACGCGCATTCCCGTGTACCGCGGCAGCCTGGACGATGTGCTGGGACTGCTTCACGTCAAGGATCTTCTGGCCGCCAGCGCCGGACCGGGCCCGGTGGAGCTCGAGAGGCTCCTGCGGGACATGCCCCGCGTGCCGGAGAGCAGGCTCGTCGTGGATCTGCTTTCGGACCTCCGGGACCGCCACCAGCACATGGCTCTGGTGGTGGATGAGTATGGCGGGACATCCGGCATCGTTACGCTGGAGGACCTCCTGGAGGAGGTGGTGGGGGAGATTCCGGACGATTACGAGAAGGGCATCTTCGACCAGGTGGTGCCTCTGGACGGGGGAGGGTTCAGGGTGCCGGGAACGCTGCCTCTGGCGGACCTGGCCGAACTGACCGGACTGGAAGTGGAGGATTCGGAGTCCGACACGGTGGCGGGCCTGGTGATGGAGAGGCTCGGCCGCATTCCCGGGGCGGGGGAGGAAGTGGATTTCGGCGGATGGAGGTTCCGCGTGGAGGCCGTGGACGGCCATTCGCTCGTCTCGGTGCTGGTGGCCCCCCGGACGGAGGAGAGCCCGTGAGCGACCCGCTCTTATTCTGGGCGGTGGTGGCCGCGCTCGTGCTCCTGAACGGCCTGTTCGTGGCCGCCGAGTTCGCCATCGTGGCGGCGCCGAAGGCGAGGATGAGCCGTCTGGCGGACTCCGGCTCGCGGACTGCCGCGCTGGTGCGCTACATCCAGAGCGACGCCGCCAGGCAGGACCGCTACATCGCAGCGGCGCAGGTGGGGATCACCGCCGCGAGCCTTGGCCTCGGGATGTACGGAGAGCACGGGCTGGCTGAGTGGTTGCGGCCGCATCTTGCGGGTCTGGGGTGGCTTCAGGAGCCGGCAACCCGTTCGCTCAGCGGAGCGGCCGCAGTGTTGCTGCTCACCTACGTGCACGTGGTCCTCGGGGAGATGGTCCCCAAGTCGCTGGCTCTGTTCCGGCCGGAGCGCACGGCGCTGGCGGTCAGCACCCCGATGCTGCTGTTCAGCCGGCTCGTGCTCCCTCTGGTGCTCCTGCTGAACGGTGTGGGCAACCTTATCCTGCGGGTGTTCCGGATACCGCTGGCCGGGGAGCCGGCCGGGGTGCACACTCCACGGGAGCTCGAGCTGATCGTGGAGGAAAGCCATGAGCAGGGGACCCTGGGCGAGCAGGAGAGCGAGATTCTGGTCAACCTGCTCCACTTCCGCGAGCTGATGGTGCGGAAGGTGATGGTGCCGCGGACGGCCGTCATCGGCATCCCGGTGGACTCCAGTGTCGAGGAGGCGGTCGCGATCGCCGTCGAGACGCGCCACACCCGCTATCCCGTCTACGGTGAGAGTCTGGACGACATCCGGGGCATCCTGCATGTCAAAGAGCTGTTCCGGGAACTCAGGCGGGCCCCCGGGGAGCGCTCCATCGCCGGGGCAATGCGTCCTCCCGTCTTCGTCCCGGAGCAGTTGACTCTGGAAGAGCTGCTGGTCGAGTTCCAGAAGCGCGGCGCGCAGGTGGCGGTTGTGCTGGACGAGTACGGGGGCACCTCAGGGATGGTCACGCTCGAGGATGTCCTCGAAGAGATCTTTGGCGAAGTGCAGGACGAGTTCGATGAGGAGGAACCGGCCATCCAGCGGCTGGACGATCGCCGGTGGGCGCTGTCGGGAAGGGTGCGGCTGGATGAGTTCGAAGAGGAGACGGGGGTGGCGTTCGACCGCGAGGACGTGGACACCGTGGGCGGGCTGGCTCTGGCGCTTCTGGGGCGGCCCGCGGCGATCGGAGACGAGGTGGAGCATCAGGGCGTGCGGATGCGGGTGACCGCTCTGGACGGCCTTGCGGTGGGGCGCCTGGAGGTCGAGCTGCCCGCCGTGGAGGAGGACGAACCCGGCCCGGCCGGGTGAGCACGGGGCGGCGGGAACCCCGGGGGGACTCCGGGGGTAAAATGACTCAGGGAGAGGATGCCCATGAAACGTCGAAGGTTCAGGCTCGCCAGACCGCTCAATCATCCCCGGGAGACGCTGATCCACCTGGCCGGGCCGCTGGACAGGTGGGGCGTCGTGCGGATGCGCTTCAAGCTGCTGGTCCGGCTGGCCAGGGGATGCAGCCGGGTGGTGCTGGACCTGCGGAAGGTCCCCTATATCGACAGCGACGGCATCAAAGCGCTGCGCGGGCTGCGCGACGACTGGCAGGATGTCCGCGTGGAGCTCATCAACGCGAACTCCGACGTCCGGCGGACCCTGCGTCTCAGCCGCGTGGAGGATCTGCTGGCCGACGCTGCCGGCGAGCCGGAGCCTGCCGCGACCGGGACGGGCTGATCGCGCCGGTCCGGCGCCCCGGAAGTGCCCCCGTCGTCCCGCTTCGGCTACAATCACGGTATGGAAGCAAGCCTGCAACCAGGTCGCAGGTCGAGCCTCGGCGCCGGACGTCCGGGGTTCACGCTGATCGAGCTCCTGGCTGCCGTCGCCGTCATCGCAATCCTGGCGGGACTGCTGTTCCCGGTCCTGGGGCGAGTCCGTCAGGCGGCAAGGCAGAGCGGGTGCCTGTCCAATCTGCGCCAGATCGGAACGGCGCTGGCGCTGTATCTCGACGATCATCGCGGAACGTATCCCTGGCAGAGCGGGCCGCGCTTCCAGCCGTCCACCGTGGCGGATGTGGGCCTTGCCCGGGATGACCCCTCCGACCGGAGCAATCGCTGGGATGCCGCCCCTGTGCGCGCCGCGCTTGCCTTTTACGCGCGGGATCACGCTGTTTGGTACTGTCCCGCCATCCCGGCTTCGGACGCCCGGAGGATGGAGACGGGGAGCCTGCCGGGCATCCCGCCTGATCCTTTCGGAGGCAGCTCGGCCTCGTTCTATCAGGCGAACGCATACCTTTTCGTGAACACGGTCCCGCACGTCGCGGTGCGGGGAACGCTCAGCCTGCGTCCGCGCGCCGGGCCGGTGCGGCAGGCCGATGTCGCGGCGCCGTCGCGCCTCCGCGTGTTCCAGGACTTCTGGAATCAGGGCCGGGGGGTGCACTCCGGCGGCATCAATGCCCTGCGGGCCGACGGCTCGGCCGCCTGGCAGCGGGCCGTGCCGGGCATCACCGTCGTGGCCTGGTGGGAGCGCTGACGGTGACAGCATTCCAAAGTGAGATATTCACGATGAAGAAATCAGCCCCATTTTCCCGTTCGTTTTTGCTGTCCGCGATGATGGTGGCGTTCGCCGTCGCCTTCGGGTGCTCCCGCGCGGTCAATCAGCAGATCGCTCCGCAGAACGGGGCGGTGGGCGAGGGCGTTCCGGCCTTCCAGGTGCGGCCGGGCTACCGGGTCACTCTCGCTGCGGACGGGCTGCAGAACGCCCGCTTCCTGGAGACCGACGGGCAGGGAACGGTCTTCGTCAGCCAGCCCGCCCCCGGCAGCATCATCGCCCTTCGCGACCGGGACGGCGACGGACGCTACGAGACCCGGACGGTCTTCCTGGACGGAAGGCGCACGGTGCACGGGCTCTGCTGGCGGGACGGGTGGCTCTATTTCGCTCAGACAGGGTCCATCCACCGCGCAAGGGACACAGACGGCGACGGGAGGGCCGACGATCTCGAGACCATCATCCCCGAGGGGAGCCTGCCGTCCGGCGGCGGACACTGGTGGCGTTCGCTGCTGGTGACGGAGGACGCCATCTACACGTCCATCGGCGACAGCGGGAACATCAACGACGAGACCGCGACCGAGCGCCAGAAGATCTGGAAGTTCGACCGCAACGGAGGCAACAGGCGGCTGTTTGCGAGCGGCATCCGGAACACCGAGAAGCTCCGCCTGCGCCCGGAAACGCAGGAGATCTGGGGGTGCGACCACGGCAGCGACAACTTCGGCCGGAAGTTCGGGGAGAAGCCCGGTTCCGATCAGCCCGTCACCGACCTGAACCCTCCCTGCGAGTTCAATCGCTACGTGGATGGCGGGTTCTACGGCCACCCGTTCATCGTGGGGACGAACCTGCCGCGTCCCGAGTTCCAGGACCGCCCCGGCATCCTGCGGCTCGCCGCGCGGGCCATTCCTCCCGAATGGTGCTTCGGGGCGCACTGGGCGCCGAACGGCTTCACGTTCCTTACGCGGGATCTCTTTCCGGACCACCGCGGCGATGCCTTCGTGGCGTTTCACGGCTCCTGGAACAGCACGAAGCTTGTGGGATACTGCGTGGAGCGCGTGCTGTTCGACCGCGTGACGGGAAAGCCCTTTGGCTCGCTCACCGTGGTGAGCACGCTGGACCGCAACGGCAATGTGCTGGCGCGTCCGGTGGACTGTCTCGAGGAGCCAGCCGGAACCGTTCTTTTCAGCTGTGACCTGACGAACCGGATCTACCGCATCGCGCCGGACCGCCGCTAGACCGCCAGAAGCTTACTTCAGGGGCCGGACCCAGATGTTGCGGAACCGGATGGGGCTTCCGTGATCCTGGATCATGATCGGCCCCGGCACGCTGAGCGGCCTTTCCATCGCCGCCCGGGTGGGTCCGGGGATCTCCACGGCGTCGTGGATGCAGACCCCGTTGTGGAACACGGTCATCCTTGCGTTCTGCGTCAGGCGGCCGTCGGCGTCGAAGCGGGGAGCCCGGAAGACGATATCGTAGGTCTGCCAGGTCTCCGGTGGACGGCTCGCGTTCACCATCGGCGCGGCGACCCCGTAGATCGCGCCGGCTTCGTCAATCCGCGGCGGCTCGCCGTAGGAGTCCAGGATCTGGACTTCGTAGGAGCCCTGCACGTAGACGCCGCTGTTCGCGCGGGCCTGTCCCTTCTTGTCGGCCATGAGCGGCAGCCAGAACTCCAGATGAAGCTGCAGGTCAGAGAAGGCCGCGCGTGTGCGGATGCTGCCGCCGCGCACCTCCATGTAGCCGTTCTCCACCTTCCAGGGGATGGGCTGCCGGCCGTCCATCGTGGTCCACGCGCTGACATCCGTGCCGTCGAAGAGCACCACCGCGTCCGCCGGGCGCGCTTCTTCGCCCCTGAACAGGGGCGGCTGCGCGGCTGCGGCGCCTGCTGCGGCGAGCGCGGCAAAGATGAACGTCACCGGGTAGACTGCGCACCTCATCCTTGTATCCTCCAGAGCCATTGTTCGCCCGCGTCCGCCGCAATCCTTCCTGTCTTGCTGCCCGGGGAGCCGGGCGATCCCCCGGGATGCCGGCGTCCCCCCGGCTCAGCCCCCAGGGCACAGAGCGCGCGCAAAAAAAGGCCTGGAAGCGGGGGCGCTTCCAGGCCTTCCGGTCGTGCTTTGCGCGGGTGATAAGTCTTCGGGCTGCCGCCCTTAATATTGCGAACGCAATGCAATATTACCATCCCCGCCCCCCGGATGTCAACCCTTCCGCGGACATTTTTGCAAACTTTTTTCAGAGGCTTCCGCCGGTCAGGGCGCGCAGGCTTGCTGCGGCCGCCTCGACCGTGCGCTCCACAGCCGCTTCGTCGTGAGCGGTGGAGACGAACCAGGCCTCGAACTGGGAAGGCGGCAGGTAGATCCCCTGCTCCAGCATCAGGCGGTGAAACCGCGCGAAGGCTTTCCGGTCGCACGAGAGCGCATCCTGGAAGTTGCGCACGGGCCTGTCTGAGAAGAAAAGCGTGAGCATGGATCCGGCGCGCTGGACCCGCGCCGCCGCGCCCGCCCGCTCCGCCGCCTCCTGCAGCCCTGACTCCAGCCGGGCGGAAATCTCCTCCAGCCTCCGGTACGCCTCCGGACGGCACAGACCGAGCTGCGCCAGGCCGGCCGCCGTCGCCAGAGGGTTCCCGCTGAGCGTCCCGGCCTGATACACCGGACCCTCCGGCGCGACCAGGCGCATGATGTCCGCGCGGCCGCCGTAAGCGGCAAGGGGAAGCCCGCCTCCCAGCACCTTGCCGAGCGCCGTCAGGTCCGGAAGGACGCCGAAAAGGTCCTGCGCCCCGCCGGGAGCGAGCCGGAATCCCGTCATCACCTCGTCGAAGATCAGCAGCGCCCCCACTTCCCGCGTCTTCTCCCGGAGCGTCTCCAGGAAGCCCGGCTCAGGCGGGACACAGCCCATGTTCCCCGCCACGGGTTCCACGATCACGCAGGCAAGCTCCTCGCCCAGGGCGCCGGCCGCCTGCAGGAACTCGTCCGTCCCGTTGTAGGGCAGACAAACCGTGTCGGCCACCGTGCCCGCGGGCACGCCCGCGCTGTCGGGGGTGCCGAAGGTCGCCGCCCCGGAGCCCGCCCGCGCAAGCAATGCGTCCACGTGGCCGTGGTAGCACCCCTCAAACTTCACCACTTTCGCGCGTCCGGTGAAGCCTCGCGCGAGGCGCAGGGCGCTCATCGTGGCCTCCGTGCCCGAGTTCACCAGACGCACCATCTCCACGGAGGGAACCATCGCGGTGATCCGCCGGGCCAGCTCCACCTCCCGTTCCGTGGGAGCGCCAAAGCTCAGCCCGTCCGCCGCTGCCTGCTGGACGGCGCGCACCACCTCAGGGTGGGCGTGGCCAAACAGCATCGGCCCCCAGGACCCCACGTAGTCGATGTACTCGTTGCCGTCTGCGTCGGTGAGCAGGCACCCCCGGGCCCGGACGATGAAGGGCGGCGTCCCTTCCACCGCCCGGAAGGCCCGCACCGGGCTGTTCACCCCTCCCGGGAGCAGTCTCACGGCCTGATTCATCAGTTCGCGGGATCGTTCGAAGTCCATCGTCCTTTCAATCCTGACGGATGCCTGCCTGGGTCCGGCCCCTCCCGCGCGACAAAACGGGGCCGTCCGCCCTGCGTCCGGCCCCATCATAGCGTGTGTGGCTCCCGGACCTCAACCGGGGCGCCCTATTCCTCGGTCACCAGCACCTTCCGGCACACCTCGTCCAGCGTGGTCACCCCTTCCAGCACTTTCCGGAAGGCGTCCTGGCGCATCGTGCTCATTCCTTCCGAGACGGCCCGGGCGCGGATGACGTCCGCGGACTCCTTCTGCACCGCCATCCTGCGGATCTCGCGAGAGACGGGCAGCACCTCGGACACCAGAGTGCGACCTTTGTAGCCCGTACCGGCGCAGGTCTTGCATCCGCGCCCGCGTGCCAGTCGCAGACCGTCGGTGTCGATGCCGTTGGCCGCCAGCAGGGCGCTTTCGTCCGGCCCCGGCTCGTACAGCTCCCGGCAGGCGGGACAGATGGTCCGCACCAGCCTCTGGGCCACCACCGCGCTGAGCGAGGACGCGATCAGGAACGGCTCCACCCCCATATCCGTCAGGCGGGGGAAAGCGCCCGCGGCGTCGTTGCAGTGAAGTGTGCTGAACACCAGATGGCCCGTCATACTGGCACGGAAGGCGATATCGGCCGTTTCCTGGTCGCGGATCTCCCCCACGAGGATGACGTCCGGGTCCTGCCGGAGGATGGCGCGAAGCTGGGCGGCGAAGGTCAGGCCGGCCTTCACGTTGACCGCGGACTGGCTGGCCCCCTCCAGCTCGTACTCGATGGGGTCCTCCACCGTGATGATGTTAATCTCCGGATTTCGCACCTCGCTCAGGCAGGAGTAGAGCGTGGTGGTCTTTCCGCTGCCCGTGGGGCCCGTGACCAGGATGATGCCGTAGGGCTTCCGGATCAGCTCCCGGATGGCGGCCAGTCCCTGCTCCGAAAAGCCGAGCTGTTCCAGCTTCAGCGCGTTGACGCTGCGGTCCAGCAGGCGCATCACCACGCGCTCGCCGTGGTGGGTAGGGAGGGTCGAGAGGCGGATGTCCACCGTGCGGCGCGCAACGCGGATGGCGATCCGGCCGTCCTGGGGCAGGCGCTTCTCGGCGATGTCCAGGTCCCCCATGATCTTCAGGCGGGAGATGATGGCCGACTGGATGGGCTTTGGCAGCAGCTTGACGTCCCGCAGCGCTCCGTCCACCCGGAAGCGGACCTGGCAGCCGTTGTGCCGCGGCTCCACGTGGATGTCGCTTGCACCCTGATTCACCGCATCCCGGATGAAGTGGTTCACCGTCCGGACGATGGGCGCCTGCTCGCTCATCCGCCGGGCCTCGGCCAGGTCGCCGTCCTCGTCGTCGGAGGGCTCCGCCACCTCCAGGTCGGTGACGGAGTCCATCGCTTCCTCGAGCACCTCCGCCAGCTCGGCGCTCTGACCTCCGCCCCATGTGGCGTCTATCAGCGCCGCGATCGCCCTTTCGCTGGCCACCACGGGCTTGACATTGCGCCGGGTCACGCGCTGGACAAGGTCGATCGCCTCCACATCCAGCGGGTCGAACATCGCGATGACGAGGCAGTCCTCTTTCGCGCTCACCGGTACGAGCTGATACTGCCGGGCGATGGCTTCGGGGACCAGCCGGGCAACCTCGGGATCCACCTGATCGGGCGCAATGTGCACGTGCGGGATGTCCAGCTGGAGCGAACGGGCCTCCACGATGTCTTCGTCCTGGACGAGCCCTTCCTGCACCAGAACATCTCCCAGCCGCTGGCCCGTGCGGTGCTGCGTCTCCAGGGCCTCTTCGACCTCTTTCTCGGAGACAAGCCCTGCTGCCAGCAGGATTCCTCCCAGCCTGTTGCGGTAGAAGACGTCCGAGGCCATTGTTCTACCCCTCCTCCGCTGCCTTCAGACTGCCGTTGACGCCCCAGAGCGGCAGCGTCTCGTCGGCGAGTCCCGCCTGAAGGACCGCTCGGGGAGCATCCCAGATCAGGGAGGTGGGCTCATCCTGCGCGCTCACCCTCCCCCCGGCGTTCTTCACGATGCGGGCAGCTTCCACGACGTCGTTCGACGCCGGTCCGGCCAGCACCATCAGCCAGATGCTGTCCCCGAAGACGGTCACGGCCGATGCGCAGGACTGGGCGAGCCTCAGAGCCAGCTGGGGAGGTTCGGTCAGTTCCAGCGGTTTGATCCGCACGGGCCCCTCCGGGCCGGTGTCGCTCCAGCGGGCGCCATACTGCGCCGGGACCAGGATGGGCCGCAGGGGGTAGTGGGCCTGCGGCGCCGTGAGCTCCGTGAACGATACCTGGCACTCCACGGCCAGGCGGTCACCGAGGAGGCGGCAGAAGCCTCTCCGTACTGCGGGAAATGCGGCAATGGCGATCTTTGCGTCCCTGCGGAGTCCTGTCAGGACCGCTCCGAGGGCCTGATCGGCTTCCACGCCGCAAGAGATGATCGCCAGAGAAGCCGGGCGGGGAAGCCCGCTGATGCTACCCGGCGCGGACCGATCGCCGGCGCCGGGCACCAGATTGCCAGACATTCGGTGTGCTATCTCCTTGTCCCTTGTCCTTTCCCGTCGTCCGGCGGCCTACCGGTCAGCGGCCGGAACTGCCGTCCGCAGCGGCCGTATCGTCCGGCCGTCGGATTCGAACTCGATCTCACCCTGCAGGTCCGTGCGGAGGACCGTGGCCCCTGCAGCCTGCAGGCGCTCCACCGTCGCGGGGGACGGATGGCCGTAGCTGTTGTTCCGTCCGGCAACGACCACCGCCCACGCCGGCCGCACCCTTGCCAGAAACGGGGCGCCCGCGGCGTCGGCCGATCCCTGGTGCCCCACTTTCAGCACGTCCGCCCGCAGATCGGCGCTTCGCCCCATCAGAGCGAGCTCTCCTTCTTGCTGCAGGTCTCCTGTCAGCAGGACCCGGACCGTTCCGTGCCGCGCCATCAGCACGACCGAGTTGTTGTTCGCGTCCGACTCCGTGCCGCTCAGATGCCTTAGCGGCGGCCACAGCACCGAGAGCGCCAGATGGCGGCCCACCCGGACCGTCTGCCCGGCCACAGCCCGGCGCCTATCGATGCCGAGCCGCCGGATCGTGCGCAAAGTCACGCTCTGAACGGCAGACTGCGCCCCGTAGCCCGGGTCCAGCACCATCCGCACGGGCAGGCGCTCCGCAAGATACCGGAACCCGCCAATATGGTCCGCGTGCGGATGGGTGAGCACGACGAGGTCCAGCCTGTTGATGCCCCGCCGGCGCAGCGCCCGGAGGATGGCCGGCCCGCTGTCGGTCTCGCCGCAATCCACCAGCACTGCGGCGTCGGCGGTCTGCAGGATGATGGCCTCTGCCTGCCCAAGGTCCAGGAAGGCAGCCCGCAGACGCCCTTCCGCTACCTGCTGCCGGGAGCAGCCCGCGCAGGTGAAGAGCGCTATCAGCAGAAGGATTATTGGCCGTTGCCGGGCCAGGCTTGAGCGGCGCCGCCCGGCCGCCGCCATTGTCCGGAGAATGCGCATAAGCCGCCCGATTCTAGCAGGATCCGTGCCGTCTGTGCCAGACGGGAAGCCGTACTGCGCCGGCTTGCGTCAAAATGATGCGGCCGGAGGCGTCCGGGGTGGGGCAAGAAGAGGCGTATGCTGCAGAAAAGGATCATTCCCTGTCTGGATGTGGACAGGGGCCGCGTGGTGAAGGGCGTGAACTTCGTGGATATCCGCGATGCCGGAGATCCGGTGGAGCTGGCCGCCTTCTACGACGCGGAGGGAGCGGACGAGCTGACATTCCTGGACATCACCGCCAGCCACGAGGGGCGGGACACCATTGTGGACGTGGCGGCGAGGACCGCGGAGAAGGTCTTTATCCCGTTCACCGTCGGAGGGGGCATCCGCTCCACGGAGGACTTTCGCCGGATCCTGAAGACCGGCGCCGACAAGGTGAGCGTCAACACCGCCGCGGTGGAGCGCCCCGCCCTGATCAGCGAGGGGGCGGAGATGTTCGGGTCCCAGTGCGTGGTGCTGGCCATCGACGCCCGGCGGCGGCCCGGTGGGGGCTGGGAGGTCTACACGCATGGCGGCCGCCGGCCCACGGGCCTCGACGCCGTGGAGTGGGCCGTCCGCGGGCAGGAGCTGGGGGCGGGCGAGATCCTGCTCACCAGCATGGATGGCGACGGCACACTGGCGGGCTACGACATCGCTCTCACGCGCGCGGTGGCGGATGCGGTCAGCATCCCGGTCATCGCTTCCGGCGGGGCCGGGACCCTGGAGCACATCTACGAGGCCCTGACCGATGGCGGGGCCGAGGCGGCTCTGGTGGCCTCCATCGTCCACTTCCGGACGTTCAGCATCCGGCAGATCAAGGAGTATCTGCACGGGCGCGGTGTCCCCGTGCGGATGGTCTGGTGATGGGACTGCGCCTGACGCGGGGCCTGCGCCGGAAGGAAGGAATCGTCGCGGACGCGGTGCTGGCGAGGCCTGCCGCGCCTCCGTCCGGCGGCAACCTGCTGGATGAGCTCTCGGTCTTCTTTCCCGCCCGTAACGAGGAGGCCAACATCGAGCCGCTGGTGCGGGCGGCCCTGGAGGTGCTGCCCGGCTTCGCGCGCCGTTTCGAGATCATCGTGGTGGACGACGGCAGCACGGACGCGACGGGGAACATCGCCGGTGAGCTTGCGCGCCGGCACGGGGAGGTGCGCTGTGTCTCGCATTCCCGCAACAGGGGATACGGCGGCGCCCTGAAGACCGGCCTGGCCGAGGCACGCTTCGGGTGGGTGTTCTTCACGGATGCCGACCGGCAGTTCGACCTCTCGGAGATCGGTCTTCTCGTGCGGGAGGCTCTCGCGGGGGCGGATGCGGTCATCGGCTACCGCCGCAGACGTCGGGATCCCGTCCACCGCTCCCTGAACGCGGCCCTTTACCGGGGAATGATCCGGCTTCTGTTCGGCCTGAAGGTCCGCGACATCGACTGCGCGTTCAAGCTGATCCGGACCCGCCTCGTCCGGGACCTGCCGCTGAAGAGCGAGGGGGCGCTCATCAGCGCTGAACTGCTGATCCGGCTGCGCAGAAAGGGAGCCCTCATCCGGGAGGTGGGGGTGACGCATTATCCCCGCGTGGCGGGAAAACAGTCCGGGGCTTCGCTGCGGGTGGTCCTGCGGATGTTCCGCGAACTGCTCGGTCTGGCCGGCGAGCTGCGCCGGGAGGCCCGGCTGGAGGCTTCCGTGCCGCATCCGGGCTGCTGACCGCATCGAGCGTGCAGACCACCATCCGGTGGTCCGAGTTCTCCGTCCGCCTCGCGCGCGCCTGTAGCGCCCGGAAGTGCCCGCTGATCCACACCTGGTCGATGCGCAGCACCGGGAATGTGTTCAGGAACGTGTTCCCCCATCCTCTCCCCCCCTCCCGGAAGGCGTCCCGCAGGCGGGGCTGCAGCCGCCGGAACACCCGGTCTCCCTGCGGGACGTTGAAGTCGCCTCCCAGGATGACCGGGACCTCCGGCGGCACGGACGCAAGATGCGCCGCCACCGCCGCCATCCCCGCGTCGCGGGCGCGACGGTTCCGGGCATGCTCGGCCCAGCAGGCGGGGTTCCAGTAGTCCAGCCGTGTCACAGCCGGTGTCAGTCGCAGGGCGATCAGTTCCACTTCGGGGCCTGCCTCCAGCCGCACGCGCGCCCGTGTGAGGATGCCCTTTGCCCCGGCGGGCTGCCGGGAGTCCAACAGACTTCCGCGGGCCAGAATGGCGTTCCCGAACTCTCCCACCCGCACGATCTTCCGGCCGTACAGCAGCCGTGACACATCCTGCAGCCCGTGAGGCCCGGGGGATTCCTGATACAGGGCCACGTCCGGATTGGTCAGGAGCGCCTCCGCGGCGGCGTCGTGGTTGGCAACGGCGCAGTTCAGCGACACCACTCTGACCGGCCGGACAGCCTCGGCGGGAGGCCGCAGGCTTCGCAGCAGGCTGCGCGGCTCCTCCGCAAAGGCCAGCAGATAGGCCGTCCACAACGCCAGGAGGGCAAGGCGCGCCCGCAGGGGCGCCCGCCGGGCGGCGGCCAGCAGCGAGAGCCCGATGATCCACCACAGCCAGACCGGCAGCACAGTGACGGCCGCCAGCTCGAACGGCCGTGCCGCGAAGGCCGCCGCGCACAGTGCCAGCAGCGCCGCAGAAGCGGCATAAGCCATTCCTGACGCAACAACGCGCCCGCGCGCCCTGCCTGCGGAACGGAACCGGTGAGCATCCCGCGAAGATCTCATCTCACTTCCACCACCGCTCCATCGAGCGCCACGAACACCCGCTCCCCCCGGGCGGGATGCACGGGCGCCGACCCCGTGAACGACCCGAAGGCCGGCAGGAGCGCGCCCTCCGCGCCGAACAGGAAGCAGGGCAGCCGCTCCCTCTGCCGTGCCGGGCCGCGAAGCACGACCGCCGGATGGACGTGCCCGGCGATCCAGTATCCCTCCGCGCCGTCCGCATCCGGCGTATGGCGGAGGCGCAGCGGCCCGAGCGGAAGGGGCTCGTCCACGCACCGGATGTTCCACGCGGCGGGAGGGTCGCCCGCACGCGAATCGTGGTTGCCGCGGACCAGCAGCACCTCCAGCGGCCGGTGGCGTTCCCTCCAGAGGGAGACAGCCTCCAGCGTCCGCGCGGCGCGCCCCTCCCGGGCGTGCAGCAGGTCCCCCAGCACAATGAGCCGCGCCGCGCCTGTCGAATCCAGCAGCCCGGAAAGCCGCTCCAGATCCGCGGTGGTGGTCCCGCCGGGAACCGGAAGGCGGGCGGCGCGGAGCGCCGCCGCCTTCCCCAGATGGGGATCGGCGATGATCAGAGTCTGCTCCCCCGGCCACCAGACTGCCCGCTGCGGCAGCAGGACCAGCTCGTGGCCGCAGATCTCCACGGTGCAGCCGCCCTTCAAGCCGCGCTCCTCCCCCCGCGCCGGCGGTCAAAGAGCACCTGCATCCTGCGGATCCGTTCCTCCAGCTTCTCGGACGACAGTCTCTCCCGCAGACGTTCCACCATCAGGGGAAAGCCCAGCGGCGACGGCCGGTCCAGCTCCACCACGGTCACGGTTCCCCGGCCCATCCGCTCCATCGCCCGTTGGAGGCGTCCGAAGTCCAGCTGGCGACTGAGAACCTCCTCCTGCGCCTGACGCAGCAGCAGGTTGCCGGGGTCGTATCGGGCGAAGACGTCGTAGAGCAGCCCGCTTGAGGCCTGGAGCTGCTTCAGCTTCTTCGGGCTGCCCGGGTAGCCCTGAAACACCAGCCCGGCCACCCGCGCGATCTCCCGGAACTGGCGGCGTGCCATCTCCACGCAGTTCAGGCTGGAGGCGATGTCCTCTTCCAGCTGCTCCGCGGAGAGAAGCCCCTCCTCCAGAGCCCGCTCCAGAGACGCATCCGTTCCGGAGAGCATCTCGATTCCGTAGTCGTTCACCGCCAGGGTGAACGTGATGGGCTGGATCCGCGACAGCCGGTAAGCCAGCACCGCCGCCAGCCCTTCGTGCGCCAGGCGTCCCTCGAACGGATACAGAAACAGGTGATACCCCTCACGGGATCGAAACCGCTCGATGAGCAGCTCTCCGGGGGAGGGGATCTTCGAGATCGCCTTCTGAAGCTCCAGCACCGGCCGCGCCGCCTCCATCTCCGGACCGTCGTAGATGCCGTCCCGCGCCTGCCGCAGCCGCTCCCTCACCGCCGAGGCCAACTCCGACGACAGGGGCATCCTTCCCCCCATCCAGCGGGGGATCGCGGTGGCCGTGCCGGACGCGCGCCGCACCAGCGCCTCCCCGTCCCGCACGCGCACCAGCTCCAGCAGACGGCCGCCGAAGACGAAACGGTCGCCCGGCCGCATCCGGGAGAGGAAGGACTCCTCCACGCTGCCCAGCCTGCCTCCTCCTGCATAGCGGACCGTCAACTCCGCATCGCTGACGATCGTGCCCACCGACATGCGATGCATCCGGGCGACCCGGCGGTCCGTCACCGTGTAGAAGCCGTCGCTCTCTTCCAGACGCCTGTATTCCGGATACTGCCGCAGGGCTTTCCCGCCCCGCGCCACGAACTCCAGCGTCCACTCCCACTCTTCGATCGAAAGGTCACGGTAGGCCCGCGTCGAGCGCACCTCCCGGTACATCTCCCCGGCCCGGAACCCTCCGCCCAGCGCCGCGGTGACGAGATGCTGGGCGAGAACGTCCAGAGGACGCTCCACGGGCCGCCTTGGCTCCACGAGTCCCGCCCGCACGGCGTCGCGGGCGGCCGCCGTCTCCACCAGCTCGAAGGCGTGCGTCGGAACGATGGTGATCCGGCTCGTCCGGGAGGGACCGTGGCCGCTTCTCCCGGCGCGTTGAAGCAGCCGGGCCACGCCCCTCGGCGACCCGATCTGCAGCACCCGTTCCACCGGCGAGAAGTCCACGCCCAGGTCCAGACTGGAGGTGCACACCACGCACCTCAGCCGGCCTTCCTTGAGACCCCGCTCCACATTTTCGCGTTCCGCCCGGTCCAGCGACCCGTGATGCAGACCGATGCGCTCCGTGAGGTCCGGGCGAGCCTCCACCAGCATCCGGAACCACGTTTCCGCCTGCGCGCGCGTGTTCGTGAAGACGAGGCAGCTCGCTGACCCTTCCACCGCCTGCAGCACCTGGGGCAGCAGACGCGCGCCCAGATGCCCGGCCCAGGGGAAACGCTCCATCCCGGAAGGGATGAGGCAATCCACCTCCACCGCGCGGCGGGCCTCTCCCTGAATGATGCGCGCCTGCGGTCCGCAGGCGAGGGCGTCCAGCGCCTCATCCAGATTGCCGATGGTCGCGGACAGGCCCCACGTCCGCACGCCGGGCGCCAGGGCGCGCAGGCGGGCAAGAGAGAGCTCGGTCAGCGCGCCGCGGCGCGACCCCAGCAGTTCGTGCCATTCATCGAGCACCGCCAGCCTGAGCCCGCTGAACAGCCTGCCGCTCTCCGGGTAGGAAAGCAGAAGCGACAGGCTTTCCGGGGTGGTCACAAGCGCTTGCGGGGCGTCGCGCAGCTGCCGGGCGCGGGCGGAACCGGGAGTGTCGCCCGTTCGCAGCTCCACCCGCCATCCGCAGCCCGTCCCGTCGGCTGCCTCCTGAAGCCCCTGAGCGAGGTCCGACGCGAGCGCCCGCAGAGGCGTCACCCACACCACCCGGAGCGCGCGCCCCGCATCCGCGTCCACGGCCTCGATGAGAGGGCCGCCCCAGACGGCCATCGTCTTGCCCGATCCGGTGGGCGAGTGCAGAAGGCCGCTCTGCCCGGCCAGATAGGCGTCCCAGGCCTCCCGCTGATGCCGGAGCGGCTCCCACCCCTTCGCTCTGAACCAGCTTTCCAGGCGGGCAAGCCCGGTTCTCACCGGTCCCCCTCCGTCCGCTCCAGCAGAGCCAGCACCGTCTGCAGGGTGTCCGCGTCGGATGGACGTTTGTCGCGCCGCCAGCGCGCCATGCGGGGGAACCGCACCGCGACTCCCGACCGGTGGCGGCTGGAGCGCTGGATCCCCTCGAACGCAAGCTCGAACACCAGCTCCGGCCGGACGGCACGCACCGGGCCGAAGCGCTCCACGGTGTTCCTGCGCACGAACGCGTCCACCTCACGTATCTCCTCGTCCGTCAGGCCCGAATAGGCCTTCGCGAACGGCACCAGGCGGTCGCCGTCCCAGACGCCGAAGGTGTAATCGGTGTACAGGCTGGCCCGCTTGCCGTGTCCGCGCTGAGCGTACATCAGCACACAGTCCACGCTGAGGGGCTCCACCTTCCACTTCCACCAGTCGCCGCGGGGCCGGCCCACTCCGTAGGAGGAGTCGAGCCGTTTCAGCATCACCCCTTCGACTCCGCGCTCGCGGCTGGTGGAGCGCAGGCGCTCCAGCTCCTCCCAGTCCCGGAAGGGGATGACGGGCGAAAGCGAGAGCTGTTCGCAGCCGGCGCTCTCGAGCAGCCTCTCCAGCTCCGGCCGTCGCCACCGAAGAGGCTTCGCCCGCACGTCCGTGCCGTCCGCCTCCAGCAGGTCGAACGCGAGAAACACCACCGGAGCGTGCTGAAGCACGGCCCGCGTCAGGCTCTTGCGCCCGACGCGGGTCTGAAGGACGGCGAACGGAAGAACGCGGCCGTCTCTCCAGGGAAGGATCTCGCCGTCCAGAACGCACCCGTCCGGCAGGCGCCTGGCGGCGGCGGTTAGCTCGGGGAATCGGTCGGTCATCAGCTCCTCCCCGCGCGACCAGATGAACGTCTGTCCGTTCCGCCGGACGATCTGCGCCCGGATGCCGTCCCATTTCCACTCCGCCTGCCAGAGGCCCGGCTCTCCCAGATCCGGCGGATGCCCCTCCAGCGGATGCGCCAGAAAGAACGGGTAAGGCTGGCTGAGTGAGGACGCGGCGCTCTCCGGCGCGAGAAGCTCGCAGTAGAACCCGGCGGCCGGTTCCCAGTCGCCCATCAGCCGGTGCGCGATGACGCCCGGCGGAAGGCCGCTCAGCTCCGCCAGCGCCCGTATCACCAGCTGCCGCGACACCCCCAGGCGCAGCCCGCCCGTGATCAGCTTGTTCCAGACGAAGCGGCCGTGCGGGCTCAGCTCCCTCCAGCTCCGTGTCAGGATCTCCCGCTTGCCCGCCTCGTCCAGGTCTCTGAGCGGCAGCAGGCGGTCGCGAACCCATTCGTGCAGGGGGGGCAGCTCCCGGCCGCCGCCTCCCGGCGGGAGCGCCAGCGCTACCGTTTCGGCCAGATCGCCCACGGCGTCGTAGCACTCCTCGAACAGCCAGTCCGGGATGCCGGCCTCCTCGGCCGCCAGACGGCGCAGCTCGGCGGATGAGACCGCCTGCCGGAGCTTGCGGCCGGTCAGGAAGTAGACCGCCCAGGCAGCGTCCTCCGGCGGCGCGTCCCGGAAGTACTGCACCAGGGCCGCCTGCTTGCCGGATGTGCGGTTGGTGCGGTCCAGCGCCGCCAACAGCTCCTGGAACCGCTTCACCGGCGGGCCTCCGCCGCTGTCCGCCTGCGCGCTGCCCGGGTCCGGACCGCGATGATGCCGATCGTCAGCGCGGTGAGCGGCAGGACGAATGCCAGCATCACCCGGGCGTAGGGGCCCGCCGCCGAGTGGCCGGAGGCGTCTAGCGCCAGAAACGTCAGGTAGGCGAAATAGTAGCCAACGAAGACAGCCCCCTCCCACCGGTCGATGCGGTAGCCGGTATAGGAAACCGGGAGGCAGGCCGCCGCACAGGCCAGCATCACCGGGATATCGAACCGGAGGGCCGCCCCCGCGACACTGACGGGCGATGGAGCGATCAGCCCGGCGATCCCGAGGACGCCGAGAAGATTGAAGATGTTGCTGCCCACCACGTTGCCGACCGCGATGTCCCGCTCTCCGCGCAACGCGGCCGTCACCGAGGTGGCCGCTTCGGGAAGCGACGTCCCGGCCGCCACAATGGTGAGACCGATGACCAGCTCCGTTGCTCCGAGCTCCCGGGCGATTCCGGAGGCGCCGCTCACCAGCATCCGGGCTCCGAGCGGCAGCAGGACAAGCCCCGCCAGCGTCAAAAGAGAATCGCGCAAAGGACGGGCGGCGTCCGCTCCGGCGGGGTGGTCGGGAGGGCTATCTGCCGCCCGGGCCCTGCGCGCCGTCCACCACAGGTAAGCGGCCAGAGCGGCCGCCAGCAGAGCCCCGTCCGCCCGGCTGATCGAACCGTCCCGGCAGAGCGCTGCGGCCGCGAGGCTGATCAGCACCATGACGGGGGCATCCTCCCGGACGATGCGCCTCTGAACGGCCAGGGGAGACACCAGAGCCGAAAAGCCCAGCACGGCCAGCACGTTGAAGATGTTGCTGCCCACCACGTTTCCGACAGCGATCTCGGCTTCCCCGGTCACCGCCGCGCTCAGCGTCACCGCGATCTCAGGGGCGCTCGTGCCGAACGCGACGACCGTCAGCCCGACGGCCAGAGGGGAGATCCCGGCGGCCCTGGCCAGCCGGGAGGCCCCCCGCACCAGCAGCTCAGCCCCGGCCGCCAGCGCGCCCAGGCCGGCGGCTGTCAGAAGCGCCATCATCCAGGCGTTCAAGCTCCCTTTTCTCCTTCCTCCCGCAAGCCTTCTTCCGCGGTCTCCCCTTCGAACCGGGTCTGCACGGCCCTTGCGTCCAGACCCTGCTCGCGCAGCCACCGGGCCAGCGCTTCGCTGTGCCCGTGCGTCACCCATACCGTCTCCGCCCCGCTCAGGCGAACTGCTTCGTTCAGGCCGTCCCAGTCCGCGTGGTCGCTGAGCACGAATCCCCGGTCCACGGCGCGTCTGCGCCGAGCGCCCCGGATCTGCATCCAGCCGGACGCCATGGCGGTGGAGGCCTCCCCGAACCGGCGCATCCAGAGACTGCCTCCCGCCGACGGCGGAGCGATGATGAGCGCTTCCGCAAGCTCCTCGCGCGAGAGGCCGGACACCGGCCGGCAATCGGGCAGAGACACTCCGGCCTCCCGGCACGCCTCGTTCATCCGGGCCACCGCCCCGTGGCAGGCGATGGGCCCGATGCAGGGATCGATGCCCGCCAGCACCCGCTGCGCCTTGCCGAGAGCGTAGGCGAATAGCACGCTCGGACGTCCTTGTTCGCGGTTCGAGCGCCACCATTCGTTGATCTCGGCGAACACTTCCCGCGGCGGCCGCCAGCGGTAGACGGGCAGCCCGAAGGTGGACTCGGTCACAAAATGATGGCAGCGCACCGGTTCGAACGGGGCGCAGGTTTTATCGGGGTGGAGGCGAAAGTCCCCTGCGACGACGGCCACCTGCCCCCCGTGCTCGATCCTGACCTGGGCGGATCCGGGCACGTGCCCGGCGGGGTGCAGGGACAGCCTGACAGCACCAATCGTCACGCGCTCCCCGTAGTCCACGGTCTGGATCCGGGCCTGCCCGCCCAGCCGCGCCCTCAGCAGAGGTTCCGATACGCGCGAGCACAGGTAGCTCCCCATCCCGGGGCGGGCGTGGTCGGAATGGGCGTGAGTGATGACGGCGCGCTCCACAGGGCCCCAGGGGTCGATGTGAAAACCGCCTTCCGGGCAGTATATGCCCTCCGGCGTCAACTGGATGACGGCATCGCTCATGGCCTCTTCCGACTCGAAAAACGGAGACGGGCATGCGCCCGGTTCCCGGGCTGGAGGGGATGCAAAGAGGTTATTGCAGAGAATTGCGGAGTGTTGTAGTATAATGGAAATCCACCGCGCGGGAGGGAAAGCCTGCGAACCCGCCATCCCGCGCAAGCTTGAACGGAGAATGCCATGCGAAGGAATGCCTGCACGCTGCGGCCGCCGCGCCTGCCTCGCGTCGCGCCGCCCGGATTCACGCTGATCGAGCTTCTGGTGGTCATCGCCATCATCGCCATTCTTGCGGCCATCCTGTTCCCGGTTTTCGCCCGTGCCAGGGAGCGCGCGCGCCAGGCGGCGTGCATCAACAACATGAAGCAGCTGGGCATCGCGTTCCTGATGTACGCGGACGACAACTCCAACCGGATCCCTCCATTCCAGGCATACTTCACCAACCGCACCGGGACGTGGCAGCCGACCCCGAACGGTATCATCGCATACACCAAAGCCCGCGCCATCGACCAGTGTTCCTCTCTGACCCGGGCGGAGAAACAGCAGCCGCCTCCCTGGAGCTACTCCATCAACGCTTACTGCACGTGGGTTGCGGCGAAGGGCTACTATGACAACTCGCTGGTGATGCGCGCCGAGTTCGACGGCATCCCCATCTCTCTGTATCCGAACCCCTCGCGAACCATTCTGCTGGTGGATGAGGCCAAGCACTACGACGATAGCCCCACTCCGCTGAACGATCCGGCGTTCGTGTTCACGGACACCACCACAAACCGCCACGACGGCAAGGCCAACGTCACCTTCCTGGATGGAAGGGTGGGAACGGTGCCGGGCGGACTGGACTGGAATACGGGCAAGTGGCCGGGCACGGACGAGCTGATGTTCCGCGGCCCATCCGTCCTTCCCTGAAACCGGGGCGCAGCCTGTTGTAACTGCGGAAGGCCGGATCGCCGCCGGTGACGAATCAGGAGACCGGAGAAAAGCGGGGAGGCCAGACGATGTTCGTGCACACGGTTCTGTTCTGGTTGAAGGACGGAAGCGGGGAGGATGTCCGGCAGGCCATGGTCCGGGATGCTCTGGGGTCGCTGGGACGGATCGCCGCCGTCCGGCACATCTGGGCGGGCGCTGCGGTGGAGTCTCCCCGCGAGATCGTGGATTCCTCCTTCGATGTCGGGCTATGCGTGGTCTTCGACGGCCGCGACGGGCACGATGCTTACCAGACGGACCCGCTCCATCAGGAGTTTGTCCGGCGATACAGTCAGTACTGGGAGAGGGTGCGGGTCTACGATTTTCAGTAGCCGCCCGCCCCTCGGCCGGAAGAGGTGGTTCAGGAAATGAGATCAGGCAAGGTCCGTGTCGGGGTTCTCGGGGGGAGTTTCGGAGCGTCCTTTCAGTGGCACCTTCATCCGCACAGCGCCGTGGAGGCTGTCTGCGACGCCATTCCAGAGCGTCTGAAACTCCTGCAGGAGACATACTCGTGCGGAAAAACCTATACAGACTTTGACCAGATGATCCGCGACCCCGATGTGGATGCCGTCGCCATCTGCTCCGGCGCTCCCTGGCACGCCCGCCAGTCCATCGCCGCGCTGAAGGCCGGAAAGCACGTCTGGTGCGCCGTTCCAGCCGCGATGAGCATCGAGGAATGCCAGGAGCTCGTGGACACCGTCGAGAAGACCGGGCTCACCTACATGATGGGGGAGACCAGCTACTACCGGCAGGGCATGATCAGCGCGCGGCAGTGGTGGAAGGAAGGGCGCTTCGGCGAGATCTTCTACTCCGAGGCGGAGTATCACCACGCCGGGCTGGAGCCCCTCTTCGTCAACCCTGACGGGACCCGCTCCTGGCGCTACGCCTTCCCGCCGATGCACTATCCCACCCACTGCACTGCGTTCCTGGTGGGACTGACCGGGGAGCGCCTGATCGAGGTCACCTGCTACGGGTGGGGGGACGACCGCCCCGAGCTGAAGGACAACGACTACGGCAATCCGTTCTGGAACCAGACCGCGCTGTTCCGCACGGACCGGGGGAACGCGTTCCGGGTCTGCATCTTCTGGCAGGGCGCTCACCGCGGGACGGAGCGCGCCCAGTGGTATGGCACGAAGATGAGCTTCTTCCTGGAGCACCCCAACGGACTGGGGCCGGTCATCATCCGCAGCGCCGAAGAGCAGGAGACCGACGATGCCGGGTTTGTCCGCCAGCTGCCGGCGTTCGAGGAGTATGAGCAGGTCGAATGGTGGCGGACGGACATGCTTCCTGAGCCGCTGCGGGTCAACACCCACCACGACGGCTCGCATGCGTTCCTGACGCACGAGTTCGTGGACGCTATCGTCTGCGGGCGCCGCCCGGCCATCGACGTCTATGAGGCCGTGGCATACACCGCGCCGGGGATCATCGCGCATCAGAGCTCGCTCCGGGACGGCGAGAAGCTCCGCATCCCGCAGTTCGACCGTTGATGATCCCGTCGCTCACTCCCGCTGAGTGGGGGCTCGCGCTTCTGTGCGCCGCGCTGGTGGGCTTTTCGAAAACCGGAGTGCCGGGCACCGGCATCCTGGCCGTCCCCCTGATGGCCGCGCTGTTCGGGGGCAGGGAGTCCGTCGGCACGCTTTTGCCGATGCTGATCTTCGCCGACTGCTTCGCGGTGGCGTGGTACCGGCGGCACGCACGATGGGACAGGCTGTGGGTGCTGATACCCTGGGTGCTGGCCGGGATGGCGCTGGGGGCGGGCGCGCTCCGGACCCTCGGCGCGTCGTCCGGCTCCCGCGACCGGCTCGGTGTCCTGATCGGCATCCTTGTGCTCGGGATGCTCGCGCTAAACCTGGCGCGCGGAAGGTGGGGCGAGCGTCTTGTGCCTCACTCGCGGGCCGGTTCGGCGCTCACGGGCGTGGCCGCCGGTTTTGCCACGGCGGTCTCGAACGCCGCCGGGCCAGTGATGAGCCTCTATTTCCTGAGCGCCGGACTGAACAAGTCCGAGTTCATGGGCTCGTTCGCCTGGTACTTCTTCATCTTCAACCTGATCAAGGTGCCCATTTTCGCCGCCTTGACACTGGCGGACCCGCGCCATCCCCTCTTCAGCGCCTCCTCGCTCACCTTCAATCTGCTGGTCGCTCCGATGATCGGCGCCGGAGCGGTGGCGGGGCGCTGGCTGCTGCCCAGGATTCCTCAGAAGCTGTTCGACGACGCCGTTCTCGCCCTCGCGGCGGTGGCCGCCCTCCGGCTGATACTGGGTTAGGCGGGCCCGGACAGCGGCTCAGTCCAGCCGCAGACCCAGGCCGCGGGCTGTCAGCACCGCTTCCTGATACTCCTCCGGCGAAAGCGGTCTGCTGATCTCCGGGAAGGTCTCGCAGGAGACCCGGTGATCGGGGCGGTATTGCGCCATCACGTTCACGTAGGTGCGGGGGGAGATCTCGGCCGCAAGGAAGCGCAGCACCCGGCGAGTGTCCTCCAGGCATCCCGGCATGACCAGGTGCCGCACCAGCAGCCCGCGCCGGGCAATGCCCCGGTCGTCGCAGACCAGATCACCCACCTGCCGGTGCATCTCTCGAACGGCGGACCGGACGACCTCCGGATAGTCGGGAGCGTTCAGATAGCGCGCGGCCCGCTCGCGGTCCAGGAACTTGACGTCCGGCATATAGATGTCCACCACGCCGTCCAGCAGCCGCAGCGCTTCCACCGTGTCGTAGCCGGAGGTGTTGTACACCAGCGGCAGACGCAGGCCCTTCGAGGCGGCCACCTCCACCGATTCCAGAATCTGCGGGAGGACGTGCGTGGGAGTCACCAGATTGATGTTGTGGCATCCCAGAGTCTGCAGATGGAGCATGATCTCCGCCAGCCCCTCCGCGCTGACCGGGCTGCCCGCCCTTCGCTGGCTGATGTCGTGGTTCTGGCAGAACACGCACCCGAGGGAGCATCCGGAGAAGAAGATCGTGCCGCTGCCGCTGGATCCGCTGAGGCAGGACTCCTCGCCGTGGTGGGGGCCGTAGCTGGCGACGACCGCCTCTGCGCCCGTCCCGCAGATGCCAGGCTCCCCTGAGAGCCTTGCCGCAAGACATCCGCGCGGGCACAGGCGGCATTCCCGCTGGAGCTCCCGGCCGCGCCGGGCACGCTCCTGGAGCTCTCCGGTGCCGGTCAGGCGGAGGTATGCGGGCCAGCGGTCCTGATCATCCATCGGGGGCTGTCCGGCTTCCAGCATCGGGAAACGCCATCGGGTTCCGTGAGAGCGCCGTGCCGGCGGGAGGCACGCAAAAGGCGCAGCCTCAATCCCCGCCCAGCTTCAGCACGGAAAGGAACGCCTCCTGCGGCACCTCCACGGAGCCGATCTGCTTCATCCTCTTTTTTCCCTCCTTCTGTTTCTCCAGCAGCTTGCGCTTGCGCGTGATGTCGCCGCCGTAGCACTTGGCGGTCACGTTCTTGCGGAGGGGCCGGATGCTGCTGGCCGCGATGATCTTCTGCCCGATGGCCGCCTGGACGCGGATCTCGAACAGCTGACGGGGCAGGATGTCGCGCAGCTTGTCCACCAGCATCCGCCCGCGGGCATAGGCGCGGTCCTGATGCGTGATGAACGACAGCGCGTCCACCGGCTGCCCGTTCAGCAGGATGTCCAGCTTCACCACCCTGGACTCCTGGAACCCCGCCATTTCGTAGTCGAAGGAGGCGTATCCCCGTGTCCGGCTTTTCAGCTGGTCGTAGAAGTCCATCAGGATCTCCGCGAGAGGCAGCCTGTAGGTGATGATCACCCGGCTGGCCCCCGAATACTCCATGTGCTCGAAGACCCCGCGGCGGTCCTGACAGAGCTCCATCACGCCGCCCAGATACTCCGAGGGGACGATGATGGTGGCTGTGACGAACGGCTCCTCGATCCTGGCGATCTGTGTCACGGGCGGCAGTTTGGAGGGGTTGTCCACCTCTTCCACGGTTCCATCCGTTTTGTGCACCCGGTAGACCACCCCCGGCGCGGTGGCGATGATGTCCAGTCCGAACTCGCGCTCCAGGCGCTCCTGGATGATGTCCATGTGCAGCAGACCCAGGAACCCGCAGCGGAAGCCGAACCCCAGGGCGGCCGAGGTCTCAGGCTCCCAGCTCAGGGCGGCGTCGTTGAGCTGCAGCTTCTCCAGCGCCTCCCTGAGGTCGGGATAGTCCTCGCTGCTCATCGGGTAGAGTCCGCAGGAGACCATGGGCTTCGCGCGCTTGTAGCCCGGGAGCGGCTCCGCCGCTCCGGCGCTGCCCGCCAGCGTGATGGTGTCTCCCACCCGGGCGTCACCCACCTGCTTCATGGATGCGGTCACCCATCCGACCTCGCCCGTGGAGAGCTCAGGCCCCTCCAGCATCTCGGGCCTGAAGTATCCCACGGCGGTGACCTCGAACTCCTTGTCGCTGGACATCATGCGGATGCGGTCGCCCCGGCGCAGCCGCCCGTCCACGATGCGGACGTAGGCCACCACGCCCAGATACTGGTCGTAGTGGGAGTCGAAAATGAGCGCCCGCAGCGGGGCGTCCGGGTCGCCCGACGGAGGCGGCACCTCCCGGACCACCCTCTCCAGGATCTCCCGGGTTCCGATACCCTGCTTGGCGCTGGCCAGGACCGCATCCTCGGCCGGGATGGCCAGCACGTTCTCGATCTCCTGGCGCACCCGTTCCGGGTCCGCCATCTCCAGGTCGATCTTGTTGATCACCGGGATGATGGTCAGGTTGGCGGCCATCGCCAGATTCACGTTCGCAAGCGTCTGCGCCTCCACCCCCTGCGCCGCATCCACAACGAGGATGGCTCCCTCGCAGGCGTTCAGGCTCCGGGAGACCTCGTAGCTGAAATCCACGTGCCCGGGAGTGTCGATGAGGTTGAGCGTGTAGGTCTGACCGTCATCAGCCCGGTAGAGCAGGCGGACGGCGGTCATTTTGATGGTGATGCCGCGCTCGCGCTCCAGATCCATGGTGTCCAGCATCTGGTCGCGCTTCTCGCGCTCCGAGACCGCCTCCGTCACCTCCAGGATGCGGTCGGCCAGCGTGGACTTGCCGTGATCTATGTGCGCGATGATGCAGAAATTGCGAATATGCTGCTGGGAGTGAGGCATTGCTGATCCGCTACCGGAGATTGTAGCCCACAGCTCCCGCCCCTGTCAGCACGCTCCTCCGGACGTGTCTGCCATCCCGTGTTCGCGAGCCCGGAAGCGCGCAAAGTGAGGGCATTTCCCCCTGGCCCGCTTTTCCTGCCACAGAAAAAACACTGTTTTTTAACCGCAGTCACCTTGTGCTTTGCCGGAAAACCTGATAGCATCGGCGCGAAGGTTTGCCTGGGAGGGCGAACGGGTACGGACGGGCAATCCCATCAGCCGCATCGCTCTGCGCGTCTGGCTTTCCCCGCATTCCTCGACAGAACCTCTCCCGCGCTGCTCGCCCCCACGCTGAGCCCGTCGCCGTCGCCCGCGTGGCAGGTTTTTGGCGGCCTGGATGCGGCGGGGCGCTATGTTGGATGTGCCGGTTGAGGAACCAGCGCTGCTCGACTTCCTCAATACTCCTATCGCAAGGGTGGTGGCTCCGCCGGTGCCGGAGCCGGCGCTGGCGCAGATGGGCGCCCTGAGCCTGCTTGGCGCGCTGGGTCTTGCCAGGCTGCGCCGCAAGGCATAGAAAGGCCGGCTTCCGCACACTTGCACTGAAACTTGCGGGCCCGGGCCTTCTGGAGGCCCGGGCCCGATCAGTTCGGAAGCCCGGCAGGAAGCCTAGATGACTTCCAGTGCGTCTTTGCCTGGCAGGGCAGGGAAGGGGGCGGTGGGCAGCGTCTGATACCAGAACGCCACGGACGCGATGTCGTCCTGAAGCGGCAGATAGCGCCCCCCGCTGCGCCATCCCAGCGCCTGGATCGTGACCCTGATGTCCTGCTCGAAACGGACAGGATCCACGATGTGCCACCGGTACATGCCGAAACGCTGCTGACTCTGATAGGTCCCGTCAGGTCGGATGACCTGGCACAGGCCGGAGTAGGGCGTTGTGAACTCACGGTACTGGCCGCCCACGTCGAAGTTGTAGCTGCCGCAGAAGTAGTCTTCCGTGCCCGTGCCGCAGATGGTTGGAAACTCGCCGTCTCCGTCCAGATAGAACTTGATCTCCCCTTCTCCCCACCAGCCGGTGTTATTGACCTGCCAGGCCATATACGTGCCGACGTACTGGCCCTGTCCCCGCACGCCGTCCAGAATCGTGTAGACCTGACCGTAGGGCAGGGGGTTGGCCCGGCGGAACTGGGCGTGGAAAAAGGCGCAGTCCTCCGGGACGTCCGTCAGGGTGTAGTTGATCTGATAGTAGAGCACCATCGCGTCCTCGGCGATGTTGGTCATTGTGATGCGGCATCGCTTGCGGAACGGCATCTCCCAGTAGCAGTTGAAGGCGCTGCCGGGGTTCACGCAGACCGCCAGGGAAGAGACCTGCGCGTATCTCTGCCACCCGCAGGCGAAGAAATCGCCCACGGGGCATTCCACCGAGGGCTGCTCCTGACCGTCCCAGTAGATGCGCAGGATGGAGAAGCGCCAGTGACCCGTCGGGGTCATCCAGATCTGCTGGATGGCTCCCGGCCCCTGGATGTCCGCCAGCACGCGCGTCTCCCCAGGCTCGATGCGGATGCTGGGAGAGATCTTCCACCCCTGACCCAGATCCCGGGCGCAGGAGGCGCCGGTGCCCTCCGTGGCCATTCCGCCCTTGCCCTTCTCGCCCGTGAAGTTCTCCGGGCTGATGGAGCGCGTCTTCGCCGGCGAGAGGCGGGAGAGGTTGCCCAGGTGCATTCCCAGTCCATTGAAGCGTGTCATGAATCAGTATCCTCCAGACAGGCCGGGGGCGGACGGCCCTGAGGCCGTCCGCCTCCCGGGCCGCATTGTGAACCAGGGCCGGACTCTTCGCAAGGGAGGAGCGCCGGCGTCCGTCAGGGAAAAGGCAGCGAAAATTCACCCGTCCGTAAGCAGGAGGTAACGTTTCCCCGGATAAGATACTGTCCTGAGAAACCGGTTTCGCAAAATCCGTTGACAGGGGAGGGCGGGAAGCCTATAATGACATTGGGAGTCTTCAGAGGGCGTCGCGGGAGCGCTCCTGAAGGGTGCGTGCCGGCCGGACGCCGGACACCTTGCTTACCGTTATCTCCCGGCAGTTAGCGTGTCTGCAGGCGGGTCCGCGCAGGGTCCAGGGGCGGCGGCTCCGGCGGCGTGGCCCCGGGCGGCACGGCCGAGGGATCGGCTTCCCTCCGGCCAATGTCGCCGCTGGCAGGGGAAGGTTGTTTGACATGAAAAAGCGACAGAGTCTGCGTGGCTTTACCCTGATCGAGCTTCTGGTCGTGATCGCCATCATCGCGATCCTGGCGGCCATCCTGTTCCCGGTGTTCGCCGCCGCGCGCGAGAACGCCCGGAAAGCCTCCTGCATCAGCAATCTGAAGCAGCTGGCGACGGCCATGCGCATGTACAGCGATGACAACGGCGACCGTTTCGCTCCCGGAACAACGGACGGATGGAACGACAAGGGCCTCTGGTGGTTCAAGGTGGATCCCTACATCAAGCAGATGCAGGGCACATCCCTCACGGGAGTCTATGTCTGTCCGTCCAGCCCCAAGCTCAGGGGCGGCAATGAGAACGTCCGGCGGTGCTACGGCTACAACGCGTATTACCTGGGGTCGGCTCCCGGGCAGCCTCAGGTCACGGCCAAGACCGCCGAAGCGGAGTCGCCGGCCACCACCATCCTGTTCCTGGAGTCGTGGCGGTTCGACAGTGGCGCGTTCACCGCGAACACTCCCAGGGGGATCGGGTCGGCGTTCTGCTATCCGCCCACGAAAGCTCCCAGCATCTGCCGGCCGGACTATGTGTGGCCGCCCGGCTGGCACCGGGGGCTGTCGAACGTGGCGATGGTGGACGGTCACGTCACCTCGGTGAAGGTCTCGCCGCCGCGCGAAACGCCCACTTCGCCCACTCCGCCCGCGGAGTTCACCGGGATCATGGAGAAGGGCGGCACCGGTACGCCATATGACCCCGACCCCTGGTTCCGGCTCGACGGCCGCAAGCCGTGAGAGGCGGGAGGTGACGGCTCACCGCGATCATAATGATTGAGAAGACGGGGCTCCGCAGATTGCGGCGCCCTGTCTTGCATTTGAGCAAGTGAGCAAGGGGGAGTCTGAAGCGATGTGCTGTGTGCGGAACAAACGCGGATTCACCTTGATCGAGCTGCTGGTGGTCATCGCCATCATCGCCATCCTGGCGGCCATCCTGTTCCCGGTGTTCGCCGCAGCGCGCGAGAACGCCCGGAAGGCGGGCTGTATCAGCAACCTGAAGCAGCTGGCCACGGCGACCCGGATGTATGTCGACGACAACGGCAACAAGATGATGCCCGGGACCACCAATGGCTGGGAGAACAACCACCTGTGGTGGCTCAAAGTGGATCCCTACCTCAAATCGCTGGTGAAGAGTCCCAACGACGACAGGCTGCAGGGAGTCTACGTGTGTCCGTCTGCGCCCAGGCTGCCGCCTTCCCTGCAGAACCTGGCGCGCTGCTACGGGTACAACGCTTATTACCTCGGGGGCCCGCCTTCTTCGAACACCGTGCTGGATCCCCCGGGAAACCAGACCACGTTCGTCGTGGCGGAAGGGCAGATCGAAAGCCCCGCGACCACGGTGATGTACATGGAAGTCTGGCGCTATGACGCTCAGGCGAAGGCGGCGTGGAAGAACGGTCACGGAACGGCGTTCGCGGTTCCGCCGTCCCAGAGCACCGTATGCAAGCCGGACTATGTCTGGCCGCCCGGGCGTCACCGGGGGCTGACCAATGTGGCGTTCGTGGACGGCCACATCCAGTCGTTCAAGTGCGCGGAGCCCGAGACCTCCGCGGCGGGCGCATACTACGGTCTGATGGAGCGCGGCGGCACGGGCACGCCCTACGACCGGGACCCCTGGTTCCGGACCTGGGGGAAGAAGCCGTAGGAGGCCAGCCTCTCTCGCGCAGTGTGCCGGGCCGCCGGGCCGTCCGCCCGGCGGCCTTTCGCCTTGCTTCGAAACTCCCGGCGTGGGCGGTTTCCGGCCCGTGCAGACGGTGCTCCATTGAGCTTTGGTGCGCGCCCTGGAGGCGGACCGGCACGGGAAGCAAGCCGCCCTCGACTCCGCCGCGAACGGCATGTCATAATGTGGCCGGAAGCAATCGTCATCCTGGAGGACCCCGCATCTTGAGCACAACGCAGCTTTCCGCCGACCTGACCCCCGGACTGGAGATCCTGCGGGCAAAAGACCCGGAGGTGGCCCGCATCATCGAGGCCGAGGAGCGTCGCCTCAAGGAGACCATCGTCCTGATCGCCAGCGAAAACTATGCCGGGCCGGCGGTTCTTGCGGCTCAGGGCAGCGTGATGACCAACAAGTACGCGGAGGGGTATCCTCGCAAACGCTACTACGGCGGATGCGCCTTCGTGGACGATGTCGAGGAGCTGGCCATCGAGCGGGCGAAGCGTCTTTTCGGCGCCGAGCATGCCAACGTCCAGCCCCATTCGGGGTCGCAGGCCAACATGGCAGCGTATCTCGCCGTGATGGAGCCGGGCGACACCTTCCTGGCGATGAACCTTGCGCACGGCGGGCATCTGACCCACGGCGCTCCGGTCAGTTTCTCGGGCAGGCTGTTCCGCTCCGTGCACTACAGCGTGCGCCAGGATACGGAGATGCTGGACTACGACGAGATCGAGAGCCTGGCGCGCGAGCACCGTCCGAAGCTGATCGTGGCCGGAGCGTCCGCCTATCCGCGCATCATCGACTTCCCCCGGCTCAGGCAGATCGCCGACTCGGTCGGCGCGTATCTGCTTGTGGATATGGCCCACATCGCCGGGCTGGTGGCGGCGGGCGAGCACCCTTCGCCCGTCCCGCACGCGCATATCGTCACCACCACCACGCACAAGACGCTCCGGGGGCCGCGCTCGGGCCTCATCCTGTGCACGGCGGATCTGGCCGGGAAGATCGACAAGGCGGTCTTCCCGGGAATGCAGGGCGGGCCGCTGATGCATACCATCGCAGCAAAGGCGGTCTGTTTCGGAGAGGCGATGACGCCGGAGTTCCGCGACTACCAGAAGCTGATCCGCAGGGACGCCTCCGCGCTGGCCGCGGGCCTGGAGAAGCGCGGTTTCCGGCTGGTCAGCGGAGGCACGGACAACCACCTGATGCTCGTGGACCTGCGCTCCCGCAACATCACGGGGAAGGATGCTCAGAGTGTGCTGGATTCCGTCGGCATCACGCTCAACAGGAACCTCATCCCCTACGACCCTGAGAAGCCGTTCGTCACCAGCGGGGTGCGTATCGGCACGCCGTGCGTGGCCTCGCGGGGCATGGGGCCGGATGAGATGGACCAGATCGCGGGTATGATTGACCGGGTGCTTTCGGCGCCCGCAGATGAGGCCGTCCTTGAAAGCGTGCGGCGGGAGGTGCGGGAACTGTGCGCGCGTTTCCCCCTGGCGTAGGAAGCGCCGGCGGGCACGCGCAGCCCGGCGCGCCGGACGGAAGACAACAGTAGGGTTCAGGCCTTGAAGACAGCCCTGTTCGCTTTCTGTGTTGCGTTTCTGATCGCGCTGTGGCTCACACCCCGGGTGCGCGATCTTGCGCTTCGCAGGGGGGTCGTGGACCAACCCGGCGGAAGGCGCATCCACGATCGCCCTGTTCCCCGCTGGGGAGGCATCGCCATCTGGCTTGGCGTCGTGCTGGCGGTGGCGCTGGCCGCGCTGGGCGACTGGCTGGTGGCCGGCAACAGGTTCCTCACGCCGCAGCTGATCGCGCTTCTGGCGGGCGCGTCCGCGGTGGCGGTGCTGGGGATGGTGGACGACCGGCTGGAGCTTTCGGCCCGGTGGCAGGCGCTGGGGCTCATTGCCGTGGCGTTTGCGGTCAGTCAGTTCGGGGTGCGCATCAACTACGTGACCAACCCGGCCGGAGGCCTGTTCTATCTGGGTTGGGCTGCCGTGCCGGCGACGGTGGTCTGGCTGTTCGGGGTCACCAAGACAATCGACCTCATTGACGGGCTGGACGGACTGGCGGCCGGCGTCTGCGCCATCGCCTCCTGCGCGCTGGCGGTCCTGGCGATCCTGATGAACACGCACTCAGTCGCCATCGTCTGTGCCGCGGTCACAGGAGCGAGCCTGGGGTTCCTGCGTTACAACTATCCGCCGGCCAGCATTTTTATGGGCACGGTCGGCGCTCAGTTCATGGGGTTCGTCATTGCGGGGGCGGCGGTCATCGGGGCGTTCAAGGTGGCGGCCGCGTTCGCGGTTCTGGTTCCCATCCTCGCCCTGGGGGTTCCCCTGTTCGACGCGGTCTTTGCGGTGGCCCGGCGTGCGGCGAACGGCCAGCCGGTATACATGCCGGACCGCGGCCACATCCATCACCGCCTGCTCGACGCCGGGCTGACCCAGAGTCAGGTCATCCTCGTCATCTACTGCGCCACCGTTGTTCTGTCGGCGGGCGCCCTGTTCATCGTCTCGATGGTGAGATAGCCCCGGTGTCGCGAACGGAGCCGCTCCGGGTGATGGCGGTCTTCGGCACCCGGCCGGAGGGGGTGAAGATGGCTCCGGTGATCCGGGAGCTGAAGCGCTTCCCCCGGCAGATCCGCCTCACCGTCGCCGTCACGGGTCAGCACCGCGAGATGCTGGACCAGATTCTGCGGGCCTTCAGCATCGTGCCCGACCACGACCTGGACATCATGCGCCCCGGACAGACCCTGGCGGAGATCACCTGCCGCAGTCTCTCGGGTCTGGACGGCCTGCTGGAGCGCGAGAGCCCCGACATCGTTCTGGCGCAGGGCGACACCACCACAACCTTCGTCGCATCCCTCGCGGCGTTCTACCGCAAGATCGACTTCGGGCACGTGGAGGCCGGGCTGCGTTCGGACAACCGTTGGGAGCCGTTCCCCGAGGAGATGAACCGCCGCATGGTGACGCTGTGCGCGTCGCTGCACTTCGCTCCCACGGAGCTGGCGCGCGAGCGGCTGCTGCGGGAGGGAGTGCCGCCGGAGGATGTTTATCTCACGGGCAATACCGTCATCGACGCGCTGCAGGAGATCGCGTCCCGCGACGAGCCCCTGAAGGATTCCGGTCTCGCCGGGTGGCTGGGGCAGGGAAGGCTGGTGCTGGTGACCGCGCACCGGCGGGAGAACTGGGGAGGGCCGATGGAGTCCATCTGCCGGGCGCTGCGCCGGGTGGCCGATGCCGTCGAGGATGCGCGCGTGGTCTTCGCGATGCACCGGAATCCGGTGGTGCGCCGGACCGTGCACGCCGTTCTGGACGGGCACAGCCGGGTTCGCCTGATCGAGCCGCCAGACTATCTAGAGTTCGTCCGGCTGATGCAGCGTGCGTATCTCATCCTGACGGATTCGGGCGGGGTGCAGGAGGAGGCCCCGTCCCTGGGAGTTCCGGTGCTCGTCCTCCGGAACACCACCGAGCGGCCGGAGGGGGTCCGGTCGGGGAACGCCCGGCTGGTGGGGTCGGATGAGGAGAGGATAGTGTCGGAAACGCTCGCTTTGATGGAAAATGCAAGTGAGCGGGCTTCCATGGCCCGGGCCGCGAACCCCTACGGAGACGGGAAAGCGGCGCAGCGGATCCGGCATATCCTGTTCGAACGCTACGGTCTGGTGGAATGAGTCCGAGGCAAGAGTCTCCCGCAAACACTCTGTTGAAATGGGCGCTTCGCATCGCCGCAGGCGCCCTTGTCGCTTACGTCCTCTGGCGCACGCGGGAGATCATCGTCACGGTCCTCATCGCCGCCGTGCTGGCCGCGGCCCTCGAGCCGGTGGTGGACCTCCTGATGCGGTGGCGGGTCCCGTTGCTGCATCCGAAGACCCAGCGCGTGGCCGCGTCCGTCGTGGTGTTCGCCGCCTTCATCGCGGTCTGTGTCTTCGGCACGGCCTGGCTGGCGGCCCCGGTGGGCGAGGAGTTCCGCCGGCTGAACCCGGAGACCGTCCGGCAGGCGTTCACCGGTTTCGCGCAGGATATCCAGAAGGTCTACGACGAGATGCCGCCCCTCTTGCGGCAGCTGGTGGGGCGTCCCGACCAGACCGCCCTGACCGAGGCGCTGGGGCGGGTGGCGGAGACGCTGGTGCGGCAGGTGACGCTCTGGCTCAGCCATCTGCTGGAGATCTTCCTGATCCCGGTACTGGCGTTCTACTTCGTGGTGGATTCGGGGTCGCTGAAGAAGTATTTCCTCTCGTTCGTGCCCCCGGTCCATCGCAGGGAGGCGATGCGCCTGGTGCGGGACGCGGGCCGGGTCTTCCGGGTCTACATCGCGGGTCAGATCGTGCTCTGCCTCATCGCCGGGGTGGTGATGGGCCTGCTGCTCGCCTACTGGAAGGTGAAATACGCCGTCACGCTGTCCGTCCTTGCGGGGGTCACCCGGGCGGTGCCGATCGTTGGGCCGATCTTCAGCGGTGCGGTCATCTTCGTCATCATCCTGGCCAGCAACGCCAAGCTTGCGCTGACGGTGCTTGTCATCTTCAGCGTGATGCACTTCGTCGAGAGCAAGATGATCATGCCGCTGCTGCTCGGGGACCTGATGGAGCTGAATCCCGCCGTGCTCCTGATCTGCATCCTGGCGGCCTACGAGTTCTTCGGGATTCTCGGGATGTTCCTCGCCGCGCCCGTGGCCGCGATGGCGAGGACGCTCATAACCCGCTACTATATCCAGCGGCGGGACGGCGCGGCGGGGCAGGGGGGACCGCCGGAAGGTCCGGCGGACGTCAGTCAGGGCGACGAGGCGCCCGTCGCCGGAGCCGCGCCGGCCGTTGCCTGAGGCGTTTCGGGTTGCGCGGCGGCCGCCGCGGAGGTAGAGTGTCGCCCGTCCCGGCCGCAAACGTTCCGAAAGGATCTGCGACGCGTTGACCGTATTTCAGGCCGTCATCCTGGGCGCCGTGCAGGGCGCCACGGAGTTCATCCCCGTTTCCAGCACTGGGCATCTGATCGTCGTGCCCTGGCTGCTGGGATGGGACGCGAACAGCCTTGCCTTTGACCTGGCCACCCACGTGGGGACGCTCGCGGGGGTGCTGTGGTACTTCTGGCGGGACTGGGTGCACATCCTTTCCTCGCTTGCGCGGCTCGCGCTGACCCGGGGGCGCTGCGACGAGCCCGCGCGCCACGCCGGGCTGATCGGTCTTTTCATCCTGGCCGGGTGCGTCCCGGCGGCCGTTGCGGGGGTGGCTTTCGGGGATGTCATCGAGGAGCGCCTGCGCCATCCGCTTTTCGTCGCCGCCACCACTGCGGGAGTCGCCCTTGTGATGCTTGCGGCCGACCGGCTGGGTCGCAAGCAGCGCGGCTGGGCGAGCGCGGGCCTGCGGGACTGGGTGCTGATCGGCGTCGCGCAGGCTCTCGCGCTGATGCCCGGCGTCTCCCGCTCCGGCATCACCATCAGCGCGGGGCTCGCGCTCGGGCTCCAGCGGGACGCCGCCGCGCGGTGCAGTTTCCTGCTCTCGGCTCCCATCATCGCCGGAGCCGCCGCCCTGCAGCTGGGGAAGGATTTCCGGCGGGGCATCCCCGTGGAGGAGCTCCAGATGTTCGTGGTCGCCGCTGTGTCGGCAGGCGTGGTGGGCTACCTCTGCATCCGCTTCCTGCTGGACTACCTCAGGACTCGGGGACTGGGGGTGTTCGTCTACTACCGCCTCGCGCTGGCGGCGCTGATCGTGGCGCTGTATCTATGGCGCGGGTGAGGGGCCCCGTGCCCTTTCACTCCTGCACCACCACCCGGTGGTACTTCTTCTTGCCGGCACGCAGGAGCACCACGCCGTCCCGCACATCCGAGGCGCCGACTGTCGTCTCCAGCCCGGGGACAGGTTCGTCGTTGACGTAGGCCCCACCCTGCAGCACCAGGCGCCTCGCGTCGCTCCGGGACTTCGCCAGGCCGGTCTCGCAGAGCAGGTCGATGATCGAAACTCCCTCCCGCAGCCGGTTCAGCGGCACAGTGGTGGCCGGCATTGCGGAAAGGTCTTCGCCCCCGCCCCCGAAGGCGGCTCTCGAAGCCTCGCGCGCCCGGTCGGCTTCCTCCTGGCCGTGCGTCAGCTTCGTGACCTCGTAGGCCAGCGTTTCCTTTGCGATCCGGATGTCCGCCCCTTCCAGGCGTCCCAGGCGGCGCACCTCCTCCATCGGCAGGAAAGTGAAGAACGCCAGGAACCGCTCCACGTCGCGGTCATCGGTGTTGATCCAGTACTGATAGAACTCGTACGGGGTCGTTCGTCCGGCATCAAGCCAGATGGCGCCGCGGTTGGTCTTGCCCATCTTCTCGCCGCGGGCGGTGGTCAGCAGGGGGAACGTCATCCCGTAGACCTGCCTGCCCAGCATCCTGCGCGTCAGGTCTACCCCCGCGACGATGTTGCCCCACTGGTCATCCCCCCCGATCTGCAGGCGGCAGTCCCGGTCGCGGGCCAGCACCATGAAGTCGTATGCCTGCAGGATCTGGTAATTGAACTCGATGAACGACAGCCCGTCCTCCCGCTCGAGCCGCAGGCGGTAGGCTTCGGATTTCAGCATCTCGTTGACGCGGAAATGCCGCCCGACATCCCTCAGGAACTGGATGTAGTTCAGCGGCAGCAGCCACTCCGCATTGTTCAGGAACAGCCCGCGCTCGCCGTCCAGCGTCAGGAACCGCTGCAGCTGCGAAAGGATGCCGCGGCCGTTGCGCTCGATCTCCTCCGGCGACAGCATCTGGCGCATCTCGGTCTTGCCGCTGGGGTCACCCACCATGGTGGTCCCTCCGCCGATGAGCGCAATCGGGAAATGTCCGGCCCTCTGCAGGTGCGCCATCGCCATGATGGGCATAAGGCTTCCGCAGTGTAGGCTGGCGGCGGTGGCGTCGAATCCGCAGTAGAACACCACCCTCTCTTCCGCCAGCAGGCGCGAAAGGCCTTCGGGATCCGTGCACTGCTGGATGAACCCGCGGTCGAGAAGGGTCTGCAGAACGTCGCTCACCTGGATACTGCCTCCTGTGGGAAACGGTCTGGCCGCCGGAGCCGCCGGCGCGCCAGAGGAGTATTCCACCATCCCGCCGCGCCTGTCAACGCGGCCCCGTAGGGCGCTCAGTCGCCGGCGACCCGGGGGCCGGAGCCCGGTCTGGACAGCCCGAAATGGGCGGCCAGCATCGCGCGGGCCACGGGGGCTGCCGCTGTGGAGCCGTGTCCTCCGTGCTCCACCATCACACAGACCGCAATCTGAGGGTCCTCGAGCGGCGCCACCGCGACGAACCAGGCGTGAGCCTTGCCCGCCGGGTTTTGAGCGGAGCCCGTCTTGCCTCCCACGGAGATGCCGGGCAGCGCCGAGGCGCGGCCCGTGCCACGCTGGACGCACTGGCGCATCCCTTCGATGACCAGCTCGTAGCTCTGCTGGTTCAGCCGCACTTCGCGGATCAGCTCCGGAGCCACGCGGCGGACCCGTCCGCCGGAGCGGATCTCCCTGACCAGATGAGGGCGGTATACCTTACCCTTCATGGCGATAGCGCCCGTCACCATCGCCATCTGCAGCGAGGACGTCTGCAGATACCCCTGGCCGATGGCCGTGTTCAGCGTATCGCCTGGATGCCACTTCGGGTCCCTGCGGACCGCGCGCCGCTTCCACGCTGTCGAGGGGACCGTCCCCCGGCGCTCCCCCGGCAGGTCGATCCCCGTCTTCTCGCCCAGTCCCAGTCGGGAAGCCATATCCGCGATGGGATCGACTCCCAGCCTGCGCGACATCTGGTAGAAGAACACGTCGCAGGATTCGGCGATCGCGTCGAAGAAGTCCGTGTGGCCGTGGCGCTTCCAGCATCCGAAGCGCTTGCGCCCCAGATAATACGCCCCGGAGCAGGAGACCGCCGAGTGCTGCGTGATGACTCCTGCCTCAAGGCCGGCCAGCGCCGAGATGGTCTTGAACGTCGAGCCCGGGGCGTACACGCTCTGCACGGCACGGTTGAGCAGTGGTAGCTTTCTGTCGCTGCGAATGGCCTCCCACTCCTTCACGCGGATGCCCCGGGCGAACAGATTGGGGTCGTAGCCCGGACGGCTGGCCAGCGCCAGGACTTCGCCGGTCCTCGGGTCGAGTGCCACCGCGGAGCCGACCCGGCCGGTCAGCCCTTCCTCGGCCGCCCGCTGCACGGCCGCGTTGACGGTGGTTACAAGGTCCGCCCCGGGGGATGGTTCCTCCTCCCGTAGAAGCCGGGTGCGGCGCCCCATCGCGTCCACCTCCACCACCAGGCCTCCGTCCCGGCCGCGCAGCTGCTCTTCATAAACCCGCTCCAGCCCCGTGAGCCCCACGCGGGCGTCCGGCGGGTATCCCTTCTCTCTGTAGTCGGCCGCCCGACGCTCCGGGATCGGTCCGATGTAGCCCAGCAGGTGCCCTGCCAGCTTGCCCTGCGGGTAGTAGCGCAGCTCCTCCAGGTCCACCGAGACACCCGGCAGCCAGGGCCGCCGTTCCATCAGGCGGTTGAGGGTTTCCCGGGGGATGTCCACCGCCACGCGGACCCTGCGGTAACCTTCCGCCGGGGGGCGGATGCGCGCCCGGAGCTCTTCAATGCTCATCCCCAGGCACTGCGCCAGCCTTCTCAGCTCCGGACCGTCCGTTCGGAACACGGCCGGGTCCACCGTCACGACGAACTTCGGGCGTGTGCTGGCCAGCACCGCCCCGCGCCTGTCCAGGATCTCTCCGCGGGGGGCCGGACGGCGGTCTCTTCGGATGCGGTTCTGTTCCGAAGCCAGATGCAGCGCCTCGCCCTGGGCGATCTGGAGATACCACAGCCGCGCGAGCAGCGCCAGGAACAGGGCCGCGACAAACAGCTGGGCCAACCGCGCCCGCTGCCGCGCGCGGCTGATCTCTCCGGGAGCCTGCGGTGCAGGGATGTCGTGCAGCCTCATCGCGCCGCTCCTCTCAGCCCGGAGGATCCCGTCAATGCCGCATCGTGCACACGCGCGTGGGGGCCAGGTCCGCCCGGAAGCGCCTGCGCACGACGTGCGGACAGGCTGTGGAAGCGATCTGACCCGAGTCCGCGCAGATCAACAGTGAGACGTAATGCGTCGAAGCCGCGGGACCCGGCTCCGGATGCGAGGCGGCTGGCCGTGCGTCGGGGGATGCCGCCCCCGGCTGAGCGGGCGGTGGCACGGCCGGCGGCCCGGGCGCCTCCTCCGGCGGCGCGATCGAATCCGGCGGAGGACCTTCGCCGGTGTGAATGTCGCACTGGACCGCGGGGGCGTCCTCCACGCGGAAGGTCTGGCGGTGCGTGCTGGGACAGGCCGGTCCGGCGAGCAACCCGGAGTCGTCGCAGACGGTGAGCGTCACGCGGCGCGAACGGCCGGCCGGGCGTTCTTCACCGGTGTCTTCACCGGCCCCGGTGAAGCCTTCCCGGGCTGCGGCGCGCTCGGCTTCCTTTTTCCGCAGGAACTCTCTCTGCAGGGGGATCGCCACCCTCATGAAATCGCACCAGATGGGCGCGCAGACGTTGCTTCCCCAGACGTTGTCCATCGGGATCGGGACGTCATTGCCAACCCAGACCGTAGTGACCAGTTCCGGGGTGTAGCCGATGAACCAGGCATGGCGGTCCTCGTCGGTCGTCCCCGTTTTCCCGCGGGCGTCCGCCACCCTGCGCGCCACGCTTCTGGCCGTCCCGCTGGTGACCACCGCGCGCAGCATCTCGTCCATCCCTTCGGCCGTCGTCTGCCGGATGACCCGCCGCGGCTCAACCGGCGGGGTATGGCTGTAGATGACGCCCCCGTCCGCGGTGGTCACGCGGGTGACGGCCACGGGGACGGTCTCGAAACCTCCGTTGGCGATGACGCAGTAGGCGCTGTTCATCTCGATGGGGCGGACCCCCGTGGAGCCAAGCGCGATGGAGAGGTTTTCGGGGATGTTCGCCGTGATGCCCATGGCGCGGGCGTAGCGGATCACCTCGTCCAGCCCCACCGACCGGGCCACGAGCACCGCCGGGACGTTCAGCGACCGGGCCACGGCGGTCTTCAGCGTGACCCGGCCGTGGTAGCGGCGGTCGTAGTTCTGCGGCCAGGGAGGCTTGTCCCTTCCGCGCAGCCAGACCCTCTCGTCGCGCACCGTGTCCGATGGCTTCCAGCCGTTCTCCAGCGCGGCCGTGTAGACGAACACCTTGAAGGTGGAGCCAGGCTGCGGGTTGCCCTGCGTGATGACGTTGAACTGACGCTTGCGGAAGTCTGTCCCGCCGACCATCGCCCGGACGAAACCCGTGCGCGGATCCATCGAGACCAGAGCGCCCTGGCCCACGCGTTTGCGGCGGTTGGCCTCCACGCCCTTGCGGACGGCGTCTTCGGCGGCCTTCTGCATCCTCCAGTCCAGCGTGGTGTAAACGCGCAGTCCCGCCTGATAGAGCGTCGACTCGCCATACTCGTCCGAGAGCTGCTGGATCACGTAGGAGACGAAATACGGGGCCTTCCAGCGAAGCTCGGTGGGCCTGCGGGCGAGCTTCAGCTCTTCAGAACGGGCTTCGGCCGCCTCGGCCCCGGTAATATACCCATCCTCGACCATCCGGTTCAGCACCAGGTTCCGGCGGGCGATCGCCGCCCTCGGATTGTTGAACGGGGAGTAGCCGGACGGGCGCTGGGTGAGCCCGGCGATCAGGGCGCACTCGGAAAGAGAGAGGTCCTCCACGTGCTTGCCGAAGTAGGTCTGCGCCGCCGCCTCCACTCCGTAAGCTCCGCTGCCGTAGTACACCTGATTGAGGTAGGCTTCCAGGATCTGGTCCTTGGTGTAGCGGCGCTCCAGGGCGATGGCCAGGGTCAGTTCCTGAAACTTGCGCGCCAGCGTCTTCTTCCGCGTCAGGTAGATGTTGCGCGCCAGCTGCTGGGTGATCGTGCTGGCTCCCTGTTGATATCCCCGGTTGCGCAGGTTGGCCAGGGTTGCCCGGACGATGGCGGCGGGGTCGAACCCGTAATGCGCGCGGAACCGCTTGTCCTCGATGGCGATGGTGGCCTGCTGGAGCCTCAGCGGGATCCTTTCCAGGCTCACCACGTCCCGGTTCTGCACGTAGAGGCGCGCCAGAAGCTCGCCGTCGGAGGAGTAGATGCGAGTCGCGTCGGACACCTTTGTCTCCAGCGCCCCGAGGTTCTGGGGAACCAGTGTGGACACGCTGTAGTAAAGGCCGCCGAAGAGCCCGATGGTGGCCCCCAGCACGATGAGGCACACGACGGAGAAGATTCGCAGGGCCGTCTGGAGCGCCCGCCGGACGCGGCGAGGAGGCCGCCCGTTTGTGTTCTTTGGACGCATATCCGGTGTTCCGGGAGCCAGAACAGGATTATAGTTTCGCGGCGCCCGGCCTGTCAATCAGCGCGCCGGCCCTCTTCCTCAGCAGCCGGAGCGGCTTCAGGCGGACGACGGGCGCCGGCCGATGCCCGCCGTCAGCACATATGAGACCACCAGCAGGAGCGTGAATGTTCCCAGGTGATACGGGCCCCGTTGATACCGTCCCGCCAGCAGTGTCGCCAGCAGCATCACCGAGTTGGCCCAGGCCGCGAAGAAGAACGCCGCGGCATACAGAAAGGAAACAGCGCGCAGCGCGGAGGGCACGGAAGGGATGGCGCGCAGGCTGTGCCACGCGTGCGCGCCGCACGCGGCGGTCACCAGGATGGAAAGGGCCATCCTGAGCTCGTGGACCCAGCAGGGCAGTGCCGGGGCTCGCAGGATATCCATCGTCGGAGGCAGAGCGCTCCCTTCGCCGCGGATCCCTTCGCCGGCCTCGCCGCTTTCTCCTCCCCGGGCCGCCTGCGCGCGGGGGATCCGGTCTGACGGATGGAAAGGCCGGCCAAGACGCAACGCGGGGGAGACCCGCCGGGAACAATTTTGAAAAAAAGTCGGTCCCAGGTATTGCCAACGGTTACAGGCCGGGGTATATGTACTCACGCGCTGGCCGTCAGGGGGAGCCCCGGGGGCGAGCGTGCGGAGTCCGGAAGAAAAAGTCCGCGCAAAAAAGTGTTGACAGGGCCGGACCCGCTGTGGTATAAGAGAGGTTGGCTCCGGAGACCATCGGGTCCCGGGTGGAGCCGGTCGGTCCTTGAAAACCGAAGAGAGTGAGCGTGCAGCAGACAGTCTGAGCGAGTTTCAACATGCAACCGGAAGCCGCTCCGGGCCCTTCGGGGCGCGGCGGCGGTCTCCAAAGCAAACAGGAAAACTTCCGTTGTAAACAGGCGCATCAGTGGCGCCCAACGTGAGACGGGTTGCTTCGGTAGCTCCAATCGCAAGGGTGCTTCCGATGCGTTTTTGATTTTCACGGAGAGTTTGATCCTGGCTCAGGACGAACGCTTGCGGCGTGCCTAAGAAATGCAAGTCGAGCGAGCTTAGGGCTTCGGCCCGAAAGCTAGCGGCGAACGGTCGAGTAACACGTGAGCAACCTGCCCCAGAGTGGGGGATAGCCCACCGAAAGGTGGATTAATACCGCATGTGGTCCCCGCCGGGCATCCGGAGGGGATTAAAGCAGCAATGCGCTCTGGGATGGGCTCGCGGCCTATCAGCTTGTTGGTGGGGTAACGGCCTACCAAGGCTACGACGGGTAGCTGGTCTGAGAGGATGGTCAGCCGGATTGGGACTGAGACACGGCCCAGACTCCTACGGGGGGCAGCAATTAGGAATCTTGCGCAATGGGCGAAAGCCTGACGCAGCGACGCCGCGTGACCGATGAAGTCCTTCGGGATGTAAAGGTCTTTTGCCAGGGAAGAAGAACGTGACGGTACCTGGCGAATAAGCCCCGGCTAACTACGTGCCAGCAGCCGCGGTAAGACGTAGGGGGCGAGCGTTGTCCGAAGTTACTGGGCGTAAAGCGCGCGTAGGCGGCCTCTTAAGTTGGGTGTGAAATCCTGCGGCCCAACCGCAGAACTGCATCCAAAACTGGGAGGCTTGAGGACGGAAGAGGGCAGTGGAATTCCTGGTGTAGCGGTGAAATGCGTAGATATCAGGAGGAACACCCGTGGCGAAGGCGGCTGCCTGGTCCGTATCTGACGCTGAGGTGCGAAAGCCAGGGGAGCGAACGGGATTAGATACCCCGGTAGTCCTGGCCCTAAACGATGGATACTAGGTGTTAGTGGTATCGACCCCACTAGTGCCGTAGCTAACGCATTAAGTATCCCGCCTGGGGAGTACGGCCGCAAGGTTGAAACTCAAAGGAATTGACGGGGGCCCGCACAAGCGGTGGAGCATGTGGTTTAATTCGTTACTAACCGAAGAACCTTACCCAGGCTTGACATCCCCGGACAGCCTGTGAAAGCAGGTCTTCCTTCCCAAAAGGAAGGACCGGGTGACAGGTGTTGCATGGCTGTCGTCAGCTCGTGTCGTGAGATGTTGGGTTAAGTCCCGCAACGAGCGCAACCCTCATCGCATGTTGCCAGCGTAAAGCCGGGCACTCTTGCGAAACTGCCCGTGTAAGCGGGAGGAAGGTGGGGATGACGTCAAGTCGGCATGGCCCTTACGCCTGGGGCTACACACATGCTACAATGGCCGGTAACAGAGGGCAGCAAGACCGCGAGGTGGAGCTAATCCCAAAAATCCGGTCTCAGTTCGGATCGCAGTCTGCAACTCGACTGCGTGAAGTCGGAATCGCTAGTAACCGCAGATCAGCTATGCTGCGGTGAATACGTTCCCGGGCCTTGTACACACCGCCCGTCAAGTGACCTGAGTCGGTTGCACCCGAAGTCGATGGCCCAACCCGCAAGGGAGGGAGTCGCCGAAGGTGTGGCCGGTAAGGGGCGCTAAGTCGTAACAAGGTAGCCGTATCGGAAGGTGCGGCTGGATCACCTCCTTTCTAAGGAGCCCTGTCCGGAGTCCGCGACGGTGCTGCGCGCATCGCGGGGACGGCCGGGCTGAGCTCTCAGGTCGGTCTCGTTCAGGCAGCTCTGGCTGCGCGCTCACTCTTTTCGGCTTTCGGGACGGCGCCCCTGGCGGGCGCAGGGAAGGACCGCCGGCTTGCAGAGGTCTGCGGATGGCAGGCCGCTCGAAAACGATGCCGGCGCTCCCGGACGCTGATCTCCGGGGGAGGCTCTGGCAGTCTCCCCTTTTGTGTGCGGGGCAGCTTTCGGTCTCGACGGCTGGCGCCGGGCTCTGGAGGCGTCGTGAGCTTGCCGGGGGTGTGCGGGCCGGCCGGATGCGGGCCTATAGCTCAGTTGGTTAGAGCGCACCCCTGATAAGGGTGAGGTCATTGGTTCGACTCCAATTAGGCCCAGTCTGCTGTTTTCCAGGCTGGCTGCGCCAGCCGGGGGCAAAGCCCGGTGACGGGGGCTTAGCTCAGCTGGGAGAGCGTCTGCTTTGCACGCAGAAGGTCAGCGGTTCGAGCCCGCTAGCCTCCATCTCTCGAAAGCGCCGGTAAGGTTTCTGGAGCGCTTCCCTGGGCCGCGCATTGGTGCGGCAGTCCGGCGGCGGGCAAAGGCCCCCGCGGGCTGAAGCGTTTGAGAGCGGGTGGGCAAATTGCCCGCCTGGTGATAGAATGAAGGTTTGTGGCGACGGGCACAGGCCCGGTCGCCGGGCCGGGTGCGGCGCGATCAGGCGCCGCGGCTTCCCGGCGGATGCAGAGGGCGCTGGAGCGCGGAGCCCTGAGACTCCGCGACCCACCCCGTCCTGCGTGATCCTTGAAAACTGCATAGCGAGCGGGAACCGATCTGCATCTGCAGATACTCAAGGCACCGAGTTTTGGTCAAGCTACAAAGAGCGAATGGTGGATGCCTTGGGGCAAAGAGCCGATGAAGGGCGGGGCTAGCGCCGAAACGCTCCGGGGAGCAGCCAGCATGCTTTGATCCGGAGATTCCCGAATGAGGCAACTCGGCTGGAGTTACGTCCAGTCAACCGGCGGTGAATCCATAGCCGCCGGTGGGGAACCGGGTGAACTGAAACATCTTAGTAGCCCGAGGAAAAGAAAGCAACCGCGATTCCCTGAGTAGCGGCGAGCGAAACGGGAACAGCCCAAACCGCCGGCGCGTGATAGCGTAGGGGCGTTGCGCCGGCGGGGTAGCGGGACTTGGTCTTCACGCGGCCCTATCCGCGTGGGCAAGTTACAAATCCCAGCTGTAGCCGAACGGTTTTGGAACAGCCGGCCACAGACGGTGAGAGCCCGGTAGGCGAAACGGCATGGGACTTGCTGACCGAGCACCCAAGTACCACGGGACACGAGGAACCCTGTGGGAATCCGGGAGGACCACCTCCTAAGGCTAAATACTCTTTGCCACCGATAGTGAACCAGTACCGTGAGGGAAAGGTGAAAAGCACCCCGGGAGGGGAGTGAAATAGTACCTGAAACCATGTCGCTCACAAACAGTCGGAGGACTATGCTCCGGTTTACCGGAGAATGTCTGACGGCGTGCCTTTTGCATAATGAGCCGGCGAGTTAATCTGTGTTGCGAGGTTAAGTCCTTCAGGGACGGAGCCGCAGCGAAAGCGAGTCCGAACAGGGCGCATGCGGCCTTTGGCCGCCAGTAGCACGGATTAGACCCGAAACCGGGTGATCTACCCATGGCCAGGATGAAATCGCGGTAACACGCGACGGAGGTCCGAACCAGTGTCGGTTGAAAACGGCTTGGATGAGCTGTGGGTAGGGGTGAAATGCCAATCGAACCCGGAGATAGCTGGTTCTCCTCGAAATGCATTTAGGTGCAGCGTCACGCGTTCTGTGCTGCAGGTAGAGCTCTGAATGGGCTAGGGGCCCCACCAGGTTACCGAACTCAATCAAACTCCAAATGGCAGCACATGAGAGCGTGGCAGTGAGACTACGGGGGATAAGCTTCGTAGTCAAAAGGGAAACAGCCCAGACCACCGGCTAAGGTCCCGGAGTGTCAGCTAAGTGTGAAAGGATGTCAGGTTGCGTAAACAACCAGGATGTTGGCTTAGAAGCAGCCATCATTTAAAGAGTGCGTAATAGCTTACTGGTCGAAAGCAGCCTGGCGCCGACAATGTAAGGGGGCTCAAGCTGACCACCGAAGCCGTGGACGGCGCGCAAGCGCCGTGGTAGAGGAGCGTTGTCTGAGGAGCGAAGCGGCAGCGTAAGCAGCCGTGGACTTCAGACAAGTGAGGATGCCGGCATAAGTAGCGAAAAGAGAAGTGAGAATCTTCTCCGCCGAAAGCCTAAGGGTTCTTAAGGAAGGTTCGTCCTCTTGAGTTTAGCCGGGCCTAAGCCGAGGCGTGTAGCGTAGGCGATGGACATCTGGTTGATATTCCAGAGCCTGGGACTCGCGTTATCACCGAAGGGGGGACACGGATCCGCGTTCCAAGCACGGGGTTGGTAGACCGTGTTCTTGCGTGGGGCCGCCGGACAGGCAAATCCGTCCGGCACACAGGTCTGGCGCAAGACTAAGCCGAGTGGAGACACAAAGCCGAGTGGAGCAAGGGTCCGTCGAGAAAAGCCTCTAGGGAGTGAGTCCTGGACCGTACCGCAAACCGACACAGGTAGGTGGGTAGAGGATACTAAGGCGGGCGAGATAACTCTCGTTAAGGAACTAGGCAAGTTGACCCCGTAACTTCGGGAGAAGGGGTGCCCTGGCGGGACGCGGAATCGACGCCGCGGATTCGCCGGGGTCGCAGTGACAAGGCTCGAGCGACTGTTTAACAAAAACACAGGTCTCTGCTAAGTCGAAAGACGATGTATAGAGGCTGACGCCTGCCCAATGCCAGACGGTTAACAGGAGGGGTCATCCGCAAGGAGAAGCCCTGAATCGAAGCCCTGGTGAATGGCGGCCGTAACTATAACGGTCCTAAGGTAGCGAAATTCCTTGTCGGGTAAGTTCCGACCTGCACGAATGGCGTAACGACTTGAGCGCTGTCTCAACGAGAGACTCGGTGAAATTGTAGCACCGGTGAAGATGCCGGTTACCCGCATCAGGACGGAAAGACCCCGTGGAGCTTTACTACACCTTGGTATTGAGTTTTGGAATAGCATGTAGAGCATAGGTGGGAGGGCGCAAGCCCGCCAGTGGAATACCACCCTTGCTATTTCGAAATTCTAACCCTGACCGTGATCCGGTCCGGGGACAGTATCAGGCGGGTAGTTTGACTGGGGCGGTCGCCTCCTAAAAGGTAACGGAGGCGTCCAAAGGTTCCCTCAGGCTGGTTGGAAATCAGCCGTAGAGTATAAGGGCATAAGGGAACTTAACTGTGAGACCGACGGGTCGAGCAGATGCGAAAGCAGGGCCTAGTGATCCTACAGCTAAGTGTGGAATTGCTGTGGCTCATCGGATAAAAGCTACCCCGGGGATAACAGGCTTATCTTGCCCAAGCGCTCACAGCGACGGCAAGGTTTGGCACCTCGATGTCGGCTCGTCGCATCCTGGGGCTGGATTAGGTCCCAAGGGTTAGGCTGTTCGCCTATTAAAGCGGTACGCGAGCTGGGTTCAGAACGTCGTGAGACAGTTCGGTCCCTATCCGATGCGGGCGCAGGAAGCTTGAGGGGGGCTGTCCCTAGTACGAGAGGACCGGGATGGACGAACCTCTGGTGTACCAGTTGTGCCGCCAGGCGCAGACGCTGGGTAGCCACGTTCGGTTGTGATAAGAGCTGAAAGCATCTAAGCTCGAAGCACGCCCCGAGATGAGGCTTCCCAAAGGGGAGCGATCCCTGAGTAAGGTCCCAGGTAGATTACCTGGTCGATAGGCCGCAGGTGTAAGGATGGTAACATCTTCAGCTTAGCGGTACTAATAGACCGAGGGCTTGACCAAATCTTATGCAGATCCCACAGGCGCCGCAGCCTTGCCTTGAGGGCCCGGCGTCCGTCCCCTCGCTGTGCAGTTTTCAAGCGTCACCGGACGGGATGCGCCCGCGGTGAGTCGGCCGGTTTCCCGGTGTCCATGGCGGAGGGGATCCACCCGTTCCCATCCCGAACACGGTAGTTAAGCCCTCCAGCGCCGAAGGTACTGCACTGGCGACGGTGTGGGAGAATAGGTCGATGCCGGGAATTCTTTGCAGGCCCCCGGACTCAGTCCGGGGGCTTTTCCACGTTCAGGCGCCGTTTTGCGGCCCGGTCGCAGTGACGGCGAACCCCGCAAAAATACCAGATTTCGCCCCGGCGCCTTGACGGGGAGCGGGCCGGTCTGGGAAAATAGCTCCCGGAGGAGGGAAAGCGAATGCGCAGACTGTTGCGCGGACGGGTGACCGTCTGCGGGAGGGATGCGCACATGGTGCTGCTGGGGGGGAGCCTCCGCTGCCGTCCCGTGCCTGGCGCCGGAGACGCGAGAGTGGGGAAGCGCTTTCACCGTTGCCCTCCGTCCAAAAGCACGGCCATCACTGGCTATCAGAAGAGGTAAGGATCCATGAGCAGTCTGAAATCGAGAATAGGAGCGGTGCTGGCGGGGGCAGTCCTCGCGGCCGCTTTGGCCGCCGCGCCTGCCGCGGCCGGTCCGGGCCTTCTGGATGATCCTTTCGGTCTGGTCATCGGGGTGAGCGCTTCGAACCAGGCCGGATCCGGCTCCACATTCTTGCTTCCCGAGCTTGTCTTCGATCCCGAAGCCGGGTGGGGAACGTGGAGCCTGGCGGAGCCGTTGACGATCTACAGTGACGAGAATCCGGGTTTGCCCCTGGGGATCATCGAGACTCTGACCACGGCCATCAATCCGGATCCCGTGATTGCCTTCACGTTCAACGTCAAGGCTCTCAATGTGGACACGGTCTTCAGCATTTCCTCGGTCACCCTGAGCTTCCCGGGAATTGCCTTCCCGGATGCGGTGGCGAGCGCCGCGGTCACTATCACGGATACGGACGGAAACGGGGCGTATCTGGTGGGAGGTTACGTCTCCAACACGCTTGCCTACCAGGCTCAGACGAACCTGGGCGTCTATGCGCACCTGGTGCCGAACATCACGGCGCTCCCGAACCAGTCGGCGACCGCCAGCCAGACGTTCCCGCTCATCGGGTTCAACACGATTCCCGGGACGGTCACCAGTATGCAGACGTCGTTCACGTTCCTGCTGAGCGCCCAGGATGCGGCGAGCGGCACCAGCGTGTTCTACGTCGGGCCGCCGATCCCTGAGCCCGCGTCCATGACGCTGGCCGCCCTCGGGCTGGCGGGCATCGCCGGACTGCGGCGCAGGGGCCGCTCGTGAAGGTGATGCGGGAGGAGTTAACATCAGCTTTTGCCGGAGCCGCACGATTTCCTCTTGACGTGAGGTGCCGGCGTGCCGGACAATAGTCTTCTGAGAGCGAGAGCTGCGGGCGCCGCGCAGGGCAAGGGGCGGCGGCCGGGAAAAGGAGAGCAGAAATGAGATTCGCAGTAAGAGCAGCGTTCGCGATGGCCGTGGCTGCGGCCGTGTTCGCCGGTGCGGCGTATGCCGGGCCCGGGATCGACGGGAGTCTCACCGGTCCTCTGCTGAGCATCACCGCGATCGCGGAGGGAAAGACCGCGAAATGGGAGCTCGGCTGGGAGCAGTTCCCCGCCCTGGTGAACGGAAAGGGATCGTGGTCGTCCCCGGGTGTCATTGAGCTGAAGGATAACGATGACCTGATCGCCTCGTTGAACAGCATCAACGTCTTCTACGATGTCGATCCGTCTGTTCAGCTGAACTTCAGCGTCACCGCCGGCAACACGGTGACCACCTTCACGTTCACGTCCAGCACGGTGGTCTTCACCCCGCTGGTGAATCCGGTCGCGACGGCGACGGCGGCGGTCACGGTGACGGACAACACCGGTAACGGGGTCACGCTGACCGGCCTTCTGCCCGGCGGGAAGGTGTACCGCGCCGATACGGACCTGGGCAACTATGCGCTTCTGGTCAACGGTGTGAGCGCGGGCATGTTCCAGTCCAATACGGCGAACGAGAGTCTGGCCGGCGTGATCGCGGGCACCGTCTCCAGCATCAGCAGCCAGTTCAGCTTCACCCTGACCGCGTTTGACGGCGCGAGCGGCACCAGCAGCTTTACCGTTATTCCGGAGCCCGGTTCTCTGGTGGCTCTGGGGAGCGCCCTGGCGGGCTTCGCGGGGCTGGCTCTGCGCCGCAGGGTCTGACCTGTCTGCTCAGGATCCGAGCGCAAAATCCGGGGACGTTCCGGCACAGTGCTGACGGAACGTCCCCTTCCAATACGGCGGGACTCCAGCGGATGGAGTCCCGCCGTTGCTTTCTGCGGTCGGTAGAAATACCTGATTTCAGGCGCGTCCTTTCCCCGTACTCTTGACAGGGGGTAAACCGGGGAGCACAATGGGGCCAGGCAAGGCTAGCACAGGAACAACTGTCGTTCCGGAAGGAGATGAGACCATGACAGGACGAAGGTTTCCGGCTTTCCTGATTGCGGCCGTCCTGACCCTGACTGCCGTGTGGGCGGCGCCGGCGAACGCTGCCGGCGGGTCGATTTCCGCGGTTTTGTTCGTCATCGAAGCGTGGGACGCCGGGCAGAACTATGGCAGGGTGGAGCTCTACCGTAACCCCGCGGCGGGTTCCGTCATCAACTGGAACCTGACAGATCCCGTGGAGATTTTCTCGAACGATCCCGGGAAGACGCCGCTGGGCACAGTATCCGATTTGAGCGCGTATCTGGACGCGGACCCCGTCGTCTCCATCGGGTTCGCCATCACGGCGCCGGCCACCAGCGTCAGCTACACCATCACGTCGGCCGTCGTGGGTTTTGCGCCGCTCGTGAACCCTGCCGCGATCGCCAGCGCCGCGATAACGGTGACCGACAGTGACGGTAACGGGGCCGTTGCTTCGCCGCTTTTCGCGGGCGGCACCAGATTCTTTCAGGCGACCAGCAATGCCGGAGTCTACGCCGGCCTGATCGCCGGGCCGCTGACAGCCGCCCCGTACGCTTCTGCCGCGGCAAGCGATGCGTTGCCAGCATCCGGTTACGGAAGCGTCGCCGGGACGGTGACATCCATTCAGACCGCTTTCAGCTTCAACATCACACCGAACGACCAGGTGAGCGGAACGGGCGTGTTCCACGTGGTTCCCGAGCCGGGCGGTCTGGCTGCGCTTGCCACGGGCCTGAGCGGCATGGCCGCGCTTCTGCTGCGCCGCCGCGTCGGCTGATCCGAGGCTCGCCTTTGTGTGGTGCCGGAAAAGCCCTCCCTCCCGGGGAGGGCCTTTTCGCGTCTATGCCGCGATTCTTGCCGCTTGCCCGGAGCAGGTGCAGGCCTGTCTCAGGGCGTAGAAAAACGGTGGAACCCCAGTTGGAGGACTTCAGGCGATGGTGATCGGAGTGCCGAGGGAGATCATGGAGGCGGAGCGCCGTGTTGCGGTCATCCCGGAGACGGTGCGGGAGCTGACGGCGGCGGGGCACGCAGTGCGGGTCGAGGCGGGCGCCGGAGAGGGCTCCAACATCCCGGACAGCCTGTATGCCGGGGCCGGGGCTGAGCTGACCGATGCGCGCACGGTATGGGAGGCTTCCGATATCGTGATGAAGGTCAAGGAGCCGCTCCCGTCTTCCGCCTTCGGGGCGCTGGAGGCCGACCTGCTGCGCGAGGGAGGGTGCCTGGTGGCCTTCCTGCATCCGGCGAACCATCCCGATATGATCTGCAGGTTCCGCGACCGCAGGCTCGTCACCATCTCGATGGACTGTATCCCCCGCACGGAACAGACACGGGAGATGGACGCCCTGGCCAGCATGAGCCTCATCGCGGGCTACAAGGCGGTCATTCTGGCGGCGGATCATCTGCCGGAGATGATGGGCGGCTGCCAGACTCCGGTGGCGGCGCTGCGGGGCTCGAGGGTCCTGATCGTGGGCTACGGGGTGGTCGGACGGCAGGCGGCCGCGACGGCCAAAGGCCTGGGGGCCGAGGTCGTTGTGGTGGACGTGCGGGACGAAGCCGTCCGGAGAGCCGGGGAGGACGGCTACACGGGGGTCTGCGTTCCGGGGCACGACGACGAAGCGGTCCGGCGGACGCTGGATGCGGAAGCGCCGCGCTCGGACGTGGTCATCCTCGGAGCGCTCGTTTTCGGAGAGCACGCGCCCCTGCTTCTGACGCGCGATACGGTGGAGAAGATGAGGCCGGACAGCGTTGTCGTGGACGTCTCGGTGGATCAGGGCGGCAACTGCGAGATCGTCCGGCCGGGCGAGATCTACCGGCACAACGGGGTCACGATCGTCGGCATTCTGAACCTTCCCGGGAGGCTGCCCGTCCACTCCACGCAGCTCTACGCCCGCAACATCTGCCGGTTTGTGCTGCATCTGACCCGGGGCGGATCGCTGAACCTGGACGACCCGATCGTGCGGGCCGCCACCATCACGCGGGACGGGGAGGTGGTGCACGAAGGGACGATCAAGGCCATCCGCGCTGCCGGTCTGGCCTGAAATGGCTGCGGCCGTCCGGGCTTCCGGCGGTCCTCACGGAGAGCGGGACGCCCCGTCACCTCAGGGCGCTGATCTTCACCAGGGCGGGATGAACGGCGTCCCCGGGGTGTGGCCCGGGTCCCAGTTCCCCTTGCGCAGGTCCTCGATCAGGCGGGACTGCTTGCCGTAGGCGGCGTGGCCGTCCAGGTAGGCCACGTTTGTTCCCTCGTAGTGCACGTCCGACGGGATATCGTGAGGCGTCTCCCACCGGAAGTCGCCGTCATTGATGCGTTCGCGCGATTCGTGGATCAGCAGCAGCACCAGCGTCGGGTCGTTCGCGATGCTGTCCAGCTTCTGAAATCTGTCCCGGTCGTCGAACTTGAAGTTCATGCTGTAGCTCAGGGGATAGTCCCTCTGTGTCTTGCCTGCGGGGAGGGAGGTGACCTGTGTGGCGGGCTTGCGCTTGTCGGTGGGGCAGCGGTAGATCTCCTCGGACTTCACATAGGGCCAGATCTGGCCTCGCGTCACATCCACCCACCCGCCGACGGACTGGGTGCCCACCCAGTCGCTGTACGGTGCCGTGTTGTAGGAGATGCGCGCGTCGGGAAGCTTTCCGCCGTTGTCGTCCGCATACTGGCGGCAGGCCAGGGCCAGCTGCTTGAGATTGTTCAGGCACTTCGTGGAGCGGGCCCGTTCGCGCGCTCCGGCCAAGACGGGGAAGAGGATGGCTGCCAGGATGGCGATGATGGCGATCACCACCAGCAGCTCTATGAGTGTGAATGCTCTGTGACGTTTTATAGACGAAACCATGTTTTGCCTCGCATCCGTGGCGCTCCCATGCTAAGGATACGGTCCCGGCCGGTTCCTGTCAATCGGCGAGGCGGAATTTATTGAGGTTTCACTTGTGCGAACGTTCGGCGCAGGCGCCGGACAGCGCCTGCAGTTGCGGTATCAGCCGAGGATTGCCAGGCCGGCGCAGGCTGCTCCCAGCGCGAGGGTGGAGGCGAGCCCTGCGTCCAGTGACCAGGAGCCCCCCGTCAATGCGTCCGGGCCGCGGACCTGCGCCACGAACAGCCCGTGGCCGTAATCCGACCCGTTTGCGGGCAGTCCGAGCACGGGGGTCTGCACGATGTTCCAGACGAAATGAAGTGCGATGGAGGAAGTGAGTCCGCCCGTCAGCAGCACCAGCTGTCCGGCCAGAACGCCGAACAGGGCGGTGTTAACGGCCCAGACGGGGGGAGCGTTCCGCCGCTTCCAGATGTGCACCAGTCCGAAGATCCCGGCCGAGACGGCCACCGCGGCGGCATCGTTCAGTCCGCCTCGCAGCAGGTGGAGCAGTTGCCCGCGGAAGACCACCTCCTCGAACGTCGCGGAGAGGAGCAGGTCCACGCCGACAAGCGCAAGCACCGTGCTTCTGGCCTTCATCTCGGCCGTGGGGGCAGGGCGAAGCGTCACCCATCCCTTTGCCACGAGCAAAGCGACGGCCAGCGCCGAGCAGCAAAGGGCCAGACCGGCTCCCAGCAGCGCGTCGGGGAGGCCCCTGCCGGCCCAGAGGAATCCGGTCATCGCCAGGGCGGGGATGGAGACCGAGAAAAACGTGGCGCAAAGCAGGCCGGCAAGGGGAGGAAGGAGGCCCAGCAGGTAGGAGATGTTTCCCGCCTCCCGGCCGGCCGCTGCGGCCGCCAGCCTTCCCCGGAGAGCCAGGCTCACCCGGTAGACCGAGTCGACAAAGAGGATTGTGGCGGCCAGATACAGGCTGGCCAGGGGAAGGCAAGACAAGTTCCTGGTGCTCCGGGCAGCGCTGCGGCGGCGCGCAAGGTGTCAGGGCGGGACATCCGCCTCCGCGGGAAGGCCGGCGCTCCTCCTTCTATTGCTGTTGTTCCATGAAGCGGTTACGGCTGCACAATTTCCGGTGTGCTCCGTTTCGAGGGGGGCGGCTCTTGAGTTTGACAGGGTTTTCGGCGCAGTGTTAAAGTGTCACGGCGGGACGGCGGGCGGATGGCGAAACGGCAAACGCAGCAGACTTAAAATCTGCCGGGGAAACCCCTGTGGGTTCGACTCCCACTCCGCCCATCGCCGTCTCCATCCGCCGGGCCTTCGCCCCCGCCGCCCCCGGCGGAGCAACACCTGACTCGATCGACCTGGAGGAGATAAGCCATTGGCCGGCCAGACCCGTTCTGACACCTTTGACTACGATGTCGTCGTGATCGGCGGAGGGCCCGGCGGCTACGTCGCCGCCATCCGCGCCGCGCAGCTCGGCGCCAGAGCCGCCGTCGTGGAGAAAAACGAGCTCGGCGGCACCTGCCTCAACGTGGGATGCATTCCCACAAAAGCCGTCATCTCCAGTGTGGCGCTCCTTCGCCAGATGCAGAACGCGTCCGCGTTCGGGCTGAAGGCGGAGAAGGTGGGCTACGAGCTGGAGGGCATCGTCGGAGGCGCAAGGTCCGTGGTCAGACAACTGGTCAACGGTGTCGGCATCCTTCTGAAGAAGAACGGTGTGGCGCATATCCGCGGCACGGGAGCGCTGGAAGACCCCCGTACGGTCGTGGTGGCCGGGGAGACGCGCAAGAGGGTCACCGCCCGGAACATCATCGTCGCCACAGGGTCGCAGGCGGCCCGCCCCCCCATTGAAGGGCTCGAGGACTTCCCGAACGTCTGGACCAGCGACGATGCCGTCTTTGCGGACCGGGTGCCGGAGAAGCTGGTGGTCATCGGGGGAGGAGCGGTCGGGCTGGAGTTCGCCTACATCTTCAACGGGCTCGGCTCGAAGGTCACGCTGGTGGAGATGATGCCCCAGGTCCTTCCCTCCTGCGATGCCGAAGCCGCCGCGGAACTGGCCCGGCACCTCCGGAAGCAGGGCATCGACATCCGCACGGATTCCACGGTGGTCCGGGTCCAGAAGTCCGGCAGCGGAGGCAAGGTGACGGTGCGCTCCGCGGGCCGGGACGAGAAGCTGGAGGCGGACGTCATCCTGCTGGCTGTCGGACGAGTTCCCGTGACGGAGGGCCTGGGACTGGAGGCTCTCGGCATCAAAATGAACCGGCGGGCCATCGCCGTCAACGAGTATTACGAGACCTCGGTGCCTGGCGTCTACGCGATCGGCGATGCCATCGGAGAGCCGCTTCTCGCGCACGCCGCGTCGGCGGAGGGGGAGGCCGCGGCGGCAAACGTTACGGGGCACCGCGAGAAGGTGAACTACCACGCCATGCCTGCCGCTGTCTACACGCATCCGGAGCTGGCTTCGGTCGGGATGAGCGAGCGCGAGGCTCGCGAGAAGTATCCCGATGTGGCCGTGGGCAAGTTCTCGTTCTCCATCAACGGCAGAGCGCTCGGCGAGCGCGAGACCGAGGGGTTCGCCAAGATCATCATCTCGCAGAAGCACGGGGAGATCCTGGGAGCGTTCGTGGTGGGGCCGCACGCGAGCGACCTGATCGCCGAGGTGGCCACCGCGATCGCCTCCGAGCTTACCATCGACGAGCTGATCGCGAGCGTCCACGCCCATCCCACTCTGTCCGAGGTGGTGTTCGAGGCCGCCCACGACGCCCGCGGTCGCTGTATCCACAGGGCCTGATGAGGAGGGCGCCCGGGTGCCGGTGACGGCATACCTCGGCCTGGGATCGAACCTGGGGGACCGGGCGGCCAGTCTCCGGGAGGCGCTCTTGCGGCTTCAGCGATCGGGCGTCCGGGTTTGCCGCGTGTCGGGCGTCTACGAATCGGAGGCCATCCTGATGACGGACCAGCCTCCGTTTCTGAATTTGGTGGCGCGGGTGGAGACGGATCTGGAGGCGAGGCAGCTGCTGGAGCTGTGTCTGAGCGTCGAGACGGAGATGGGGCGGGTCCGCACAGTGCGGTGGGGTCCGCGCATCATCGACATCGATATCCTTCTCTACGGCGACGCGGCCGTCCGGGAGCCCGGCCTGACGCTCCCCCACCCGGGACTCCGCGACAGAGCGTTCGTGACGGTGCCGCTGGAGGAGGTGGCGGAACGGATCCTTGTGCCGGTGCCGTCGAACCACCGGGAGCAGGTCCGCAGGGTGAGCGGACCGCCGCTGCTCGAGGTGTCCCGCTAGGAGGCCGGATCCGGCATATGCCCATCTTTCGTTACGAAGCTGCGGACCGGCATGGAACGCTCAGGCGAGGCGCCATGGATGCCGCCGACGAGCAGCAGGTGCGCGACCGACTCGTCCGGATGGGTTTCCGCCCCGTGGCCGTGGTCCCGGCTCCAGGCGCGGCGCCGGTCCGTCCACCGTCCCCGGCGGCTTCTCCTTCCCGCCGGAGCGCGGCGTTTTCCGTGTCCGCCCTTTCCGTCGGGGAGCAGGCGCTCCTCTGGCGGCAACTCGCGGAGCTGGCCCGCGCGGGTTTTTCCCCCTTCGATTCGTTCAGCGCCCTGGCCGCCCGTTCGCGCAACGGACGGGTGCGCGCGGCCGCAAGCGACGTTGCCGTCAGGGTGCGGCAGGGCTCCCCGGTGGCCGATGCCCTCGCCGCCAACGCCGCGGTCTTTGGAACGGACTGCCGGATGGCGGTGCTCGCGGGCGAACTGGGCGGATTCCTGGCTGACGTCTACGAGGACTTCGCCCGCTCTTTCGAGGACGAAAAACGCCACCGCGAGCGCGCCCGATGGTTCCGTCTCTTCGGCTACATCAACCTGATCGGTGGGCTTGTCCTGCTCCACGCCATCCTCTTCTTCACGAACTACCTCAGCGCCGCAAGCCTCCCGGCGGGGTCGGGCGGCATCATGGAAGGGGCGGGCGGGGAAGGCTGGCCGGAGTTCCTCAGACAGATTGTGTCGCTGTGGTTCAGGCAGTTTGCGCTGGTCGTGGTTCCGGCATTGCTGCTCGTGTTCCTGGGCTGGCCCCTGCTGCTCTACTGGCTGGAGCGGGGGCCGTTGAGGCCGGCCGCCGACTGGCTGGGGCTGCGAATTCCTCTGTGCCGGACAGTCAATCGTGTCCGCGGGCTGGGGCGGTTTTACCGCTTCCTGCGACGGCTGGCTGCGGCGGGGGTCGCGCCCATCCAGTCGTGGGAGGCCGCCGCGGAAGCCGTCGGGAACCGGGCCGTCACGGAGGCGCTGCTCCGCGGACGCGCAGAGCTGGCCCGGGGAAGGGGAATGGGGGCGGCGCTTCGCGCCGCCGGTCTGGCTCCCGACGGTGACGTTCAGCTCCTGTCGACCGCCGACCAGACCGGAAGGATCCCGGAGATCCTCCTGCAGCTGGAGCGGGACTACGAGGCGCGTTGGGAGTCGGTCTCCCGCATTGTGCGGTATTCCCTGCTCGGGCTGTTGGGGCTATCTTACGGAGCGGTGCTGGTCTATGCTTTCGCGAGGTTTGCAGTGTGGTACGCCTCGTTGGCGGGCGAGATCCTGAAAGACTGGATGCCCTGATGGCCGTCTTCGAGTATCTGGCAAAGGACAGATCGGGCAGGGAGGTGTCCGGGCAGATGGAGGCGGCCGGCGAGGCGGAGGCGGCCCGCTCTCTGCGGGAACGGGGTCTGTTCGTCGTCCGGTTGCGCCCGGCGCGCTCCGGGGATGCCCGCAGCGCGGCTGTCAGGGAGGGGGCGCTCGCCCGGGCGTTCCCGCGGGTCAGCCTGAGCCGCCGGATGATGTTCTGGAGGCAGCTGCACTCTGTGCTGCGATCCGGCGTCTCGGTGTCGGAGGCGTTCCGGAGCATCGGTTCGCTGAGCACCGGGCACTTCCGGAGGGTGCTGCTGGATGTCGCTGAACGGACGGCGCGCGGAGAGCCCGCATCGCAGGCGCTTGCCGCGTATCCGGGAACGTTCCCCCCGGCGGAGGTGGCTCTGCTGCGGGCGGGGGAGCAGGCCGGATCGCTGGAGGCCGTGGCCGGGGCCATCGCGGACAGCAACGAGCGCGAGCTCCAGGTGCGGCGTTCCTTCGCGATGGAGCTCGCCTATCCGGTCCTCGTCCTGATTGCGCTGCTTTTCATCCCCCTGCTGCCGGCTCTCGTTCTGGAGGGCGCGCCGGCGGCCCTGGCCATCGTCCGGCAGAAATACGTCCCTCCCGCGCTGATATTGCTCGCGGCGTTCGCGGGTCTCAGGCTCCTGTTTGCCGCCGTTCCTTCCGCCGGGGAGGTCTGGGATCTTCTGAAGCTGCGGATGCCGGGGATCGGGGCCATCGTGTCGCGGCTGGCATCGGCCAGGGCGTCGCGTCTGATGGCGGCCGCCTACCGGGCGGGGCTGGAACCCTCCGCCGCCCTGGAGCTGGCGGCGGATGCGTGCGGGAATGCGGCGCTGGGCCGCAGGCTCCGGGCCGCTGCGCCGGCCATTCGAAGCGGGCACGATCTGACGTCTGCGGTGACGCGCGCCGGCGCGCTTCCCCGGCGCGCGCTGCAGATGCTGGCCACCGGCGAGCAAACCGGCAATGTGGACGGGATGCTGGAAATGGTCGCACAGAGCTTCCAGGACGAGGCTCATTCCTATCTGAAGGTCGCTGCCGTTGCAGCGGGGGTGTTCGGCCTGCTGGTTGCCGCGGCGTTCGTTCTTGTCAGGGTGCTGGAATTCTACTCCGGGTACGGAAGTGGGCTGATGGCCGACTAGCCGGCCGGCCCGGCTCGTTCCTGCAGAAAAGGGAAAACGGGGAAGGCACGTGAAGATCGTACGGTTCGATGCGGGAGACGGCGCGGCGCGCTTCGGCGTGCTGCAGGACGGTTCGGTTCGCGAGATTTCCGGAGACATCTTCGGCGAATGGTCTCCGGGCGACGGACACCATCCGCTGGACGGCGTCCGTCTGCTGGCGCCGGTGGAGCCGCCGAACGTCATCTGTATAGGCCTGAACTACCGGCGGCACGCCGAGGAGAGTAATCTGAAGCTCCCGGAACGCCCGGTCATCTTCCTGAAGCCGACCACCGCGGTGACGGGACCGGACTCGCCCATTCGTTTGCCCCGGATGGCTCCGGACGAGGTGGACTATGAGGCGGAGCTGGTCATTGTGATTGGCCGGACCGCCCGGGATGTGCCGGAGGAGCATGCGCTGGATCACGTGCTGGGATATACCTGCGGCAACGATGTCAGCGCCCGGGACTGCCAGCTCCGGCTGGATGTTCAGTGGGCGCGGGGCAAGTCGTTCGATACGTTCTGCCCCATCGGTCCCTGGATCGAGACGGAGATGGACCCGGACGACGCGCCCATCTGCTCCCGGGTGAACGGACGGACGATGCAGAGCTCCAGCACCTCGGACATGATCTTCAGCTGCCGGAGGCTGGTCAGCTATCTTTCGCAATGCATGACGCTGCTGCCCGGCACCGTCATCCTGACCGGGACCCCGGAGGGGGTGGGCTTCGCCCGAAGACCGCCTGTGTTCCTGCGGCCGGGCGACGTGGTGGAGGTCGAGGTGGGGCCCATCGGAGTTCTGCGAAACACCGTGGAGTGAGTTCCGGCCTGCGCTCCCGTGCGGGAAGCCGCCTTCGCGGACGGCCGGACGTGTGAAGGGGCCCGGCCTCAGTGTCCGGGCCCCTCCTGTGAGTTGCCTGAGGTCAAGGGGGCCGTTTTAGCGGTCCAGGTCCACGTAGTCTCTCGGGTTGCTTACCAGTGAGATCCTGATGTGCGAGCCCCGCCTGGCGATGTAGTAAGAATTCTCGTGGAAGACGAGCCTCCCGTTCTGATATCGCCCCCGCGACTCGAACTGCTTGCCGTCGGGGCGCCACGATCGCATCACCACGTTGCCGTCTTCTGCGATTTCCAGATGGATGTCGGCATTATTGGACCCGCCGTGTCCCCTGAAGGTCCCTATCGCCCAGGAGGGCGGCACACGCGTTCCTCCGGAACCGCCGGTCCCTCCGGAACCGCCAAACCCTCCTGAACCGCCAGATCCTCCGGAACCGGCCGAACGGAATAGCTCGGCGTATCTGGACCGGTCGCCCACCAACGTGAGGCGGATGTTGGCTCCCAGTTGACTGACGGTGAAAGAGGCGCCGGGGAACTTCAGCATACCGTTGCGGTAACTCCCGGTGGAGCGCCGCTGGTTGCCTCCCGGCCAGCTGTACATCACGGCAGCTCCGTTTGCGTCGATGCGCAGCTCAACAGGAATCCCTTCGCTGTTGCGCCCTGCGAATGTGCCCACCGCCCAGGATGGGACAGAGCCCCCGCCTCCGGGGAAGGTGGAGGATCGGCGAAGATCCACGGAGTCGTGCGTGTTGCTGGCGCGCGTGATGCGGATTCCCGAACCGCGCCGGCTAACGTAGTAGGACTCGCGGCTGAAGTCGATCCTGGTGTCGGACATCGAGCCGCGCGATTCAAGCTGCTGACCGTCGCGCCAGGAACGCATCGTGACGGATCCGTTCCCCTCGACGACCAGCTCCACCTGCACGCGGTTGCTCCCGCCGAAGCCCGTGAACGTGCCGACAGCCCATGGAGGGACTCTCCCCGCCAACACCGGGACGGCAAGGGCCACGGTGACCGGCAGGGTCAGCATCGCTGAAAGCTTCAGTGTCTTCATTTTTATGATCCTTCTCTCTGCCCGGGTTGCATGGAAAATGCCGGGACAGCTGCTAAACGGACGGAAGGCGGCCCGGGTTCCCGGGCCGGATTGCGGCGGTTTGCGTCAACCGGCTGGAAACCTCACCGTCTGCACCTTCCACGGTCCCAGACTCACGGTTTCCTCCGCCGGCTGCCGGTCGCGCTCGAGGTAGTCGGTGAGAACCCCGCCCGGGCCGGCGCCTCGAATGCGAAGCCGCGCGCTTCCCGCCGTCCCCGCGGTCTCCGCCAGCCGGACAATGATCGAATCGTCCCGCTCCGCCACCTTCAGCGCGGAGATGATGACGTTGTCCGTAGCCTCCATCTCAAGGAAGCTCTCGGTGAGTTTCAGGTCCTGGCGGCGGCCGGTAGCGCCCGGAAGCAGGGCGCGCACGAGCATCGGGGAGTTGACCTCGCGCGCCCGCCGCTCGATCCCCGCATCCGCGAAGCCGCCGGAGTGCAGTATCAGCGAGTAACGGAAAAGATGGGCTCCGCTGTCACGCGCCCCGTCGAAGTCCGGGCAGTCGTAGAACTCGGGCTCGTTCAGACACCAGCTGTCCGTAGGGCTGCGCAGCACGGACATGAAGAGCACCCCGTCCCGCAGCCGGTGCGATGGCGTCCCCTGGTTGATGAGAGCCACGCCGCAATCCCGTCCGGGATCGTGGACGTCCACCCAGTTCACCGCCGGCCAGTCGCCGTTGGTGGAGGGGTATCCGGTCATATCCGGCTCGTAAGGGCCGCGGGGAAGCGCTCCGTAAGGAATGGAACAGGTGGCTTCCTCCGTCCGGCAGCCGGTCGGAAAGGCGAGGCGGATCCGACGCTGGGCCGTGTCCCAGAGGATCTCCGTCTCGAAGTCGATGCGCTCCTGGCCATCGTAAAGCCATGCCCGCTGGCTCCAGGCGACCTGGTGGGTGTTCGGGTCGCTCCCCCGGTACTGACCGGTCACCACGATCTCCAGGCAGCCGGGCCCCCTGCGCGTCCGGACGCGGGACGTATGGCTTCCCAGGCGTTCCTCGAAGGAGGGCGGCTGCATGGTTCCCCAGGGATGCCCGATGTCCTCCTCCAGGATCAGCTCGTTGACCAGGTATCCCTGGCCGTCGCCAATCTCGTGTCCGGTCCGCAGGTCCCTTATCGACCGGATCCCCTGGCCGGACACCGTCACGCGGTAGACGCCGGTGTCGTAGGTTCCCGGGCTCTCCGTCCAGACGCCCTGATCGGCCGGCTTCTCCTCCGGTCCGAGCAGGATTGCCGTGTAGCCGAGCGGCGGGACGGGCGGAGGCAGGATGACGTACTCGGTCCGGGGACCCTCGACGCGGACGTCCAGGACCCTGAGCGGGTTTCCTTCCGCGTCCAGCAAGGAGGGGTTCCGTCCGAACGTGTAGACCGGAATGCGGACGGGATGGGTGCGGGCCCAGCTCTCGGCGTTGTAGAGCAGGAGGCACAGGTCGTCTTCCCTGGACTCGACGCGCTCTTCCAGCGCGTTCAGTGTGGTGGAGAGCGCCTCCTCCGAGAGCTCCTGCACGCTTTCCAGCCTCTCCAGGATCTCGTGATAGGCCGCGTCGATGTGAGTCCCGGTGATGGCATCGTGGAAGGCGCAGAACAGCAGCTGCCGCCACGCCTCGTCCAGCAGGGCGCGGGGATAATCCCCGTCCAGCAGATGTCCCACCGTCGCCCACTTCTCGGCCGCGATCAGCAGGTTCTCCATCTCCCGGAACCGCTGCTTCACCCCGATGCGCGACACGTAGCACCCGGTCGAGACGGGGTTGGCCTCCACCTGATCCGGGACCTCGAGGCCGGGGTCGTCCGCCCGGGAGATCTCCTCCGCGTGATATCGGTTCATCAGCGTGAAGCCGCCGAAGCGCAGGTCCCGGCCCAGACGCTCCCGCGCCAGTTCCACCAGTTCCGGCAGACGCGGGTTCGGGACGGCCTCCTCTCCTCCGATCTGCACCAGGCTCCAGGGGCCGGAGGGGTCGTGGGTCTCCAGCGCGCGCAGGATCTCCTCGTCCGTCGCGTGGCTGGTGTCCGCAAGCCCGCGATATCCGCATTGCCCGCACCCCACACCGTCGCACGCCGGGCACGGCGCGATCTTGATGCCTCCGCCCGCGTAAGTGACCCGCTCAGGGTCTTTCGTGTAGATGACCGTCCCGTCCAGCCCTTTCCAGTAGTCGCCGGGCACCCGTTTGTAGCTCAGCCTCTGGACGCTTCGGCATCCGCACCCGCGGTAGATCTGGGGGATCTGCGCGCTCTGGCCGAAGGCGTCCTCGAGCCAACCCACGTCCGGGATGATGCCGAACGTCTCCTCGAAGAACCACTGCCCCGCCGCCAGGTTGCGCAGCAGCGTCTCGCCGGAGGGCATGTTCGTGTCCGGCACGGTCAGGCCGGCCGCAGTCAGCTCGATGGCTCCGCTATTCACCAGTCTCCGGACGGTCTGCAGCCTTTCCGGGTCGCCCTCCACAAACTTGCGAAAGACCTCCGCCTGTCCTTCCGAAAAGACCGCGCCCCTCTCCGCGTTCTGCAGCCAGATCGTGATGAAATACTCCTCCAGCTCGCAGTAGGGACGGTACCGTTTTCCCCGGTAATCGAACGGGCGCTCCCAGCAGCGCCGCCAGACGGGGTCGAAGTGATTGTGCTGAACAACGTAGACGGGGCCGTCTTGTGCCATGGCCTTGTCCGGGGCCTCCTTGAGTTTCGCAGGCATTACCCGGGCCGGTCTGTCCTGACCGGCGCCGGGTCGCGGCATTATGGCCGCTGCAGGGTCCTCTCAGCCACGCGAAGGATGACGGCAGGATTCTGCCGATGCCGCGGCGAAGGGGGACCGTGTGCCTCATCTCCTCCGCGGATCCGGCTCCGGGGCTTCCCGCTTCGGCTTTCCAGGGCGCGGCAAAAGAGTTGCAGCAATAAGATGAAGGAGCCTGACGCCGTTCCCGCGCGCGCCGGTGTGCGTCTGCGCGCCTACATTCTCGGCTTGCTCTGCGTCGTTGGCGTCTGCGTGCTGGTGGGCTACGGCGAGCTTGTGGCCAGCCGCGGCGGAAGCATCGACGCCGTCCTGCTCGGGGCCACCCACCTGCCCCCCGGGGCCATGGCGGGGCTGTTCGTGCTCCTGTTCGGAAACGCGCTGCTCCGGCGCTTCGCCCCCCGCCTGAGACTGACTCCGGCCGAGGTCATCGCCATCTACTTCATGATGGTCTGCGCGGCGCTGGTGTCGTCTTTCGGTCTGATGTCGGTGCTGCTGCCTGCGCTGGTGGCCCCCAACTATTTCGCCACTCCCACCAACGGCTGGCGGGAGGTGTTCTACCGGCACATCCCTTCCTGGCTGGTCCCATGGGATCCGGCCGGGCCGGAGATGCAGGATGTCTCGCGGGGGTTCTACGAAGGACTCCGGCACGGAGAGCCCATTCCCTGGAAGCTGTGGCTTGCCCCGCTTGCGGCTTGGACCATCCTGGCCCTGCTGCTGTTCTTCCTGATGGCCTGCATCGCGACGCTGCTTCGCAGGCAGTGGGTGGACAACGAGCGCCTGTCGTTTCCGCTGGTCCAGCTGCCGGTGGAGCTTGCGTCCGCGGAGCGCAAGCCGTTCCTGCGAAGCCGGGCGATGTGGCTGGGGTTTTCGCTTCCCTTCGCCCTGCACCTCCTGAACGGCCTGCACAACAACTTCCCGCAGGTGCCTTATATCCCTGTGCTCTACAACCTGAACCAGTACGCGGTCACCCTTCCCTGGACCCAGCTTCACTGGACCTCCGTGGTCGTGGCCCTCTCGGTGGTCGGCGTGTCCTATCTGCTGCCGCTGGACGTGTCATTCAGCTTCTGGTTCTTCCTGCTCTTCTTCCGCGCGCAGGACGTCGTCGCGGGGGCGCTCGGGTTCCCGCCGCGGGACATCCCTCTGTACCCCGCACGTTTCCACATCGGATACCAGTCGGCGGGGGCGTTCTTCGTCGTCGCGCTGTCTACTCTGTGGCTTGCGCGTCCGCATCTTCGGACGGTGGCCCGGCGGATCTCCGGCCGTCTCCAGGAAGACGTCGATGCGGACGAGATGATGGGCTATCGCGCGGCCTTCGTCGGGATGGTGGTCAGTTTTGCCCTGATCGTGGCCTGGTGCTCGGCGGCGGGCATCAAGCCGGCGGTCGCCGCGCTGATGATGCTGGTGTTCGTCTTTGTCATCATGGTGGTGCTCTCGCGCTGCGTGGCCGAAGTGGGTCTTCTGTTTCTGCAGCCCATCTTCCGGCCGATGGACGTATGGGCGCTCGGAGCGCCGCCCGCAGCTCTGGGTCCGGCCAGCCTGACGGTGCTGGCTTTCGTCAACGCGGGGTTCTTCCGCGACCCGCGCAACGTGATGCCCGAGTTCTTCCAGAGTTTGAAGGCGGCGGATCTCGTGGGAGCGCGGCGGCGGAGTGTGGCCCTGGCGGTGGCGCTGGCGGTGTTTGCGGGGGTGGTGGCCGCAGGCCTGATCCACCTCAGCATCATCTACCGCTACGGCGGCATCTCGCTGAACAGCTGGTTCTTCGTGCACAATCCACGGATGTATTTCAACGAGGCCGACTCGATCCTGAAAGGGGGACGTCCGTTCGACCCGTCCGCAGGTTTATGGTTCGGGGTGGGGGCGGCGGCCACGACATTTCTGTACGTCATGCGCACCCGGTTCTGGTGGTGGCCGTTCCATCCGCTGGGATACGCGATGGGCGCCGCCTGGCCGGCCATGGTGTACTGGTCGGCCTTCCTGACGGGGTGGGCTGCCAAGGCGCTCATCCTGCGGTATGGAGGGGCAAAGACCTATGCCCGCGGGAGGCCGTTTTTCCTGGGGCTGATCCTCGGGGAGTTCGCGGCGGCGTTGTTCTGGTCGGCTCTGGTGGCGCTGTTCGGGGTGCGAGCGCCTTCAATTCCCATATCGTGATGACAGCCGGGAGGCAGATTGCTTGACCCGTAACGGATTCGTGGACATTCAGGTGAACGGTATCCTGGGGACGGACTTCGGGGCGGACGGGCTGACTCTGGACGCTGCGCGCCAGGCGGCCCGGGAGCTGATCCGCCGGGGAACGGTCGCCTTCTGCCCCACGGTGGTCACCGCATCCGAGGACACCTACCGGCGGGTGCTGCCCGTCCTTGCGGATCTGATGGACGATCCGGAAGTCGGAGGGCATGTCGCGGGCATCCACCTCGAGGGGCCGTTCATCTCGCCGGTGCCCGGTCCGAGGGGGGCCCATCAGGAGCGCTTCGTGCGTCCCCCTTCCATCGAGCTGTTCGACAGGATGATGGAGTGGGCACGGGGGCGCGTGGCCATCCTGACAGTCGCGCCGGAGGTGCCGGGAGCGCTGGAGCTCATCCGGCACGTCTCCTCGCTCGGCGTCGTCGCGGCGGTCGGGCACCATAACGCCGACGGGGACACGCTGCAGGCCGCACTCGACGCGGGAGCGCGGCTTGCGACGCACGTGGGCAACGGCATCAGCGCGCAGATCGACCGGCACAACAATCCCATCTGGTGGCAGCTGGCCTGCGACGACCTCTTCTGCAGCTTCATCACCGACGGACATCACCTGCCCGGGCCGTTCATCAAGACCGCCCTGCGCGCAAAGACTCCGGAGCGGGCGATCATCATCAGCGATGCGGTGATGCTGGCCGGCTGCCCTCCCGGCGTCTACGATTTCTTCGGCACCGCGGTGGAGCTTGCGGACAGCGGAAGGCTGTTCATCCGGGACACCGGCTACCTGGCCGGTTCCTCATCCACCATGTTCGAGTGCATGGATTATCTGGCCTCGCTGGGACTGCTCGGGGAAGAGGACCTGTGGAAGGTTGGGCGCTCCAACCCTCTGTCTCTGCTCGGGAAAAGCGAGGAAGACATCTCCCGGCTGCCCGGCCCGCAGGTGGCCTTCAGGGACGGCCGGTTCGTGCTGCAGGAAGACAGCATCTCAGGATGAAAGGAGCCTGAAGCTCAGTGGCAGGCACTATTGACGTCACCATCATCGGCGGAGGGATGTTCACGACGGATGTCGTGCTCCCCACGGTCTATCATCTCCAGCGCACGGGGATGGTCGGGCAGGTCACAGTGTGCGCGCTGACAGCCGGGGTGCTCCGGGCCCTCAAGGAGAACCCGGACATCCGCGCCGCGTTTCCGGGGCAGGATTTCATTGCGCGGCCGGACCTCTCGGAGCCTCCGGACCGCGCGTTCCCGGACATCTACAAAGAGGTGCTGGCCGCGATGCCGCCCCGGCAGGCGGTGGCCGTGGTCCTGCCGGACCACCTGCATTATGAGGCGGTCAAGTTCGCGCTCGAGCACGACCAGCACGTGCTGTGCGTGAAGCCTCTGGTGCTCAAGTATGATCACGCGGTGGAGATCGAACGCCTGGCGAAGGAGCGGGGCCTGTTCGTCGGCGTGGAATACCACAAGCGCTTCGACCGCCGGTCCCTGATGGCGCGGATGCATTATCGCAGGGGAGACTTCGGGGAGTTTGTCATCGGCGAAGCCAAGATGATCGAGCCCTACTTCTACCGCTTCTCCAACTTCCAGAACTGGTTCACCGTGGAGGCCACCGACCCGTTCGTCTACGTCGGCTGCCACTACGTGGACCTGGTCTATTTCATCACCGGGCTGCGGCCGGTGGAGCTCTCTGTCGCCGGGATCCGCGGCCGCTTCCCGAACGGCAAAGAGGGCTATATGTGGGCGAACGGCCGCGTCCGGTATGAGAACGGTGCGATCCTCTCGGTCACGGACGGCCTGGGATATCCGGATATGGGCTCGGGCAGCAATGAACAGTGCCTGGAAATGTTCTGCGAGGGGGACGGCAAGAGCGGCCTGATCAAGCACGACGACCAGTTCCGCGGGGTCACCCACTGCTACCTGGAGCCCATCGGATGCGGCGGGACGCACCACAACTTCGTCAGCCCGGATTTCATGCGTTACATCCCCTGGGAAGGCGAGGGGTTGAAGCCGGCCGGGTACGGAGCGGATTCCGTCTCGGCCATCCTGGGAACCATCCATCGCATCGAGCAGGAGACGCAGGGGCTGCCGGAGGACCGGGCGCTGGAGCGGCGGCGCGAGCTTGCGGCGGAGGTGGACGAGAAGGGTCTGATCGCCACCCCGGCCAACAGCAGTGTCAACGAGCTGGTCATGGAGGCGGCCCGGATGTCCATCCTCTCCGGCGGCGACCCCGTGCGCATCGTCTACGACGGTCACCCCCGCGTGGAGCCGGGCCACGCGGTGACGGGGAAGGAATAGTCCTCAGCGCTTCAGCCGGGCGACGGCGGAGTAACGTCCCCTTCATCGGCGGGCCCGGGAGGCCGCTCCGCCCATCATGGCACGCTGACAAGAGCTGTACGGTCGATGTTCTCCCGGATGCTTCCGTGCGCTTATCAGGCTCCGCGGCGGCCGCCTGGCCTGCTACAGGCTTTGCCCTCGGGTGGCAGGCCGTGTCATCGGGCGGGCGGTGGAGGAAGAGGGGGCGGGGGAGGGGCGGGCGGCGTCTCGAGTCTGCGCATCACGGGCTCCACGCCTGCGCCGAAGCGCTGCACCAGCTCGGCTCCCACGTAACCCGTCCTCAGCACGTTCACGACGGCCACCAGCGCCACCAGCAGATACAGCAGGTTTCCGACGCGGCGCAGCAGAGGGCGGCCCTCCAGGATGAGTCTGCCGATGACGAGCGCGCCGATGAAGACCAGCGTCAGGATGCCGGCCTGTTCGTGCCGGGCCAGCGCGTCCTCGATGTGCGGTATCCGGGCCGCCCGCGGTTCCGCCAGCACCCCCGTCCAGTAGGCGGCTCCGGCTCCGATCGCCGCAAGCAACAGGCAGTACAGGCCGGCGCGACGGAACGAGTCGTCCTTTGCGACAAACCCCACCAGATCGAAGAGAAAGCTCGCCACCAGCAGGGCGATCGGGAAGTGGACTGTCGCAGGATGGAGGTCCAACCGCGGCCCCTTCTTACCGCACGGCGCTTCCGGCCGGCACGTCGCAAGGCGCGTCGGGCTGCAGCAGGATGGCCCGTCCGTCCACGTCCGCAGCCAGCAGCATCCCTTGCGATTCCACACCCCGGATCTTTGCGGGCTGCAGGTTCGCCAGCAGAACGATGCTCCTGCCGGCCAGCTCCTCCGGCCTGTAGTGTTCGGCAATGCCGGCCACCACCGTTCGCGGCCGCTCCTCTCCGGCGTCCACCGTCAGCTTGAGGAGCTTCGTGGCTCCCTCGATACGTTCCGCCGACACGATCTTCGCGATCCGGATGTCCAGCCTCCTGAACTCGTCGTAGCTCACCAGTTCGCGCTCCGGCGCGGCTCCGGCCGGGGCGGGAGAGGCTGCCCCGGCGGTCTTCTTGGCTTTCGACACATCGATACGCGGGAAGATGGGTTCCGGTGCGGCGAGGCGGGTGCCTCCCGGCAGCCGGCCGAACTCGACGGCCTCCTGCCAGACCGTGTCTCCCGGCCCGCCGGCGAGGCCGAGCTGAGCCCACATCCGCGCCGCGCATGCGGGCATGAACGGATTGATCATCACTGCCGCCACCCGTGCCGTCTCCAGCGCATTGTAAAGCACGCTGCCCAGCTCCGCGGTCCTGCCCTCCCTGTGCAGGTTCCACGGCGCGCTCTGCTCCACGTAACGGTTCCCCGCGCTCACCAGGCCCCAGATGGCTTCCAGCGCCTTCGAGAACTGGATCTCGCCCAGGGCCGAATGCACCTCCCCGGCCGCGCTTCGCGCCGCATCCGCAAGACCGGGATCCACCCGCGCGTCTTCCGGGACGATGCCCCCGCACCAGCGATGCGCCATAACCACCGTCCGGTTCAGCAGGTTGCCAAGGTCGTTCGCGAGGTCCGAGTTGAACCGCGACACCAGCGCCGCGCGGGAGAAGTCGCCGTCCGCGCCGAAGGGCACCTCCCGGAGCAGGAAGTAGCGCACCGCGTCCGCGGCGAGCTCGGGCCCGGCACCGCTCAGGGACGAGAGGTCCTTCACCAGTTCCGTCGCGTACACCACGTTGCCTCGCGACTTGGAGATCTTCTCTCCCTCCACCGTCCAGAAGCCGTGCCCCACCAGCATCTCCGGCAGATCCACCCCCAGCGCCATCAGCATGGCCGGCCACAGCGTGCAGTGGAAGCGCACGAAGATGTCCTTGCCCATCATCTGCACACTGGGAGGCCACACCGTGCGGAACTTTTCTTCGTCCTGCAGATACCCCGCCACCGTCAGGTAGTTCAGCAGCGCGTCGAACCACACGTAGACGACGTGCTTCTCATCGCCCGGCACCGGAATCCCCCAGCCGTTGTTGATGCGGCTGACGGACTGGTCCTTCAGCCCGGCGCGGGTGAAGGCCATCACCTCGTTCGCCCGGTAGTCCGGCCGCAGCCAACCCGGGTGCGACTCCATGTACTGCAGAAGCCGGTCCTGGTATTTCGAGAGCCGGAAGAAGTAGTTGTCCTCTTTCACCCAGCTCAGCGGGCGGCGGCATTCCGGGTTCGGGCATGTCCCGCCGGTCACCTCAGACGGCGCGAAGAATGTCTCATCAGAGACGCAGTACCATCCCTCATAGCTGCCCAGATAGATGTCCCCGGACTCCATCAGCCGCCGGAACACTTCCTGCACCACCCGCACGTGCCGCGGCTCAACCGTCCGGATGTAGTCATCGTAGGCGATCTCCAGCGCCTGCCACTGCTCCTTGAACAGCGGCTCCATCCGGTCCACATAGGCGCGGGTCTCCACTCCCTCGGCCTGGGCCACCTCCCGCACCTTCAGGGCGTGTTCGTCCGTCCCGGTGGCAAAGAGAACCTTCTCACCGCGCTGCCGGTGATAGCGGGCAAGGACGTCGCAGAGGATGGTGGTGTAGGCGTTCCCGATGTGCGGGACGGCGTTGACGTAGTAGATCGGGGTCGTGATGTAAAAGCACTCTCGAGACAAGACGGTCCTCCGCGCGATAGTATAACCGCATCGGATGCCGATTGCGAACGCGTCAGCCCGGCCTCAGGAATCTGCCTTTTCTTCCGGAGCCGTTTCCGGGCCGTCCTTTTCGTCCCCGGTGCAGGGGCAGGGCTCCCCGCACTCCGCCTCCGGGCGCGATGGCTCCCGGGAGCCGTTGCCGCCGGCCGCCCGGATCTCCACCAGTTCCTGGTCCTCGGTCCGGGCGGTCACTGTCCCGGAGAGAGGGTTCACCTTGACCACCCTCACGGGACCCTGCGGGGTCTCCAGAAAGTCGCCGGGGTTCGGCAGCTCCTCGCGCAGCTCCAGATAGGTCTCGTGCTCGAACCTCAGGCAGCACATCAGCTTGCCGCACACTCCGGAGAACTTGCTGGGGTTGATGGCAAGGCTCTGGTCCTTGGCCATCTTCACGGACACCGAATCCAGCGTATTCAGGAACCGGGCGCAGCACAGCGGCTGCCCGCAGTGTCCGTAGGTGCCCACCGCCCGGGCGTGGTCGCGCGCGCCCACCTGGTGGAAGATCACCCGCGCGCGGATGGCGCTCGCCACGTCCCGCACCAGCTCCCGGAAGTCCACGCGGGTCTCGGAGGCAAACTCTATGGTCACCTGCGAGCCGTCCAGCGCGAAGTCCGCGCAGATCAGCTTCATCGGAAGCCCGCGCTTGCGCACGCGGTCCGCGCAGACCCGCATCGCCTCGGCCTCGCGCGCCTCGTTGCGATGATGCCGCTCGATGTCCTCCGGCGTCGCCATCCGCACCACCCGGCCGCGGAAATGCCCCCCGCGCGCGGCCGCCTTCTGGCGGGGCGGGGAGGCCACCACACCGAGCATCTGCCCGTTCTGTGTCTCCACCACCACCGCCTGGCGCACCGAGAGCTCCAGATCCCCCGGGTCGCAATCCATTATCTTACCGCCGGAACGGAATTTCACTCCGACGACGACTGCCATCTTCGCATCTGACCCCGCGGGCTGCCGCCCCGTGCCCGCATTTATGCTCAAGGCCGCTATGCGCGGCCGGACCTTCCCTGCCTGACCTCCTATCCTATCATACCGCCCGGCGGGTTTCAATGCGTTCCTGAATGCGGTGTTGCGCGACCGTTTCGCAGCGGTGTATACTCGCAACGATACATACGGGCCGCGAGGAACACAAAGATGATCATCGATCAGAGCCTCGATTATCCCCTCACCGCCGAACAGGTCGAGTTCTACCGCCGGAACGGCTATGTCCGTCTGCCGGATGTCCTCACGCCGGAAGAGCTGGATGCGGCGCGCAGGGGAGTGGACGAGGCGGTCCGGAAGCGTGAGGAGCTCTCGCAGAGCAATCTTGTCGATTCGGACTACGCCCGCGTGTTCGTCCAGATGGTGAATCTCTGGCAGGTCAGCGACATCCTCCGGCCGTGCGTGCTCTCCGCGAAGCTGGCCTCCATCGCGAAGAGGCTCTCCGGGTTCCAGAGCGTGCGCCTCTGGCACGACCATGCCCTGGTCAAAATGCCGGGCGACAGCAAGCCGTCACCGTGGCATCAGGATCTGCCCTACTGGCCTCACGACCGCTCCGGGTCGCTCTCCTGCTGGATGGCCCTGGACGACGTCACCGAAGAGAACGGCTGCATGTGGTTCGTCCCGGGCTCGCATCAGTGGGGGCGGCTGGAGCCCATCAGCCTGACCGACCCGCAGGACATCTTCTCGCTGGTCCCGGATCCCGCGGGCAAAGACTTCACCCCCGTTCCGCAGCCGCTGAAGGCGGGAAGCTGCACCTTCCACGACTCGCTGCTCTTCCACTACGCCGGCCCCAACCGCACGGAAAGGCCCCGGCGGGCGCTTGTCACCATCTATATGGAGGATGGCACCCGCTACACCGCGGCTCCCCACTGCGTGACGGATCCGCTCGGCCTCAAAGCGGGTGATGCCCTGGAGGGAGACCTTTTCCCCGTTCTCGCCTGATCTCCCGGCCGGCAGATTCAGTCCACCGTCTGGGCGATGACCGGCGCGAGAGCCGCTGCCAGCTCGTCGTCGTCCGCGGAGAACCGGACGGCGGGGAACAGATACCAGCGCTCCGTGTGAGTCGCGCTCTCGCCCGGTTCCAGACGCGCCAGCGGCCCGAGCGACTCGAGCTCCAGGAACGTGCCTTTCGTGAACGTCTCGTAGTTGCAGCCCATGTCCGGGTAGCGCGCCCCGTCCGCATACGGATAACGCTTGATGAACAGGGCGCCGTCCACCTGGTAGGCCGTCCAGCCCAGCGTGTTCAGCACGCCCAGCTTGGTGGGCCGTTCGTTGGCCGGATCCGTCGTAACCCGTATGAAGCGCCGTCCCAGCTTCAGCCTGCTGTCGGACAGGTCGGTGTAGTTCCAGAGCACGAGCGGACGCGCGGGCAGCTTCTTCTCATCGTGCGAGATGTAAGGCTCCTGCGGGATCACCTGCTCGCCGCCCGGCCGGACGATGGTCAGCGCCCAGGGCGCCAGCTCCACCGGCCAGAGCCCGCGGTTCGTCAGGGTATGGCGCACCGTCACCCGCGAACCCTGCGGGGCCAACGTGACTGCGATCTGCTTCTGGATACCTGTGGCCGGTTCCACCTTCTGCGTGAGCGTGACGGTATCGCCGGAGACCTCCACTTCCACGGGATCGTTGTCCGGGGAGTAGCTGCGCGGCACGCCTTCCGGAGCGTGCCAGAGCCGATGCCCGCCCATCGGGCGCCAGTCTCCCAGCTCCGTGCGCACCACTTCGTCGAACGGCATCTCGGACAGGATGTTCTGTCCCCCGGTGAACCGGTAGGCGATGATCCGCGGCCCGACGTCCGTCGTGACGATCACATCCACCCGGCCGTTCGTCAAAAGGTAGCAGTTGGGCTGGCCGTAATACTCGATCTTCTCGATGCTCACCTTTGCCTCCCCGGTCGCCGCCGTCAGGGCGGCCAGTGCCGCTCCCGCCAGCAGCGCTCTCGACAGTGTTTGCGTGTTCACTCTACGTTCCTGCCTCCCGTTCGGCCCGTCCCGCCTCAGGAGGGGGGACGGTAATCTATGCGCTTCACCGGAATCTCGCCCGAGCGCACTTCCAGAAACGGCTTGCCGTCCCTGACCCCCACCGTGCCGTATCCTCCCGCCGTCGCGATGAAGCAGCGGAAATCTCCCCGGATGGAAGGATGCAGGTAGAGCACCTGCTCCACGGCGTCGTACCGCGCTCCGGACAGTCCCTGAAGCAGGCCGTAGGACGCCATCGCCCTCGCATACCAGTGCCCGCACTCGTACTCGTTGAACGGGTTGCGGAACCGGCCGTCGTAGCGCTTGCGGCACTCGCGGACGATCTCCAGACCCTCTTTCACCATCCCTTCCAGCATCAGGTGCGAGGCCACCTGGTACTCGATGCCGGTCCAGACCTCGTTAGCGTAAACAAACGGCAGCGAAAGCTGTCCCCCCTTGGGCCAGCTGCACAGCAGAAGTCCCCCCTCGGTGCCGAAGGCGTAACCCGGTCGCTGGGGGTTGGCGTGGCCGGAGAGGTCTTTCCTGAAGTTGTACCGGTGCACCGCCTTCAGGTGGCTTCGCACCTTGCCGCGGTCCAGGAACTCCGGCACGCCGCAGACCTTGCCGATCCACGCGCCCAGCACACCGTCCGACAGGCAGCCCGTGCCGTACTGATACTTCGGCCCTTCCCGTTCCAGAAGCCGGTTCGACTCGGGCGTATCGTAGCGCGGAGGACTGGTGTGGAGCCCTTCCCACATCACCTTCTGGAAGAAATACTCCCCGTCAAAGAGCTCGGTCTCCATCGCCTTCCTGCCCTTCTCGAGGAGCTCCCCGTACAGCGGCTGCTCGTCGCCCAGCGCGCGCCCCATCTCGCTGGCGGCCTTCAGGGCGCCCAGGTAAAAGCTGGTGCACATCCCGTCCGGCCCCCAGAACTCGATGTCGTAGGTGTTGTGATGGGGCTCCATCAGCATCCCGGTGTGGTCCGGGTCCCAGGTGGCGATGCAGTAGTCCAGGCTCTGACGCACCTGAGGCCACAGCTTCCGGAGCCACTGCGTGTCGCCGGAGATCCGCCACTCGCGATACACCTTCATGATGCCGCCGAGCTGTCCGTCCGCCGCCGCGTGGAACTCATGGGTCGTCGGACGGATGGGCAGCGCGGAACGGAACGTCTGATGCCCCCGGCGGTCCTGGGACACCCGGAACTCCGTCTCGCGCAGGGTGCGTTCCAGGGACGGAAACAGGTGGCAGATGGCCTGAGCGTAGTTCCAGACGTGCGTGCACGAGCCGCTGCAGCATCCGGTGTTGTCGCCGCAGCCCTCCCACGCCCACAGCCGCCCGTCCTTCTGGCGCAGAACCGTCGGGGATTTGAGGATGGTCAGATTGGCCGCCACCGCCTCCACAACCTCGGGAGGGAGGTCCGTGTCATAGAACGTTTTCGCGAACCTCTCGCTCTCGTCCCGCAGGCGTCTGTAGTTGGTCAGCCAGTACCGGGCGGCGTCCTCGATCGCGGGAAACAGCGACGCGTAGAAGGGCGCATAGGTCTGCTCTGCGGGCTGCTCGCAGTCGCATCCTTCGCAACAGTCCTCCGGACGCTCCGCCGTTCTCCCGTAGGTCTGATTGGTCACCGGGCAGTGCCAGGCCATCAGGAGCCGGACGGTGCGCGTCTCGCCGGGCTTGATCCGCAGCGGGGCGTAGATGGATCCCCCGGGGCTTGGCGGACCGTCGGTGTACGGCTCGGCGTGATGATATTCGCCCCGCGACACCGTGTTCCAGACCATCGTCAGCGGATCGAACCACCCCCTGCGGAACCAGGCGCAGTCTGTCAGGACGTCCCCCGCGGAATCCACCGCAGCCCAGAAGGCCCCCTGTTCCCACGGCTTGTCTTCGGGCCCGGGCTGCCAGAGAATGATGCCGTGAGCGGGGCCCTCGCGGACGGCTTCTCCGCCGGAGCGGGTGGCCATGAAGTTGGCGCTGTGGAAGGAGAACACAGCGTCCACCTCGCCCCGCGTGGTATTGGTCAACTCGTACTCCAGCGCGGCGACGGGAAGGCTCGAATCGTCGGGGTTGCCGGGAATGAAGGGACTCCAGCCGGTGATGCGCACCGAGACCGGCGACTTTTCGTCTTCCAGTGTCACGGTGCCGAAGGGGAAACGCGCCTCGAAGCTTGCCTTCGCGAAGCGCGGCAGACCCCAGCTCTTGCCGCCCTGCCCGTTGCCGGAGCCCGGCTGGCCGAAGGCCTTCCACATCGGCACGGGACCTTCCAGCACCCTGGCCGCCGCTTTCGAGCCGGGGAAGGAGATGGCCGCGAACATCAGGGGCTCATTGAACACCTCGGGAGCGTTGCGGACCGACACGTGGGAGAGGGCGCCGGTGCCCTCCAGACAGATCATCCCCGCCCCGATGCCTCCCATCGGGAACGCCACCCTGCTCAGATACTCGCCCTCGTACGGGCCGTTGAAGGGTCGCCCTCCTCTTGCCATAGCGCCAGATCATCCTTCCTGCTGATGCGATACTGCCGGGCCTCCCCGGCCTGCATTATGGTAGCGTTGCGGTCCCGGCCCGTCAAGTTCAGGCACGCCCTCGACAGCCTTCCTGCTCCGGCGGCTTCCGGCTGCCTCCCGCGAAAAAGCCGCACATTTGCGAACCGGTAGCGGGAACCGCCGGCTCCCCCGTGCGTTTCTCTTATCGGCACGGCTGGACAGCCTGCCTGCAGAGTCTACAGAACAGGCGCCGATCCGGCGCTGTCCGTTTCGAGACGAAAGGGAAACGCTCAAAATGATGCGGTTGAGGATAATGGTCGCGCTTCTTGCCGTTGCCATCACTGTGGCCGGCGCCTCTGTATCCCGGGCTCAGGATATCGTGGACATCGCAGCATCCAACGAGAACTTCTCCACCCTCGTAGCCGCCGTGAAGGCCGCCGGTCTGGTGGAGGCGTTGAAGGGTAAGGGGCCGTTCACGGTCTTCGCCCCCACCAACAAGGCCTTCGAGAAGCTCCCGAAGGGCACGGTGGAGTCGCTGCTGAAGCCGGAGAACAAGGAGAAACTGGTTGAGATTCTCACTTATCACGTCGTTCCCGGCAAGGTGATGGCGGCCGATGTGGCCGGACTGAAGAGCGGGACGAAGGTGACGACGCTCAGCGGAGGAGAGGTGACGGTCCGGAAATCCGGCAACAGCATTATGCTGAACTCCTCCAGGATCGTCGCCACCGACATCGTCGCTTCGAACGGTGTGATCCATGTGATCGACTCCGTTCTTCTGCCTTCCAAGCCGGCGGCGAAGAAGGCGGCCTCGAACTCCAGCGGCGGAGGCTGCTGCAGCAAATAAGCTTTTCTTCGTCTGTCCCTTCCCGAGCAGAAGCGGCGCGCCTTCAACGAGGCGCGCCGCTTTTCTGTTATCATCGGGTTCGTTGCGAAACAGGCTGCGCGGGAGTGGAATCTTTCGGGGACGGCGTCGTCTGTAGAATCGGGTGCGCAGGCGGATGGTGAAGGCTCAGTGAACCTGCCGGTCCAGATCCTGGTGGAAAGAGCCAGGGCCGGCGAGAGGGATGCCTTCGAGGCTCTCTTTCGCGACACGCACGCGCGGATCTACGGTCTGTTCAGGGCTCTCGGATTCTCCGGAGACGAAGCTGCGGACCTCACGCAGGAGACTTACGTGAAAGCCTGGCAGAGCCTGAACGGCCTGCGGGAGCCGGAGAAATTCCTCTCGTGGCTGTTCCGCATCGCCCGGAATCAGGCGAAGGACTTCCTGAAGCATCGGTCCCGGCATCCGGAGCAGGAGCTGTCGGAGGCGCGGGCGATTGCGGCGCCCGCCGCTGAGAGCCCGGAGAGGGCGGCGGAAAGCGGCGAACTGGAGCTCGAGGTGCGCCGGGCCCTGTCCTCGCTGCCCGAGGATCAGCGGGTACCGCTGGTGCTTCATCACTTCCACGGCATGCCGGTGTCCGAGATCGCCTCCGTACTGGGGGTGCCGTTCGGCACCGTGCTGTCCCGGATGGCCAGGGCGCGCGCTGCGATGGCCCGGCGGCTCGCGCCATTGATGGAGACCGGCTCCCCCCGGGCCGTAACCTGACATGAACTGCAGAGTAAGTCTGGAACAACTGGCTGAGGATCTGGCCCGGGCCGCCGAAGGCAGGCGGAGCCGGCTTGCGCGTCACATCGCCTCCTGCGGCCGCTGTCAGCGGAACATGGCGCTGCTGCAGCAAAGCGAGCGCGCTCTGGAGGCTGCGGGCTCTCCGGAAGCGCCCCCGGAAGGTCTCTGGGAGCGCATCGCGCCTCGCCTGGAGCCGCGCAGCGTCCCTCGTCCGTCTTTTCTGCCGGTCCCCGGCCGGCGGAGCTTTGCGCTGGGCGCGGCCACGTTGCTGCTCGCGGTGTTGGTCCTGTTCCATCTGCATCCGGCGTCGCGGAACGGGCAGGACGAGATGGAGCTCTACGCGCGGCGCCACCACGCTTCCTCGGCAGTCTCCGCGGCGCAGGAGGTGCCACGCATCGCCGTCAGTATTTTCGGGGATGCCGCCGGCATTCCAGTCCGGCTGCCGGAGTCTCTCCCGCCGGGATGGAAGCTCGTGAGCCTCGAGAAGCTCACCTGTCCCCGCGGATTGCCCGTGGCGCACCTCGTGTATGCCAGTGGCGAACGTCGGCTCTCCATCTTCGAGAAGCCGGCCGGTTCGGGCCCCGGGTTTGGTTTGGGCCGCGGACGGGGCGGCGGCTATGGCTGGATGGGACGGCAGGGGCAGGGCGGAGGAGGCGGGACGCAGAGGTTCCGCGGACGGGCGGTCGGCACGGCCGTCGGGGGCGGGCTGCGCTTCATCGTGATGGGCGACCTTCCTCCGGAGCAGCTGCAGGAGATCGCGGACCGCCTTGCTTCCGGCCGGACAGCGGGAACTCCCCTCTGACGGTGCCGGGCGCCGCAGATCAGGAAGGGGAGGAGACCCAGGCCCCTCCCCTCCCTGGGATTGCAGCTTTCGAGCGGCGTTTACAGCTTTCCGACCTTGTCGTAAGTCACGAACTGCACGTGCATGTCGGCGAACAGCCCGGGCGTGCCCCGGTCGTGCGATCCCCGGCAGATCCGGTCCGGACACCAGTCCCTCGGCTCCCAGAACGTCCACG